>Ga0233425_10001902_pt1 | contig 43885 bp, 45 predicted proteins | sample Watercolumn_Towu_2_FD_181712 | JGI IMG/M metagenome (GOLD analysis project Ga0233425, IMG submission 181712) | Freshwater microbial communities from Lake Towuti, South Sulawesi, Indonesia - Watercolumn_Towuti2014_140_MG | ecosystem: Environmental > Aquatic > Freshwater > Lake | place...
CGTTCGGGCGGTGGATTCCGCCACGAACAATTCCGCCAACCGCAACTGCTGCTTCTTGCCGATCCGACAACGCTTTACCGACATCCAGCCACCCTAAATAACCGCCGTTATCTAGGACAGCCCCTTTGAAAAAATCGCTGTATTTTCCCTGTTTAGCAGGGAACTGGCGCCGGAGACAGGTTCACTTGGGACTGCCACCACCGCCACCCCGTGCGAAAGATACTGGAATCCGACATTCTCCGGCAGTGATGGGCGCTTGTCCTGGATCAGTTCTCCTACTCCGCCTCCAAATGCAGAATGCGCTCCAAGTGCGCGCGCTCCGGGTCCGCGTGCTGTACGTCTATGGCTGGTTCCACAGCTTCAGTGAAGAATGATCGGCTATGCGTCCGAAGTCCTTGTCGGCCGTCAGCATTGTCAGGCCGTGGCGTATGCACAACTGAGCCAATAGCGCATCGATCGTTCCGACTTGCACGCCATTTCGGCGACAACGATTCCTCAACTCCGCCGCCCGGACATGATCGTCGCGATCCGGCACGAGCAGAGGCACCGAAGAAAATCGGTCCAGAATCTGATCGCGGTTCTTTGGTCCCGAGAAGCCTTGAAGCAGTTCCTGTAGCACGAGGCCCGTTGTCAGAAGAGTCTCGCCGCTTTCGATTGTCCGGACCAGCGCCCTAGCCGCTCCGCTCAAAGCCGGTGAGTCCCGCCGCAGCGCCAGAGACCAAATGCTGGTGTCCACAAAGAGGCTCAATCGCGTGCCCGCTCCGCCTTGTAGTCATATGAAGAATCCCATTCCAGCTTGCCGATCAGATCGAGCAGGCGCTTTTGGCGTCTGCGTGCAATAAATTCCTGCAATGCCTTTGTGACGGCTGCCTTCTTTGTGCGCTCGCCGCTGACCTCCAGCGCTCGTTCGATCAGGTCGGGATCGATCGACAGATTCGTTGCCATGTGTGAACCTCCACACATAGACCTACACAATTCCGGCCCGTCCTGCAATGGGTTGCGCGGCTCACCCGGTAGTCGCGTCCGCGGCCGGTTGCCCGCCGCTCAGTCAAGTTCCAGCGTGGATCGGAATTTCGGCCTATTCATCAATCCTTTCAAGCGCGCCACGAAATCGGGTGGATTTTGAAACGGATGGTCGCGATAGATCTCGGCATACGCTCGATCCAATCCCGTTATCTCGTCGCTCACGCGGGCTGCGACATCGCGGACGTGCGTCATGCGCTCCCGGGCGAACTTCAAGCTATTGGGGTCGATATGCCCCGCCGAGATGAATCCCCGCGTCTTCTTGGCGCAACGGCAGGGGTTGGCGGTGTTTACAAGCCCGCATTTGTCCTGCATGAAATTCTGAAGATCCCGGCGCGCGCGCGCCAGCCGCTGGCGGAAATTCGCCCGACTGATTTCCAGCAGCTCCGCGCCGACAACGTCGCTGACGCCGAAAATGCTACCAAGGATGAAGACCAGTCGCTGCCCCCGATCCAGACACAGCAGCATGCCCGTGGTGCAGCCAATTCGCGCTTCCGCGACGAGAAGCTGCACGTCGGCAGGAACCGTTCCTTGGTCCGGCAGCTCCGTGTTTGCCGTGTCGTCGAGGGTCCGTCCATACTGTTCGAACGTGATCTCCCTCGACTCCGCGCGGCCGCGCTTCATGTTGAGGAGGTGGTTGACCGCGACACGGTAGAGCCACGTGCGAAGGCTGCTGCGCCCATCGAACGTCGAGAGTCTGGTAAGCAGTCTTATCAAGATTTCCTGTGTGGCGTCTTCGGCGTCTGCAGGGTGGTGAACCATTCGAAGCGCCAGGTTGTAGATCCAGGCTTGATGGCGCTTGACCAGTTCCTCAAGGGCAGAGCCGCTGCCGCTCTTGGTCAACTGAACGAGTTCCTGGTCGCGCCCTTCGCCCGGAGCAACGGCCGCAAACGGGTTGGGGCTGTCGACGATCTTGGTCATCCGACGCTCCGGACGGCAGGGGTGTCGACGGTTCGAGGGGCCCCGGTTTTCACCCGCTCCTGAGATGCCTGCCGGCGTCCCAGCCGTGGGGGGCAAGGTGCTTTTGGCCCACCGCGAGCGCTCCATCCTCGATCGGCGTCGCGAGCGTATCGTTCCAGCGGTTGAGGAATCCGAACAGCGCGATCATTGCGACGATCTCGACGATCTGGCCGGCGCTCCAATGCTCGCGCAGCTCCGCGAACATCTCGTCGCTGACCGCGTTCGGTACGCTGCCTGCGGCGAGCGCCACATCGAGCGCGACGCGCTCGGCCTTGGAGTAGAGCGGGCTGGTGGAATATTCCCAAATGGCCTCAAGCTTCGGATCGGTGATTCCGGAGCCGCGCGCGAGCGCCGCGTTGTGCGACATGCAATAGCGACAGCCCCCGGCATGGCTTGTAAGCAGGGCAATCAGTCGTTTCAAGCCAATATCCACCTCGCTCGTTTCCGGGTCCGAAACCGCTCCCGCCATCTGCACGAATGCGCGGAAGATCTTCGGCCTATGCTGCATGATGAGCATCGCGTTCGGGATAAAGCCGCCGCAAGCAGTGGCGAAACGCGCGAAGACATCGGCGAATCCTGGATCCGGAGGCAGCGGACCGAGCCGGGGGTCGGGTTTCCGGGTTGAATGCATGAAGGTTCTCCCAATCAGATATTGAACATGCCGTATGGGCCGGCGGTCGAGGACGAATGGTCGCCTGGAACGTCCCTATTCGGACGATCGTCACGTCTTACGAGGCTCGGGCCCTTTGCCCCGTCCCGCCCTCCTTCACCGTCCTCGCGTGCCTTTCGTTCTCATTCGGTTAGACACACGCCGGACCCGCCTGTGACAGATGCGACCCTTCTCAGTTGGCGGTCGGTTACTTGGGCGTCCAAAGGGGCAACCGGACGGTTTCGTGCCCGCCATAAGCCGCCGTGCGGGTGGCGGCCGAATCGGATTCGTAATCAGCTCGCTATGCGACAACTCATTGTAAATGTTCGCTATTGGTGGTGCAGACGCAGAGAGGGCCAGACCCCGGTTCCTCTCCCTCCGCCAGTCGGTCTCTTCGAAACCGGGAATCCTCGCTTCCCCTGAAAGCTTCCGCGTTTTCCGCGGCTGCCGGGCAGCGGCGCAGGTCCCCGATTTCCAGCAATCAACGGCCGCCGGCCAAGCCGAACTGCCGGCAGAGGAGGACGAGGGCCTCGTAGACGACGTGGGCGCAGAGATGCGCCGCCATGTTGTTCACGTCCTGCGGCGGGCTGACCGTGTTGACGTCGACGGCCACGATATTGAGGTTGGCCAACGCGCGGACCAGATCGATGCCTTCGCGCGCCGTCAGGCCGCCCCAAGTGGGCGACGCGACGCCCGGCGCGCAGGACGGATCGAACACGTCCATGTCGAAGCACAAATAGACCGGCCGGCCCTTGGCCTGGTCGCGGAACTCCGCGATGCGCTGCGCGAACCCGCCGCGGACCAGATCGTCGATCGAAACCACGCGATAGCCCAGGGCCTCGGCGCGCGGCACGACGCCCTGCGCGTACGTCGTTCCGTGGATGCCGACATGCCACGACGACTTGGCATCCAGCAGCCCTTCCTCGGCCACATGCGTAAACTGGGTCGCCGCGTTGTACTTGTCGGCCGGATCGTACGGATAGGCATCGGTATGCGAATCGACGTGCAGCGCGACGAGATTCCCGTGCCGCCGCGCGACCGCGCGCATGATCGGCACGCTGATCGATCCGTCGCCGCCGATGGTGACCGGAACGGCGCCGGCGTCCACGATGCGCGCGACGGCGCGTTCGATCCGCGCATAGGCGTCGAGAATCCGCCCCGGCGTCAGCTTCACGTTGCCGCAATCGACCAGCCCCAGCGCCAGCACGGGGTCGAAGTCGGCGTTCGTGGGGTTGAACCGGCGGATCAGCGCCGACTGCTCGCGCACCGCGTGCGGCCCCTGACGCGAACCGACGCGGAAGGGATGGATCCCGCAATCGAACGGAACCCCCAGGATCGCCGTCCGGCATCCGGGCCCGGGGCGGCCATAGGGCGCGCCCATGAAGGTGACGGGCTCAGTGAAAAGATCGGCATCCGTGCGCTCGGCCATTTGCGAGGGCTCCCCTTGCGTGCTCTAGGCGGGTTTCGACAGGTAATCGAAGGCGGCAAGGGTGTGTACCTTGGCGACGGCGAGCAACTCGTCGACCTTCACGTACTCGTCCGGACCGCCCATGTTGTGCGGCGTGAGGCCGTACACCACGGTCGGGACGCCGTGCTTGCGGTACCACCGCGAATCGGACGCGCCGACCCGCATGTTGACGGCCGGGGGCGCGCCCAGCACCTCGCCTGCGGCCGCCGCCACGCACCGCACGATTTCGTGGCCCGGATCGGTGAAGTTGGGCTCGAACCGCCGCGTGACGCGCCACGAGATGCCGGGAAGCGGCGACAGGCGCTCGCGCAGCTTCCTGTCCAGGTCGGACGTCGATACGCCGACTGGCAACCGGATGTCGATTTCGGCGACCGCGTGCGCCGGCACCAGGTTCGGCGACACGCCGCCAGCGATCGTGCCGATGTTCGCCGTCACCTTCTGCAGAACCGCCGTTTCGCCCCTGCCCGAAAGCGGTTCGGAAACGGCCCGCGCCTTCCGGATGGCCCGCGCCACCGCGGCCGGCGCGCGGACCGGCAGTGCCTCCAGCTTCTTCACCCGGTCGAGCGCTTCGCGCAGCCGGTCGATCGCGTTGGCGCCCTTGTGCACGTGCGCCCCGTGCGCGGGCGATCCGGCGGCTTCGATCCGCAGCCAGTACAGGCCCTTTTCGCCGAACCGCACGACCCGCGGCGAGCCGACATCGCCGCAGATGTTGGCATCGCCCTTGGCCGCCGGCATCTTGTCGAGCATGTAGCCGGTGCCGAGCGACCCCATGTTCTCTTCGTCGCCGGCCAGCGTCAGCACCACTTCCCCGCGCCAGGCGTCGCGATGCGCCGCCAGTATCGACGCGGCGACGATCGAGCACGCCAACCCTCCCTTCATGTCGCAGACGCCCCGCCCATAGAGCCGTCCATCGTCGAGGACCCCACCGAGCGGATCGACGGTCCACGGCAGATCCGCACCTATGGGAAACGTATCGAGATGCCCGTTGAAGATCAGCCGCCGTCCCGCGGCCTTTCCCCGCAGGCGGCCGATCAGGCTGACGACACGCGGCGCGGGTTCGACGCGCACGGTCTCCATGCCCGCGATCCCGGCCAGCAGGGCCTGTGCCACGTCCGCGACCTCCGCGGTGTCGCCGGGCGGATTGGGCGAGGCGACCCGGACCAGGGCCCGGGCGATTTCCACCAGCCGCGGCAGCGATCGGTCCACCTCGCCCGCCAACCGGCGGCGATGCTCGGCCGTCGATTCCACGGTCCGCCTACCTGGCCGCCAGGCGGCGTTCCCAAAAACGGATCGCCATGGCCAACGGCCAGCAGATGAAGAAGTAGACCACGGCGATGAACGTGAAGATCTCGAGCGGCCGGAACGTCGACGACGACAGCTCCATGCCGCGCCGCGTGATTTCGGTGACCGAGATGACCGCCCCCAGCGACGAGAACTTGATCAGCTGGACGAAGTTGGACGCCAACGGCGGCAGGGTCATTCGGATGGCCTGGGGCAGGACGATGCGCCGAAACGCCTGCAGCGGCGTCAGGCCCAGCACTTGGGCCGCCTCGCGGTGGCCCTTCGGCACCGCCTGGATCCCCGCGCGATAGACCTCGGAAATGAACGCGGATTGATACACGGACAGCCCGATCACCAGGGCGGTAAACGCGTCGATCCGCACGCTGAACATGATCGGCAGGACGTAGTACACCCACAGCAGCTGCACGAGGATGGGAGTGTTCCGGATCACTTCGCCGAAGCTCACGCCGATCAGCCGCAACAGGCGGAAGCGCGACATGTCCAAGAGCGCGATGATCAGGCCGCCGATCATCGCGAGCACGAGGGTCGATGCGGAGACGATCAACGTCAGATTCAGCCCGGACAGCAGAAAGTCGAAGTTGTTGGGAACGACGTCCCATCGGAACTGGTACTTGAACATCGATCGCCTCCGCTTCGATTGCCCGCCCTAGCGCCGGTCAGGGCGCCACGATCGGATCGAGCTTGTGCTTCGTGGCGTAGCGCATCAGCCGTCCGTCCAGCTTGATCGTGTCGACGAACAGGTTGATGTAGTTGAGCCATATCTGGTCGCCCTGCGGCACCACGTAGGAATAGGGCGTGATGGCCAGCTTCTCCGACGGCAGGATGTAGGTCGCCCAGTCGAATTCGTCGGTCACCTTAATCGCCGTCGGGAAATCGGTCATGATGATGTCCACCCGCCGCGCGACCAGTTCGGCTTCGCGCGTGTTGGGCGGGGCGACCGGCACCACCGCGGCGTTCTTCAGATAGCCTTTCATGAAGGTCTCGATGTAGCTGCCCAGCGAGACGGCGACGGTCACGCCCTTCTTGTCGACGTCGTCCCATTTCTTGATGTTGCCGTCCTTGCGGGTGACGCCGTAGATGTTGGTCACCAGATAGGGCTTGGAAAACTCCACCGCCTGCGCGCGTTTCAGCGTGGCGCCCACGCCGAACATTCCCACCTCGCACTTGTTCGCCTGCAGGTCGGCGATGAACGTGCCGAAGCTGGTTTCCACGATCTCCAGCTCCGCCTCCAGCTCCTTGGCCAATTCCTTGGCCAGGTCGGCGTCGATCCCCTCGAGCTGTCCCGTCTTCGGGTTGCGGAACGAAATCGAGTAATAGAGCGGATACTGGCATACCCGCAGTTTCTTCTTCTTCGTCACTTCATACAGGCGCGATTGCGTCTGCTGCGCCGCCGCCGGGTCCCACGCGGAGGAAACCGCGACGACCAAAGCGGACGATAGCGCGACGGCCGCGAACTTCCGAACGAACATGGCAAGTCTCCCCTTTTTTCAGTCCTCGAACTGCTGCAGAAAGCGCTTGGCGCGCTCGGTCTTCGGCGCGGTGAAGAATCGGCCTGGCACGGATTCTTCGACGATCTCGCCGAGGTCCATGAACACGACGCGGGAGCTCACGTGCCGCGCGAACCCCATTTCGTGCGTCACGACCAGCATGGTCATCCCCTCGCCGGCCAGCTGGCGCATGACCAGCAGCACCTCGCGTCGAAGTTCGGGATCGAGCGCGGAGGTCGGTTCGTCGAACAGCATGACCTTGGGCGACATGGCGAGCGCGCGCGCGATCGCGACCCGCTGCTGCTGGCCGCCCGACAGCCGGCCGGGATACGAATCGCGCTTGTCGCTCAGCCCCACCTTCGCCAGCAGGCGGTCGGCGACCTGGGTCGCTTCCTTGCGGGGCAGGCCTTTGACGCGGATCGGCGCTTCGATCAGGTTTTCCAGCACCGACATGTGCGGCCACAGGTTGAAGTGCTGGAACACCATGCCGATGTTCGAGCGGACGGTGCGCGAGGCGCGCCTGATCGCCGCGCTGGGCGCGGGCGTCGCGATGACGTTCCCGTCCATGATCACGCGGCCCTCGGAGGGGGTTTCGAGCAAGGCGAAGCACCGCAGCAGCGTCGTCTTGCCGGATCCGCTGGGCCCCACGATGCACACCACCTCGCGCTCGGCGACCGACAGCGACACGCGGGTGAGCACCCGGTTGGCGCCGAACACTTTCGACACGCCCTCGGCGGCGATGATCGCGGGCCCTGCCATCGCGCTAACCGCCGCCTCCGACCGCAAGCAAAGCCCGACGCGGGATGGAAGTCACCATAAGTTGGGCCTATATTCCCGATTCAGGGAACCGTAGGCGCTGCGCCACCCTCGGGGGGAAAGCCTCGCACAGCCGCATCGGAAAGACAATAAAGCAAGGTTATGGCCCCATGGATCTGAAGCTGCTCGAGGCGTTCCGGCAAGTCGTGGACATGCGCTCGGCCACGGGCGCCGCCGCCGCGATGGGCATCACGCAGCCGGCAGTCAGCGCGCAGATCGCCCGGCTGGAAGAGGAGGTGGGGTTCGCCCTTTTCGAACGGGCGAACGGACGGCTTCGGCCCACCAGCGAAGGCCTGCTGTTCTACGCCGAGGTCAACAAGACGCTGAGCGGCTTCGATCGGCTGTCGCAGGCCGTCCAGGAGATTCGCACCGCGCAAGCCGGGCGGCTCGTGGTCGCCAGCCACCCGAGCGCCGCCATCTCGCTCCTGCCCGACATCATTGCGGAATTCGCGCGGAGCCGGCCGGGCGTCGCCGTGCGACTGGTAACGCGCAGCTCGGACGTGATCGGCCAGCTTCTGCCGCCCGAGAGCTACGACGTGGGCGTCGCCGAACTGCCGGTCGACGAGGCGGCGGTGGACCTAACGCGGTTTCGAATGCGCTGCATGGCGATCCTGCCGCCACGCCACCCGCTGGCCGGCCGGGCGACGGTCGGCCCCGAGGCGCTCTGCGAATATCCCCTGGTCATGACGTCGCAATCGCGATTGACCACGTTGCGCATCCTGGAGTCGTTCGCCGCTGCCAAGGTTTCATGGAACACCGTCGTCGAAACGGAGTTCTTCGCCACCACCTGCGCCTTGGTCGCGGCGGGGGCCGGCGTTTCCATCGTCGATCCGATGTCGGTCGGGTCTTTCGCGCATTTGGGCCTGGTGTCGCGGCCGTTCGAGCCGGCGATCCACTACGAGATCGGCGTTTTCCATTCCCGCGACCGCGAACTCTCCGTCGTCGCGCAGGCGTTCAGGGATGCGTTGGTCGGCCGCCTCCAGCGGCTTGCGCGGTAGATTGCCGAGCCCATGCGTCTCGATCCCAAAATCGTCGGCGCCCTCGCCGCCGACCCGCTGTTGTGGCGTCAGTTCTGCGCGCTATGCGACTGCGGCGGCCGGCTTGCCGGTACGGATAGCGAGCGCCGCGCCCTCGATCTGGTGAAGGAATGGGGTCGCGCCGCAACCGGCGTCGAAGTGCGCTCCATCCCCGTGTCCTATGGCGGGTGGCGGGCGCGCAACGCCGGCCTGCGCTTCGAGGACGGCAGCCATGCGCCTTGTCACCCGCTAGTGCGCACGGTCCCTACGCCGCCCGGCGGGCTGCGCGCGGAGGTGATCGACCTTGGCCGCGGCACACCCGAGGAATTCAAGGCCCATGAACGCGAGATCAAGGGCCGGATCGCCTTGGTGCGGCACGAGCTGATGTTCGCCGCCGGCACGATCCATCGGCGCCGCAAGTACGACATGGCGCGCGCGATGGGCGCGGCGGCTTTTCTCATCGCCGGACCGCTGCCCGGGCTGCCGGTCGCCGGCTCTTCGGGGCGCGACGGAAAGGACGGCATTCCGGCCGTCGGCGTCAGCCCCGAAACTGCGGCGCGCCTGCGCCGCCGCGCGGCCGGCTGGCCGACCGCGACATTGACCGTTGCAACCGCGGAAGCGCCCGGGTCGACCGAAACGCTGCTGTTCGATCTACCGGGGACCACGGACGAGTACGTGGTTCTCAGCGCGCACGTGGATGGGCACGATCTCGCCGAAAGCGCGATGGACAACGCCACCGGCGTTGCCGCCGCGCTGGCGGCGGCGCGCGCGCTCGCACCTCTCGTCTCCTCGTTTCGGCGCGGATTGCGCGTCGCGTTTTTCAGCGTCGAAGAGTGGGCGCTGATCGGTTCGGCGCAATACGTGGAAGGCCTGCCGCCCGCCGATCGCGCCAAGATCGCCCTCAACGTCAATCTCGACTCGGTCGGCGGCAATCCGCAGCTCACGGCGATGACCAGCGGCTTTGCGGGGCTGGAGCCGTTCATGCTGTCGGTCGCGGAGAAGAACGGGCAGGCGCTACGCACGACGCGGCCGTTGATGGCGAATTCCGACCACGCGAATTTCGCATCGGCCGGGATACCCGCGGTGCGCATCGTCGCGGGATTCGACGATCCCGCGTCGAACCTGCGTTTTGTCCTTACGCCCGCGGATACGCGGGACAAGATCGCCGAAGCCGAGTTGCGCCAAGCCGCAATACTCGCCGCCGCGATAGCGGCCGCTGCCTGCGCCGCCGCACCCGAGGAAGCAAAGCGGTGGCGGCTCGGCACGGAAGAGACCTGACGCGCCGGGGCGCACGGGCGCCGTGGGAACCGGCGCCGGCGGCCGAGGAGCAAGATCACTGCCCGGTCCGGCCCTGCCTCACCTCTTTCGGCAGCCTGCGCGCGCTCTTCTCGGTTTCCTCGTGCAGCCAGGCGCGAAAGTCGCGCGCCTGCGGGTTTTTCAGGCGCCCCTGCGCGTATATCAGGTAATAGGCGACGTCCTTGGTCAAATAGGTTGGAAACGGCGCCACCAGGCGCCCCGCCGCCAAGTCGTCGGCGACGAACGCAAACTGCGCGATCGCCGCGCCAAGTCCTTCCGCCACCGCTTGATATACCAGGCCGGAATTCTCGAACCGCAGGCCGCTGTTGGCGTCCACGCCGCTTTCGCCCGCCGCCGCGAGCCACAGGGGCCAGTCGTCCGGCCGCAGCTTCGAATGCAGCAGCGCAAGCCTGGCCAAGTCGCCCGGCTTGCGCAAGGCGGCCGGCGCCGCGGCCAGGTCCGGCCGCACCACCGGCATCAGCACGTCCGAGAACAGCCGCTCGGTCACGATGTCGGGCGGAAAATGCGGCTCCCCGTAATAGACCGCCATGTCGAAGTCGTACTGGAGGGTCGGACCGAACGGGGTGGAAATTTCCACCGCCACCTCGGGATGCGTGGCCTGGAACCGCGCCAGGCGCGGCACCAGCCAGCGTATCGCGAAGGTGGGCGGCACCTTCAGCCGCAAGGCCTTGCTTTTCGCCGCCCCCATCAGGTCGGCGGTCGACTGGTAGATCCGGCTGAAGGCATCGCGGATTTGCACGTTGTACTTCGCGCCTTCGGGCGTCAGCTCGATCTGGCGGTGGCGGCGGAAGAACAGCTTGGTGCCGACGTGGTGTTCGAGGTTCGCGATGTGCCGGCTGACGGCCCCGTGCGAAATGCGAAGCTCGTCCGCCGCGCGGCGAACGCTCAAGAGCCGCGCGACCGCCTCGAACGCGCGCAAGGCATTGAGCGGCGGGGCGTGAGTGGCGCCGACCATCCGGTGACTTTAAGTTACCAATGATCGGAAGAAAAGTCAGTTTTCCAGTCGTTTTCATGGAGTTATAGTTGATTAAATCGCGCAATTCATCGGGAGTGATCGACGGTGCACAAAGGTGATGTGTCGGCCGCATCCGCCGCGCAGCGCCCGCCGTGCCTTGCCGGCGAGGATCGCGCGTGGCAGTGGCCGTGCGGCGGTCCGGGCGGCCCGGCCGAGCCGGTCCCGCGGGCGATGGCGGTCCTGAAGGATTGCTACGTCCGGCCCGTCCGGCTGCGCGATCTCGAGGCGGCCACCGGCAGCAAGCCGTATCAGCTGATCCGCGCGTTCCGCCGCGCGTTGGGCGTGACGCCACATGCCTTCATCGTCCTGCTGCGGGTGCACCATGCGCGGCGGCTGCTGGAGGAGGGACAGCGGATCGCGGACGCTGCGGCGGATGCGGGCTTCGTGGACCAGAGCCACCTGACGCGGCACTTCAAGCGGCGTTTCGGAATCACGCCGGGCAGGTTCCTGCGCGAGTTGCGGCAGCGCGGCCGCCGCGCCGGTCCGGTGGCACGCGCTCCGTTCCCGCCCTCAGCCGAGCTTGACCAGCTTGCGCAGCGTGCGCACGGGGCTCGGCCGCTTCCGGTCGGGAAACACGGCCGACCACGCGGTGACGGAAACCTCGCCGACGTAGATGTCGCCGCGCGAATCGATCGCGATGCCGTGCGGCGCCACGAACTGGCCCGGCTCCAGCCCGGCGCCGCGCTCGCCCAGCCGCGCCAGCAGGTTCCCCTTGCCGTCCACGATGCTCAGCCGCGGCCCAAGGTTAGGATAGCGAAGATTCAGCCCGAGTGCCGGCCCTAGCTCCCCGACGTAGAACAGCGGGTCCTTGGCGCCGTCGGTGTGGAGCGCGCACGGCCGGTGCAGGTTGTGCCAATGGGTTTCATATTTGCCGGCGCCGTCGAACACCTGCACCCGATGGTTCTCGCGGTCCGCGACGTACACCCAGCCGTCGGCGTCGCAGCAGATGTTGTGCACGAGGTTGAATTCGCCCGGCCCGATGCCCGGCCCGCCCCAGGAACAGATCAGCTTGCCCTTGGGCGAGAACTTGTGCACGCGGGCGTTGCCGTAGCCGTCGGCGACGAAAATGTCGCCCTGGGGCGAATGCGCGGTGTGGGTGCAGCGGTGGAACGGGTTGCCCGACATGAAGGGCGCGGGCCTGCCGGGCACGCCGATCGTCATCAGCACCCTGCCGTCCAGCGTGCACTGGCGCACGGTGTGGTCGCCGTCGTCGGTCAGGAACACCGTGTCGTCGGGCCCCATGTGCAGGCCGTGCGGGTGCACGAACACGCCCTCGCCCCACGACCGCAGGAAGTTGCCGTCGCGGTCGAATACCGTCATGGGATGGGGACTGCGGCTGAACACGTAGACGTTGTCGCGCCGGTCCACGCCCACGTCCGTCACCTCGACGAAGTCCCAGCCCTCGGGCAGTTTCGCCCAGTCGTCGACCACGCGGTAGCGGAACCGGCCGCTGCCGAGTATCGCGCTTCCGCCGCCCGTCACCGTATCGTCCATACCGCCCCTCGCCCGGTGGCCGCGCTTCGACGCAGCGCCGCGCCTCACGCCGTGTCGAACTTGTCGGTCTGGTAGGCGGTGAACGCCCCGAAGTCGGGCCGATACGGCGTCCAGATGTCCATGTTGACGGCGACGCCGTCGGCCGGGTCGGGCGGCTCGGACCAATGCACCACGTTCGGCGGAATGCGGACGACGCTGCCGGCCGTGCACGTGTACACCTGCTCGCCGACGTGCAGCTTCACGCGCCCCTTCAGGATCATGAAGATCTGCTCGTAGGGATGGCTGTGCGGCGACGGGTCCATGTTGGGGTGAAGCTCCGACTGCCCGATCAGCACGTTGTTGCCGCGGAACACGCGCTGGAAGATTCCCTTGCGCGATTCGCGGACCGGGATTTCGTTCCAGTTGTACATCGGGATCGGCGCGGCGTGCTTGGCGTGCATGCGTTCCTCCTGCTGCCGCCGGCAGCTTGCCCAAGTCGCCGGCGCGGATCAAGGATTGCGGCCGGAGGTGTCACTTTCATCCTAAACACGGCCGCCGCAACGCGGCTAGCATGCCGGATCAAGCCGGCGCGACAATCGGCCGCGGCGCCGGTCTGACGTACCGCGGCCTGCCGATGCGCTTATCCATTCCGCAACCAGGGGCCTTCGATGACGCAACGCCTGCCGGTCTATCGGTTCTCCGAGATTCCGAAGGAGACGCGTCTGCACCAGGGCCGGATGTCGCGGTTCTCGCTGCGCACCAAGAACGCGCAGATCGTGTTTGCCACCATCACGCCGCAGCCGAAGGGCCGACAGACCTATCATCGCAAGCCCCACGACCATCCGCACGACATGATGCTGATCGTCATGAAGGGCGCGATGCACATGGAAATCGGCGGTCTCGACTACGAGCTTCGGGAAGGCTCGGCCATGGTCATACCGGCCTTCGTGATGCACCGCGGCTATGCGCTCGGCGACGAGCCTGCGTCGCTGATCGAGATTTTCGCCCCCGTGCGCGCCGACTATATCCATCTCGTCGAGTACCAGAAGGAGGACTTCGGCGACCGAGGCCAGCCTTGGGTGAAGAAGGAATACGATTCCTGGAACCCGCCGCCTGCTTAGCGGAATTCGCTGCCACGTGGGCCGGCGTGTCGCCGGCCGGAAGCGGCGGGAGCGGCCGGCGGAACCGACGCAAGCCGCCGGCGGCTTGCAGCGACAACCCATCGAACGCTAGGGAGGAAACGCCATGAGGTCAGCAGCAGTCGGCATCGCGCGAGCAGCGTTTTGGTCGGCGGCCCTCGTTGCCGGCGCCGTATGCGTCGCGCCGGCCGCGGCGCAGCAATATCCCGACAAGCCGATCAAGGCGATCGTGCCGTACGGCGCGGGTCAGGCGACCGACGTGATGTGCCGCGTGTTTCTCGATCAGCTCAAGGTCGAGCTGAAGCAGGCCATCGTCATCGAGAACCGGGTCGGCGCAGCCAGCAACATCGGCGCAGCCGAGGCGTCCAAGGCCGCCCCCGACGGATATACGCTGCTGTGCACCGGCAATGCCACGCACGTGGCCAATCCCCTGATCTATTCCAACATGGGGTTTGATCCCGACAAGGACTTGGTGCCGATCACGGCGGTGGCCGCGACCGGGTTCGTCATGGCCGTGGGCAAGACGCTCGCGGGCAAGGACGCGGCCGGGGTGATCGCCGCGGCGAAGGCGGCCAAGCCGCCGCTGAAGATCGGCCTCGCCAGCACCACCGCGCGCGTGATCTACGGCCTCGTGAGCCAGGCCTCGAAGCTGGAATTCGCCGACGTGCCCTACATGACGGGCAACCAGAACCTGTTCCCCGACCTGATGCGCGGCGACACCGACCTGGTGATCGAGGCCATGCCGTCGGCGATGGGCGCGATCACCGGCGGCTCGGTCGGCGCCGTGGCGGTCACGCTGCCCGAACGCTCGCCGCTGCTGCCCAAGGTTCCGACGTTCAAGGAAAGCGGCATCGACGTGGTGCTGGTGGGCTGGAACGCGTTCTACGCGCCGAAGAACACGCCGACGGCGATCGTCAAGACGCTCAACGCCGCGGCGATGACCGCCCTGAAGCACCCCGACGTGGCCAAGCGGCTCGCCGCGATCGCGTGCACCCCGTTGCCGACCTCGCCGGAGAAGCTCGCCGCCATGATCGTCGAGGACCGCGCCAAGTGGAAGCCGATGGTCGAGCTCTATAAGCTCAAGGTGAACTGAGCGTCTTCGGCCGATCCGCGGCCGCCGGCGCCGGGCGGGACAGCCCGGGCCGAGGAGGAAGGGAATGGACGCAGCGCCGCCGCGGCCGGGGCGCGGTCGGTCGCCGATCCGCAATCCGCTGGATTTCTTCGGCGGGATCGCGTTGGTGGCGATCGCGCTGGTGGCGTTCTGGGCGGCGCGGGACCTGGCCGGGTCGCGCGGCATCTCGTTCGGGCCGGGCACCGCGCCGCGGTTGTTCGCGGGGCTGCTCGCGGCCGCCGGCGCGGCGGTCGCGGCGCTCGGCCTGCTGGCGGAGGGCGGCGAGGCCGGGCGCTATCCCGTGCGCGGGCCGGTGCTGGTCACCGCCGCGATCCTGGCGTTCGCCGCGACCATCGGACCGCTCGGCCTGGCGCCCGCCACCTTCATCGCCATTCTGGTCGCGGCCGCGGCGAGCCCGGAGACCCGCTGGCGCGAGGCGGTCCCGTTCGCCGCCGCGCTCACGCTATTCTGCACGCTGCTGTTCCGCTATGTCGTCGGACTCGCCGCGCCGGTGTGGCCATGGTCCTGACCGCCGCCGGCGATGCCTGACCTCCTGGCCAACCTCGCGCTCGGTTTCGCCGTGGCGCTGTCGCCGGTCAACGTGGCGCTATGCCTCGCCGGCGTGCTGGTCGGCACCCTGGTCGGCGTCCTGCCGGGCATCGGCCCCGTCGCCAGCATCGCGATGCTGCTGCCGCTCACGTTCGGCCTGCCGCCGACCGGCGCGCTAATCATGCTGGCCGGCATCTACTATGGGGCGCAATACGGCGGGTCGACGACATCAATCCTGGTCAACATCCCGGGCGAGGCTTCGTCGGTGGTCACGACGCTCGACGGGTTCCAGATGGCGCGCCAAGGCCGCGCGGGCGCGGCGCTGGCGATCGCCGCGATCGGATCGTTCGCGGCCGGAACGGTCGCAACCGCGCTGGTGGCGGCGCTGGGCGCCCCGTTGACCGCCGTCGCCCTGCTGTTCGGATCGCCGGAATACTTCTCGTTGATGGTGCTGGGCCTGGCATTCGCCGTCGTGCTGGCCCGGGGAAGCGTGGTCAAGGCGGTTGCGATGATCCTGTTCGGCCTGCTGCTGTCCATGGTCGGCACCGACCCGCAGACCGGCGCGCCGCGCCTGACCTTCGGGATTCCCGAGCTGTTCGACGGCATCGGGTTCGTCGTCATCGCCATGGGCGTGTTCGGCTTCGCCGACATCATCCGCAACCTCGAAGCGCCGCGCCATCAGCGGGACGTCGTGCGGGACAGGATTTCGGGGCTGATGCCCACCGCCAAGGACCTGAAAGACTCCGCCGGCGCCATCGCGCGCGGCTCGGCGATCGGGGCGCTCCTCGGCATCCTGCCGGGCGGCGGCGCCGTCATGTCGTCCTTCGCGGCCTACACGCTGGAAAAGCGCGTCGCCAGGCAGCCGTCGCGGTTCGGCGCCGGCGCGATCGAAGGCGTCGCGGCGCCGGAGAGCGCCAACAACGCCGCCGCGCAGACCTCGTTCATTCCGTTGCTGACGCTGGGCATTCCCGGCAATCCGGTCATGGCGCTGATGATTGGCGCCATGACCATCCAGGGCATCATCCCGGGCCCCCAGGTGATGACGAAGCAGCCCGAGCTGTTCTGGGGGTTGATCGCGTCGATGTGGATCGGGAACCTGCTGCTGGTCGTCATCAACCTGCCGCTGGTCGGCATATGGGTGAAGCTGCTGCGCGTTCCCTATCGTCTGATGTTCCCCGCGATCATCGCCTTCTGCTGCATCGGCGCGTACTCCGTCAACAACTCGCCGTTCGACGTGATGCTCGCCGGACTGTTCGGCCTGTTCGGCTATTGGCTGATCAAGCACGATTTCGAGCCGGCACCGATGATGCTGGGCTACATCCTCGGCCCCCTGATGGAGGAGAGCCTGCGCCGGGCCATGCTGATCTCGCGCGGCGACGTGAGCGTGTTCGTGACGCGGCCGGTTTCGGCCGGCCTGCTGGCGCTCGCGCTTCTGCTGCTGGTCGTCGCGTTGCTGCCTGTCGTCCGCCGCCGGCGCCAGCAGGTGTTCGTGGAATGAGCCCGATCCCGGCCCCGTTTCCCAGTCGGGATCGGCCGCGACCGTTCCGGCAAGTTTCTCGATGGCGGACGATGCACGGCGGCGAGGGAGATATGGTTGGCGCGGCTTACGCGATGCGCGGGCGCAGAGCGCGCGGATTCGAATCCATAGACCGGGATCGTCCATGGCTGGTCTGTTTCTAGCGCCCACCACGCTTCCCGACGCGCCGCCCCTTGCGTTCATCGAAGCCGCCGGCGCGGCGGGCTTCGACGGCATCGGCTTGCGGCTGAACGCCTCGCCGGGCCTTCCGTTCCATCCCGTCGCCAGCGACCCGGCGCTGACGCGGGATGTCGAGCGGCGCATCGCGGACCTCGGGCTCGAGGTGCTCGATGTCCTGAGCTTCTATCTTCAGCCCGCCACCGACGTGGCGAAGTTCGCGGCGCCGCTGGAGCTCGGCGCCGCGCTGGGTGCCCGGTACGCGCTAGTCATCGGCGACGATCCGGACTGGGACCGGATGCGCGGCAACCTCGCCCGGTTCTGCGACCTCGCGGCGCCGCTCGGCATCGCCGCCAGCATCGAGTTCGTCCCACGCCGCCGCTTGCGCAGCCTGCCGCAGGTGCTGCAGCTGATCCGCGAGGCGGGGCGCGGGAATGCAGCGCTGTGCGTCGACCCGCTGCACCTCGTGCGCTCCGGCGCCGCGGCCGCGGACCTGAAGCGGCTCGACCCGCGCCTCATCCCCTATGTCCAGCTCTGCGACGGACTGCTCGAACCCGGCGAGCCGGACCCCGACGGGCTCGGCCGCGCCGCGCCGGAACGGCGCTGCATGCCGGGCGACGGCGTGCTGCCCCTGCGCGACATCCTCGCGGCCGTGCCCGCCGGCATCCCGGTCAGCGTCGAGGTGCCGAAGGAGGATGACGCGATCCCGGCCCCGGACTGGGCGAAGGCGGTGTTGCGCCGAGGCCGCGACTTCCTTGCGCGCTTAGGCCGGCCCTAGCGTTTGCGCGCGGGCCGCTTTTTCGCGCCCCGGACCAGCCTCGCCATCGCCTCGAGCGCCAGCTCATAGCCGTGCGCGCCGAAGCCGCAGATGATCCCCTTCGCCGCCTTCGACGCGAACGATCGGTGCCGGAACTCCTCGCGCCGGTGCGGATTCGAGAGGTGCAGCTCGATCACCGGCAGCTCACTGAGCAGCAGGGCGTCGAGGGCGGCGACGGAGGTATGTGTGTAGGCGGCGGGATTGATGACGATCCCGACGGCCTTGGCGCGCGCCTCCTGGATCCACGTCACCAACTCGCCTTCACTGTTGGACTGCCGCACCTCCACGTCGACGCCCAGCGCCGCGGCCTTCGCGTCCAGGCGTTCGGCGATGTCGGCGAGCGTGTCGCGGCCGTAGATGTGCGGCTCGCGCACCCCCAGCATGTTGAGGTTGGAGCCGTTCAACACGAAGATGCGGGCCGGCATGGCGTCACTTCTTCTTCAGCAGCTCGTCCACGATGAGTTGCCGCAGCTCCGGCGTCACCTCCGGCTTGACGCCGAACCACAGCTCGAACCCGCGCACGGCCTGGTAGAGCAGCATGTCGAGCCCGTCGGAATGCCGGAGGCCGCGCTTCTCCGCCTGCTGCAGCAGCTTGGTCTTGAGCGGCACGTAGACGATCTCGCCGATCGCCGCGCCGTCGCGCACGCCCGACAGGTCGACCGGCAGGTCGGGATTGCCGGTCATTCCCATCGACGTGGCGTTGACCACCAGCCCCGCCTCTTTGAGAAGCCGCGGCACCGCGTCCCAGCCCATGGGATGGACGCGCGGCCCGAAGCGCTCGCGGAACCACTGCGCGCGCTCGATCGTGCGGTTGACGACGTAGACCGCCGCCGCGCCGCGTTCCAGAATGCCGAACACGAGGGCGCGCGCGGCGCCGCCGGCGCCCAGCACCACCGCCGTCCCGAGATTCTTGTCCCAGCCCGGTGCTCCGACGTCGAGGCTCGACAGGAACCCGATCACGTCGGTGTTGGTGGAGCGCAGCACGCCGTTGTCGAGCCACACGGTGTTGGCGGCGCCGATGGTCCGCGCGCGCTCGTCGGACTCGGTCAGCTTCAGCGCCATCTCCTTGTGCGGCTGCGTGATGTTGCCGCCGACGTAGCCACGTTCGCCCAGGGACTTCAGGAACGCCGGAAAGTCTTCCGGCTTCACCGCCTCGCGCCGATAATCGCCCTTGATGCCGTATTTCTTCAGCCAATAGCCGTGGATCAGCGGCGAGCGCGAATGCGCGACGGGCCAGCCCATCACGCAGGCCATGCGCAGTTTTTCTTCGGTCACGGCGTCTCCTTCCCTCCCCCGTCCCGGACGCTCAGGCTTGCCCCAGCAACGCGTCGACGGCAACGGGCTTGCCGCTTGCCGCCGATCGCGTGATCGCCATCGTCGCGGCCAGGGTACGCGCACCGTCCTCGCCGCTGACCACCGGCTCGTCACGGCCGGCGATCACCGCGGCGAAATTGCGCATCTGCTCGACATAGGCGTCGGCGGGCTTCACCGGCACGCGCCGGCGGGTCAGCGGATCGCCCCAGCCCTGCCCCGGCTCGTGCCACCAGTGCTCGAGCGTCGGCACGGCAAGTGATCCGCGCGTGCCCGTGACCAGGTAGCAGTCGCGGCCTTCGTGCGGATAGAACGGATTCTCCTGCGAGCCCCACTCCCAGCTCCAGGGCGTCGAGACCGCGTCGGAAACCGCGAGCGTGCCCAGCGCGCCGCTCTTGAACCGGACCGCCGCGACGGCGGTGTCCTCGACCGGAAATCCGCGCGCGCCGCTGCCGGCGAAGGCCTGGACGCTGTCGATCTCGCCGCACAGCATGCGCAGGCAGTCGATGTCGTGGATCGCGTTGATCAGCACCGGCCCGCCGCCGGGCTCGCGGCGCCAGGTCACGTTGTAATAGGCGTCGGGCTTGCGGCTGAGCCACATCGCCACGACCGCGGTGACGCGCCCGACGCCGCCGCCCCGGATCAGCTCCGCCGCCGCGCGCATGATCGGGTTGTGCCGGCGGTGGTGGCCGGTCGACATGGGCACCCCGGCGCGCTTCGCCGCCGCGACCAGCTCGACGGCGCCGCGGAGCGAATCCGCCAGCGGCTTTTCCACCAGGATCGGGATCTTGCGCGCAATGCAGTCCAGCCCGACCGCGACGTGAAGCCGGTTCGGGGTCGCCACGATCGCGCCTTGCGGGCGCACCTGGTCGAGCATCCGCCGGTAGTCGGCGAACCAGGGGACGCCTTTCTCCGTGGCCAGGGCCTCGGCCGCCGGCGCGGGGTCGGCGATCGCCGCGGCCTGGTAAGCCGGATCGCCCAGCAGGACCTGGAGGTGGCGCTTGCCGATCAAGCCGGCGCCTACGATCGCGATGCGCGTCGCCGCCATTTTCCTATCCAATTTGGGCGGTGAAAAACGACTGGGACATGATCTCGGGCTCGGACGGCACCAGCGGCGCAAACTCCATGCGCTCCAGCACGTCGCGGCGCAAATCCGCACCCGGCGCCAGTTCCTGGAGCGCCATGCCCTGCGGCGTCAGGCGGAACACTGCGCGCTCGGTGACGTAAAGCACCTGCTGGCCGCGCTTCATCGCCTCGGTGCCCGAGAAGGTGATCTGCTCGACCGCGCGCACCAGCTTCTTCACCTCGCCCTGGCGCGCGATCCTGATCCGCCCATCGCCGACGGCGACCTCGGCCCCCTTGGCATCGAACGTACCGCAGAACACCACCTTGCGCGCGTTCTGCGCGATGTCGATGAACCCGCCGGGCCCGACCGGCAGGCCGCCCAGCTTCGAGACGTTCACGTGCCCGTTCGCGTCGGCCTCGCCGAAGCCGAGGAACGCGAGGTCGAGCCCGCCGCCGGAGTAGAAGTCGAACTGCGACGGCGCATCGATCATCGCCGTGGGATTGCGCGCGAAGCCGAACAGCTGCCCGTCCAAGAGCGTTCCGCCGTAGGTGCCGTGTTCGATGGTCTGGTAGTAGCGGTCGAGCTGCCCGCGCGCCGCCACCAGCTTGGCGACCGCGTCGGGAATGCCGAACCCGTAGTTGACGACGGCGCCGTCGAACAGCTCTTCCGCCGCGCGGCGCGCGATCGCCTGGCGCACGGTGAAAGGCTGCGGCGGGTCGGGCGGCACGGGCGTGCGGCGCTCGCCCGACATGCTAGGGTCGTAGGCGATGTCGTAGGTCATGGATTGATCGGGGTCCACCACCACGGCGTCGACGATGGCGCCCGGCACCCGCACGGCGCGGGCGGGCAGCGCGCCGACCTCGACCGCCTCGCGTACCTGCACGATCACCTTGCCGCCGGAGTTGTGCGCCGCGAGCGCCGCGGCGTAGATGTCGAGATTGGCCGGCTCCTGCTGCAGGCTGACGTTGCCGGTTGCGTCGGCCTGGGAGCCGCGGATCAGCGCCACGTTGACCGGAAATGGCCTATAGCGCAGCAACTCACGCCCGGCGATGGTCACCACCTCGACCAAGTCCTCCGTTGTGCGCTTGTTGAGCTTGCCGCCCTCGATGCGCGGATCGACGAAGGTGCCGAGTCCGACATGGGTGAACAGGCCGGGCCGGCCGGCGCCGATCTCGCGGAACAACTGCATGGTCACGCCGCCGGGCAGCACATAGGCCTCGATCTTCTCGTCGCGGGCCAGGGCCTGCATGCGCGGCGACCACACCCAGTGCCCGCCGATCACGCGCCGCACCATGCCCTCGTGCGCGAAGCAGTTCATGCCCCGCGTCTTGCGGTCGCCGATGCCGAGCGCGTGCACCACGAACAGGTCGCGTGGGTGCCCGGAGGCGAGAAACCGCTTCTCGACCGCCGCGAACAGGCACGAAGCCTCGACCAGACCGCCGCCGCCGCCGATCAGCGCGACCGTGTCGCCGTCGCGGATCATGGCGACGGCCTCTTCGACGGCCATGAACTTGCCCTTGGACACGGCGCTCAGCCCGGCGGATCGACCAGCGCGACGCCGCGCTTCAACAGGCCGCGCGCCACCACGCCGCGGTGGATTTCCGAGGTACCGTCGTAGATGCGGAACACACGCGCGTCGCGGTAGAGGCGCTCGACCGGCAGGTCCTTGGAATACCCCATGCCGCCGAACGCCTGCACCGCGCGGTCGGCGACCCGGCCCAGCGTCTCGGCCGCGAACACCTTGACCATCGAGATGTGCTCGCGCGCGTCCAGCCGCCGGTCGATCATGCCGGCGGCGCGCAGCACCAGCATGCGTGCGGCCTCGATCTCGATCGCGCTGTCGGCCAGCATCTGCTGCACCATCTGGAACTCGCCGATCGCGCGGCCGAACTGGCGGCGGTCCTTGGCATAGTCCGTCATCATGCCGAGCAGCCGCGCCGCCTTGCCCACGGCGCGCGCCCCGATATGCGCCAAGCGGATGCGACCCAGCGTCTCGAACGCGAGCCGCAGCCCCTGCCCCTCCGGGCCGAGGAGATGCAAGGGGCCTAGGCGCACGTCGTCGAAGAACATCTCGACGTGGCTGGTGCCAGCGAGCCCCATCATCGGCTGGTCGCGGCCGATCGTGAACCCCGGCGTTCCCTTGTCCACCAGGAACAGCGAAATGCCCTTGGCGCCGGCAGCCGGATCGGTGACCGCCGAGACGACGAAGAAATCCGAGAACAGCCCGTCGCTGATGAAGTGCTTCTGGCCGTTCAGCACCCAGCCCTCGCCGTCGCGCACCGCGCGGGTCTTGATGCCGGCGGCGTCGGAGCCGGCGCCCGGCTCGGTGAAGCACACCGAAAAGGTGCGCTCGCCCCTGACCGAGGGCAGCAGCCAGCGCTTCTTCTGTTCCTCAGTGCCTTCCAATAGGACTTCATAGACGTTGCCGAACGCGCGGCGCACCAGAATGTCGCTGGTGTGGCCGAACTGCTCTTCGACCAGGCAAGTATCGACCGCCGACAGGCCCGCGCCGCCGTACTCCGCCGGTACGTTCATGGCGTAGAGCCCGAGGGCTCTCGACTTTTCGAAGATCGCCTTCGCCTTGTTGGGATCGAGCCGCCCATTGGTTTCGACCTCTTGCTCCAGCGGCATCAACTCCGCGCGCACGAAGCGGCGGGCCGTCTCGACCAACAGCCGCTGCTCCTCGCTGAGCGACAGGTCCATCAATAGAGGCCCGGGGTCGCGCCGCCGTCCACGGCGATCGCGGTGCCCTGCACGTGCCGCGCGCGCTCCGAGCACAGGAACAGGGCGAGTGCGGCTACGTCCTCAGGTTTGCCCAGGCGCCGCAAGCCATCCTTGGCGATCGCCTTGGCGCGGAACGTCTCGGGCGTCTCGCCCACCGCCTTGGCGCGGTCGCGGAACAGCTGCTCCACGCGCTCGGTCTCCGTCATGCCCGGCAGGATGGCGTTGACGTTGATCCCGTCGCGCTTGCCGATCATCGACAGGCCCTTGGTGAAGTTCGACATCGCCGCGTTGACCGAGCCGCCGATCAGGAATTCCGGCTCGGGCGTGCGCGCGGCGCCGCCGATGACGTTGACGACGTGCCCCTGTGCGGCTTTCAGCATCGGCCAGAACAGCCGGCACAGCCGTACGCAGCCGAAGAACTTCAGCGCGAAGCCGTCCTGCCAGGTCTCTTCCGCGAGATCGAGAAACGCCCCGGCGCGGGTGGCGCCCGCGGAATTGACCAGGACATCGCAGCGGTTGAACCGCTTCTGCACCGTCGCGAATACGCGCTCGCAGCCCTGGGGCGTGCGCAGGTCGGCGGCGCACACGACGGGGTGCGGGGCGCCCGCGGCGGCGATCGCCTCTGCCGCTTTCCCAAGGTTCGCCTCGCTCATCGCCGCCAGCACGGTCTGGGCGCCTTCGCGCGCGAAGGCCGCGGCGATGGCGCGGCCGATGCCCCGGCTGCCGCCCGAAACGACGACGACCTTTCCCGAAAACTCGCCCGCCATCGTCATGCCCTTGCGTTGTCCAGGTATCTCGATTCCAGCCCCTTCACGAGGCCGATCAACGCGTCGATGGTCGGCGTCGCCACGCCATGCTTGCGGCCCAGGCGCGCGACCGTCCCGTAGATATAGTCAACCTCGGTCGGCCGGCGATTGGCAAGGTCGGCGTTGAGCGACGACTTGCTGGTGCCGGTGCCCCCGCCCGCGGGATCCGCCAGCCGCATCAGCACCTCGCGCGCCTCGCCGGCGTCGAGGTCGATGCCCTCGGCGCGGGCGACCGCCGCGGCTTCGTCGACCGCCCGGAACACGACGCCGCGCAGTTCGGGTACCGCCATGATGTCGACCGACCGCAGGTCGGTCACGCCGGAGATCGCGCTCAACCCCACGTTGCCGAGCAGCTTTTTCCACTTCTCGCGCTTGATGTTCGCGCTGGCGTGCGTGGGCAGGCCGTGGCGCGTGAACGCCTCGGCGATCGCCGACGCGCGCGCGGAAACGCCGCCCTGCATCTCGCCGACATAGGTCGGCAGGTCGCCGAAGTTGCGCACCACGCCCGGCGCCTCGACGCGGCCCGCCTGGGCGGTCAGCCCGCCCAGCACGCGCTCCGCGCCCAGCACCTCGGCCAGCGCCTCTTCGTTGCCCAGGCCGTTCTGGAAGCTGATGGCCGCGGTTTCGCCCTTGAACAGATGCTTGACGCTCGCCGCCGCCTGCGGATTCGCGAAGGCCTTGCACTGGAACAGCACGACGTCGGCCGATTTGACGGCGGCGGGATCGGCGCTCGCGGCGAGCCTGATCGTGCGGTCGCCGCCGTAGCCGACGATGCGCAGACCCCGCGCCTTGATCGCGTCGACATGCTCGCGCCACACGTCGATCACCGTCACCGGCAGGCCCTTTTCGGCCAACAGGCCGCCGAACAGGCCGCCCATGGCTCCGCCGCCGACGATCACCACTTGCGGGCGGACGAACGCCATCACACCGCCTTCAGGAACGCGCGGACCTCGGCGTCGCCCATTTCCTTGCCGAGATAGGCTTCGATCACGCGATGGTCGTTCTTGATTTGCGCCGGCGGGCCTTCGGCGATCTTCTCGCCGTGCTCCAGGACGGTCACGGTTTCGCAGCTCTCCATCACGACTTTCAGGATGTGCTCGATCACGATCACGGTGAGGCCGAAGCGCTGCTTCAGCGCCAGAACGGCGTTGAGCAGCTTGTCCACGTTCACCGGCGAAAGGCCCGCGGCGGGCTCGTCCAGCATCAGCAGCTTCGGGCGCATCGCCATGGCGCGGCCCAGCGCCAGCAGCCGGCGCTGGCCGATCGACAATTCGCCGGCGGGCATCTCAGCGTAGTCCGCCAGGCCGATGAACTCCAGCAGCTCCATCATCTCGCTGCGGAGCCGTCGTTCCTCCGCCCAGACCGAGGCCGTGCCCAACGACGCGGACACGCTGCCGTAGCGGACATGCTGGTGATGCCCGATCTGCAGGTTCTCGAGGACGGACATCTGGGTGAAGATGCGCAGAAGCTGGAAGGTGCGGGCGACGCCGCGCCGCGCGATCTCGTGCGGCGGGTAGGCGGTAATATCCTCGCCCGCGAGCAGAATGCGACCTCCCGGCTCGGCTTGGTATATGCCGGAGATCAGGTTGAACAGCGTGCTCTTGCCCGAGCCGTTCGGCCCGATGATGCCGCGGATTTCCCCTTCGCGCACGGCGAGGTCGATGTTCTGGACGGCCGCCAGGCCGCCGAAATGCTTGGTCAGGCCCTTGATCTCAAGAAGCATCGGAATTGGCATCGGCACCCGGGCCGGCGTCGGCTTTCGCCTTGGCCTGCCTGGCGGCGACGAAGCGCCGGCGGCTCAGGTAGTCGTCGATCACCCCGCCGATCCCGCGCGGCATGTACAGCACCGTAAGCACGATAACCGAGCCGAAAATCGCCATCTGGTACTGGTAGTAGTCGCGCGTCAGGTCGTAGATGACGGTGACGACCACCGCGCCCACGACCCCGCCCCAGATGTGGCCGAGCCCGCCCAGCACGACCATGAGCAGCAGCGTGACCATCTCGGTGATGGTGTAGCTGTTGGGATGCAGGAAGCCGGGCGCCATGTGCGCCTGCAACGAGCCGGCGCAGCCCGCATAGAGCGCACTGATCACGAACGCCAGCAACTTGTACTTTCTCACGTTGACGCCGCAGGCGGCCGCGGCGAGCGAATCTTCGCGCAGCGCCTTGAACGAGCGGCCAATGTCGGACCGCAGGATGCAGAACGAGAAATAGATGCTCACGAGGGCGAGCGGCATGATGATGTAATAGTACGCGCGGTGGTCGACAATGGCGCGGCCGAAGGCCTCGGGCGGCGGGATGTCGCTGAAGCCGACCGCCGCGCCGATGTAGTCGGTCACGCCGATAGCGATGCGCACCGATTCCGCCAGCCCCAGCGTGGCGAGCGCGAGATAGGCGCCTTCCAGCCGGAACGACGGCACGCCCACCAGCGCGCCGACCAATCCGGTCAGGAGCGTGGCCACCGGCAGCGCCAGCCAGAACGGAACGCCGAACTTGGCGGCGAGCACGGCCGAGGTGTAGGCGCCGATCGCCGCCAGCGCGATGTGCCCGACCGTCACCTGGCCGGCGAAGCCTTTCACGATGTTCAGCCCCACCGCCAGGATGACGTTGATCAGGATCAGGTTCAGGATGAAATGGTGGTACGCGTTGGGGGTGGCCCAGGGCAGCGCCACGAGCGCGAGAAACCCGATCGCCCACGGAACCTGGCGGCGGGAAAGGCGGACCGCCGGCGCGGGCCGCCCCCGCTCGGTGCCCGCCGCCAATTCATCCGCCTGCGTTGCCGTATCCTTCATCAACTGGACGTTTCACCGGCACGAACGACTGCGGCTCTCGCCGGCCGGTAGGCCGGCGAGAGCCGCAGCACTTGGAACCCTCACTTCTTCGGCAGGCCGAAATCCGGCTCGAAGCCGACGCGGGCCAGGACGCGCATCTGGTAGTCCTTCCCGCCCTTGGTGTACTCGACCAGGATTCCGGTGCGGTTGCCGTCGCGGCACTGCGGGGTCGGGTCGGCGCAGAAGTTGATCGGCCCCGAGGCCAGGCCCTTGTAGTCCTTGACGGTTGCCAGCGCGTCGCGGATCGCGGCCCGGTCTTCCGCCAGCGACGCGTCGGTCAGCTTGAGCTTGGCGCGGCTCAGCGCCAGCTTGACGATCTGCGCGGTCTCGTATGCCTGCGAGAAATCGTGGTCCGGGCAGCGCACCTTGTACTTGTCCTGCACCATCTTCACGAAGTTCTTCGCCACGTCGCGCTCGTCCGTGCACGAAAACGCGGCCGCGAAGATCAGGCCCTTCACCGCGTCGCCGGCGAGCTCGGGCACCGGCGCGTTGGAAGCGGCCGATGCGGACACGCGGCGCACCTTGGACGGAATGCCGACCTCGTAGGACTGCTGGGCGATGCGCGCGATCGCGTCGATCTGGCCGCCGATCGCCAGCACGTCGGGATTCAGCGACTTGATCTTCAGGAGATGCGGCCGGAAGTCCAGGTCGGTTTCCTGCATCTGCGCTTCGTACAGCGGCTCCACGTCGTACGTGGTCTTCATGTAGCCCTTGTAGTCCCTGACGAACGAGATCGCGGCGCCGTCGTTGGTGAACAGGTAGGCGACCTTCTTGCCGGCGTTCTCGGCCAGGTACTTGGCGTGTACCGCCGCGTAGAAGCGCTCCGCCACCGAGGTGCGGAACACCCACGCGCTGCCCTTCTGGGTTATCGACGTGTTGGTGGAATGCGGGATGATCTGCGGCACCTGCTCCTTGGCGCTGATGTCGACCAGCGGCAGCGACACCGAGCTGCAGGTCGAGCCGATGATCAGGTGCACCTTGTTCTGGTGGATGAAGCGGTTGGCGTTGGCCACGCCCTTGTCGGGCTTGCATTCGTCGTCGAGCAGGATCACTTCCAGCTTGTTGCCGTTGATTCCGCCGGCGGCGTTGACCGCGTCGAGCTCGTCCTTGGTCATCTGCCCGTACTTGAAGCCGTTCTCCACCAGCATGCGCAGCGTGACGCCGATGCGGATGGTGCCCTGGGCCTGCACCGGGGCGGCAAGCCCGAGGGTCAAGAACGCGGCCGTGGCGACCGCGAAGCTGGTACGAGCGGCTGGCAATCCCATGTTTTCCTCCCTCTAACCGAACTTCTCCGTTTTGTAGGAGAAACTCTTGCCTGCGGACGCAGGCGATGGCCTTAATCCCGCCTCCGTGATACCCGGCTGGACGGGGCGGGGCAAGTCGTCTGTAATCGCTCGGCCCCGGCCGCGGCGGCCGGAGACGAGGGGGCGGAATGCTTTCCATCCAAGGGGTTGAGGCGGGCTACGGCAGCGTCCAGATCCTGAACGGCGTTTCGCTGCAGGTCGCCAAGGGGCAGATGGTGGCCCTCCTCGGCGGCAACGGCACCGGCAAGTCGACGCTGCTCAAGGCCATCTCCGGGCTGATCAAGCCGTGGAAAGGATCGATCGCCTTCGACGGCGAGCGCATCGACGGCCTCAGGCCCGATCTGATCGTGCGCCGGGGCCTGGTCCAGGTGACCCAGGGCAAGGAAGCCTATCCGGCGCTGACGGTGGAAGAGAATCTGCGGCTCGGCGCCTTCGTGCGCCGCGACCGCGCGGGCGTGCGCCGGTCGCTCGAGAAAGTGTACGAGTATTTCCCGGTGCTGGCGCAGAAGCGTAGCCAGTTCTCGGCCACGCTCTCGGGCGGGCAGCTCCAGATGCTGTGCATCGGCCGCGGCATGATGTCGGAGCCGAAAATGATGCTGCTGGACGAGCCGAGCGCGGCGCTGGCGCCCCAGGTGGTGCTGGAGATTTTCCGCATCATCGGCCGTATCTGCCGCGAAGGCATGACCCTGCTGCTGGTCGAGCAGAACGTGCGCATGGCCTTGCTGCTGGCCGAGTACGGCTACGTGATCCGCGACGGCGTGGTGCACATCGAGGGGCCGGCGGACAAGCTGATCGACGACGAGAACGTCCGGCTGTCGTATCTCGGCGGCACGGTCGCGGGCCGCGACGTCGCGGCGGCCTTGCGGCGCTAGGGCGGCGCGATGCAGTACTTCGTCGATTTGCTCATCGTCGGCCTGTCGATCGGGATGGTCTACGCCCTGGTCGCGCTCGGCATCTCGTTCATCTACTCGGGGCTCGACATCGTGCACTTCGCGCACGGCGAGATCTACATGCTGGGCGCGTTCATGGGCGTGGTGCTGCTCAAGTACACGGGCATGAGCTACCCGCTGCTGCTGGTCACCGCGATGATCCTGACGGGCCTGATCGGCGTCGCGATCGAGCGGCTGTTCTACCGCCGCCTCACGCGCGCCGGCGGCGGCTACACCTTTGCCGGCATGGGCATGATCATCTGCGGCTTCGGCATGTCGATCGTGCTGCAGAACGTGGCCTACCTGATCTGGGGCGCCAAGCCCCTGCCCTTTCCGGTGTCGTTCGGCATGCCGCTGGAATTCGGCGAAGTGGTATTGCCGGCTTCGTATCTATGGATCGTGGGCGCTGCGCTGGTGCTGATGGCGGCGCTGCACCTGTTCCTGAAGCGGACCCGCCTCGGGCTCGCGGTCCGCGCCGTCGCCCACAACAAGGAAATCGCCTACCTGATGGGCATCAACGTGCCGTTGATGATCTCGGTGCTGTTCGGCATCGGCTGCGCGCTGGCGGCCGCGGCCGGGGTGCTGGTGGGCCCGATCAACTACGTCCAGGTGCTGATGGGCATCGGCATCCTGATCAAGGCGTTCGCCGCCGCCGTGGTGGGCGGGTTCGGCAGCCTTCCCGGCGCGGTGTTGGGCGGCCTCTTGGTCGGGATCACCGAGAGCCTCGGCGCCGGCTACCTGTCGGGCAACTACAAGGACATCTACGCCTTCGTCCTGCTGATCGCGGTCCTGATGGTGAAGCCCTCGGGCATCCTGGGCGTCAGCGTGAAGGTCAAGGCCTGACCGCGGTCAATCGAGCGTCAATTCCAAGGTGGCGATGCCGTCGAACCTGGCCGCGAAGGCCTGCCCGCGCCCGATCGGCGTCGGCACCGTCAGCGAGCCGGTAGAGAGATAATCGCCGGCTCTGAGCGCGATGCCGCGCGCCGCGAGATCGTTCAGGAGCTCGGCGGTGATGGCGAGCGGATCGCGCCGGAATTCCCCCTGGTAGGCCTTGATGGGCTCGCCGGCGTCGATCCGCGCCTCGATCGGCATCCGGTCGAAATCGATCCCGCGCCAATCCGGCACCGAAGGGCCGAACACGAAGGCTCCGCCGCCGCCGTTGTCGGCGATCACGTCGTGCGTGCGTGCGGCGCGGCCGCCGGTCCCGGGCATGTACCGGCTGCCGGCCAGCTCGATCGCAGGATGGAAGGTGAGCGCCGCCGCTGCGGCATCGGCCGACAGGTTCGGGCGCGAGGCCGGCAGATCGCGCGTCAGGCGAAAGCCGAATTCGCATTCCACCTTGTAGCCGGCAAAGCGCGTCCCGGGCAGCCGGGCGGGGCTGTCGAATACGCGCGAGGCAAACAGGCGGCCGGGAATGGGCCCGTCGTGCCCCTCCAGACGCTGCACCGCCTCGATCGCGGCGCCCACTTTCCACCCCACCACGCGCTCGTCCACCAACGCCGCCATCCGGTCCTGCACCGCATAGGCCTCGGCGCGCGACGCTGGCGCATCCGCCGCCGCAGGCAGCGGGATGGCCGCGACGCCGCGCCACGCCGCGGCCAGCGCCGATGCCAACCGCTCGATCTTGGGCTCCATCGATCGTTTCCCTCCGCGATCAGACTGCAGTCTGGTAGCGCTCTTTCACGGTGCGCACCACCTCGTCCGGATCGCGTTTCCACCAATTGCGGGCGGAGAATATCTCGACCTCGCGGTAGCCCTTGTAGCCGGCGGTTTCGACCATGCGCCGGATGCCCGGGATGTCGATCACCCCGTCGCCCATCATGCCGCGGTCGAAGCGCAGGTCCTGCGTGTCGACCAGCCAGTCGCTGAGGTGAAACGCGCAGATGCGCCTGCCGGCGCGCGCGATACCCTGTTCCAGGTCCGGGTCCCACCACACCGCGTAGGTGTCGAGCGCGATCCCGACGGCGTCTTCCGCGCCGAGCGCGTCGCACCATTCGTTCGCGAGCTTGACCGTGCTCAAGACCGAGCGCGTGGCGCAGATCATGGGATGCAGCGGCTCGAGCGCAATCATCACGCCCGCGGCGCGCGCATGCGGCACCAGCCCGGCGAGGGCCTCCAGCGCCCGGCCGCGCGCCGCCTTGACGTCCTTTTCGCCGGGGTCCACGCCGCCTGCCACGAACACGACCGCCGGCGCCTTGATCGCCGCCGCCTCGTCGAAGGCGCGCCGCACGTCGTCGCGCGCCTTCGCGGCCGCCTGCTTGTCGGGCGGAGTGACCAGCCCGGCGAAGCTGAGGCCCGTGGCCTTGACGCCGTGCCCATCGAGCAGCCGCGCCGCTTCCGCCGCGCCGATCTCCTTCAACTTGTCGCGCCATACGCTGATGGCCCCGAGTTTCGCGCGCGCCACGCCCTCGATCGCCTGCTTCAGGGTCCATTGCTGAAGCACGGTCGCCTGATGGATGGACAAGAGCTTCTCGTCGAGCATGAAGGGGTCCTCGCGGCCGGCGCCGGGCCGGATCAATAGGTCGCGCGGCCGCCGGAAAGGTCGAATACGGCGCCGGTGGTGAAGCTGCACTCCGGGCTCGCGATCCACGCCACCATCTCCGCCAGCTCCTCGATCTGCAGGAACCGGCCCATGGGGATCAGGCCGCGGCAATAGTCGATGTGCTCCTGGGTCATTTCCTTGAACAGGTCGGTTTCCGTCATCACCGGCGCCACGGCGTTCACCAGCACGCCGCTGCCGATCAGGTCCTTGGCCATCGACTTGCACAGGCCGATCACGCCGGCCTTCGAGGCGGAATAGGCGCAGATGTTTCCGTTGCCTTCCTTGCCCGCGATCGACGCCACGGTGACGATGCGGCCGTAGCCGCGCGCGCGCATGTGCGGAACCACGGTGCGGCTGCAATAGAAGACGCCGGTGAGGTTGACCGCCAGGACGCGGTCCCACGCGTCCAACGGATAGTCCCAGTGCTTCACGACCGGACCGTTGATGCCCGCGTTGTTGACCAATATCTGGACATCGCCGAGACGGTCCACGGCCTCCTTGAACCCGCGCTCGACGCTGTCGATGCGCGTCACGTCGACTTCCTGCGCCAGGGCGGGCTTGAACGCCACGTCCGCGAGCGGCTTGAGATCGCGGTCCCACACCGCGACCTTGCAGCCGCCCGCGGCGAGCCGTTCGGCGATGCCGCGGCCGATGCCGCGCGCGCCGCCGGTCACGATGGCGGCTTGTCCCGCGATGCCTTTTTTCATCGGCGATTCCCCGGCTGTTTTTCCGGCGACCTTTTACAACACGCGTTCTCCCATGCATAGTCCGCCGCACCTTTGGCGTGCGTCGCGCGCCGCTTCGCGGAGAGACCCATGAACGATTTCCACGTCGCGGTCGGCGACCGTTCGACGTTCAGCAAGACGGTCGGCGAAACCGACGTCTATCTGTTCGCCGGCATCACCGGCGACCTTTCGCCCAACCACGTCAACAAGGCGTACATGGAGCGGTCGAAGTACAAGCGCCTGCAGGCGCACGGCGCGCTTCTGGTAGGCTTCATGTCCACGGCGTCCACGCTGGCGATCGCGAAGTGCCGCGAGAGCGACGAAACCCCGGTGTCGCTGGGCTACGACCGGGTGCGGTTCCTGGCGCCGGTCTATTTCGGCGACACGCTGACCGTGGACTACACGATCAGTAGGGTCGACCCGGCGCGGCGCCGGTCCAACGCCGACATCAAGGTCATGAACCAGGAAGGAACCTTGGTGGCGGTGGGCATCCATATCCTGAAATGGGTCAAGAACCAGTGACCGGCGCAAGCCCGTCGCGCCAGGGCTTCGAGCGCGGCGGCGCCTCGACCGCGGCGACGACGGCGCACGTCATCAAACGGGCGGAGCCCTGCGTCGAACAGGATCTCGCGCGGAGGCCGACGGCGAAACGCGGCGGGCCGAAGCCGCAGCGGCCCGTCGGCGGCAAGAAGTAGCCGGCAGCGCGGCTTCCATGGGGCTCTTGGTCACCGGCGCGATGGGCCATGTCGGCGCTTGGGTGGCGCAGCGCGCGGCCGCACGCGGCCTCGGTGTAGTCGGCGCCTATCGTACCGGCTTCGACGCCGAAAAGGCGGCAGCATGCGGCCCAAGAACGCAATGGGTATCGCTGGACCTTGCCGACGCTGCGGCCGTCGAGCGTCTAGCTGCCGGCCACCCGATCGATTCCTGCATCCACCTCGCCGCGGTTTCGAACGAGGCCTACGCACGGCCCGATCCCCTAGTCGCCGTCGAGGCCAATGTCCGCGCCACGGCCAACCTGCTCGATGCCGCGCGGCGCCATGGCTGGAGGCGCTTCGTGCTCGTCGGCACCGGATCGGTGTTCCAGCATGCCGACGCCGTTTCGCCGATTCCGGAAGATGCACCGCCCTCGCCGGTCAACATCTACGCCACGACCAAGCATTGCGCCGAGCTGGTGACGCGGATGTACCGCACGCAATTCGGCCTTTCGGCGGCGACGGTGCGCATATCCTGGGTCTATGGACCGCCGGTTGCGACCGATTCGCCGACGCGCGGGCCGATCCCGGCGTTCCTGCGCGCGGCCTTGGCCGGCAAGCCGCGCCGCGACCCGGCCGGCGCGGATTTCGCGGCAAGCTTCACCTATGTCGCCGACGCCGCCGACGGCTTGCTGGCCGCCTGCCTCGCCGAACGCCTGAACCACGACGTCTACCATCTCGGGCCCGGGGCGAATTTCACGGCCGGGCAGGTGGCGGCGGCGGTGCGGCGCGCGGTGCCGGGCGCGACCATCGAGCTCGGACCCGGCACCGAGCCTTGGACCGCCTACACCAAGATGCGCGGGCCGCTGACCGGCCGCAGGCTGCTCGACGATACCGGGTTCACGGTCGCGCACAGCCTGGACTCCGGCATCGCCGCCTATGCCGAATGGATGCGCGCGCATCCCGAATCGTATCGGTAGGCGGGGGACTACCGCCCTTGCCAGCGCGGCTTGCGCTTTTCCGCGAACGCACGCTGGCCTTCCCGCGCGTCCTCGCTCGCGAGCATGCGCTCGGCCGCGGGATAGCTGGCCCGGATCGCGGCGGCGAGTCCGGGCTTGTCCAGGCTTTGCAGCATCGCCTGCTTCGTGGCCTCGATCGCCAGCGGCGCGCCGGCCAGAATCTCGCCGCATAGCGCGCCGACGGCAGCGGCGAGTTTTTCCCTTGGCACCACCGCGTTGACCAAACCAATGCGGCACGCCTCCTGGACGCCGATCCTGCGGCTGGCAAGCGCGAGCGCCATCGCCTGCTTCATCGGCACCTGGCGTACGAGCCGCTGCAGCCCGCCGCCGCCGAGCGCCGCCAGGCCCGCGCGCGGCTCGGGCAGGCCGAACTCGGCGTGGTCGGCCGCGACCGCCAGATCGCAGGCGAGGACGATCTCGAGGCCGCCGCCGAGCGCCAGGCCGTTCACCGCGGCGATCACCGGTTTGAACAGGTCGAAGCGCCGCGTCAGGCCGGCGAAGCCGCTTTCGGGATGGTCGTCGCGATTGGTCTTGGCTCGGGCCTTCAAATCGCTGCCGACGCAGAACGCCCGGTCGCCGGCGCCGGTGATCACCGCGACCCGCAGCACGGGATCCGCCGCAAACGCGTCGAACGCCTCGGCCAGTTCCCGGTGCGCAGGAGGATGGAGCGCATTCAGCACGGCGGGCCGATCGATCGTTATCGTAAGGACCGGCCCGTCGCGCTCGACGCGGCAATGTTCGAACTTCCGCATGACGCCGAGCTTATAGGAGCGCCGCACGCGGAGTCAGCATGGCGACGCCTCGGGCACGAACGGATGCGATGCCGGCTACTTTCCGCCAGGGGGCTGGCGCATCAGCGCCGCCGACGTTGCGCGCGCGTATTCCGGCGCCACGCGGACGTCGACGACACAAACTGCGCCGCGGCGCACTTCGTCCACGCCTTGCGCCAGCGCCGCGGCCAGTTCGGCCTCCGTGCGGATCGGTCCGATGCCCACCGCTCCCTGCCCGCGCGCCAGCATGGCCAGATCGAGCGGCGGATCGTCCATCCGCATGCCGATCCAGCGGTTCTCGACCGGACGCGCGCGCGTTCGCGCCACGCGTTCCTGATGCAGCTCGTCGTTGAAGAACGACTGGTTGTTGGCGACCACGATGAGGGCCGGCGCCTTGTAGTGCACGCCCGTCCACAGCGCGGTGACGCCCATCAGATAGTCTCCGTCGCCGAGTACCGCCACCGGCAACCGTCCCGTGCCGCGCAGCGCCAGCGCCGCGCCGATCGCCATTCCCGGCCCCGAGCCGATGCCGCCGCCGCCGTCGTAGCCCAGGAAGTCCATCGGTTCCGCGAACCGGCAGTACTCCCCCGGCCAACCGATGGGCAGGCGCATATAGCAGGGCCGGTGTCCCTGGAACGCCTTGGCGCATTGCACCGCGAGGGCCGCCACGGTCACCGCGCCTGCGGCCCGCTGGGACCGCGTCGGCTCCCGCGGCACTACGGCCGGCGACCAGGCTGGCCGCTCGCGCTTGCGCGGACCCAGAGCGCCCAACAGCTTGGCCACCAGGCGGTCGGGCGCCGCCAGGATCGAGACTTCGGCCGGCGGCAGGCCCTGGTAGTCCATGTTCCAGCCGCCGTGGACGTATTGATCGAGCGAACAATGGATGATCTTGCCCTTGGGCAGCGCGCCGTCGCATGCCTGGCGCAGCGTGCCGGCCAAGTCGATCCAATCCAGGCTCAGGATCGCGTCGGCATCGCGGATGGCGGCGAATGCGTCGGCATTGATGTACAGGCCGGGCGGAAACGGGTGCAGGGGATGCGCGGTCGGAAACACCGCGCCCCACTTGAGGTCGGTGATCGCCCGTGCGTTGAGCCGCTCGGCCAGCGCCACGCGTCGGTCCCAGTCCGCTTGGCTGGCCGACAGCCGCCCCAACAGGATCACCGGATTCCTGGCGGCGTCGAGAATTGCGGCCGCGCGCGCCGCCGCCTCTTCCGGCGGATCGGCATGAGCGGGGGTTTGGAAGCGGCCGATGGGCGGCAGTTCGAGGTCGCCTTCGATCATCTGCTCCTGCAAGTCGGCGTCCAGGCAAACGAACACCGGGCCTTGCGGCGGCGTCGTCGCGATGATGCGCGCGCGCAACATCGCTTCCAATGCTGCCGGCACCGAGGCTGGCTGGTCGTCCCATTTGGTGTAACCGCGAATCAGCGCGCCCAGGTCGCGCGAGGTGTGGATCCAGTCCACCCATGGCCGGCGCAGCGCCGCATCCATGGGGCCTATCGCCCCGAACAGCAGGATCGGCGCGCGGTCGCACCACGCGTTGAAGATCGCCATCGCGGCGTGCATCAGGCCCACGTTGCTGTGCAGCGCGACCGCCATGGGTTTGCCGGCGGCCTTGGCGTAGCCGTGCGCGATCGCGACGGCGCTTTCTTCGTGCAGCGACAGCAGGATTTCCGGGCGCCGGTTGCCGAGGTAGTTCACCAAGCTGTCGTGCAGGCCGCGAAAACTGGCGCCGGGCGTGAGCGCGACGTACTCGATGTCCATCGCGCGCAGCATCGCGGCCAGCGGATCGCTGCCCCAAACCCGCGCGTTCGACAGCCGCCGTTCGGGCAACCCGGGCGGGTTCATGCGCGCGGCGTCCCTGCGGCCGCGAACGACGCTTCGACCGTGCGCCAGCGTTCAAGCCGCACGCATTCATCCATCACGCCGCGGATCCGCGCGTAGTCCGCCAGGGGCGGAAGATCCTGCCTGCCGTCCGCGTAGGCGCGCAGCTGCGCAAGCGCCGCATGCATGCCCGCGGCGGCGCGGAAGATCAACGCAGTCGGAAACGATACCTGGGTGTAGCCCATGCGACCGAGTTCGGCCGGGGTCAGCCAGGCGCTGTCGCCGCCTTCGAACATCGCGGCCGAAAGCAACGGGACGCCCTTCAGCGCACGTCCCACTTTCTCGAATTCCTCGGGCTTCCTGAGCCCGGCCACGAAAACGCCGTCGGCGCCCAGATTCGCGAACCTCTCCGCCCGCCTGATCGCGGCGTCCAGCCCCAGGACGCCGAACGCATCGGTGCGGCCGACGATCATGGTGTCGCGGCCGGAGCGCGCCGCAAGCGCGGCGCGAAGCTTGCTTTCGATCGTGGCCTCATCCGCCACCGCGGCCGACTTGTCGGCTCGCTGCTGCTTGCTCTCGCGCCGCTGATCCTCGATCAAGATCCCGCCGACACCGATCGCTTCGTAGGATTCGACCAGGCGCGCGACGCACTTGACGTCGCCATAGCCGTCATCGCCGTCGGCCAAGATCGGGAGCGCCGTCGCCGTGGCGATATCGCGGATGCCGGCAACCATGTCGGCGAGGCCTACCAAGCCTATGTCGGGCAGGCCGTGGCGCGCCGCCAACAGCGCCGACCCGCCGATCGTCACCGCTTGGAAGCCCGCAGCCTCGATCAATCGCGCCGAAAGCGCGTCGTGGGCAAGGGGCGTGACGAGCGGCCGCTCGCGCCCCAGCGCCTCCCGCAACGTTTCCCGGATCGTCCCCACCCCACCTCCGGCAGCTGCCAGCCCAAGCCGTTCCGCACGGGCGCGCATCGAGCATTTCCCGCATGGCCGCGGCATTTAAGGCCGCCAAACCATTGTCCGCTAGGAAAAAATTGCGGAAGCCGGCCCGGCTGCGCGCCGCAATTTGCTACTAGCGTCTAGCGGGCACGATGGCATCATGGCAAGACTTGGCCGAAAAGGCCTAGGGAGGAAAGGATGACGAAAAACCGCGCCGCGCTGCTCGCGGGCGCTGTGGGGTTGGCCGTACTGATCGCCTTCCCGCCGGCGCCGATGGCCGAGGAAATCGAGATTTCCAACTACGGCGTCGGCACCAACGGAATGCCGTACGGCGTCGCCTGGAAGAAGGGCTTCTTCAAGGAAGTCGGCATCGATGTCACCGGGATCCGCAGCTCGCCCGGCGGCGCGCCGACCATCCGCAACATGCTGGCCGGCAACCTGGCGTTCGCGGAAGCCGGATTGACCGCCATTCTTGCGGCGACGCGAGGCGGCGCCGACATCAAGATCATCAGCGGCACAACCGACACCACGGCGGAGATCGGGTGGGTGGTGATGCCCGACTCGCCGGTCAAGACGATCAAGGATCTCAAAGGCAGGAAGCTCGGCTTCACCAATCCCAACTCGACCACGCACGCCCTGGCGCTGATGCTGCTCGAGGCGGCGGGTTACAAGCCGACCGACGCGACGACGCTGGCGACCGGCGGGTTCGGCCCCGGCCTTGCCGCGCTGGAGAAGGGCGAGCTCGACTGCGCACCATTCGCGGAGCCGCTTTACGCCAAGGCCCAGGCCAAGTACCGCCTCCTGGTCTGGTCCACCGACGTCCTGCCGGCGATGGTCGACACGATGGCGATAACGACGGAGCGGGCGATCAAGGAACGCCCCGACTTCCTCAAGAACATGCTCGCCGCGCGGCGCAAAGCCGTGGCGTTCATGGCGGAAAAGCCGCGCGAGGCGGCCGAAGCCATCGCCGCCGACTACAAGATCGACGTGGCCGTGGCCGAGACGGTGATCCGGCAGATGATGAAACCCGCAACCGAGCTGAAAATCCCGCACTGGGGCATGGGCAAGATCTACATCGAAACGCTCGACAACCTCGTGAAGGCGCAAAAGCTGCTGGGCCACGACCTGGGCAAGGTGGACTGGTCGACGCTGATCGACCAGCGGTTCCTGCCGCCCGAGTTGCGCATCAAGCTATAGACGGCCATGCTTTCGCCGCTCCGCGCGGGACGGGCGCGGGGCGGCTTGTCGTCTTGACGGCGGGGCCATGCGCCGCCCTGCGGGGGTACCGAGGATGAGCGAAGCGCACGTCGTCCTTGAGGGCGTGACGCGCATGTTTCCGCGCGAAGGCCAAGCGCCGCTGCATGCCCTGGGGCCGATCGACCTGGAGCTGCGCGCGGGCGAGTTCTTCGGCGTGGTCGGACCGTCGGGCTGCGGCAAGTCGACGCTGCTCGACGTGATCGCGGGTCTGTCGCTGCCGAGCGCCGGCTGGATCGCCATCGATGGCACGACCGTTGGCGGCGAGGTGCCCGAGGGCGTGGGCGTGGTTTTCCAGGACGATGCCAGCTTTCCCTGGCTGACGGTATGGGACAACATCGCCTTCGGCCTGCGCCAGCGCGGCGCCGGCGCCGCCGAGATCGCCGAGCGCGTGACCCGGGCGCTGGCGCTGATGGGGCTCGGCGATTTCGCCCGCGCCTATCCGGCGCAGCTCTCGGGAGGGATGCGCCAGCGCGTGTGCATCGCGCGCACGCTGGTGCTGCAGCCCAGGCTCATTCTGCTCGACGAGCCGTTCGGCGCCCTCGATCAGCAGACCCGGCTGCTGATGGGCGATGAACTGCTGAACCTGTGGCGCCAGACCGGCGCGACGATCCTGTTGATCACCCACGCGCTCGACGAAGCGGCGATGCTGTCGGACCGCGTGGGGGTGATGTCGGCGCGGCCCGGCCGCTTCCTCGAGATCGTCGAAACCGCCTGGCCGCGCGAGCGCGACAGCCGGATCGTCGCCAGTTCCGCGTTCGGCGCCATCACCGGGCGGCTGTGGTCGCTGCTGCGCGGCGAGTCGCTGAAGGCGATGCAGCTCGAACGCCGCGCGGAGTGACGCGATGAAGCTCGCGACCAAGCTGCGCATCGTCGTGCTGGTGGCCGCGGTTGCGGCGGTCGAGCTGCTGTGCCGGGCGGGAATCATCAAGGCGTTCACCATGATTCCCCCGTCCGAAATGGCGCTGAGCCTGTGGCGCCTGGTTGCCGCCGGCAAGGCGCACAACGACATGCTGCGCACGCTGAGCGCCGTAGGCGTCGCGCTGTTCGCCTCGATCGTCGCCGGCGCCGCCGCGGGCACCGCGATCCATTCCCTGCCGCGCGTGCGCCGCACGCTCGATCCGCTGCTGGCGGCCTATTATTCCGTCCCGGTGTTCGTGTTCTATCCGATGTTCATCGTGATCTTCGGGCTCAACGACCGGCCGAAGATTGTCATCGGGTTCCTGTACGCCGTCGCGGCGATGATCATCAACACGCTCAACGGACTCGACCGCGTGGCGCCGGTGCTTCGCAAGACCGCCCGCGTGTTCCGCATGGGCCCGGCCGCTACGACCTTCAAGGTCGTATTGCCCTGCGCGGCGCCCTATCTGTTCACCGGCGTGAAACTCGCCGTCGCCTATTCGTTCATCGGCGTGGTGGGCTCCGAGTTCATCCTGTCGACCGGCGGCCTCGGCTACCAGATCGGGTTCGCCTACCACGACTTCAACAACCGCACGATGTACGCGCTGATCCTGTTCATCCTGGCCGTGACGCTGATCGCGAACATGTCGCTGCACGCCTGGGAGAAGGTGTTGCTGGCGCGGCGGGGGCTGTTGTGAGCGCCCGGTTTCCGGCCGCCTTCTTCCGCAGCCGCGCGTTCGATTTCGCGGTGTTCGCCGCGCTGTTCCTGGCGCTGTGGCAGGTTGCCCACGAATGGGGCGGCGAAGTGGCGATGACGGCGCCGCTGGACACGCTGGTTTTCTCCGCCAAGACCTTGGCGTCGGCGGAATTCTGGCCGCACGCCTACGCCACGCTGCGCGCGTTCCTGATAGCGCTGGTCCTGGCCTCGACCGCGGGAGTGCTGGCGGGCGCGGCGCTGGGCTTCCATCGCCTCTCCGGCGAGGTGAGCGAGCCGATCCTGGTGGGCGTCTATTCGATCCCGAAGGTCACACTCTACCCGATCATCCTGCTATTCTTCGGCATCGGCATCGAAGCCAAGGTCGCGTTCGGAGCGCTGCACGGCGTCATTCCGATCATCCTTTTCACCATGAACGCGGTGCGCAACATCAAGCCGGTCTACATCAAGACCGCGCGCGTCATGCGGCTCGGCCCCTGGCCGCTGTTCCGGCACGTGCTGCTGCCGGCGACGCTACCAGAGGTCTTCACGGGGTTGCGCGTCGGCTTCGCGCTGACGCTAATCGGGACGCTGTTGAGCGAGATGTTCGGCTCGCGCAGTGGTATCGGCTTCCAGCTGATGAACGCCATCGGGCTGCACAACATGGACATCATCATGTCGCTGACGTTCCTGCTGGTGGCGTTCGCAGGCACCGCGAACGCGGCGATGCTCGCGCTTGACCATCGCCTGCACCGGCGCGTCTAAGCGCCGCCGCTAGCCCGCGATCGCGCGGCGCGTCGCGGCGGCCTCGCGCGCGATCCAGGCATGGAAGCCCGCCACCTTGCGCGACGCCGCGCGCTCCTTGGGATACACGAGCATATACGCCACATCGTTTTCGACCCGGGTCTCGAACGGCGCCACCACGTGGCCGGAGGCCAGATCGTCGGCCACCAAGGCGAGCTGCGCCATCGCCAAGCCAAGGCCCTCCATCACGCCCTGATAGGTGAGGCTCGAGTTCTCGAAGATCAGGCTGCGCTCGCCCTCGACATCGCCGGCGCCCGCCTTCGCCAGCCATTGCGGCCAATCCTGGGGCCGGCGAATCGAATGCAGCAGCACATGGCCTGCGAGATCGCGCGGCTTCTTGAGCGGCGGCGGTTTCGCCAGCAGCTTCGGGCTGCAGATCGGCAGCAGCACCTCGTCGAACAATCTCTCGCACGCAAGCCCCTGCTCCGCCCGCCGCCCGTAATGCACGGCCACGTCGATGTCCTCGCGGTCGAAATCCACCGGGTCGTGTGACGTCGTGATCTGCACCGAAATCCCGGGTTGAAGCCCGTGAAACCGCGCCAGGCGCGGCACCAGCCATCGCACCGCGCAGGTGATCGGCAGCTTCACCTTCAGCATCTTGTCCTCGGTCCGCGTGCGCAGGTTGGACGACGCCTGCGAGATGCGCCCGAAGGCGTCGCGCACGGTGACAAGATAGTCGGCGCCCTCCTTGGTCAGCAGCACCTGGCGGTGCCGACGGGTGAACAGCGCCGCCCCGAGATCGGCCTCCAGCTTTTGGATGTGGCGGCTGATTGCGCCCTGCGTGACGCACAGCTCTTCCGCCGCGCGTTTGAAGCTGGTGTGGCGCGCGGCGGCTTCAAATGCCCGCAGGGCGTTCAACGGGGGCAAACGCAGCATTGCACATTGCTTGATATTTTATCAATCAAATATGACAAAAACTGCATTGCGAAGCAATAATACGGAGCGCTTGATTCAAAAAAAGACAAACGTGCCGAGAACAACCCCAGCAGCAAATCTTGGGGCGGAACGAACATGGTCGGGCTTGCAGGCTCCGGACAATATGCAGTGACGGCGCGGCCTTCGGGCCCGGCCGCGGACGCCCTGGATCTCGACGCCCGATTGGCCCAAGTGTGGCCGCGCTTCACCCCGCCCGTACGCGACTCGCTCCAGCATCTGCTGGCGAACTACCGGGCGCCCGTCACCCTGGACCAGCTTTCGGCCGTGGCCGGCCGGACCGCGTTCCAACTCATCCGCCTGTTCCGCAGGGAGCTCGGCATCACGCCGCACGCCATGCTGATCCGCATCCGCATCCAGCGCGCCAAGGCGCTGCTGGCGCGCGGCGAGCCGATCGCCGGGGTTGCAGCCGACGTGGGTTTCGTCGACCAGACGCATTTCGGGCGTCATTTCAAGAGAATCCTCAACGAAACCCCTGCCCGCTTCCGCAGCGCGGCCCGCGCCACCGCGGAAGCGGGTACACCGTCGGGACTGGGCTGGACGGCCTGATTTCGCCGGCGCCGCATCGGATCGCGGCAGTCGGATCTCCGCAAGGCGCGCAAGACCGGATGCGCGCGATTTGCCTTGCCCTCGAACGCTGGCATAGCCTTGTCCGCAAGGGCGGTCGAGATCGGCAGGTTCATGGCGATCGGATTCACCGTACATCGCGGCACCGGATTGCGGCTATCACGTCTCGGGTTTGGCGGAGCGCCCATCGGCGATCTGTATCGCCGCCTCGATGACGAAACCGCGGTTGCGGCGGTGTCCGCCGCAATCGGCGCCGGCGTGACGCTGATCGACACGTCGCCGCTCTACGGCCACGGCCTGTCCGAGGCGCGCGTCGGCACGGCGCTGCGCCGTGCGGCGCGCGACGGCCTGGTGCTGTCCACCAAGGTCGGCCGGGTGCTGTCGCCCGCACGAGGGTCCGCCGACCGCGAGGGTTACGCCGGCGGCCTGCCGTTCACCGCGCGGTTCGACTACGGCTACGACGGCGCGTTGCGCTCGCTCGACCAATCGCTGTTGCGGCTCGGCACCGATCGCGTCGAGATTGCGCTGATCCACGACGTGGACGTCTGGACCCACGGCGCGGCGGCGATCGAGGCGCGTTTCGCCGAGGCGATGGACGGCGCCTATCGGGCGCTGGCCCGGCTGCGTAGCGAAGGTGCGCTGAAGGCGATCGGCGTCGGCGTGAACGAATCGGCGATGTGCGCGCGGTTCGCGCGGTCTGGCGATTTCGACATCATGCTCATGGCCGGTCGCTACACGTTGCTGGAGCAAGAGAGCCTGGACGATTTCCTTCCGCTGGCGCAGCAGAAGGGCATCGCGGTTCTGGCCGGCGGCGTGTTCAACTCCGGCATTCTGGCGACCGGCTCGGTCGCCGACGCCCGCTACAACTACCGCCCGGCGCCGCCCGCGATCCGCGAGCGCGTCGAGCGGATCGACCGCGTGTGCCGCGCGCACGGCGTGACGCTGGCCGTCGCTGCGGCGCGGTTTCCCCTTGGCCATCCCGCAGTCGCCTCGGTGGTGCTGGGGGCGGTCGACCCGGGCGAGGTCGCGCGCAACGTTGCGGCGTTCGAGACCTCGATCCCCGCAGCACTTTGGCGCGATCTGGCCACCGAGCGGTTGCTCCGGCCGGATGCGCCGTTGCCGACGTGAGGACCGTCCAATGCTGAAGAACGTCGACCCGCTTCTCGGCCCCGAGCTGCTGGCGGCGCTGCGCGCCATGGGCCACGGCGACGAAATCGCGATCGTCGACGCCAACTACCCCGCCGCCGCGTCGGGCCGGCCGGTCATCCGCCTGGACGGCGCGAGCGCGACCCGGGCGCTGGACGCGGTGCTGTCGGTGCTTCCGCTCGACGATTTCGGGCCCAACGCCGCCTGGCGCATGGAGGTGGTGGGCGACCCGGCCGCGGAAATGGAAATCTTCGCCGAGTTCCGCGCGATG
>Ga0233425_10001903_pt1 | contig 43873 bp, 36 predicted proteins | sample Watercolumn_Towu_2_FD_181712 | JGI IMG/M metagenome (GOLD analysis project Ga0233425, IMG submission 181712) | Freshwater microbial communities from Lake Towuti, South Sulawesi, Indonesia - Watercolumn_Towuti2014_140_MG | ecosystem: Environmental > Aquatic > Freshwater > Lake | place...
CGTGGGCATCGGCGGCGACCCGATCAACGGTCTGAAGCACATCGACGTGATGAAGATGTTCAACGACGATCCGGATACGGACGCCGTGGTCATGATCGGTGAGATCGGTGGTCCGGACGAGGCTAACGCGGCCTACTGGATCAAGGAAAACATGAAGAAGCCGGTGGTCGGCTTCATCGCTGGCGTGACCGCGCCTCCGGGCAAGCGCATGGGCCATGCTGGGGCGCTGATCTCGGGCGGTGCCGACACGGCACAGGCCAAGCTGGAAATCATGGAGGCCTGTGGCATCAAGGTCACCAAAAACCCGTCGGAAATGGGCCGCCTGCTGAAGGCAATGCTGTAAGCAGACCCACCCGACGTCATGTGGCCGGTGACCGTTCCGGCGCCCGCCCCATGACTGCTTCGCCGCTGCCCACGCAACGTCCACGCGACGGTGCACGGGCCGCAAGACATTGCCCCCGCCTTACCTGCGGGGGCAATGTCGTTATGGCGCCGCGCCCCCTAGGGTATATCCCGACATCAGTACGGCCGCCATTGAAACCGAATCGAAAGGTTCGTACGATAAATCTTCATGTCTGGTAATTCAGACATCCGAAAGCAGGCAGTAGGGCATCTGCTGCATGCACGGAACATAACTTTGGAATTCGAGGAGTCTTGCCGTGGAATTGTTGTCCAGCAGCACGTTCTGGATTGCGCTGGGGTCGATCATCCTGACCAATATCGTCCTGTCGGGCGATAACGCCGTGGTGATCGCGCTCGCATCGCGCAACCTGCCCCCCGCCCAGCAAAAGAAGGCGATTTTCTGGGGCAGCGCCGCCGCCATCATCATGCGGGTGGTACTGACCGTCGCCGCAGTCAAGCTGTTGAGCCTGCCGTACCTGAAGATCGTGGGCGCCATCCTGCTGGTCTACATCGGCGTGCAACTGCTGACCGGCGAAGACGACGAAGACGGGCATGACGCCAAGGACAATATCTGGGCCGCGATCCGCACGATCCTGATCGCCGACCTGGTGATGTCGCTGGACAACGTGGTGGCCGTAGCCGCCGCCGCGCAGAAGGGCCCCGAGGGCAGCCAGCTGATGCTGCTGATCATCGGTCTGGGCTTGTCGATTCCGCTGATCGTCTTTGGCAGCACGCTGCTGCTCAAGGTGATGGAGCGCTTCCCGATCATCATCGTGCTGGGCGCCGCGCTGCTCGGCTACCTGGCTGGCGAAATGCTGGTCAGCGACCCGGTCGACGCCGCTTGGTTCCAGGTGCATGTGCCGCACGCCCATGTGGTCTTCGGCGTCGTGGGCGCCGTACTGGTGGTACTGATCGGCAAGCTGCTGCAACGACGGTCCGCACAGACGGCCTGAGCACCGCGCCGATTTCATCGCGAGCCTGAACGGGCGGCCCAAACGGGTCGCCCGTTTTGTTTTTACGGCGTCAAATCGCGGCATCCGCACCACGGATTCCTGTGAATTTCCAAGCAATTTCCAAGAGCTCGGCGGAGTTGTCCGAGGTCATTTGCGCTTCGCCGGTGTTTTCCGATGATGACCCCTGTGCCTCGCGTGGCCGCCGCGCCATCCGCAAGGCACGCAACCTTCCACATCGAAGACAAACGCAAGCAAAACGCAAAGGGGTCAATCCATGCAATCCAAACTCATCGCCAGCCGCAGCACATCGTCGATACCGCGCGGCTTTCCGCGCCAGCAAGCTGGTTTTACGCTGATCGAGCTGATGATCGTCGTGGCCATCATCGGCATCCTCGCCGGCATCGCCATCCCGCAATATCAGTCCTACATCACGCGGTCACAGTTGTCCGAAGGCATCAGCCTGGCATCCGGGCAGAAGCCCGCGGTGACCGAGGCGTTCTCGTACAACGGCACATGTCCCGACAACGCCGTCGGCGCCAGCGACGGCATCCCGCTCGCCACGGAGATCGTCGGCAACTACGTCAAGAGCGTGGAGGTGGGCGGCACCGCCACCGACGAAGGCGGCTGCACGATCACCGCCAATTTCAAGGACGCGGACATCGCCAGCGGACTGCTCGGCAAGTATGTGCGGTTGACCATGAGTAACGCGGACAAGGGCTCGCTAGTGTGGCTGTGCGAATCGTCGGCAGACGAGAAGTACTTGCCACAGTCGTGCGCACCGGCCGGGAGCGAAGCCGGCGCCTGAGCGGCATGCAGGCCGGCGCTGACCGGACATGCATCATGCCTCGCCCAGGAAGCGTCAGCATTTTTCGCCGGCGCTTCTTGGTTGGTTACGGGCCACGCTATCATGGCGCCTTTGTCCTCATACTCGTGCGCATGCCAGCACATAGAGCCACGATTCCGGCGACGATGATCGTCGTCGCATTTACCCTGCCGCTGCTGGTGTCCAAGCACACGCTGCCGTTGGCCACGTTCTATGGCGAATGGACGGCAGCGGTGCTCGCGGTCATGCTGGTCGTTGCGATGGCATTCGCGAGTGGTACGGCAGCGCCCGCCCGGGATCGCAAAGGGTATCCATGGGTAGCGTTGTTGCCGGTCTGGCTGATCGTCACCACCATTCTGCAGGCGGCATCGGGAATGGCCGACATCACCGGCAGCCGGCTGACGACCCAACTGGTGCTGGCGCTGGGTGGCGTGCTGATGTGCATGGCGTGGCGGATGGGGCAATCGATGTCCACCGATCAGCGCGCAGGCGTGGTCGACGCGCTCGCCATTGCATTCCTGATTGCCGGATTGCTTGGCACGCTGGCGCAGTGGGTTCAGGTGTTCCACATGGAAGACCAGATGTTCGGTCTGGTGTCGGAGTACTTCTACGACACCAACCGGCGATTGTGGGGCAACCTGAACCAGCCGAATCACCAGGCTACGGTCAATGGCCTGGCGCTGGTGGCGGCGGTCTGGCTGGCCACCCGTGGCTGGCTGCGCTTTCCCAGCTGGCTCGTGGCCACGGTGCTGCTCGAAAGCGGCATTGTCCTGACGGGCTCGCGGACGGGGCTGGTACATGTCGGGCTGGCTGCCGTGTGCGCACTGCTGGCAGCATGGATGGCGCGCGGCACGCCGCGCGGCGCGGGCTCGCCGATGCATCGCGCGCCAGGGTTGGTCGCCGCTGCACTGATCCTGGTGATCGGCGTCGTGGTGCTGCAACCGGCCATCAAGATGGCGGGGCAGGTATTCGACTGGCGGCTCTTCGACACTGTCCAGCAATTGAAATCGGGAAACCAGATTTCGTATCGCAGCGCGTTATGGGCGCAGGCCCTGTCGATGTTCCGCGCGCATCCGCTTTTCGGCGTCGGCTATGGCGAATTCGGCTGGGGACAGTTCCAGGAAGCGGCGCACGTCCGGGTCGTCGCCGAGATGTCATTGCATGCCCACAACGCCGTCCTCGATCTAATGGCCAAGACTGGCCTGGTCGGCACCATTGGCGCAGCTGTCGTGCTGCTGGCGTGGCTATGGCGCGTGGTGCGCGACCGTGTATGGCTCGCGACGCCGTCCGAACGCGCCATGACCGTGCCGATGCTGGCGTGGCTGGCAATGCTGGGCGCGCATTCGATGCTCGAGTATCCGCTGCATTACCTCTACCTTTTCTTGCCGTTCTGCTTCCTGCTAGCGTGGCTTGAGCCAAGCGGCTTTGGCCGGGCCTTGCCGCGTCCGGTACTGGCAGCGCTCGGTGTGGTTTTTGTCGCGGCGTCGGCTGCGGTGCTGGTCACGCAGTGGCAGGACTACAGGCGGGTCGAAGCGCGCGAATACGCCAGTGAGGAACATCGCGACAGTTTGCCGATGCCCCGGTATTGGTTCCGCGCGCATGCGGAATCGGACGCCGCCGAGCACGTTGTCATCACGGCAACCAATGCGGCGAGCCTGCTGCCTGCGCATGTCTCGGCGCTGCATTTGTTGCCGACGCCGACGATGATTCGCCGCAGCGCGTGGCTGCTGGCGCTGACAGGCGAGCCGGCGCGCGCGCGTTTATGGATGGAGCGCTTGGCCTTCTACTATCAAGGCGACGAGAGCGCGCAGTTCAATGCGCTAGTTCAGGACTGCGACGCGATGGACGCGGCGCATCGCCCGAAGGAATTCTGCGCGTGGGCAAAAATCCGCGCCCGGCAAATACACGACTGACACGCGAATGACGCCCGAATGACGCGCGGCGGATGGCCGGCAGGCAAGTCGGTCGGATGCTTCGCTGGTCGACTCGCACAGGCGGCGTCGGATTTGTCAGCGCACGTATCCGGGCGGCGGTGGGGGCGGATAGTAAGGCTGATAGTTGGCCGGCGGCATCGCAGCCCGGACCGGCGGATTCGCGACCATCTGGCCATACACGGGCACGCGGTTTCCGCTCGCATACATGCACTGGACATAGGCTGCATCGTATTGTCGCTGCGTGCCGTATCCCGCGTTATAGGAATTGCCGGCTCCGACCGCAGCGCCGGTCAGCAGCCCCACGCCGGCACCCACTGCGGCGCCGGACCCGCCATTAAAGGCAGCGCCCGCAGCGGCACCCAGCGCCGTACCAACTGCGGCACTGCCTACGGCCGCGGCGTTGGCATTTTGCTGCGGGGTCGAGCCGCCCACTTGCCCGAAGGCAAACTGGCGGCAGTTGTAGTCGTCGCCGCGGAACTGGTCGAAGGTCTTGTTGGTGCCCGGCAGCGCCATGACGCTCGGGCCGGACGGGATGACCGCGCAGGCGCCAAGCGCAAGCGACGCGGACATCAGCAGGCAAAATGAACGCAGTCTCATGAGGTGGCTCCGGGCATGGGGTTCGCGGGCGCCGAAGAAGACGGCGCGTGGGGCTGTTCGCGTTGCCAGCCGCCGGGGCATTCCCTCACGTAAGGGTAATAGCCTTCCGGCTGGGCGCAGCGATACCACCAGGCATTCGGAGAGGAGCCGTCGGTGGCTGTTGGATTGCCATCGGTGCCTTGCTCGATATATTGGGGCGGATTTGCGGGCGGAACCGCAACTACGGCCGGCCCCGGATAGTAGCCCGGATAGTAATAAGGCCCGTAGGGATACCAGCCTGGTCCCCACCCCGGACCCCAGCCCCATCCGGGCCCGACATAAACGCCCACGCCGACGCGTGCACGCGAGTGGTAATAACCGTGGGCCAGCGCGGTGGTGCTGACCGCAGCCGCGCTTGCCGCGGCCAACGCCAGAGCTATCTGGCAGAGCTTGCGCCCGTTCATGATGTGTACCCCAAGTTGCTGCCTGTCCAAAACGTTTGAGGCGCCGGTTCGGCGGACCGATCGGCTGGCACGTCTTGTATTGAATATCAATTTGCCTCAGACAGCGGCACTTGGGGCGGTGCGAAATGTGGCGTTACCTTTATTACGGACGCGACAATGAGAGAAATGTGACGCTACGGATCACCCCGCCGCAGCGGCTACCAGGTCCAGGGACGCTTGGTGTCCATATGCTCCCGTACGCCGCTCAGCATCATGCCGGCGAGATTGGCGACAGCACCCACCGCGCCATCCATGGCTGTGTTGGTCTGTCCGTTCCATGCGGAGACAAACGCCTGCCTGCCGAACGTGGTGGCCTCGGCGACGTGCGCCGCGGTCGGGCCGCGATCGCCGTCGCCCACCTTGGCGATACTGTCCCGAATCCGCGCGTGGGAATCCGGCAACAGCGGCACGCCTTCGATATCGAGTTGCGTGTTCACCATGTCGACAGCGGCCAAGTAAATCTTTGAGCCCCTGTCGAGCGAGTCCGCCTTGATTGCTGCAATCTGCCCACGCAACTCCGCGCGTTTGGGATCGGCAAAGACGTGGGGCGGCAGCGTTCCGGGCGGCCGGATCGGGCTGAGCACGCTTCGGAAGAGGGCGTTTGCCGCGGGCAACACGCCGAAAAAGGGACTGCGATGGGGATCTGACGGATTTGGCATGACGATGTCCCGGAGATGTTGATCGATAGGATGCTGAGGTTGTCCGGATCAGAAAAGTCCTGATCGGCAACTGAAACATCCTAAAGCCGCCACGCCATGTGCTCTTATGACCTCACGCAAGAATCAGTCCGATCTTTGCCCGGGCACGCACTGTCAAGTCCCCGCCACCCAATCCCCCGACTTTCCCCCGTGCTTTTCCAGCAACTTCACGTTGCCCATCACCATCCCCCGGTCCACCGCCTTGCACATGTCGTAGATGGTCAGCAGGGCGACCTGCACGCCGGTCAGCGCCTCCATTTCCACGCCGGTCTGGCCGCGCGTTTCGGTGCGCACCACGCAGGCGATGGTCGAACTCGGTTCGTCCAGTGCGAAATCCACGGCCACCTTGGTGAGTCCGATCGGATGGCAGAGCGGAATTAGGTCCGACGTGCGCTTGGTTGCCATGATGGCGGCCACGCGCGCAATGCCCAGGACGTCGCCTTTCTTCGCATTGCCGTCGCGCACCAGTGCAAAGGTGCCGGGCTGCATGGTGATGGTGCCGGTTGCCACGGCCACCCGGTGGGTGCTGGCCTTGTTGCCGACGTCGACCATATGGGCCTGTCCGGCGGTATCGAAATGGGTGAGCTGACTCATGGGCGGAGGTGATGGAACATGGCTGAACGTGGCGGCGCCTCGGGCTGGGGCTTGCCCGATGGGAACGCCATCCGGAGGCCGCTATCATAGCAATATGCCCAAGAATCCATGGCCTCGCCGCCTGCCCGACCGGTTGAGCGCCCCAGTTGTCCAACCCGGCACGCCTGCCGCCCGCACGCCGCATTTCACGCGTGCGATGGCGGCCGTGCTCGTCCTGACTATGGCCGCGCCGGCGTGGCCGCAAGGCACGCCCGCCGCGACCGGCGCGAGCGCCATTTCCGCATCGAAGCCCAGTCCGGCGGCGGGCGTCAGCACCCGCCTGCCGGCGACGCCGACGACATCGCAGGCGGCCGTGCCGACGCCGGGCCTCACCGGCGACGTAAGCGATCAGGTCTACGACAACCTCAGCCGCAGCGTGCGTGCGGGCCAGAAATCGGATTTCGGCCTGCGCAGCGGCAACACGGTGGTGGAAAGCGCGGGCATCCAGTTGCCCGACATGGGCGACCCGTCTACCGCTTCGTTATCTCCCGACATGGAAAAGCGCTTGGGCGATCGCATCATGCGGAGCATTCGGCGCGATCCCGACTATGTGTCCGACCCGCTGCTCAATGATTACCTGAACGCGCTTGGCTATCGCCTGGTCCAGGCCGCGCGCCGCCAGAATCTGGCGGGATCGAACGGCGCCGGCACCTTTGCGACGGGATTCGAGCTGTTCGGCGTGCGCGACCGATCGATCAACGCCTTCGCCATGCCGGGCGGCTATATCGGCGTGCACACGGGGCTGTTGGTGCAGTCGGAAAGCGAATCGGAACTGGCGTCGGTGCTCGGCCACGAAATCGGCCACGTCACGCAACGTCACATCGCGCGCGGCATCACCAGCCAGGACCAGTCGATGTGGATTGCGCTGGCGTCGATGGTGCTTGCCGGGCTGGCCGCCACCAAGAGCGGCGACGCGGCCGCTGCGTTGGCTATGGGCGGGCAGGGCGCGGCAATTGCCAACCAGTTGTCCTTCTCGCGCGGCGCAGAGCGCGAAGCCGATCGCGTTGGTTTTCAGATCATGACGGCCGCCGGATTCGATCCCCAGGGCATGCCCGATTTCTTCCAGCGGCTGCAGCGGGTGATGGGCATCTCCGACAATTCGGTCCCCGCCTACGTCCGGACTCACCCGCTGACATCCGAACGTATCGCCGACATGCAGGATCGCGTGCGCCACGTTGCCGCGCGCAAGGTCGGCAATACGCCTGACTATGAATTCGCACGGGTGCGCGCGCGCGTGTTGCAGGAGCCGACGCCGAACGACCTGCGCAATACGTTACAGGTGTTCCAGGCGCAGATTGCCGGCGCATCGCCGGTGCGGTTGCCGGCGATCTACTACGGCATGGCATTCGCCAATCAAAAGCTCGGCCGTTTTCCCGATGCGGAACGGGCGCTGGCCGATGCCCGGCGGCTCTACGGCAACATTCCCGGCGCCACGTCGGGAACGCCGATGCTGGACGTGATGGCGGTGGAACTGGCGCGGGGCGAAGGCCGGATGCAGGACGCGATGAACCAGGCGAGCGCCACCCTGAAAGCATTTCCGTTATCGCACGCCGCCGCACTGGCTTACGCCGACACGCTGCTGGCCGCCAACCGTCTTGATGAGGCCGTGGCGTTCCTGCGCTCACGCACGCGCGAAGAGTCGGGCCGCTCGGAATGGTGGGAAATGCTGGCTAAAGCGTACGCAGCGCAGGGCAAGCGTCTGCAACAGCATCAGGCGATGGCGGAAAAATACGCGATGGACGGCGCGTACCAGGCCGCGATCGAGCAGTTGCAGATTGCCCGCAAGGCGGGCGACGGCGATTTCTACACGCTGTCCGAAGTCGACGCGCGCCTGCACCAGCTTCAACTGCAATTCAAGGAAGATCGCCAGGACAACAAGGGCATGCCGAACTGAACCGTGGCACGCCGGGCACGATACGATCGTGCGCCGCGCGCCCGGTTGCCGATCATGGCGCCGCCGGCGCCCGCACGAATCCGAAGCGGGCCGGGACTTCGGCCTCGGCGATCGGTTCGATGTCGATGTCGCGGCCGTCGTGATGGAATACGCCCAGAGCCGCGCCGCAGGCATCGCCGTGCCAATCGCATGCGCCGCTGAAACCGTCGAGGTCGTGATCGTGCAGCAGCGCGGCTTGCACGCCGTCCACGCCTTCGATGCAGCCGGCCAGCACGACGTTGCCGTGTTCATCCGCGAAGCACGCGTCGACCGCGAATGCCCTGCCCGTTGAGGTTTCGAATGCGCCATCGTGCAGCCGCACGATCCACGGCGCATACATCAGCGAGACAAAGACCCGTTGCGGACCATTCTGGAAGTACCACGCGCCATGCGCATCGCGCGTGTAGTTGCGCTCGATGAATCCGATCAGCGCCTCGTGCCGGATGGGGTCGCCCGACAGGCCGTGCTGCTGAGCGTATTCGTTGCGCATGCGCCATTGGCCGCGCCGATCCAGCAATAGCCAGCCGTAGCAGTTAGGCACGTTCGGCCAGCGTGCCATGGCTTGCTTGACTACCTCGTCCATGGTCTGTCTCCTTTATTTGCCCACGCTATCGAAGAAGTCGAGTATGCGCGCGGGCAGCCATTCGATGTGGCCGGCCACGGGTAGCAACGGGAGCTGGCCCAGCAGCCCGCCGCGCGGCGTCATGAAGCCGACATGCCCGCCGTGCTCCGGCTGTTCCAGCAGGACGTCGGCACTCACCTCGGCCGGGCCGGGCAGATGGCGCGCCGGCAAAAACGGATCGTTGCGCGCATTGAGCACCAGCGTGGGAATGCGGATCTCGCCAAGGATCGGCTTGCTCGAAGCGCGCGTCCAGTAGTCGTCGGTATCGCGAAAACCGTGCAGCGGCGCCGTCACCACATTGTCGAACGCGTACAGGTCGCGGCTGGACAGCATCGACTGGCGGTCGAACAGGCCGGGAAACTGCTCCAGCTTGGCCAGCGACTTGCGCTTGAGCGTTTGCAGGAACATGCGCGTGTAGATCATGTTGAAGCCGCTCGACAACGCCGCGCCGCCGGCTGCGAGATCGAGCGGGGCGGAGACCGACGCGGCTGCGCGCAGGAAATTTGCGTCGCGCCCGTCCTCGCCCAGAAAGCGCAGCAGCGCGTTGCCGCCGAGCGAAATGCCGACAGCCAGCATCGGCCGCATCGGCGCCGTCGCGCGCAACTGGTCGCGCAGGCGATGCAGTACCCAGCGGATCTCGGCCGAATCGCCGGAATGGTAGAAACGCGGCGCCTGGTTGAGCTGTCCCGAGCAGCCGCGAAAATGCGGGATCACGCCCTGCCAGCCGCGCTCGCGCAGCGCCACCATCAGCGTTTGCGCGTAATGGCTGCGGGAATCGCCTTCCAGTCCGTGGAACATGACCACCAATGGCGCGTCGGGCGCGGCGGCGTGCGTGGTCCAGTCGAGGTCGATGAAATCACCATCGGGCGTGTCCCAGCGTTCGCGGCGGAACGTGATGCGGCGATGGCGCGTGAAGCGGGCCGGCAGGATGGTCTGCGCGTGTCCGCCGCGCAGCCACCAGGGCGTGTCGAAAGCGTTGCCGAACTGCATCGCCGGAATGGGACGGCTCAGTGCAGCGCCTGTCCCGGTGCAACGGCCACTGCGGCCACCTGCACCGCGTTGGCGGGGCTGCAGTGAATGTGAGCCAGGCGCCAGCCTTCGTGGTTCTGCATCAGCACGTAGGTGGTATGCACGAAAAGATCGGCTTCGACCCGTCCTTCGCCAAAGCGCAGGGCCTCGGTCACGTCGAAGATCGATACGCCCAGCGATGCGTGGCTGCTGGTCTCGATCGCGTCGATCAGCACCGGCTGTTCTTCCAGCAACTGCGCAAACGCCTGGCGCAGGTTTTCATGGCCGATCAGACGCTGGCCATCGGGCATCACGCAGGTCACGGAATCTTCATCGAGCCAGAGCCGCAGCGCGCCATCGGCATCGCGCAATTTCATGGCTTCGCGGAAGGCATCGACGATGTCTTCTGCGGAATCGAACAGGCGGGCGAAACGGGGCATGTTGTGTGATCAGGGACGGTGCAGGAGCTTGCGCAACTCGACGAACACCATTTCGGGTTCGATCTCCTTCAGGCAGCGCAGATGGCCGAGCGGGCACTCGCGTTTGAAGCAAGGGCTGCACTCGAGTTGAAGCCACATGATACTCGCAGCCTGTGACAGCGGGGGCGTGTGGCGCGGGTCGCTCGAACCGAACACGGCCACTTGCGGCCGGTTCAGCGCGGCGGTCACGTGCATGAGCCCGGAATCGTTGCAGACCGCGGCCTCCGACAGCGCCAGCAGATCGACCGCATCGTCCAGCGAGGTCTGGCCGCACAGGTTGCGCACGAACGGCGCGCCCTGGACGATCTCGTCGGCAATTTCGGCGTCCTTGGCGGACCCCAGTGTCACCATCTGCGCGTATGGGTAGGAGCGGCGCAGCATCTGCGCCAGCGCCGCGAAATGCGCGGCCGGCCAGCGCTTGGCCGGGCCGAATTCGGCGCCGGGGCAAAACGCGATCAGCCGTGTGCCGGGCGCGATGCCGAAGCGCTCGGCCGTGGCGGCCATGCGCGCGGGATCCACCTTGAGCCGGGGGTCGGGAATCGATTCGGGAAGGCGCGCGCCGGGCTTGAGCGCCAGGCGCGCATAGTGCTCCACCATCGGCGGACGATTGTCGCGCGGCGGATTGGCATGGCGAATATTGAGCATGCCGAAGCGCGCTTCGCCGCGATAGCCGATGCGCAGCGGAATGCCAGCCAGGAACGGGATCAGTGCCGATTTCAGCGAATTGGGCAGCACGTAGGCCACGTCGTAGCCTTCGTGCTTGAGCTGCTGCGCGAACATCAGGCGCGCGCTCAGTTGCAGCTTGCCGTGGGCGAGATCGCTCGGAAACACCTTGCTGATCTCAGGCATGCGCGCCAGCACGGGCGCGACCCATTTGGGCGCGAGCGCGTCGATCATCAGGCGCGGATGCCGGGCCTTGATCAGCGCAAAGAGCGGCTGCGCCATCAGGGCGTCGCCGATCCAGTTGGGGGCAATGACGAGGGCTTTTCTCATTTTGTGGGGATTGCGTGGCCCTGTTTCACGATGCCCGGGCGTGTCAACGCCCCGGGGCGCTGGGCGGCCCGGGGCGTCAGATCGAAACGCAGGCGAGGGGCGGGGGCCGCGCGGGTCAGTGGTGGCCCTTCAGCACGGTGCCCGGCTTGAGCTTGTACACGGTGCCGCAGTACGGGCATTTCACTTCGCCGGTGTCCGCCACGTCCAGGAAAACACGGGGATGATAGTTCCAGGCCGGGGTGTTTCCGGTGGGGCAATGCAGCGGAATGTCTTCTGCGCCGATTTCGACGACGGTTGCGGTTTGCGTCATGGTGTAGCGGTTGTCTTGCGGGGAATTGAGTTCGCTCGGGGGCTTGGGCGCCGGATCAGACCAGCGTCAGCCACTTCCTGTATTTTTCGTCGGTGCCGCCGACGGCGGCGAAGAACGCGTCCTGCACGCGTTTGGTGATCGGGCCACGACGGCCTTCGCCAATAACGCGGTCGTCCAGTTCGCGGATCGGCGTGACTTCGGCGGCCGTGCCGGTGAAAAACGCTTCGTCGGCGCAATACATCTCGTCGCGGGTGATGCGCTTTTCGCGGACTTCGATGCCGAGGTCGCGGGCGATGGTCAGCGTGGCGTCGCGGGTGATGCCGTCCAGGCACGAGGCCAGATCCGGGGTGTAGATCACGCCATTGCGCACGATGAACACATTCTCGCCCGAGCCTTCGCTGACGTAGCCGTCGGTATCGAGCAGCAGCGCTTCGTCGTAGCCCAGCCCGGTGGCTTCCTGGTTGGCCAGGATCGAGTTGATGTAGTAGCCGCTGGCCTTGGCGCGCACCAGCGACACATTGACGTGATGGCGCGTGAAGGACGATGTCTTGACGCGGATGCCGCGCTCCAGGCCTTCCTCGCCCAGATAGGCGCCCCACGGCCACGCGGCGATGGCCACGTGGATCGTGTTGCCCTTGGCCGACACGCCAAGCTTTTCGGACCCGATCCACACCAGCGGGCGGATGTAGCACGACTCCAGGTTGTTGGCGCGTACCACCTCGCGTTGCGCGGCTTCGAGCGTCGCCTCGTCGAACGGCATGGCCATCTGGAAGATCTTGGCCGAGTTGAACAGGCGGCGCGTGTGCTCTTTCAGGCGGAAGATCGCGGTGCCTTCCGGGGTCTTGTAGGCACGCACGCCTTCGAATACGCCCATGCCGTAGTGCAGGGTGTGCGTCAGCACGTGAATCTTGGCGTCGCGCCATTCAATCAGCTTGCCATCCATCCAGATCTTGCCGTCGCGATCTGCCATCGACATGGTTGTCTCCCTGAGCACCAACAAAAGTCGTAAAGGCTGCATTGTAAGCCGCGGGGCCTTGTGTGCCAACGCGAAGGCCGGACGCACCGTTCTACAATCGCACCTTCAGCCCAGCCCCGATTGAGTGCGTGCCACAGACCGATCCGACCCCTGATCCCCTTGCCGCCGCCGCGGACGCGCCCTGGCAGGACGCGCTTGGCGCACTCGAGGCGCTGGCCGGCGGCGCGACGCCGGCCGACGACGCGCAGCCCGGGCGACGGCTGTTGTGGGCGATCACCGTCGACGCCGACGGCGAGCCGGGCACCATCGAGGCGCTGGAGCAGACCCGCGGCCCGCGCGGCTGGAGCAAGCCGCGTCCGGTGCCCCTGGCGCGCGTGGCCGCCGACGAAACCCTGGCGCCCTGTGACGTGCGCGTGGCGCGCGCCATCCGGCGCGACAGCTCGCGTAATCGCCGCCACGTGCTCGATCGCGCCGCCGCCATGATGGCGCTGGTCGGCCATCCCGGCGTGGTGCTGGCGCATGCGCCGACTATTCCGATGGAAGTGGTGGAATCGTCGCCCGCGCTGGAAGCGTTGCGCGAGGGCGACCGCTTCGTGCTGCGCATCGTGCCGCCGCTGCGCGCACCGAAATCGATGGAGGATTTTCTGCCCCCAGCGGCGCGCGAGGAAGCCGAGGCACTGCGCCAGATCACCGTTCTGCAGGACGGTGCGCGCCGCTTGCGCGTGGTCCGCTTCACGGCCGCCCAGCAGAGCGCGGCCAAAATGATTGCCGATGGCCTCACCGTGCCAGCCGATGCGCAGGCGCGGCTGGACAGTACGCTGCGCGCGCTGGCCGGGCACTTCCAGATCCATGCCGATCATGCCGGCGAGGCGCGCGAGCGCGACGCGGAGTCGCGGCTGCGCGCCGAAGTGGCGCCGGTTGGGCGCGGCATCAGCCTGCGTCTGGTGGTCACGCCGTTCGGCGCGGCCGGCCCGCGGCTGGCGCCCGGTCATGGCCGGGCCACGTTGATGGCGACGATCGGCGGGCAAACGCTGGTCACCCAGCGCGATCCCGATGCCGAACTGGCGCATGTGGCACAGGTCTTCGATGCGCTGCCGTTCCTGGTGCGGCAGTCGCCGGCCAGTGGCGAATGTCACTGGACGCTCGACGACCCGGAAGATGCGTTGACGGCCATCGAAGTGCTGCCGGGGCTCGACGCCGTGATCGATCTGGAATGGCCGCGCGGGCGCGAGCTGCGCGTGGTGCCAGCCGACCTGCCGCAATTGTCGGTCAGTGTGACCACCGGCGGCGAATGGTTCAAGCTGGTCGGCCAGCTTCAGGTTGCCGAGGGCCTGGTGTTGTCGCTGGAAAAGCTCGTGGCCTGGGCGCACGGCCACGCCGGCCGGTTCATCCCGATGGAGCATGGCGTCTACGTGGCGCTGACGCGGCAGTTGCGCGACCGGCTGCGCGATCTGGCTTGCGTCGGCGACGGCGTGCGCGACGGCATCCGCGTGCCGCTGGTAGCCACGCCTTGGCTCGACGATGTGCTGGCCGGCGTGGGCGTCGATCCCGATGCGCATTTCCGCACGCGCGTGAAGCGGCTGCGTGACGCGCGCCAGACCGATGTGGCGCTGCCGGCCACGCTCGCCGCCGATCTGCGGCCATATCAGGTCGAAGGCTTTCGCTGGATGATGTCGCTGGCCGAGGCGGGATTTGGCGCGTGCCTGGCCGACGACATGGGCCTGGGCAAGACGCTGCAGGCGCTGGCGTTGCTGCTGGCGCGTGCGGGCGGCGGCGCGGCGCTGGTGGTGGCGCCCACGTCGGTCTGCGGCAACTGGGCGGCCGAGGCGCGCCGCTTTGCGCCCGCGCTGCGCGTGCTGTCCTACGCCGAGGGCGACCGCGACGCGATCGTCGGCCAGGCGGGCGCTGGCGATCTGGTCATCGTCTCCTACAACCTGCTGCAACAGGAGCGCAAGGCGTTCTGCGAGCGCGTCTGGCATACCGTGGTCGCCGACGAAGCGCAGTCGTTCAAGAATCCGGCGTCGCGGCGCGCCCAGGCGATGTTTGCGCTGCAGGCCAACTGCCGGATCGCGTTGTCGGGCACGCCCGTGGAAAACCGGTTGGCCGAACTGTGGGCCGTGATGCGCTTCTGCAATCCCGGATTGCTGGGGTCGCTGGCGCGCTTCAACGAGCATTTCGCCAATCCGATCGAACGCAACGGCGCGCGCGATCCGCGCGTGCGTTTGCGCCGCATGATTGCACCGTTCGTGCTGCGGCGGACCAAATCCCAGGTTCTCGACGAACTGCCGCCGCGCACCGAACTCGTGATCCGCGTCGCGCCCGAGCCGGCCGAGGCGGCGCACTACGAGGCGCTGCGCCGCCAGGCGCTGTCCGAAGCCGAACGCGCGCTGCTGCGCCCGAAGCGGGGCAAGCGCGCGCCTGCCGCATTGCCGGAAGCCGAGGCGCGCATCCACGTGCTGGCGCAACTGATGCGCATGCGCCGCGCCGCCTGCGATGCGCGCCTCGTGACGCCTGAAGTGGGGCAGCCCGGCGCAAAGGTGCGCGCATTTGCCGAACTGGCCGCCACGCTCGCCGCCAATGGCCACAAGACGCTGGTGTTCAGCCAGTTCGTCGATTTCCTGCAACTGCTGCGCCAGTCGCTCGACGACGCTGGCCTGGCGTGGCAATACCTTGACGGGGCGACTCCCGCGGCCGAGCGCACGCGGCGCGTGGCCGCCTTCCAGTCGGGCGAGGGCGATATCTTCCTGATCAGCCTGAAGGCCGGCGGGTTTGGGCTGAACCTGACCGCGGCGGATTACGTGGTGATTGCCGATCCGTGGTGGAACCCGGCCGCCGAAGACCAGGCGATGGGCCGTGCGCACCGCATCGGCCAGCAACGGCCTGTCACGGTCTATCGGCTGATTGCCGCCGGCACGATCGAGGAACGCATTGTCGACCTGCATCAGGGCAAGCGAGCCCTGGCCGAGGGCGTGCTGGACGCGCAAGCGGGCGAGGCGGTCGGCCGCGAGGCGGTGCTTCCGGACATCGACGATCTGGTTGGTCTGCTGCGGCGCTAGCCGTCCCATTTCGTCGGGCGGGGTTTGGCACCAAACGGTATACAAAATCGTCCGCATTTTGGTGCGCCGCGCGGCATTGGGGCCCCACCATCTGCCCGAAGAGTGGCTATTTTCCTTGTTGCGGTGCATCGAACCCTGGCATAAATACTGCCTTGTTATTCGAATAAGTATGAATATAGTATACCGATCGATGCACTGAGATCGTGACAGACCCGGCTGCGTACCGCCCAGCCGGCCCATGACAACATCGGAGCCCCCGTGACCCAGCCTGACCTGAAACCGGCCGATTCGCCCCGGCCGGAGGCCCGTTTTCTTCCAGCGCATGTCGCGGCCGCGCAGCTGGCGCGCGGGGAAACCACCGCGCTGGCGTTGGTGGAGGCGTGTCAGGCGGCATGGTCAGCGCACAACGGGCAAGTCAATGCGCTGGTGCTGGCCGATTTCGACGCCGCGCGCGAGGCCGCTGCGCAGAGCGACGCGCGCCGTCGCGCGGGCCGGCTGCATGGGCCGCTCGACGGCATTCCATTCTCGATCAAGGAATCGTTCGATGTCGGCGGCTGGCCCACCACGTGCGGCGCGCCGGCGCGCCTCGCGCACCGCGCAACCGCGGACGCCGTGGTGGTCGAACGACTGCGCGCGCATGGGGCGGTGCTGCTCGGCAAGACCAATGTGCCGCTGGGCCTGCGCGACTGGCAAAGCTACAACGCCATCTACGGCACCACGCGCAATCCGCACGATCTGACGCGCACGCCGGGCGGATCGTCGGGAGGCAGCGCGGCGGCGGTTTGCGCGGGCATGAGTTTTTTCGATGTCGGTTCCGATATCGGCTCGTCGCTGCGCAATCCCGCGCACTACTGCGGCGTGTTTTCGCACAAGAGCAGCCACGGCATCGTGCCGCTGCGCGGGCACGGCAATGGCGCGGACAGCTTTGCCGAGCAGGACATCAACGTGGCGGGCCCCATCGCGCGCAGCGCGCGGGATCTGGAACTGGTGCTGCGCGCGATCGCCGGGCCCGATGCGGGTCACGCCAGCGCGTGGCAACTCGATCTGCCACCTTGCGAGCGCGCGCATCTTGCCGATTTCCGCGTGGCCGTGCTGCCCACGCACCCGCTGGCCGAAGCCGATGCCGCCGTCAGCGACGCCATCGCCGGTCTTGGGGAATGGCTCGCGCGGCAGGGCGCGGCGGTCACCTGGAACGTCCGCCCCGATTTCGACGCCGCGTCGCTGTGGCGCACCTACGTGCTGCTGCTGCGCGCCACCACATCGTTGCATATGGATGACGCTGCGTTTGCCGATGCCATGGCACGTGCCGCCGGCGCCGATCCGGCCGATGCGACCTACGCCACGCTGCAGTTCACCGGCGCCACGCTGAGCCATCGCCAGTGGCTGTTGCTGCAGCACACGCGCGAAACGTTTGCGCGGGCATGGGGCCGCTTCTTCTGCGACTACGACGTGCTGTTGTGCCCGGCGGCATCCACCACCGCGTTTCCGATCGACGAGGCCGGCGAGCCCTGGCAGCGCTCGATCCGCGTGAACGGCCAGCCCTTGCCGCTCACGTCGCAGCTGTTCTGGGCCGGCCATTCGGGACTGTGCGGCCTGCCGTCGACAGTGGCGCCGATCGGCCCGGCGCACGACGGCCTGCCGGTCGGCGTGCAGATCGTGGCGCGGCGCTTTGGCGACCTGACGTCGCTGCGCTTCGCGCAATTGCTGGAAGACGCCGGCCATGCATTCCGGCCGCCCGCCGGGCTGCCTGCGTCGACACATATCTGAAGAATCTGAAGACCCAAAACAGGAACAGGGGAGGAATCGATCATGCTGGACTGGTTCAGGGAGTTATCGCGCGCCGAGCGCAAGGGCTTTTACGGAGCGTTCCTCGGCCATGCGGTCGATGTGTTCGACTTCATGATCTATTCGTTTCTGATTTCGACGCTGCTGGCGCAGTGGGGCATGAGCAAGTCGATGGCCGGCGCCATCGTCACGTGGACGCTGGTGTCGTCGCTGGTGGGCGCCATCGGCGCGGGCCTGTTGGCCGACCGCTTTGGCCGCGTGCGCGTGCTGCGCTGGACGATTCTGGTGTTTGCCGTGTCGTGCTTCCTGTGCGGCATCGCCAACTCGCCCGAGCAGTTGATGGTGTTCCGCATGCTGCAGGGGCTCGGCTTCGGCGGGGAATCGTCGCTGTGCATGGTGCTGGTGACCGAGCTGATCCGCAATCCGGCCCACCGCGGCAAGTATTCGGGTTTCACGGCCAGCAGCTATTCGTTTGGCTGGGGCGGCGCGGCGATTGCCTACGCCATCACGTTCAACCTGTTCGAGCCCGAAATGGCGTGGCGCGTCTGCTTCTTCCTGGGCATCCTGCCTGCGCTCGTGGTGGTGTACCTGCGCCGAAACCTGCAGGAGCCCGAAGTGTTCCTGAAGAGCCGCGCCGAGCGGGGCAACGCGTCGCCCGCTGCCGACCTGGCGCGCGTGTTCCGGCGTCCGCTGCTGCGCAAGACCGTGCTGTGCAGCCTGCTGTCGGGCGGCATGCTGGGCGCCTACTACGCCATCGCCACATGGCTGCCAACGTTTCTGAAGACCGAGCGCGGTCTGTCGGTATTCGGCACCAGTTCCTACCTGGCCGTGACGATCCTCGGATCGCTGGTCGGATACGTGGCCGGCGCCTATGCCACCGACCGCTGGGGACGCCGCCTCACCTATATGGCGTTTGCCGCCGGCGCGTTCGTGATGGCGATGATCTACATGGTGATCCCGGTGTCGAACACCTCGATGCTGTTCCTCGGTTTCCCGCTGGGCGTGCTGATGCAGGGCGTGTTTTCGGGGATCGGCGCGACGATTTCCGAGTCGTATCCCAGCAGCGTGCGCGCCACCGGCTACGGTGTGTCGTACAACCTCGGCCGCGTGATCGGCTCGTTCTTCCCGCTGGCGGTCGGCTGGCTCAATAGCGGACGCACCACGCTGGCGTTGGCGATCGCCATGGTGGCCGGCGTCGGCTATGCGCTGGTGATGGTGTCCGCGGCGCTGCTGCCGGAAACGTCGGGCATCGATCTCGGCCAGGCGGGCGGCGGGGACGACGGCGACGAGCCCACGACCGCCGCGGCGGCGCCGTTGCTTGCGCCCGCGCCGGGCAAGCCGGCCTGAAGCCGGCCGGAAGCCACCAAAAGCCGCCCGACGCTCGCGCATTGGTCGCGAAACAACAGTCAGTTCCTCACTTTTAAGCTGCTGCTTACCTGCGGCTGTCCCACGCCTATAATGGCTGCTTTGCTTCCCGGTCGCGCCTGGCGCGGCTGGGAAGTCCCCCGACGGCCACGCCGCGCAAGACGGCCTGCCGTGTCTTCTCTTCTCATTTCGCCATGACACCCCGACAGTCGTCTCCGGTGTGGTTGCGCCTCTGGCATCGCTTTGCCGAGGTGGAACGCAACGCCTTTCTCGACGGCGCGCGATTCTTCGCGCCGTCCTTGCCCGCGGTTTTTGCCTGGGGGCTGGTGACCGGGGTGGCCATGAGCAAATCGGCGCTGACCGTGCCGGAAGCCATCGGCATGTCGCTGCTGGTGTATGCCGGATCGGCGCAACTGGCCGTGCTGCCGTTGTTTGCCGCGGGCATGCCGATCTGGACCGTGTGGCTGACCGCCGCGGTGGTCAACCTGCGCTTCGTGATCTTCAGCGCCGCGCTGCAGCCCCACTTCAATTACCTGCCGACGCGCCGCCGTACGCTGCTGGGCTTTTTCAACGGCGACCTGCATTTCGTGTATTTCATGCAGCGTTATGTCGAGCCCGGTTATGTGCCCGGCAAGGAAGGTTTTTTCTGGGGCATGGCGCTGATCAATTGCGCCACGTGGCAGGTGTCGTCGATCGTCGGCATCCTGCTGGCCAGCCTGTTTCCCGATAGCTGGGGACTGGCGCTGGCTGGCACGCTGGCGTTGATTCCGCTGATGATCGCGACGATCAACTCGCGCTCGATGCTGATGGCCGTGGTGGTGTCGGCCGTGGTGGCGCTGCTGTGCTTCGACCTGCCGTACCGTCTGTCGCTGGTGATCGCGGTCATGGCGGCGATCGCGGCGGGCATGGCCAGCGACGAATTCGCGGCACGCGCCGCATTGCGCGGCATCCGCGCCCGCAAGGAACGCCATGTGCAGTCGGGAGACCAGGCATGAGCCACCTGGAAACCTGGATCGCCATCGTCGGTATGACCGTGGTCACGGTGCTTACGCGCGCGCTGTTCCTGATGGCGGGCGAGCGCGTCACGGTGCCAGACCGCATCCAGCGCGCCTTGCGCTATGCGCCGGCCGCGGCGCTGGCGGCAATCATCCTGCCAGACCTGCTGACATTCGAAGGCCACTTCACGATCGCGCCCAGCAACGACAAACTGATGGCCGGCATCGCCGCCACCGTCTGCTATCTGCTGACGCGCCGCATGGTCGGCATGATCGTGGTGGGGATGGGCGTCTACACTGCGCTGCGCTTTCTGGGCTAGTTGTGCTGCCACCTGGCGGGCTCGGCCATCACGCTGCCGAGCCGCGTCAGCAGATGCGACAACTGCGCCTGCGTGCCGGTGTTGGTCTTGGTGAAGATAGATTTCAGCTGGGAGCGGCTGGTTTCGCGCTTGATGCCCAGATGCGCGCATGCGTCCGGCAGGCCCATGCCCTGCGTCAGCAGCATAGCCAGACGGTTTTCTGCGGGCGTCAGTCCGTACAGGTCGCGCAGCACGGCCGGCGCGGCGCGGGGCCCGTCGTGGCTCTCGTGGATGCTTGCCAGGATCGGCCGGCCCGGCCATGTTGACGGCAGGGAGTTAGTCGGCGTCAGTCCCACCGCCACGATTTGCGTGGAGCGTCCGTCGGCACCGACTGCCTGCACGGCCTGGATGGGGAGATGCGCGGCCGGATTGGACAGCGCGCGCAGCACGTCCGTAAATGGGCGCGACAACTGCCAGCCGCCGAGGTCCGGCGATGTCGAGGCCGCGGCGCCGCCCGCGCTGGCGGCTAGATCGCTGACCGTCATCGCCGGCAACAACCGCTGCACCCATGGGGCGCCCGCATCGTTGGCAAGCAGCACCTTGCCCGATTCGGCGAAGACGATCACGCCGAATGGCAGGCGGTTGAAGAGGTCGGTGGACACCCGTTCGTGGGTGGCGGTGACGAACGTCCGGTCGGACAGCGATATGGCTTCGCGTAGATGCGGGATGACCCAGTCCAGAGCGTACGCATCGTGCTCGGAATAGGCCGCCTCTCCAGGCATGCGCTGCAGCGTCAGATAGACGTCGTACGAAGGCTTGCGATCGACCAGATAAGTCAGGGCTGGCGGCTGGGCGCTTTCGCCGGACGACGGCTCGTCGTGCAGGTCGCGACTGTCGGCTGCGACAGGCGCCAGCTTGCGGCGTTCAATGTGCCAGCCACCTATCGGCAAGCTACTGGCGCGCGGCAGGCCAAGGTGCCGACGAGGCCACGGCGGCTCCGGCGCACCTTCCACCGTCCGGTTCGCGCTGGCGCGTACGTGCACCGTGCCGAGACCGGTGTCTACGAACAGAAGGGATGCCTGGGCGCTGTCGCTGAGCAGGCACAGCGCGTGCAAGCCGCGCTGCCAGGCCTGGGGCTCGACGACCCCCTTATAGAGGGCGCGAATGGTGTCGTGCTTTGCTCTGTCTTCCATGGGGTTGTCCTTCATGTCTCTGATGCCACGCGCGTGCAAAGGCGGACGATGCGCGTATCGATAAGCATTTCGGAACGGGCTGGCTGAGCAGCCGTTGGAGGCGCAATGATGCGGGCGGAATCTCAGCCGCTGTTGAGCGTGGAAGCCAGCCTGGTGAGCAGGTGCGTCAACTGTGACTGGCTTGTGCAGCCGGTCTTGAGGAATATCGACTTGAGCTGCGTGCGCGCTGTCTCATGGCGGATGCGCATCTGACGGCTGGCTTCGGGCAGACCCTCGCCAGTGGCCAGCCGCGAGACCAGACGGCTCTCCGCCGGCGTCAGGCCGTACAGAGTGCGCATCACCGTGTCGAGCAGCACCGACGGCGCGGCGGCTTCGTGCACGATGACCAGCGCCGCCGGCTGCTGCCATTGCGACGCCAGCATGTGCGCGGCGGGCAGCGGCAGCACCAGCACTTCAGCCTGGTTGCCGGCGTTGTCGATCGCCCGGGCGGCCTGGGCACCCAGCGGATTGAGCGGGTCGCAGGCGGCCTGCAGCATGTCGGCGAAATGGCGTGAGAGCTGCCACTCCGATGTCTTGCCGGCCGGTTCCAGCCGCCGCACCCAGCGTTCGCCCGCCGTATTGGCCAGCAGCAGCCGGCGGTCGCTGCTGTAGACGGCCACGGCAAACGACAGGCGCTCGAGCAGCCGCGCCGACAGCGACGCCATGGTCGACAAGGCCAGCGTGCGGTCGCGCATCGCCATGGCGGTGCGCATGTGCGGGATCACCCAGTCGAGCTTGCGGGTGTCCTCGCCGCTGAACGCGTCCTGCGACAGCGCCCGCTGCATCGAGAAATAGACCTCGTAGCGCGGCTGTCTTTCCACCAGGCAAGCCACATACGAGCGCAGGCCGAAGCGATGGAAGAAATCGCAGTAAAAGGGATGGCGTGCCATCGCCTGTGGGCCCAGGTCGCGCGCATCGACATACCAAGCGCCGGGCACCAGCCGCGGCGCGAACGCCTTGGCCGGATCGATCGGCTGGAAATCGTTTTCATAGGCGGCGAAGAGCTCTTCGACTGGATTCACGATCTCGTTGACCGTGATCTGGTCGTTGACCGTGTCCCACACCATCATCGAGGCGTGCGAGGTGTCCGCAATCTCGGTCAGTGCACGCAGGCTCTGTTGCCACGCTCCTGGGTCCAGGATGCCTTCGTAAAGACCACGGATAGCGCCGTGGATCGTCGCTTGGTCCATTACTTACCCCCCTCATTGCGGCAGCTTCCAGAATCCCGAGATACCCGACGAGCGTGACTCGTCGTGGTCCCGGGAATTGTTGTGTCATAACTCCGATCTTTGTCGGACTCGGCAATGATGTACCAATTTTGTCAAACTAGGCTAAGTGTCTGACTATGCATACGTTTAGTACATTACTGGCTACCTTACAGCAAACCCAGAACAGAAATTACGGAAACTTAACCCCCTCTAAGGAGGGGTAATGCATTGCCATCAAATGTGGTCGATAGGGCGTGTACTAGGCGAATGCGCGAAACCCCAACAGTGATCGGGTAAAATGCCGGTTTTTCCGACAATCACGGACGGGCTTGCCCATGCCGTTCGCGTCTCCGCTCTTACCTCCATGACTTCTGTCCTGCGTCTTTCCGATCTCATTTCCCAAGGCAAAATTTCCGGCAAACGCGTCTTTATCCGCGCCGACCTGAACGTGCCCCAAGACGACGCGGGCAACATCACCGAGGACACGCGCATCCGCGCCTCGGTGCCCGCCATCCAGGCCTGTCTGGACGCCGGCGCCGCGGTGATGGTGACGTCCCATCTGGGCCGACCGACCGAGGGCGAGTTCAAGCCCGAGGATTCGCTGGCTCCCATCGCTGCGCGCCTGTCGGAATTGCTCGCCAGGCCGGTGAAGCTGGTACAGAACTGGGTCGACGGCGTGGAAGTGGCGCCCGGTCAGGTGGTGCTGCTGGAAAACTGCCGCGTCAACAAGGGCGAGAAGAAGAACAGCGACGAGCTGGCGCAGAAGATGGCCAAGCTCTGCGATGTGTATGTCAACGATGCATTCGGCACTGCGCACCGCGCCGAAGCCACCACGCACGGCATTGCAAAGTTTGCGCCGGTGGCTTGCGCCGGCCCGCTGCTGGCCGCTGAAATCGACGCGCTGGGCCGCGCGCTGGGCCAGCCGGCCCGCCCGCTGGTGGCCATCGTCGCCGGTTCGAAAGTTTCCACCAAGCTGACCATCCTGAAAGCACTGGCCGACAAGGTCGACAACCTGATCGTGGGCGGCGGCATTGCCAACACGTTCATGCTGGCTGCCGGCCTGAAGATCGGCAAGTCGCTGGCCGAAGCCGATCTCGCCGGCGACGCCAAGGCAATCATCGACATCATGGCCGCGCGCGGAGCATCGGTACCCATCCCCGTCGATGTGGTGTGCGCCAAGGCGTTCAGCGCCACGGCCGAAGCCACGGTCAAGGACGTCAAGGACGTGGCCGACGACGACATGATCCTGGACATCGGGCCGAAGACCGCCGCGATGCTGGCTGACCAGCTCAAGGCCGCTGGCACGATCGTCTGGAACGGCCCGGTGGGCGTGTTCGAGTTCGACCAGTTCGGCAACGGCACCAAGGTGCTGGCCGAAGCCATCGCCTCGTCCAAGGCCTTCTCGATCGCCGGCGGCGGCGACACGCTGGCCGCCATCGCCAAGTACAACATCGCCGACCGGATCGGCTATATCTCCACCGGCGGCGGCGCCTTCCTGGAATTCCTGGAAGGCAAGAAGCTGCCGGCTTTCGAAGTGCTGGAGCAACGCGCCGCAGGTTGAGCGCCAGCCCGCGGCGTCGGCGCAAGACGCCGCGGGGCCGGAACCCGTTGAGAGTGGCTCCAGAGTCCCGAACCAGGAAACCGTCCGAATGACCCGTTCCACCAAGATCGTCGCCACCATCGGCCCCGCCTCCAGTTCCCTGGACATGCTGACCCGCATGATTGCGGCCGGTGTCGACGTGGTGCGCCTGAACTTCTCCCACGGCACGGCCCAGGATCACATCGATCGCGCCGCGCTGGTGCGCGAAGCGGCCGCTGCGTGCGGCCGCGAGGTGGCCATCATGGCCGACCTGCAAGGCCCCAAGATCCGCGTCGGCAAGTTTGAAAACGGCAAGGTCACGCTACGCCCGGGCGACGCGTTCATCCTCGATTCCGCCTGCGAGATCGGCACGCAGGACCGCGTGGGCCTGGACTACAAGGACCTGCCGCGCGATGTCGGACCCGGCGACGTGCTGCTGCTGAACGACGGCTTGATCGTGCTGGTGGTCGATCGCGTGCTCGGCACCGAGATCTTCACGACCGTGCGCGTGGGCGGCGATCTGTCCAACAACAAGGGCATCAACCGCCAGGGCGGCGGCCTTTCTGCGCCGGCGCTGACCGCCAAGGACATGGAGGACATCAAGACCGCCATGGCGCTTGGCGCGGACTACGTGGCCGTGAGCTTTCCGAAGAACGCCACCGATATGGAAATGGCGCGGCAGCTGGCCAACGTGGCGGGACAGCCACATGGCCACAAGGCCCGCATGATCGCCAAGATCGAGCGCGCCGAGGCGATCCGCCCAGGCGTGCTCGAAGAAATCCTGCAGGCCTCGGACGGCATCATGGTGGCGCGCGGCGACCTGGCCGTGGAAGTTGGCAACGCCGCGGTTCCCGCGTTGCAAAAGCGCATGATCAAGCTAGCGCGCGAAGCCAACAAGCTGACGATCACCGCCACCCAGATGATGGAAAGCATGATCGTCAACCCGGTGCCGACGCGCGCCGAGGTGTCCGACGTGGCCAACGCCGTGCTGGACGGCACCGACGCCGTGATGACGTCGGCCGAAACCGCCGCCGGCCGCTATCCCGTGGAAACCGTCGAAGCCATGGCCGCAATCTGCCTGGAAGCGGAAAAATCCGAAGTGGTGCAGCTCGACACCGACTTCCTGAACCAGACCTTCGCGCGCATCGACCAGTCGATCGCCATGGGTGCGCTGTTCACGGCCTATCATCTAGGCGTGAAGGCCATTGCGGCGCTGACCGATTCCGGCGCCACCGCGCTGTGGATGAGCCGCCACCGCATTCATGTGCCGATCTACGCGATGACGCCCAACCTTGCCTCGCAGCGCAAGATGCAGCTGTACCGCAACGTGGTGGCGCTGCCGTTGCAGTCCAGCACGGACCGCGACGAAGCGCTGGAGCAGGCCGAGGAGCTGCTGCTTGCGCAGGGCGCCGTGCAGCGTGGCGATTTCATCGTGCTGACAATTGGCGAGCCGATGGGCCAGCCGGGCGGCACGAACACGCTCAAGATCGTCCGGGTGGGCGGCGGCCGATAGGAAAACGTCCCATGTGGCGCGGCGGACAGACCGGGGCGCCACCGATGCGCGAACCTGCCCGGCGCAGCATTCAGAAGAATTCAGACATACCCAAGCTTTTTACATTCAGGAGTTAGACATGCCACTCGTATCCATGCGCCAGCTGCTGGACCATGCCGCCGAGAACAACTATGGCCTGCCGGCCTTCAACGTGAACAACCTCGAACAGGTGCAGGCGATCATGCAGGCCGCCGACGAGGTCAATGCTCCGGTGATCATGCAGGCGTCGGCCGGCGCCCGCAAATACGCTGGCGAGCACTTCCTGCGCCACCTGATCGAAGCCGCTGTGGAAGCCTACCCGCACATCCCCGTGGTGATGCACCAGGATCACGGTCAGTCGCCGGCGATCTGCCAGGGCGCGATCGATCTCGGCTTCTCGTCGGTGATGATGGACGGCTCGCTCAAGGAAGACGGCAAGACGCCGTCCGACTACGAATACAACGTCGACGTGACCCGCAAGGTGGTGCAACTGGCCCACGCCGTGGGCGTGACAGTGGAAGGCGAACTGGGCTGCCTGGGCTCGCTGGAAACCGGTGAAGCCGGCGAGGAAGACGGCATCGGCGCCGAAGGCAAGCTCGACCACTCGATGCTTCTGACCGATCCGGAGCAGGCCGCCGACTTCGTCAAGGCCACCCAGCTGGACGCCCTGGCGATCGCCATCGGCACCTCGCACGGCGCCTACAAGTTCACGCGCAAGCCCACCGGCGACATCCTCGCCATCGGCCGCATCAAGGAAATCCACGCGCGCATTCCGAACACCCACCTGGTGATGCACGGTTCGTCGTCGGTGCCGCAGGAACTGCTCGAGGAAATCCGCAAGTTCGGCGGCGACATGAAGGAAACCTACGGCGTGCCCGTGGAAGAAATCCAGGAAGCCATCAAGTACGGCGTGCGCAAGATCAACATCGACACCGACATCCGCCTGGCGATGACCGGCGCGATCCGCCGCTTCTTCGTGGAGAACCCGAGCAAGTTCGATCCGCGCGAATACCTGAAGCCGGCCCGCGAAGCCGCCAAGCTGGTGTGCAAGGCCCGCTACGTGGCGTTCGGCTGCGAAGGCCAGGCCAGCAAGATCAAGGCCGTGTCGCTGGCCGACGTGGCTGGCCAGTACAAGGCCGGCAAGCTCGCCCAGGTCGTGCAGTAAATCGCATTGCCGCCCCGGCCGCGCTGCGCGCGCACGGGGCGTTCGTACTTCATGGGGCTTCGCATCGTGCGTGAAGCCCCGCTTGTTTTCAGCCGCCGCCGCACTCACACCATGTCTGACGCCCTCTACGAATCCTCCATCCAGTCCCTGCCGCTGCTCGGCCGAGGCAAGGTCCGCGACAACTACGCCGTCGGCGACGACAAGCTGCTGATCGTGACCACCGACCGCCTGTCGGCATTCGACGTGATCATGGGCGAGCCGATTCCGGCCAAGGGCCGCGTGCTGAACCAGATGGCCAATTTCTGGTTCAGGAAGCTGGCGCATATCGTGCCGAACCACGAGACCGGCGTGAGCGCCGAAAGCGTGGTGGCGCCCGACGAAGTGGCGCAGGTGCGCGGCCGCGGCGTGGTGGTCAAGCGCCTGAAGCCGATCCTGGTCGAGGCAGTGGTGCGCGGCTACCTGGCCGGCAGCGGCTGGAAGGACTACCAGAGCACCGGCAAGGTGTGCGGCATCGCGCTGCCGGCCGGTCTGCAGAATGCGCAGAAGCTGCCCGAGCCGATCTTCACGCCGGCGGCCAAGGCCGAGATGGGCGAGCACGACGAGAACATCTCGTTCGAGGAAGTCGAGCAGCGCATCGGCCGCGAACTGGCCGAAAAAATGCGCGAGATCTCGATCCGCCTGTACAAGGAAGCGGCCGAATTCGCCGCGACGCGCGGCATCATCATCGCCGATACGAAGTTCGAGTTCGGCCTGGACGAAGACGGCACGCTGACGCTGATGGACGAAGTGCTGACCGCCGATTCGTCGCGCTTCTGGCCGGCCGACTCCTATCAGGTGGGCACCAATCCGCCATCGTTCGACAAGCAGTTCGTGCGCGACTGGCTCGAAGCCGTGCGCATCGACGGCAAGCCGTGGCCGAAGACCGCGCCGGCGCCGAAGCTGCCCGACGACGTGGTGCGCAAGACCGCCGACAAGTACCAGGAAGCACTGACGCGCCTGACCGGCGAGCAGCTGCAATAAGCCGCAAGAGGTTCCAGACATGAGTGACGCAGCAAAGCCGGTGGTGGGCGTGGTGATGGGCAGCAGTTCCGATTGGGACGTGATGCAGCACGCCGTGGCCATGCTCAAGGATTTCAATGTGCCGTTCGAAGCGCAGGTGGTTTCCGCGCATCGCATGGCCGACGACATGTTCCGTTACGCCGAAAGCGCGCGCGGTCGCGGCATTCGCGCGATCATCGCGGGCGCCGGCGGCGCCGCCCATCTGCCGGGCATGATTGCCGCCAAGACCATCGTGCCGGTATTCGGCGTGCCCGTGCCGTCCAAATACCTGCGCGGCGAGGATTCGCTGCTGTCGATCGTGCAGATGCCCAAGGGCGTGCCCGTGGCCACGTTTGCCATTGGCGAAGCCGGTGCCGCCAACGCCGCGCTGCACGCGATCGCCACGCTGGCCGCCACCGACGACGCGCTGGCCAACGCGCTCGAAGCGTTCCGCGCCCGTCAGACCGAAGCGGCCCGCGCCATGACGCTGCCCGTGTAAGGCCGTCCGCCGCCGCAGCCACATCGCATCCACGTCGTAGTTGCCGTACCCGACCCCGTAGTTACCGAAGCCGAGCCATGCCGACCGATATCCATCCTCACCTGTCCGAAGCGCACACGCCGGAGTCGCGCGCCGAATTCGGCGTTGGCGGCCCCAGCGCCCCGATCCTGCCCGGCGCGTGGCTGGGCATGCTCGGCGGCGGCCAGCTGGGCCGCATGTTCACGCATGCCGCACAGTCGATGGGCTATCGCGTCTGCGTGGTCGATCCGGACCAGGACAGCCCCGCCGGCAATGTGGCCGATCGCCATATCTGCGCGGCCTACACCGACGAGGCCGCGCTGGCCGAAGTGGCGAGCCTGTGCGAAGCGGTAAGCACCGAGTTTGAAAACGTGCCGTCGATTTCGCTCGACCGGCTCGAGCAGGCCGGCGTGTTCGTCGCGCCGCGCGGCTATTGTGTGTCGATCGCGCAGAACCGGATCGGCGAGAAAAAGTTCTTTGCCGCGTGCGCCGAGCGCACCGGCGTGCCGCCCGCGCCGCACTGGGTGATCCAGCATGACGCCGATGTCGACAACGTGCCCGAGCACGTGCTGCCCGGCATCTTGAAGACCGCACGCATGGGTTACGACGGCAAGGGCCAGGCCCGCGTGAAAACGCGCGACGATGTACGCGCTGCCTGGAAGGCGATGCAGCACGTGCCGTGCGTGCTGGAACAGATGCTGCCGCTGCAGTACGAGGTCTCCGTGTTGGCGGCGCGCGCCGCCGACGGCAGCACCGCGACCTGGCCGCTGGCGGAAAACGTCCATCGCGACGGCATTCTGTTTGCCACCACGATGCCGTCGACCAGCGTCTCGGGCGACATCGCCACGCGCGCGCGCGCTGCCGCCGCGACGATCGCGTCGGAAATGGGTTATGTCGGCGTGCTGTGCATCGAATTCTTCGTGCTGACCGACGGTACGCTGGTGGCTAACGAAATGGCGCCGCGTCCGCACAATTCGGGCCACATCACGATGGACGCCTGCGAAACCAGCCAGTTCGAGCAGCAGGTGCGCGCCATGGCCCGCCTGCCGCTGGGCAGCACGCGCCAGCATTCGGCCGGCAAGATGCTCAACCTGCTGGGCGACTGCTGGTTCGAATTCGGGTTGGAGCGCACGCCGGCATGGAACGAGGTGCTGGCGCAGGCCGGCGCCAAGCTGCATCTGTACGGTAAAAACGACGCGCGCCCGTCGCGCAAGATGGGCCACGTGAACTGCGTGGGCGACGACGCGGCCGCCGCGGCCGCCGCGTTCGATGTTGCCGCGCGCGCCTTGCATATCGCGCTCTGATTCCGGGCCATACCGAATGTCCTCACGTATGCCCACGGCCGCCGAGCTTGACGAAGCGGTCCGTCTGCTCGAAGCGGGCCAACTGGTGGCCTTTCCGACCGAGACCGTGTACGGGCTCGGCGCCGATGCCGAAAACCCGGAAGCCGTCGCGCGCATCTTTGCCGCCAAGGGCCGGCCCTCGAATCACCCGGTGATCGTCCATGTGGTGGACGGCGCCGATGTCAGCTACTGGACCGACGAGGTCCCCGAGGCCGCGCACAAGCTCATCGATGCGTTCTGGCCCGGCCCGCTGACGATCATCCTCAAGCGCGCCGCGCATATTCCGGCCGCAGTGGCCGGAGGCCAGGACAGTATCGGCCTGCGCTGCCCATCGCATCCGGTAGCCCAGGCCTTGCTGGCGCGCTTCAAGCGCGGCCGCGGCGGTATCGCCGCACCTTCCGCGAACCGTTTCGGACAAGTGAGCCCGACTACCGCGGAACACGTGCGCGACGAGTTCGGCGGCACGGTGTACGTGCTGGAGGGCGACGGTGTGGACGTGGGGATCGAATCGTCGATCGTCGATCTGTCGCGGCTCGATACGGCGGGGCCGGTGCTGTTGCGCCCCGGCGCCATCACCGCGGCGATGATGGCCGATGTGCTGGGCACGGTGCCGCTGCCGCCGGACGCCGCCGCGCCGCGTGCGTCCGGTACGCTCAAGGCGCACTACGCGCCCCGCACCACGCTGACCCTGGCGCAGCCCGATGCGCTGCCGCAATACGTGCAGGCGTTGCCGCAAGGCCAGCGGCTGGCGTTCATCGGCCATGCGCCGGCCAGCGCCGACCCGCGCTGCGTCTTCGTGCAGGCGCCGGCCACGCCGGAGGCCTATGCGCAGGCGCTGTACGGGCTGCTGCGCCGGCTAGACAAGGAAGGCTATCAGCGGCTGGTGTTCGAGCCCGTACCCGATGACCATGATTGGGACGGTGTGCGGGATCGCCTGGGCCGCGCGGCGGCGGCATTCGAAGATCGCTGAGCCGTCAGCACAACGCCTCGGGCCCAACAGCGGCCCGCCTGCCGACAACAAAGGGCGCCGCGGCGCCCTTTGTCATGGATGCGATGCGCGCGCCCGGGGCCGTGCCGGATCCGCGAACCAAGGCACGGTGGACCGGGGCGCGCCGATTCATGCGCCGATCAGCGCGCTGAGCTCGGCGTCACATGGCACGACCGGTCAGGGCGCGCCCTTGTAGACCCATTGCATCAGCGCGTCATGCGCCTCCTGCGCGGCGGATGCGTTGGCATGGTTGATGTAGGCCACCACCACATAGCGCTCGCCGTTGAGCGCATCGACGTAGCCGGCCAGTGCGCGCGTATCGGACAACGTGCCCGTCTTCAGATAGGCGTTGCCCGCCGCATTGGCGCGCGTGAGCCGGTTGCGCAGCGTACCGTCGACGCCCAGGATCGGCAGCGAATCGATCAGCACGGGCCCGACGTCGCTGGCCAGCGCCTGCTGCAGCAGGCGCGCCATGTCGTAGGCGCTGATCCGTTCGTCGCGTGACAGCCCCGAGCCGTTCTCCAGCACCAGCCCTGGCATGTCCAACCCCTGGCGGGTCAGCCAGCGCTTGATCACGCGCGTCGATTTCTCGGTGCTGGCCGGGCCGCCGCGTTCCATTTCCGCGCCGATCGTCAGGAACAGCTGGCGCGCCATCACGTTGTTCGAAAACTTGTTGATGTCGCGCACGATGCTCGACAGCGGCTGGCCATAGTGGCGCGCCAGCAGGAACGCGCCACGCGGCACCGTGCCGCTGCGCAGGCCGGGCGGCCTGGCGAAGCGCCCGCCCGCCGTCTGCCATTCGGCGACGAAGCCGCCCCAGATGAAATCGCTGTGCGACAAGGTGGCCAGATTGACGACCTGCTCGCCGCAATCGCTTGAATACGCGCCGTCGAACGACGCGATCACGGTGCCGTCCGGCTGCGGCATGATGCTCGGCGTGGCGCGCGATCTCCCGTCGCCGCAGCGGCCGTTGGCCAGTGTCATGTGATTGTCGACCCGCAGTTGCGCCAGCGCGGGCGTCACGGCGACATCCACGCTGCGCTTGGCGGCGTCCGGTGTGATCGTGAACGAGAGCGTCTTGAATGCGTACAGCAGCGCATCGGGATTGACGTTGTAGGCGCGCTGCGATTCGCCGTCGATGGTGTAGCCGCTATCGCCGCCCTCGGCAAAGAAGCTGCGGTCGAGCACGACGTCGCCATTGATCGTGGTGGCACCGGTGGCGCGCGCCGTGGCCACCAGCTTGGCCATTTCTTCGGGCACCAGCTTCGGGTCGCCGCGGCCGCGCAGATAGACGTTGCCGTTGATCACGCCGTCCGGGCCCGGCTGGCCGTCGGCGTACAGCGACGTCAGCCAGCGGTATTCGGGGCCCAGCAGCTGCAGGCCCGCAAACGTGGTGACCAGCTTCATGGTCGACGCCGGGTTCATCGGCGTCTGCGCGTTCCAGCTGACGCGGGCCTGCGGCGCGCCCACTTTGACGACATAGAAGCTGGTGGCGGACAGCGGCACGTGCGCACGTTGCAAGGCTGCGGTGACCGTAGACGGCAGACCGGAACGCGCGGCGGCCGGATCGGCGGAGGCCGCTGTCTTGGTCGAGGCGTGCTGCGCGCCGGCGGCCTTGGCATGCCGGACGGGTTTGGCGTGGGCTCCGGACAGGCCGAAGACGAGCAGCACAGTCGTCGCGATGACCGGGGACAGGCTGCGAAGGAACAGGGGCGGGCGGTTTGGCATGGCGAGCATGTTAACGCATGGCCCATGCCTGCCGGATGACGTCATGCGGCCGTTTCAGGCCCTATTTCCTTGCGGAGGTTGACCACGCGCCGCGTGGCCGAGCCGTGAGGCGATTTTAGTTTGCCGACTGGCAATCCTGCGTGGCGACATCGGCCGCGGCCGCCGGCCTGGCACCCGAATTTGCGCCCGGGGTGGCGTTCGGGATCGGGAAGATCAGGTCATACGCCCAGTTGTAGAAGAACGCATAGACCATGTAGAAGCCCGCCACCGCAATATCCATGATGAAGGCGTCGATCAGGCTGATGTTCAGGTACCACGCCACCGACGGCAGGAACACCAGCAGCAGGCCACCTTCGAACAATATCGCGTGCAGCACGCGCACCGGCGTGGACTTCTTCAACTGCCCGGTGTAGCGCAGCATCGCGCGGTCGAACAGGATGTTGTAGACGTAGTTCCACGTGGCCGCGATCAGCGATGCCACCGCGCCGACGATCCCCATCTGGTGCAGCTCGTAACCAAACACCAGACTGGCAAGCGGCGCGAAAGCCATCAGGCCGATGAGCTCGAAGCCTACGGTATGACGGATCCGGTCTGCAGTGGTGCGCATGGTGCTCTCCTCGTTGCCAAATATGGCGAAACAGCGATGGGTACGGATTCTATCGGCAAGACAGCTAACGGCAAGTTAGATACCATCTTGTTTTCCGATACATCGCCGCCCGAAGCGCAGAGGAGCCGTCATGAGCCTGTCGATCGATCAACTGCAGGCGTTCGCCGCCGCCGCGGAAACGGGATCGTTTTCGGCTGCGGCACGCCGGTTGGGCAAGGCGCAATCGGCGGTCAGCGCCGCGGTCGCCAATCTCGAAATTGATCTGGACAGCGTGCTGTTCGACCGGAGTGCGCGCTATCCGGTGCTGACGCCGGCCGGCGAGCGATTGCTGGTGGAAGCGCGTGTGATCCTGGAGCGCTGCGAGCATTTTCGCGGCGTGGCCCGAAGCCTTGGCGAAGGCGTGGAGTCGCGCCTTACGCTGGCCGTCGACGAGCTATATCCGGAAGAGACGCTCGGCGTGCTGCTCGACGAGTTCTCGCAACGTTTTCCCGCCGTGGAACTGGAGCTGCTGTTTCCTCTGATGGAGGACGTCAGCCGCCTCGTGCTGAGCCAATGCGCCGACCTCGGCATCATGTGGCGCCAGGAAGTGTTGCCCCCTGAACTGGCGTTCCACGCGCTGGGGTGGGTGCCGATGCCGATCATCTGCGCGCCCGACCATCCGCTGGCAGCGCAGACGCGCGTCGACTTCGAGGAACTGAAGCGCTATCGCCAGTTGATGGTGGCCACGCGCAGCGACAGCGAAGAGAAGAAGCGCTTGCGTATTGCCGCCGAAGTCTGGTGGGTGGAAAGCCAGTGGGTGATCGTCGAACTGGTCAAGCGCAGGCTGGGCTGGGCCTTCGTGCCCTGGCACGTCGCCGCCAACTCGCCCGCGGCGGCCGGGCTGGTGTCGCCGCACCTGACCTTCCAGGACCAGGACTGGCCCGTGGCGATGGAACTGGTGTGGCACAAGCAGCGCCGCCTCGGCAAAGCCGCCGCGTGGCTGCGCGAGCGCGTAAGCCAGCAGGCGTTGCCGGTGCCGGAGGGGCGGTAGGCGCGGGGGCGTCTAGCGGTCGATAAACCATCGCCCGAAGTTGGCGGCAGGCCAATCCGCCCGGGTCGGCGGAAACGCGATGGTCTGGATTTCGAACGTGCCATCGCCGGCCTCCACGGCGGCATCGGTGTAACGAATCTCGCTCCCACCGATGACGAATTGATTGCGGTGTGACCACGGTTGGAAATGGTAGTGGCGTTGCGCCAGTAGCTCGCCGCCCACGGTGTAGACGCGCAGGCGCGCATCGTTCAGCTTGCTACCGGGCTCCCCGTCGATGTTGCAAACTTCGATGACATATTGCGAACCGGCGATCACCTCTTCGACGGACCCGCAGTCCCACGCACGGGGCTTCAGGTTAGCGGCATGGACGATGACGGCGATGACCAAAAGGAGACAGGTTACGAACAGCGTGCGCAGCCGGATGTAGATCTTCTCGGACATGATTCGAAGCGCTCAAGGGTCGTAGGTCAGGCGGACGAAGTTGGCCGTCAGCCAATCCCAGTACGTCGGAGGAAACCGCAGGAATTTCTCTTCCGGGAGATCGATGTTCTGGGTTTTTGTGGCGTCGGTGTAGTGGATGCCGTCTGCGAGATATTCAACCTCGCCCAGCCGGGAAAACCGCAGTATCAGAAAGGAGCGCTGCGCCAGCAGGCGGCTTTGATCGACTGAGTAAACCCGCAACCGGCACCGCTCTTCGCCCGTCTCGAAATTCACGTGGAAGCAAAGTTCGGTTCGATATTCCACACCTGAAAATGTCCTGACTGGTCTGTCGCAAACGAGTGCTTCGCGATCCGAATAGGTCGTCGCGAGAAACAGGGCGAATGGAATCGCCACAAGCGCAAACAGATAGGCGAGTACCAACAGGGAAATGTGCGCGGTTTGAAACAGCCTTTTCAGCATTGCTTTTCCAGGTCGACGTGTATCGGATGCGACAGACGCAACGTTGCGAAATCCGAATAAATCAGAAAGTCGCCCCCACGGTTGTGCTCAGCCTGCCAGGCCCGAAAATCCCGGTTACGGACCGGGTAGTACACGCTTTCTGGCTCAAGCCTGTCTTTGATCGCCACCGGAAGCAATTTCGTGTCATCGGGTTCCAGTCTCACATCGAGCCAGGATCCTTCTTCGACTAGGTCGCTCAAAAAATGGGCGAGCGCGGCGACAGGTAGCACTACCAAGCCCCGTTTGTTCCAGTGTCCCAAGTACTGTGATGAGCGGTGCGAGTCTTGAAACGAATAGCTGTCGCGCATGTACAGATGCACATGAGTGATGCATGCATGAACCCGATAACAAGTGGGCTCGCTCTCGCTGACGCTGGTCCGAGGAAGCTGCTCCCGCGATAGCTCTGCCTGTGCGATGGCCGCGTAAAAGTTGAACCTGCCAAGCGCGGCCGACAGGTCCGTCATGCCGATAGGCAGCCATTTCCCACCGCTGACCGGCGCATGAGACAAAGTGTGTTGCATCCCGACGCCCACATATTGGTATTGAAATTCGCTGTGCAGCTTCTGCAAATCTCCGCGACAGTAGGCGAACGTATCAAGGACGCCGGTGAATTGCGGCTCAGTCTGCAGAAATTTCTCCAGATTTTTCCGCAGCGCTTCCCTCGATATTCTCGTGTCGAGTTTCCTCAAGAGTTCGTCATACCGCTCGCGAACCCGTCCAAATCTGAACAGCCATTTCAACCGGATCGTCTTGGTATCGATCATGTCGGGGTCATATCGACCCTCGACATAGGTCCGCTTCTTGGCGTCATACCGATGCGCATTAAACCGCCGTCCGTGGAACCAGCGTTCGGCGAACTGCGCGGCAACTGGAAAATCCTCCGCGCGCATGGCGGCCGGCAAGTCATACAGGTCGAAGGGCGCGAGCCCGCGTGCCCGTTGGGCCGGGGCACTATCAAAGAAGCGATAGGTGGGTCGCGCGGTATCTGGCGGTGGGTGCTCCGCCTTGGAAGCCTTTGCTGCGTCAGTTGAATCCGCGCCACGGGGCTGCGCGGTGTAGTACGACCAGTCAAATAGAGGTGGCGGAGCCTTTTGCAGGCTCAGGCCGAAATCCTTGATGTCCATCGGCGTGCAGGCACGCCGTCCGTCATAGAGCTTCCAGCGTCGCTCGATCGCCAATATCGGATCGAGCTTGTTGCGGATGTATGGCTGTGGTGCCTTGAACTCTTTAGCGCCTTCAAAAGACATGTCGCCCCCTGGGAAATTGGGGGCGACAGCCGGAACGCTAGCGCGATCGTTCCTGGCTGTCTCTCATCGTTTTACGACATCACTGCGTCGCCGCCGCCGACCCACCCGCCCCCTCCGCCTTCCCCACCTCCACGTCATGCCCATGCCATCCGCCGCCCAGCGCCTTGATCAGCGTGATGGCTGCCGTGTACTGGCGGCCCATGATTGTCAGCGTGGTGTTTTCCGCCGTGTAGGCTGCGGTTTGCGCGGTCAGCACATCGAGCAGGCCGGCCGTGCCCGCCTTGTAGCGGTTGTTGACCAGCGCGAGCGCTTCACGCGCGGAACGCAGCGCGTCGTTCTGCACCGCCGACTCTTGTTCCAGCACGCGCGCCGACGCGAGGTTGTCCTCGACTTCCTGGAATGCCGTCAACACCGTTTGCCGATAGTTGGCGACCGTTTCGTCGTACGCTGCCACCGCCTGCGCCTTGTTCGCGGCGCGCAGGCCGCCGTCGAACACGGTGCCGGCCAGGCCCGCGCCAAGTGACCACACGCGATCGGGCAGCGACAGCCAGCGCGCCAGCGTGCTGGCTGTCAGCCCACCGGTGGCTGACAGCGAAAGCGTCGGATAGTAGGCCGCCTGTGCCACGCCGATGTTGGCATTGGCCGACGCCATGCGCCGCTCCGCGGCAGCGATATCGGGACGGCGTTCGAGCAGTTGCGAAGGCACTGCCACCGGCACGACCGGCAGCGTATCGCGCGAATCGACCGCAGCGATGTTGAGTTCCGCGGGCGGCTTGCCGACCAGGATCGCGATCGCATGTTCCAACTGCGCGCGCGTGATCTGGATGTCGAGCTGCTGGGCCTGCGCGGACTTGAGCTGCGTTTCCGATTGCAGCACGTCGGAGCGCTGCGCGGTGCCGGCCTTGTACTGGTTCTGCACCAGTTGCAGCGACTTGGCGTAATCGGCCACCGTACGATCGAGCAGTGCGCGCTGCGCATCGGCCACACGCAGCAAAAAATAGCTTTGCGCCAGCGTGGCCTGCGTCGACAGCAGCGTCGATGCCAGATCGGCCTGACTTGCCTGGGCGCCGGCTTCGGCGCTTTCCACCTGCCGCCGCACGCGTCCCCAGACGTCGATCTCCCAACTGGCCGACAGCGTGGCGCTTTGTCCGTTCACCACGGCGCTGTTTGCTCCGGCCGCCCCGCGCGACACCTTGGCGTTTGCGCCAAGCGTGGGGAAATAGCCGGCGCGGGCCGCTGCCAGCGATGCCGCGGCCTGCCGATAGACCGCTTCGGCTGCCTTGATGTTCTGGTTGGACACCTGCACCTGCGACATCAGCGCATCGAGCGCGGGATCGTTGAAGACGCGCCACCAGTCGGGGCGCGACATCGCGTCCTGCGGCTCGGCGGTCTTCCAGTCGCCCGTCCACGCGGGCATCGTGTCGCTGGCTTCCTTGAACGCTTGCGGCACGGGCGCATCGGGACGCTGGTAGTCGGGGCCCACGGCGCAGCCGGCCAGCATCGCACAGGCGAGCGCGACAAGCGGAAAGGAGGGGTAGCTACGAAACATGACAGTTGCCTTCTTCAGTGTTCGAGACGCGGCGCGGCGCCATCGCCTGCGTCGCGGCGACGCCGCGCGCGCCAGGCGTTGACGCGCAGACGCCAGCGATCCAGCGTCAGATACACCACGGGCGTGGTGTAGAGCGTCAGCAATTGGCTGACCACCAGGCCGCCCACGATCGAGATGCCCAGCGGCGCGCGCAACTCGGCGCCGTCGCCACGGCCCAGCGCGAGCGGCACGGCGCCCAGCAGCGCAGCGGCCGTGGTCATCATGATCGGGCGGAAGCGCAGCAGGCAGGCGCGATAGATCGCTTCGCGCGGCGTGAGTCCCTCGCGCCGCTCCGCGTCGATGGCGAAATCGATCATCATGATCGCGTTTTTCTTCACGATACCGATCAGCAGGATCACGCCGATCAGCGCGATGATGCTGAAATCGGTCTTGAACAGCAGCAGCGCCAGCAGCGCGCCGACGCCCGCCGAAGGCAGCGTCGACAGGATCGTGAGCGGATGCACATAGCTTTCGTAGAGGATGCCCAGCACGATATAGATCGTGATGATCGCCGCCAGAATCAGGATCGGCTGGCTCTTGAGCGAATCCTGGAACGCCTTGGCGCCGCCCTGGAAATTGGCCTGCAGCGTTTCCGGCGCGCCAATTTTCGCGAGCGCCAGGCGGATCGCGTCGGTCGCCTGCGACAGCGAGAAGCCTTCGGCGAGGTTGAACGAGATCGTCGACGCGGCGAACTGTCCCTGGTGATTCACGCCAAGCGGCGTGCTGGTCGGCGTCACGCGCGCAAAGGCCGACAGCGGCACGCGGTGGCCGCCGCCGGTGACCACGTAGATGTCCTGCAGCGCGTGCGGACCCTGCAAATATTCCGGGCTCAGTTCCATCACCACGCGGTACTGGTTCAGCGGGTGATAGATGGTCGAGACGAGCCGTTGGCCGAACGCATCGTTGAGAATCGCGTCGATCTGCTGCGCCGTGACGCCAAGTTTCGATGCGGCATCGCGGTCGATGATGACCGAGGTCTGCAGGCCCTTGTCGTTGGTGTCGGTGTCGACATCCTCGATGCCCTTGATGTTCGAGATCGCCGCGCGCACCTTGGGCTCCCACTCGCGCAGCACGTTCAGATCGTCGGACTGCAGCGTGAACTGGTACTGTGAACTGCTTTGCCGCCCGCCCACGCGGATGTCCTGCACCGATTGCAGGAACAGGCTTGCGCCTGGCTCCTTGGCGAGCTTGCCGCGCAGCCGCGCGATGATCTGGTCGGCCGATTCACGGCGCTCCGACAGCGGCTTGAGCGTGACGAACATCTGCCCCGTATTGCGCTGCGATCCGCCGGTGAATCCGGTGACGTTGACCACCGCCGGGTCGGACTGCACGATCTTGATGAAGTTGTCGAGCTTGGTGCGCATCAGCTGGAACGACGTCGCCTGGTCCGCGCGGATGAAGCCGATCAGGCGGCCGGTGTCCTGCTGCGGGAAAAATCCCTTCGGCACGATCACATACAGATAGACGTTCAGCGCGATGGTCAGCAGCAGGACGACCCACACGACCGGACCGTGCCTGAGCGCCACGCCCAGCGTGCGCGCGTAGCCGTTCTGCAGCGACATGAACATGCGCTCGGTGGTGCGGTGGAAACGTCCCTGCGTTTCCTCGCGAACCGGACGCAGCAGCTGCGCGCACATCATCGGCGTGGTGGTCAGCGACACCACCAGCGACACCAGGATCGCCACCGACAGCGTGATCGCGAATTCCTGGAACAGCCGGCCGACGATGCCGCCCATCAGCAGCAGCGGGATGAACACGGCGATCAGCGACAGGCTCATCGACAGCACCGTGAAGCCGACTTCGCGCGCGCCGCGCAGGGCCGCCGCCACCGGTTTCATCCCTGCCTCGATGTGGCGCGAGATGTTCTCCAGCACCACGATCGCGTCGTCGACCACGAAGCCCGTGGCGATGGTCAGCGCCATCAGCGACAGGTTGTTCAGCGAGAATCCCGCCAGGTACATGATCGAGAACGTGCCGACCAGCGACACCGGCACGGCAACGCTAGGGATCAGTGTGGCGCGCACGTTGCGCAGGAACACGAACACCACCATGATCACCAGCGCCACCGAGATCATCAGCGTCTGCTCGACTTCGCGCAGCGACGCACGAATGGTGGGCGTGCGGTCCATCATCACGTCCATCGAGATCGTGGCCGGAATCATCTTGCGCAACTGCGGCAGTATCTCGTTGACGCGATCCACGGTCTCGATGATGTTGGCGCCAGGCGAGCGATTCAGCACCAGCAGCACCGACGGCTTGCCGTTGGCCGAACCTGCATTGCGGATGTCCTGCACCGAATCGACCACGTTGGCCACGTCCTGCAGCCTCACCGGCACCGCGAACGAGTTGGGCCCGCGGTTGTTGACGTTGCCGCCCGTGGCGCCGGTGCTGATGGTGGTGGTGCCGCTGCTGGTGGTGATGGTGGTGGTGGTGACGCCGTTGACGGTCTTGGTGCTGACGTTGCCGCCCGCTGCCGCGTTGGCGGTGCTGGCGATCAGCGCGCCGGCCGAGGTCGACGAATAGGTGCCCGGCGTCGCGTAGCGGATGATCAGCGGCATGTAGTCCTGAGCCGCCATCGCCTGATCGTTCGCGTACACCTGCCACGCCGTGTTGGCATTATCGAGAATGCCCAGCGGACGATTGGCGTTGGTGGCGCTGATCGTGTTGCGCACATCCTCCAGCGAGATGCCGTAATGGTTGAGCGCCGTGGGATTGAGCTCGACACGCACGGCGGGCAGCGACGATCCGCCGATCGTCACCTGACCCACGCCTTCCACCTGCGAGAGCTTCTGCGAGAGGATCGTCGACGCCGCGTCGTAGAGCTGGCCGCGCGTCATGGTTGGCGACGTCAGGCCGATGATCATGATTGGCGCGTCGGCCGGGTTCACCTTGCGGTAGGTCGGGTTGTTCGGCAGGCTGGTCGGCAGCGTGGCGCGCGACGCATTGATCGCGGCCTGCACGTCGCGCGCCGCGCCGTCGATGTCGCGCGACAGGTCGAACTGCAGCGTCACGCGGGTGGAGCCGAGCGAGCTGTTGGACGTGATCTCGGTGACGCCGGCGATCGCGCCAAGCGCGCGTTCCAAGGGCGTGGCGACGGTGGCGGCCATCGTCTCAGGACTGGCGCCGGGCAGCGAGGCCGATACCGAGATCGTCGGAAAATCCACCTGCGGCAATGGCGAGACGGGCAGCAGCCGGAACGCGGCAATCCCGGCCAGCAGGATGCCGATGGTCAGCAGCGCGGTGGCGACCGGGCGATGGATGAAGGTGGCCGACAGGTTCATCAGAGATTCGGCTCCTGCGGACGCGCGGCCGGCCCGTTGGTGCCGTGCCCGTCGTTGCCGCCGTGTCGATCGTCGCCGCCACCCTCGTCGGGATCGCCGAACTTGCGGCTGCGCCATGCCTTGAGGCGATACGCGACGCGATCGAAGGCCAGGTAGATCACCGGCGTGGTGAACAGCGTCAGCACCTGGCTGACCAGCAGGCCGCCGACCATCGTGATGCCAAGCGGACGGCGCAGCTCAGACCCGATGCCGGTGCCCAGCATCATCGGCAGCGCGGCCAGCAGGGCGGCCATGGTGGTCATCAGGATGGGGCGGAACCGCAGCAGGCACGCCTGATAGATCGCATCGCGCGGCTTCATGCCGTGTTCGCGCTCGGCCTCCAGCGCGAAGTCGATCATCATGATGGCGTTCTTCTTGACGATGCCGATCAGCAGGATGATGCCGATGATCGCGATGATGCCGAGGTCCTGGCCCGACACCAGCAGCGCCAGCAATGCACCCACGCCGGCCGACGGCAGCGTCGAAAGAATCGTCACCGGATGGATCGTGCTTTCATACAGCACGCCCAGCACGATATACATCGTCACCACCGCCGCCAGGATCAGCCACAGCGTGTTGGAGAGCGACGCGCGGAACGCCAGCGCGGCGCCCTGGAACTCGGTGGCCATCGAGATCGGCAGGCCGATTTCCTGCTCGACCCGCGTGATCTTGTCGACCGCGGCGCCCAGCGATTCGCCCGGCGCCAGGTTGAACGAGATCGTCGCCGCCGGAAATTGCCCCTGGTGGTTGATCACGAGCGGGCCGGTGCGCTCGGAGATGCGCGCGATCGACCCCAGCGGCACCTGGCCGCCCGACGACGACGGCAGGCGCAGTTCGGCCAGCGAGGCCGGACTGACGCGGAACTCGGGCATCGTCTCCAGCACCACGCGATACTGGCTCGACTGCGTGAAGATGGTCGAGATCAGGCGCTGGCCGAACGCGCTGTACAGCGCGCTGTCGATCACCGCCGTGGTGATGCCAAAGCGCGCCGCGGCGTCGCGGTCGATCTCGACAAACGCGCGCAAGCCGTTGTTCTGCTGGTCGCTGGCCACGTCGCGCAACTCGGGCTCCTGCTTCAGACGCTCCACCAGCTTGGGCACCCATTCGGCCAGCACGGCCGGATCCGGATCCTCGACGGTGAACTGGTATTGCGTGCGCGCCACGCGGTCCTCGATGGTCAGGTCCTGCACGGGCTGCATGTATAGCGATACGCCGCCCAGCTTGTGCACCGCGTCCTGCAGGCGCTGCGTCACGACTTCCATCGAATCGCGCTCGCCCTTGGCCTTCAGGTTGATCAGCATGCGGCCCGCGTTGATGGTCTGGTTGGTGCCGTCCACGCCAATGAACGACGACACGCTGGCCACCGCAGGATCCTGCAGGATGATCTTCTGCACGGCTTCCTGCTTGCGTCCCATCGACTGGAACGAACTGGTCTGCGCGGCTTCGGTGATGGCCTGGATCACGCCGGTGTCCTGCACCGGGAAGAAGCCCTTGGGCACCAGCAGGTAGAGCAGCCCAGTCAGCACCAGCGTGCCGACGGCCACCACCAGCGTCGCGGTCTGGCGCGCCAGCACCCAGTCCAGTGCGCGCCCATAGTGGTGGATCACGTTGTCGAAGAAGCGCCCGGTGGCGACATGGAAGCGCGACAGTTCGCTCTCGGGCACATGGCGCAGCAGGCGCGCGCACATCATCGGCGTCAGCGTCAGCGAGACCACCGCCGAAATCAGGATCGACACCGCCAGTGTGATGGCGAATTCGCGGAACAGCCGGCCCACCACGTCGCCCATGAACAGCAACGGGATCAGCACGGCCACCAGCGAGAAGGTCAGCGAGATGATGGTGAAGCCGATCTGTTTCGATCCCTTCATCGCCGCTTCCATCGGCGGATCGCCTTCCTCGATGTAGCGCATGATGTTCTCGATCATCACGATCGCGTCATCGACCACAAAGCCGGTGGCGATGGTCAGCGCCATCAGCGTGAGGTTGTTGATCGAGAACCCCGCCAGGTACATCACGCCGAAGGTGCCCACCAGCGACAGCGGCACGGCCACGCCCGGGATGATGGTGGCCGGCACGTTGCGCAGGAACACGAAGATCACCATCACCACCAGCGCGACGGCCAGCAGCAGTTCGAACTCGACGTCCTCGACCGAGGCGCGGATGGTGGTGGTGCGATCGGTCAATTGCTGCACGTGCACCGAGGCCGGCAGCGACGACTGCAACTGCGGCAGCAGCGCCTTGATGCGGTTGACCACCTCGATCACGTTGGCGCCGGGCTGGCGCTGGATGTTCACGACGATGGCCGGCCGGGCGTTGGCCCATGCGGCCAGCCGGCTGTTCTCGGGACCGTCGACGATCTCGGCCACGTCGGTGATGCGGATCGGCGCGCCGTTCTGGTAGCCGATGATGATCTGCCGGTATTCGTCGGCCGACTTGAGCTGGTCGTTGGCGTCGATGGTGGACGCGCGCG
>Ga0233425_10001904_pt1 | contig 43851 bp, 34 predicted proteins | sample Watercolumn_Towu_2_FD_181712 | JGI IMG/M metagenome (GOLD analysis project Ga0233425, IMG submission 181712) | Freshwater microbial communities from Lake Towuti, South Sulawesi, Indonesia - Watercolumn_Towuti2014_140_MG | ecosystem: Environmental > Aquatic > Freshwater > Lake | place...
GATCCTGGCTGTCAGCAGACTGCTTGCCGTCAAATGCACGGCGGCAGTCGAGCGGGACCTGCCACCGTTGCGCGTTTCCGAGAACCAGCGCTTTCTGGTCACCACCGACGGCAAACCGTTCTTTTGGCTGGGGGACACGGCCTGGGAGCTGTTTCACCGCCTCAACCGCGAGGAGGCGACGCGTTACCTCGAAGACCGGGCGAGCAAGGGTTTCACCATCATCCAAGCGGTCGCGCTAGCGGAACTCGACGGATTGAACACGCCCAACGCCTACGGGCATCGGCCGCTCGTGGACAACGATCCCAACCGGCCCGACCTGAAGGACGGACCGGACAATGATTACTGGGACCATGTCGACTTTATCGTGCGCCGTGCCAACGAGCTCGGCCTGCGCATCGGCTTCCTGCCCACGTGGGGAGACAAATGGCACAAGAAAGGCGGCAAAGGTCCGCTGGTAGGATCGACGATGTATGGAAGGGCACCCCAGCGTGGAAACGGAATGGCGAGGATCAAAGAGTGGTCCCAAGAAGTTCGGGTTTGGTTCATGCCCGCGGTCCCGGCCAATCTTGGGTTTTACCTGGGGATCGCCCCCGGCGAAATGCCGCCGCGTCTCGCCGCGTTGTTGCTGGGCTTGCTTCGCGCGCTGGGCGGCTGTCTTCTTGCCGTTGCCACGACGGCGTTCGTCCTCATCAATGGCCCGCTCAAGCGCGGTGAGCGTTGGGCGTCCTGGGCGGTGCTCATCCTGATCGGCGTCTCCGAAGGCATCAACGCGACCCGGAGGTGGAGATTCGGGTCGCCCTACTGCTTTCCACTCACCTTCGTGGCGATGGCAGCGGTTGGCATTCTGATTCTGCCGAACAAGTCGGAACCGAGGTCGTGATTCGGCATGCCGCCTCCCGACCGGCTGAACCCATGAAGCGTCTTCATCTTTTCGAAATCCATGATCAGGAATGGTGCCCGCGCGCGATTCGGGATGCGGAGACGGCTTATCTTCAGTTCATCATCGCCAAGGCCAAAGGCTACGCCCCCGTGGTTCCTATCCTCGACGCCGCCCTTAAGCGCTCGGGGACGCGGCAGGTTCTCGATTTGTGTTCGGGCGCGGGCGGGCCTTGGTTTTGGCTTCAACCCGTCCTCGCCGAGCGAGGACTGGACGTGTCGGTTTGCTTGACGGACAAGTATCCCAACCGGGAGGCACTGGGGGCTTCGAGCGACGCGACCCTGGTGCATCAGTCTATTCGCTATCATCCGGAGCCGGTGGACGTGACGAAAGTTCCCGATGAACTGGCCGGTTTCCGAACGATCTTCTCGGCCTTCCACCATTTCCGGCCGGAGCAGGCGGGCGCCATTCTGGCCGACGCGGTGCGGAAGGGCCAAGGCATCGCCGTCTTCGAGGGCACACATCACAGCGCCCTGGCGATGCTCCTGATGCTCCTGGTGCCGTTGATGCTGCTCCTGACGACCCCGTTCATCCGTCCCTTCCGCTGGTCGCGTCTGTTTTGGACATACCTGATCCCGGTGGTGCCGGCAACCTCGTTGTTCGACGGACTGGTTTCCTGCTTGCGGACCTACTCCGTCCATGAGCTGCGCGAACTGACCGCAGGCCTGGGGAGAACGGATTATCAGTGGGACATCGGCGAAGTGAAAGGCACGGGTGGACCGATACCGATCACGTATTTGATTGGTCTGCCGGCCAAGAGCACAAACGGAGTTAGAAACGAATGTGGATGACCTTCATCTTTCTCGGAACGGCCGCGCTTTTCGCCGCTGGGGCGTGCGCTACCTTGTGGCATTCGCGTTGGCTGCGGCGTTTGCCCCCGCTCGATGTGCCGACGCCGGACGAGACGGACACTTCACAGCGTCGGGTCTCATGCTCGGTGGTGGTAGCCGCGCGGGACGAGGAAGCGCGCATCGAGCAGACCGTTCGTCGTCTGCTGGCGCAACGTGGCGTCCAACTGGAACTCATCGTCGCGGACGATCGTTCGACGGACCGGACGGGTGAAATCCTGGAGCGACTGGCGAAGGAGGATGCGCGGTTGAAGGTCGTGCGCGTTGACGCGCTGCCGGAGGGTTGGCTGGGCAAGTGCCACGCCTGCCATGTCGGCGCGCTGGCGGCCAAAGGAGAGTGGCTGCTCTTCACTGACGCCGATTGCTGGTCGAAGCCGGACGTGCTGCTCCGCGCGCTGCGAGTGGCGGAGCGCGAGCAAGCGGACCACATCACGCTCACTTCGGGCCTCGCGGCGCCAAGTCCCGGCCTGCGCGCCAGCTCTCTTATGTTCTACCTGAGCGTCGCAAACTGGTTTTCTGGCGTGAACCGTGATCGGCCGGGATCGCACCTGGGCTTTGGCGCCTTTAACCTCGTTCGCGCGACCGCGTATCGTGAGTGTGGCGGCTACGAAGCGCTGCGCCTGACCGTGCTGGATGATGTGAAGCTCGGCCTGCTGCTGCGGCGCGCCGGCAAGCGCACACGCGCGTTTCTCGGCGCCGACGACGTCGAGGCGCACTGGGGACGGTGTCTTTGGGATGTGATCCGGCTCATGGAGAAGAATTACTTCGCTGCGTTGGGCTTCAATTTTCCGCTCGCACTTGGGGTCATGACATTTCTGACGCTCCTGACGGTCCTCGCCGTGCTGGGCGCACTTTCAGGAACTCAAGCTGGTTTGGCGGCCGCGGTTTCACCGTTTTTCCTCGCGGCGCCCGCCGCCATTCTCGCCCGAAGGATTGGCTGTCCGTGGTTCATCGCCCTGGGCGTGCCGTTTGTGCTGCCGATCTTCGTCTGCGCTCTTCTCAACTCGACGTTCGCCACGCTGAAGAACCGCGGCGTCCGCTGGCGCGGCACCTTTTATCCCCTCGAGACGCTTCGGGCCGGGAGTGTGCGGTAGCGGGTCAGGGACCTCCGCGGGCGCCACCCGGCCCTGAACGCCAGGATGGGCGCTGAGCGAGCGCCCCACGCCGAGCCGGCGTGACAACTTCAGGATGGCCGAGCGGTCCAAGGCCGGGCGAGCGCATCGGGAGCCGGGCGCGATGGGCCGACGCGTCCAAACGTCCGGGTGCGGCGGCGCCTGCCGCAACGCCTTGACAGCCGGCCATCACGCGGAACTAATGGCACGCATGATTCAATTTGCAGCCGGCGGTTCCGAGGTGACGGCCTTGCGTGGGCGCCTTGGCCTGGTTCTGCTCGGGGTTGCGCTGGCTTTGGGCAGGCCGAGCCACGCCCAGGAACCGCCGCCAGCCCCGAAGCAGGGGGCCGCGTTACTCAAGACGGATATCCTGGGGGTCTTCGCGCATCCAGACGACGAGACTGGCATGGCCACCACTCTCGCGCACTACGCGTTAGGCCGACAGAAGGTCGTCGCCAACGTGTACTGCACTCGCGGCGAGGGCGGCGGCAACATGGTGGGCACGCAGGCCGCGCAAGCCCTCGGGGTGCTCCGCGAAGCCGAACTGCGCGATTGTCTGACCACACTCGGTGTCCGTTACTGCTACTTCCTCGACCGGCTCGATTGGGCCTACACCGAAAGCGCGTCGGCGACCCTCGAGAAGTGGGGGAAAGAGGAAACCCTTGGCCGGTTGGTGCGGCTGGTCCGCGCCTTGCGTCCAGAGGTGATTCTGACCATGAACCCGGCGCCAGCGCCCGGCCAGCACGGTCATCACCAAAGCGCAGGCATCCTCGCCACCGAGGCGTTCGCGGCGGCGGCGGACCCGCGGCGCTTCCCCGACCAGTTGGTTCAGGAGGGGCTGAGCGTGTGGCAGCCGAGGAAGCTCTACTTCGGCGGCAACAGCGGAAACGTCCTGGCAACGATCCCGCCCGGCCAAGCCCTTCCCGACGGCCGCACCCCGGCACAAATCGCCGGGCAAGCGCTCGCGAACCACCGCTCGCAGGCCTTCGGGAACTTCGCCAACTCACCCTGGCTGGGACGACCGCAGACGTTCAGCCTGGTCAAGAGCTTCGCGCCGGCCGCGTCCAGCGAAGACGACTTGCTGCGCGGCCTGCCTTTGGCCCCAGAAGGACTGGCGCCAACGGAGCTGGCTCCGCCGGCCGTCGAGCCGCCGCTGAGCCTCTCGTTTGTGCCGCGCCCGGCGTTCGCGCGCTATCGCCAATGGGTCAAGCAACAACACATCGAACACGTGGCCGCGCGTTTCGCGGTCGATCTGCCGGCGCTCTGCGGTCAGCCCAACGAGTTGCGCCTCGAACTCGCCAACCAACGGACCGAGGCCGTCGCAGGCGACCTGAAACTCGAGCTCCCCGGCGGCTGGACCGTCAGCCCCGCCCAGCAACGCATCTCGATCGGCCCGCGCGCCACGGCCATGGTCAAGGTCAACATCACGCCTCCTGCCACCCGGAGTGAGGATGTCGAAGTGCAGGCATCGTTCGTGGCCGGAACGGAACGATGCGAGGCCTCGGCCCGCCTTCACCCCGTGCCACGGGCGGTGGCGGTGCGGGTGGCCAACGCCCCAACCTTGGACGCCGCCGCGGGTGGCTGGACGAACCTGTCCGGGCTGGTGATCGCGCCGAAGGACCTCGCCGAGGGGCGCGTGGCCAGCGAGGCCGACAGCAGTGCGACCTTCCGCGTAGGCCATGACCGCCGCACCTTGTTCGTCGAGGTGCAGGTGCGGGACGATGTGGTGGTGACAAATATCGAGCCCAACGACATCAAGGGCCACTGGCGAAGCGACTCGATCGAAATCTGTGTCGATCCCGTGGGAGGCGCCGAGCATACCATGGCCTGCTTCAAGCTGGGGATTTTCCCGTTCGACACCACGGGCGTGGTCCGCGCGGCTCGCGATGCCGACGCCAACCAAGGGCCGCTGGCACAGACCGCGCCCGGCACGCGGCTGTTTTCGAGGCGCACGACGGATGGCTACCTCATCCGGGCTGCGCTCCCCTTCAGCGAGCTGGGAATCCAGTACACCAAAGGAAGGCGCATCGGGTTCAACCTCATCGTGTACGATGGCGACAAACGCGACGCCGCGCCGGGGGAGAACATCAACAAGTCGCGCATCGCCTGGTCGCCGCGGCCAGGCGTGCAGGGGCGTCCCGAGGACTGGGGCCGCCTCGAGCTCGAGTAGGTCCAGGCTCGGCGCCCGGCTCGCCGATCACTTCCCGGCGCTGGCTGCGAGCGTGCCCACGAGCTCGGGCTCCTTCGTGGGGCCGAACGCCGCGTTCGCCTCGCTCGAGTAACGCACTTCATCGCCAGCGAATTTCAATGTCACCGTATGAACGAAGGGTGTCTCGTACAGGCAGAGCTTGGCGGTGAAGGTGTCGGCGGCCGTCCAAGCGCCGCTGGCCGCAACACGCTGGAGCGCCCCTGACCCCACCGAGGCCTGCCCCCGCTTCCATGTCCCGTGCCCGCATTCGATCCGGTTTTCGACTCCGTTCATGCGCACGACAAAGGTGACCGAGCCCCCCGGCGGGTTCTCCAGCGCCACGCTCTCGACCTTGCGCGCGTTCGCGGGGAGGACATAAGTTTTGCCCCACACTGCCGGGGCGGCCGCCGAGCCCGTTGGAGGCCGAAGGGACAGCGACTTCAACGCACTCACGAGCTTCTCGTGACTCGCGGGGTCGGGGGGCAAGCTCGAGGCGTTCATGGCGGGGAGCAGTTTGTCCCAGACCTGATCGAGCACGGACTGCATGTCGCGGAGACCGGCGGTGATCGCGATCACAGCATCGTGCTGCGGAATTACGATGCAGTACTGGCCGAAAGCGCCATCCCCGCGATAGCAGCCGTTGCGGCAGCGCCAGAACTGGTAACCATAGCCCTGGTCCCAATCGCTGCGCGGGCTGCTCCCGTTCGAGGTCTGGAACGAGGTCGCTTCCGACACCCAAGCCTCAGGGAGAAGTTGGCGGCCCTGCCAATTGCCTTTTCGCAGGTAGAGTTGGCCGAACTTGGCGATATCCTCCGTGCGGACGCTCAAGCCGTAGCCCCCGAGCGCGATCCCTTCGGGGCTCTTATCCCAGGTGGGATGCTCGATCCCGAGCGGCTCGAACAGACGCGGTCCAAGATACTCCAGGAGCGGAGTGCCGGTGGCCTTCTCGACCACCGCCGAGAGCATGTAACTGGCCGACGTGTTGTAGAGGAAGTGGGTCCCGGGCTTGAACTTCACCGGATGCTCCAGGAAGGCCTTCTTCCAGGACTTCTCCGGCGGGCGGGGCGGTTCGGTCTCGTGACCCGTGTTCATGCGCAGGAGGTCCCGAACGCGCATGGCCTTGAGGCTGTTGCTCGGCTCAGCCGGGGCGTCGTCCGGAAAGAACTTCAGCAGTTCATCGTCCACAGACAGCTTGCCCTCCGCGATGGCCAGGCCGACCGCGGTCGAGGTGAAGCTCTTGCTGAGCGAAAAGAGCACATGCGGAGACTGCGCATCGTAGGGCGCCCACCAGCCCTCGGCCACCACTTGGCCGTGGCGCACGAGCATAAAACTGTGCAACGAATCAATGGTCTGGTCCGCCGCTTCGACGAACCGCAGGATGCCCGCCGAGGAAACACCCTGGGCCTCGGGAGTGCTGCGCGGCAGTCCCGCACCGAGCGTGGAAGTGATGCAGACAGCAAGGGCAAGGACAAGATGCGGCTTCATGTTGGGGATCGAGAGTTGCAGGTTCGGCGGCGCAAGGCAACACGCCCGTAGCATCGGACGTCAGTCCGATCATTCATGCGCGAAGAGGGCACGACCCGCTCGCGCCGTGGGGGGGGGGCACCGGGGAGATTGGAGCCGACTGACGTCGGCTTCTACGGGGTAGCGTCGGACGTCAGTCCGATCTGGAATTCAGGGCGACCACAGCCGGGGCGATCCAGCGCGACCGCATCTGCAAGACGCGGCGAACGATTCTCCCTCTCCCATCCGATGGGAGAGGGCCGGGGTGAGGGCGAGCGTTCACTTCACCTGCTTCACCTCGGTCGCGAAGCCCGTGATTTGGTTCGCGTCCAACTGAATGTCCCGGGTCTCGGGGCCGAGGCGCACCGCCGTCCGCTCCGCGCCGCCGCGCGTTTCCTCGATGCGGTTGCGGCGCAGGACAATCCCCTCGGTGCCACCCTGGACATCCACCGCCACGCTGTTCGTGCCCCCGGTATCCACAATGCGGTTGGCCTCGAGGCGATTGCGGTGCCCGGCGAAGTCCTTGCCGCCTTCGGGTCGGAACAGGACGCCGACCTCGCGGCTGCGGAGGATGTCGTTGCGGGTGATCAGGTTGTCGGTGTCGCGGTGACCGATCGAGATGCCGACTCGGTTATTCTCGAGGACGTTCTCTTCGGCGAGGCCGTACTTGACGCCCCAGCAAAAGAACAGCCCGATATCGTTGCCGATGATCCGGTTCTTCCGGATCACCGGGCGCTGCGAGCCCGAGCCGGGGTGCAGGCCCAGTTGCGCGTTGTTCTCGCTCACGCAGTCCTCGACCGTCACGTCGTGGCAAATCTGCCAACTGATGCCGTCGCCGTTGTAGTTGCGGGCGGTGACGCCGCGGATGACGATGCGCGAACAGTCCTGGAACCAGATGCAACCCGCGTAGTTGCCATCCAGCAACGCGTTCTGCGCGCGGTTGCCGTCGAGCACCAGGTTCTCGATCACTAAGTCGGTGATGCCTTCGCCGGTCACCAGGGGGAAGAGCGTCGTCACCGTGGCGTTGCCGTTGCGCCAGAAATTCTCGCGCAACGGGCGGTCGAGCTTGAAGCGGTTCCCCGCCCGGGCGACCAGCGTGCGCTTGGCGATGTCATCGATCGTCTTGTGCGCCGCGCGAGCGCGCAGGCACACACCATCCCCAATCTCGAACCCCGTGGCGTCCGCCAGCGTGATCTCCTGGTCGTACCAGTCGCTGTCCTCGGCGAGCTTCGTTGCCGCGGAGGCCTCCTTGGCCAGAACCGTCTCGGCGCCCGAGCCGAGGAGACGCACCTTGGACTGGAGGTAGATCGCGTTGCGGAGGCGGTACGTGCCGGGCTGGATCTTCACGGTCCCACCGCCGAGCCGGGCCACATAGTCCACCGCGGCCTGGAGCGCGCGGGCGTTGGCGCCCACCAGGTCAGCGCCCGCCGGACCCACCGTGACCGTCAGGCGCTCCGACCAGACGGGCTCGATCTCCGCGTCGCCGGACGTTGCGCGCGGACGGCTGACCTGCGGACGGTCGGCGGCCAGCAGCGCTGTCAGGCAAACCACCATCAGCCCGGCCGCCATCCCGCGCGGCACCGCGCGCGCAACCGGTCCCCGGTCCTTGGACGATGCAAGGTATCTCGGCATGGCACGGGGGGGGCGTCACTTCGGGCGCGAGGCGGGCTCAAGCAAGCCACGGCCGGCCATCCATTCGGCGGCTCGTTGGGGCCAGGTGAGAACGGCCTCTTTGGAGGGCCGCAGACCGTACCCGTGACCGCCGGTGGGATAGATGTGCAATTCGACCGGCACCTTGGCCTGCTGCAGAGCGAGGGTGTAATACAAGGCCGACTCGACCCGAACGGGATCGTCCTGCGTCATCGTGACGAACGCCGGGGGTGTGTTCGTGGTGACGGGCAGTTCCGGGGCGAGGCGGTCGCCCTGCTCCTTCACCGTAAGATACGCCGGGTAGATCAGCAGCGCGAAATCGGGCCGGCAACTCGTTTGGTCAGCGGCGTCCACGGCTGGATAGGTGCGCTGGCTGTAGTTGTTGCAAGCCGTCGCCGCCAGGTGGCCGCCCGCCGAGAAGCCAAGGATGCCGATGCGATGCGGGTCAAGGCCCCAGCCTGCGGCACGGGACCGCATCAGGCCCATCGCCCTTTGCGCGTCCTGCAGCGCCGCCGTGTGTTTCTCGAGCCCAGCTCGCTTGGGAACGCGATATTTGAGCAGCGCCGCCGTCACGCCGATCGAGTTGAGCCAGTCGCACACTTCACTTCCCTCGAGGTCCAACGCCAGGATCGTGTACGCGCCGCCGGGACAAACCACGACTGCGGCACCCGTATCTTTCGCTTTGGGCGGGCGGTAGAGGGCCAACGTGGGCTTGGAGACATTGCCCAGTCGAATGAGGCGTTGGCCGGCAACCAGGCCGTCGGTGGGCTTGGTCGTGTCCCGCTCCTCGCCGATGTCCCCTTTGTCACCAGGCGCATCACCCGGCCACAACGCGATGACCTCCGCAGGTTCACTGGCGCATCCGAGGACGGCCAGGATGATTCCAAACGCCAGGCTGGCGGGCAGAAACGGTGTGTGACGGCGCATCCCGGGATCGTGCCAGAACCCGGATGCGGCGGCTACCGGGAAGTGTTCTGGCGCTGGGTTTGCCCCATTGCCGTCAATGCACCCTGCGACGGGCGGCAAGTTGGCGTGCGGGCTCGAGTTGTCCCGACGTGGCACCGGGCCCAGACCGCCTTGCCTGTGCCGCTTGGCCTTGGATCGGAGCCGTGGACCACTCGGCAGACATTCACCTCGAGAAACGCACCCTACTGCGCCACAACCAGCTAACATCGATCATTTAGTTAAAATATACTTGCACTAAATCACCAATTTTTTGTGAAAGAGGTAAAATACCGTTCGGCTCAACACACGGGTCTGGGCGAGCTCCAAGGCATGGTCGAGTTTTGCGCGGACCGGCACGTCGAGCGGGGCTACGTCCTCACCCGCGAGATGGCTGACTTCGCCGTGCTCGAGGTCCAGTCCCCAGGCGTCCTGACTCGCTTGCTGAAAATCCCCGCGCCGCTTGCCTGCTACTGGCTCGGCCGCTCCGAACTCGAACCCGCCCGCCGCGCCATCGCTGGGCCCGTCCGCCTTCGCTCAGACGAACTGGAGCCGGGTGGTGGCCGCCTCGGGGTCCCAACCGCGTGTGGGCTGGCTGGTGATCGACGCAACCTCTTTGATCGAAATCTGGCGGCCGCGCGTCTTGGCCCCTTTGACCTCGACCTCCGCCGGTTTGCAGGTCTGTTGGTTCACCTTCTGGTACGGCGCCGGCTTGTATCGGATGTAGAGCTCTTCGGGAGTGTCCGGGGCAAAGAACAGGATCCGGGATTTCGGCGGGATGCACTGGTAGAGCTTGTCCAGTATGGTCCCGCCGAAGGTGAAACGCTTGACATACGAGGCCTCGCGATTCGTGTAGGCGAGCGTGAAGACGCGGTCCCGCTCGGGCAAACCGCAATAGAACAAGTCGGGCCCCACGAACAGCTTCTCAGGCAGCTCGATGACCTTGTAATTGCCGTCCTTGAAGACCAGCAGGATCTTGTCGAATTTCGTGCAGTCCACCCTGAACTCGTCGCCGGTAACCTTGTATCCCACGTAACCGGACTCACGGTCATAGGCCACTTTGAAGGCCTTGAAGGCCACTTCCCGCGCGTCGATCTCGTCGTGGCGGCTGGACCGGGTGAGGCGCGGGTAGCGCGGACCGTACGTTTCCAGGAGAGCCTCGAGATGGCCGATCGCGTAGCGGGAGAGGGTCTTGAGGTTCTTTCGTGTCTCCTCGAGCTCGGCCTGGACTTTCTCGGTTTCCTCGCGGTGCTGGTTGATGTCGAACAGCGAGATGCGGCGAATGCGCACGCCCAACAAACGTTCGAGGTCGCCCTCGCTTAGCTCGCGCTGCAGGCGCCGCCGGAACGGCTGAAAGCCCTCGCGCACTGCGGCGGCCACTGCCTCGTTGGTCTTGCACTGTTCAATGCGCTTATAGATGCGCTCCTCGATGAAAATGCGCTCGAGCGTGCGGAAATGAAGCTCGTCCAGGAGTTTGCTTTCTTTGAGCTCGAGCTCGCGCTTGAGCAACCGCACCAGTTGTTCCGTGTTCTCGCGGAGCACCTCGGAAACCGTCAATTCCACGGGCCGGTTGTCCTGGATGACCACGATGCGGCTGTGGATGGTGGTCTCGCAATCGGTGAAGGCGTAGAGCGCGTCCACCAACTGCTCGGCGTTCACGCCCTGCGGCGCCCGGATTTCGATCTCGACTTCCTCCGAGGTGAAATCGTTGATCGACTTGATCTTGAGCTTTCCCTTGCGCGCGGCATCCTCGATCGAGCCAATCAGGGATTCGGTGGTGGTGCCGGGCGGGATTTCCTTGATGGCCACCGTTGATTCATCCTTGACTTTAATCTTGGCGCGGACCTTCACGCAGCCCTTGCCGTCGGCGTACTCCCGGGCGTCCATCAGGCCGCCCGTCGGGAAGTCGGGGAGGCATTTGAACGGTTGCTTCTTCAGGATCGCGATCTGCGCCTCGAGCAATTCCGGGAAATTGTGGGGCAGGATGCGCGAGGTCAGCCCGACCGCGATGCCTTCCGTGCCCAGCATGAGCACGAGGGGCAGTTTGCAGGGGAGCGTGACTGGTTCCTTGTTGCGCCCGTCGTAACTGGGCACCAGGTCAGTGATCTCGTCATGGAACAGCTCGCGCCGGGCCAACTCGGTCAGCCGGCACTCGATGTACCTCGAGGCGGCCGGCGGATCGCCGGTGAACAGGTTCCCAAAGTTCCCCTGGCCCTCGATCAGGTACCGCTTGTTCACCAGCACCACGAGCGCGTCGCCGATCGAGGCGTCGCCGTGCGGATGGTAATGCATGCAATCGCCCACCACCCCCGCCACCTTGATGAACCGGCCATCGTCGAGATCATGCAACGCCCACAGGATCCGGCGCTGCACCGGTTTGAGACCGTCGGCCAGGCTCGGGATTGCCCGGTCGCGGATGACGTACGCCGCGTACTGGAGGAAGCTCTCGTCCACCCGCCGGTGCAGCGGGCCTTCGATCTTCCCGGGCACGAACAGATGATGCATCACCCCCGCGGGCACTGCCTCGGCCACCACCTCGGTGTGCCCGTTGCCGCCCGGGCTCGAGGCGGGGGCCGGACCATCGCCGCCCGCCTCCGCTTTCGCGCGGCTGCCCGGCGGTTTGACCCCGTTAAGGGCCAGTTCGGGCTGCTCGGGATCGTTTTTGGGGTTCACTGCCATGTGACAAACCAGGTTGCTGGGCGTGGCCGGGCTCGATCGGCGCGCGCGGGTCAATCCTCGACCGGCACCACGAGGTGGTCCATGATGTAGTCCCTCCGCTCGGGTGTGTTCCGCCCCATATAGAAGCCCAGGATGCCGGTTGCCTCCGGCTTGGGCGCGTACTCGACCCGGCTCAAGCGCATTTCTTTGCCGATGAATTGTTTGAATTCGTTCGGGTTGATCTCGCCGAGCCCCTTGAACCGCGTGATCTCGGGTTTGCCGCCCAGGCTCTTGACGGCATCGTCGCGCTCGGCCTCCGCGTAGCAATAAACCGTGCGCTCCTTGTTGCGGACGCGGAACAGGGGCGTCTCGAGCACGTGCAGATGCCCATCGTGCACCAGTTGGTCGAAGAACCGGAAGAAATAGGTGATCATCAGGTTGCGGATGTGCATCCCGTCCACATCCGCGTCCGTGGCGAGGATCACCTTCTCATAGCGCAAGCCCTCGAGGTTGTCCTCGATGTTCAGGCTTTGCATCAAGTTGTAGAGTTCGTCGTTCTTATAGACGATGTCCCGCTTGAGGTCCCAGACATTGAGCGGCTTGCCCTTGAGCACAAATATCCCCTGCGTGTTCACGTCGCGGCAGCTCACGATCGAGCCCGCCGCCGACTGCCCCTCAGTGATGAACAACATCGAGCCGCGGCCTTTCCCCCGTTTCTTGTCGAAATGAATCTTGCAGTCCTTGAGCTGCGGGATGCGCAACGTGATGGCCTTGGCCCGCTCCCGCGCCAGTTTCTTGACCTCTTGCAGCTCCTTGCGCAGTTGCTTGGTGTCCTCGGCCTTGGCCACAATCTTCTCGGCGATGTCCTTGTTGTGATGGAAGAACTGCAGCAGTTCCTCGCGCACCTTGTTCACCAGGTCCGTGCGGATTTCCGTGTTGCCCAGTTTGTTCTTGGTCTGGGACTCGAACACCGGGTCCTTCAGCCGGATCGAGACGGCGCCCACCATCGCCTCGCGCACGTCGTCGCCCTCGTATTTCCCGTTGGCGTATTCGTTGACCGCCTTGAGCAGACCCTCGCGGAAAGCGCTCAAATGCGTGCCGCCGTCCGAGGTGTACTGCCCGTTCACGAACGAGTAGAACGTCTCGCCGTAGCGGCTGTTGCTGTGGGTGAAGCAGAACTCGAGCATCTTGCTGCTGTAATGCAGCGGCGGGTAAATCGGCTCACTGCCGTCGCTCTGCAGGTCTTCCATCACCAGGTCCATCAGCCCCAGCCGCGACTGGAACACCTTGCCGTTGAAGACCAGGCGCAGGCCCGCATTCAGGTAACTGTAATACCTCAAACGCCGCTCGACGTGCTCGGGCCGGAATTCGCTCTCCTTGAAAATCTCCGGGTCCGGCTCGAAGGCGATGAACGTGCCGTCGGGTTCCTTGGGCAGTTTGCCGCTCTTCTCCTGCCGCAGCGCGCCTTGTTTGAAGCTGGCCTCGACGAACTCGCCTCCGCGATGGCTGCGCACCTGGAAGACCTTCGACAGGGCGTTGACGGCCTTGGTGCCCACGCCGTTCAACCCCACGCTGAACTGGAACACCTCGTCGTTGTACTTGGCGCCGGTGTTGATCCTCGAGACGCAGTCCACCACCTTGCCCAGCGGGATGCCGCGTCCGAAATCGCGCACCGCCACGCGCTGGCCTTCGATCGTGATCTGGACCTCCCGCCCGTGGCCCATGATGTACTCGTCGATGGCGTTGTCGATCACCTCCTTCAACAGGATGTAGCAGCCGTCGTCGGGGTGCGAACCGTTGCCGATCCGGCCAATGTACATGCCGGTGCGCAGCCGGATATGCTCCAGCGAGGAGAGCGTCTTGATCTTGCTCTCGTCGTAAACCTGTGGCGTGCGGTCGGCCATGATTCGAAGCCGGTCAATATGGGAAGGCGGGCGGCGCTTGCAATGCGGAAATGCGGCCGGCGCGCGGGGGGATCGGCGCCCCCGGCCGGGGGCGCCAAGGAAAGCGGGCGGGCCGTGACCGGCCCGCCCGCGACGAAAAACCCGGGACCGTTACTCTTTGGGCTCGATTTTGGCTTCGTCCGCCGCGTCGAAGGCGTGCTGCAAGGCCACGAGGTCTTCCCCCGGCTTGAGCGCATCGAGCATCGCCTGCTCGGCCTTTAGCTGCTCGTGCGAGTAGTTGGCCGCTTTGATCGAGAGGCCAATGCGCCGCTCGGTCTTGTCGATCTTGATCACCCGGGAGGTGACTTCCTGGTCCACTTTGAGCACGTTCTTGATTTTTTCGACGCGCTCCTCGCTGACCTGCGAGATGTGCACCAGACCGTCGATGTCGTGTTGCAACCCCACGAAGGCCCCGAACGACGCGAGCTTGGTGACTTTGCCGGTGACCAGGTCGCCCACGCGATAGTACTTGTCGATGTTGGCCCACGGGTCTTCCGAGAGCTGCTTGACGCCCAGCGAAATGCGCTGATTCGCCTTGTCGATCTCGAGCACCACCGCCTCGACTTCGTCGTTCTTCTTCAGAACCTCCGACGGGTGGTTGATCTTGCGCGTCCAGGAGATGTCCGAGACGTGGATCATGCCATCGAGGCCGTCCTCGAGTTCGAGGAACGCGCCGTAGCTGGTGAGGTTGCGCACCTTGCCCTTGACCCGGGTGCCCTGGGGGTACCTGTCCATAGCCTGGTCCCACGGGTTGGTCTCGAGCTGGCGGGTGCCCAGCGAGATCTTCTGCTCGTTGCGGTTGATGCCCAGCACCACGGCCGTGATTTCCTGATCCGCCTTGAGCACGTCCGCCGGTTTGGCGATGCGCTTGGTCCAGGACAACTCGGTCACGTGGACCAGGCCCTCGACACCGGGCTCCAACTCGACAAACGCGCCGTACGGCACGAGGTTGACCACCCGGCCCTGGACCTTCGCCCCGACGGGGTACTTGGTCTCGATGTTGTCCCACGGGTTGGCGAGTTTCTGTTTCAGGCCCAGGCTCACCCGCTCTTTCTCGCGGTTGATGTCCAGCACCACCACGTCAATCTCCTGGCCCACCTTGAGCAACTCGGAGGGATGCCCGATCCGGCCCCAGCTCATGTCGGTGATGTGGAGCAGGCCGTCCAGCCCGTTGAGGTCAATGAAGGCCCCGAAATCCGTAATGTTCTTCACCGTGCCCTTGCGGATGTCGCCGGGCACCATCTCGGCCAGCAGGCGCGCGCGCCGTTCGGTGCGCTCTTGCTCGATGAGCTCGCGCCGCGAAAGGACGATGTTCTGCCGCTCCTGGTTGATTTTGACGACTTTGAACTGGTAGGCGTTGCCGACAAACCCGCCGAGGTTCTTGGGCGGGATGATGTCGATCTGCGAGGCCGGCAGGAAGGCCTCGACGCCGATGTTCACCAGCAGGCCGCCTTTGACGACGGCCTTCACGCGGCCCTCGATCGTGCCGCCTTCGTTGCAGATGGTCAGAATCTTGTCCCAATTCTGCTTGAACTCGGCCTTCTCCTTCGAGAGGACCACCATGCCCTCTTTGTCCTCGAGTTTCTCGATCAAGACATCGATCTGGTCGCCCGCCTTCGCGAGCTTGACGTCGGCGAATTCACTGCCCGAGATGACCCCTTCGCTCTTGTAGCCGATGTCCACCAGCACCTCCTTGGGGCGGACTTCGATGATGATTCCTTTGACGATCTGGCCGGCGGAAAAGCGTTTATCGCTGTGCCGCAGGGCTTCTTCCATGGTGAGCATACGTGCGCTACTGACTCTCTATGCGGGTACGGGAGACTTGGTCGGGGAAGCGTGTTCCCGGCGAAGGCTCCATTGCCTAACGGTCCAAACGTTGCTTGGGCAACGGAGGTTAAGGGTTAGGTAACTGGTTTACTGTCTTTTCTCAGCCTCAACGGACGGCCGTACACACGGCGTCCAGGCGGGGCGAGAGCATAGGCGGAACGCCGTCCGATGCAAGCATGATTTTTTGGCCGGTTCCCGCGCCCGTGCGCCAGGATCCGCGCAAGCGACTGCGCCATGAAGTCTCGATACGCAAGACGGCGTGGCGCTGCAACCCCTCGCGGGGTAGCTCGGGCAGGTTGCGCTGGTCACCCAAGGTAGCTCGTTCCTCGCAACCTTGGGCTTGACGATGGGCTCCCTTCGGGATGCCCTCGGGGTACCGGTGCTGAACGCCGGGTCGAGCCGCCTACGGATAGGAAAGGGTGGTCACTCCCGCTTCAAGGAAGCGACAAATCCAAAGCAGGACTGAACCGCGGTCACTTGTCACTGGTCACTCGTCACTCATCTTGCCGCTCAATACCACTTGCGCAGCCGGACCTCGATGCCCAAATCGTTGCCTACCAAGCTCTTGAACTGGTTGACCTGGGTGGTCGAGTAGCCGCTGTAATGATAAAGATAAACGATCCTGGGGCGTGCCTCGCGCACCGCGCTGGCCGCCTGAGTCACACTCATAGTGTACGGCACGTTCATGCACACAAACGCGGCATCGATGTCCCGTAACGCGCGCAGCTCGGGAATATCTTCAGTGTCGCCACTCAAGTAGATGCGCTTGCCCCCAATCGTGAGGACGTAGCCGTTGCCGACGCCTTTCGGATGGTTCGAGTTGCTGAGGTTGTAGGCCGGGACCGCGTCAACCCGCAAGCCGAGGACCTCAGTAGTGGCCTTGTTGGTAAGCACGGTGGTAATGGCCTTGAGCGTGGTCGAGAGGCTCGAGTAAACCGCCTGCGGCGCCAGGATGATCGTGTTCGAGCCTTTCACCGCCGTGAGGGTCGCCGAATCGAAGTGGTCCGAATGACCGTGAGTGACAAGGATCAAGTCCGCCCGCGGCAAGCCCGTGAACCGCGTCGAACCGCCCACAGGATCGGCATAGATCATCTTACCGTTCCACGAAATGACGAAGGTGGCGTGGTTGATCGGATGAATCACCAACTCGCCGCTGGTCGTGCTGAAGTGGTCGCCGGTCAGCAAGTTGGTCTCCAACAGTTGCAGCAGCCGGTAGTAGCGCGCGCCCAGCCACGGGGTGGCGGAATCGGTGTATTGCTGCGCCGTGGCCGCCCCCAACACGGTCGCCAGCGGCGTCCAGGCGCTCAGGTCCGTCGAGGTTTCGAGCCGATGATTCGAGCGGACCGGCGTGCTGACCGTCAGGACGAACTCGCGATTGGTGAGCGCTTGCGCGGCCGTGAAGCGCGGTGCCTCTTGAGCGGCCAGGACGTTCGCCAGCGCCAGTCCGGCGGACATCCGAACGAGCCGCCGCCAAGCCAAGACCATAACGGTGTTCATCGTTTCAACGGCAGGGTGACTGTCCGGGTTCATCATCGTGGCGGATGGGGGTTTGTCAATGCGATCAAGCATCGGTGGCCCGCCAGAGATACCAGGCCGCTGTGGTGCGATAGGGCCGCCAGCGCTCCCCGAACCGTTCCAACCGCTCGGGCGACGGGAGTTGGCGCTTTCGATACGCCAACGCGAAGCCCTTGCGCACGCCCAGGTCGTGCGCCGGAAGCACATCGGGCCGGCCTAGATTGAAGATTAGGAACATCTCAACCGTCCAGCGCCCGACACCGGTGATGGTGGTCAGCCGCGCCACCAACTCGTCGTCGCTCATCTGGTCACATTCGTCCAAGGCGGGGACGAGGCCCTCGATGGCCTTCTGCGCAATGTCCCGCACGTAACGCGCTTTCGAGCCGGACAGACCCGCGCTGCGAAGCCGTGCCACGTCGGTCGCGAGCACCTGCTCGGGCGTTGGGAAACCGTCCGAGGAGAAAAGCGCCTCAAACCGGCGGAGGATGGTGGCGGCGGCCTTGCCGCTGAGCTGCTGATAAATCACCGACTGCACGAGGGACCGGTAAGGCGGCAGGCGGCGTGGGACCAGGTTCATGGGTCCAGCCTGATCCATCAGGCGGCGCAGCACAGGATCGGACTTTCGGAGGTGTTTGATTGCTCGAGGGTTCATGAGGCGGGATTAGGGATGATCTTGCGCAGAAACGCGCGGGTCCGTTCCTGGCTCGGCGCGCCGAACACGCGTTCGGGCGGGCCGGCTTCGACGACAAGGCCGCCGTCGAAAAACAACACTTGGTGGGCGATCTGCCGGGCGAACTCCATTTCGTGAGTGACGATGAGCATCGTCATGCCTTCGTCGCGCAGTTGGCGAATCACCTCGAGCACCTCCTCGCGCAGCTCGGGGTCAAGGGCGCTGGTGGGTTCGTCGAAGAGCATGATGTCCGGCTGCATCGCCAGAGCGCGGGCGATCGCCACGCGTTGTTGCTGGCCGCCCGAGAGTGCGCCCGGAAGAAAACCGCTGCGGGCTTCGAGCCCGACCTTGCGCAGCAGGTTCATGCCACTCTCGACGGCCTCGGCACGCTGCAGGCCTTTGACGTGAATCGGCGCCTCGATGACGTTCTCGAGCACCGTCCGATGGGGAAAGAGGTTGAAAGACTGGAACACCATGCCGGTCCGCCGGCGCGCCTGCCGTTGGCGCTCCTCGAACTCGGCGGGAGCATCACCGCCGCCGCCGGTGATCGTGATGCCATCCAGGATGATCGTGCCGGCGGTGGGGGTCTCCAACAAGTTGAGGCAGCGCAGGAAGGTGCTTTTCCCGCAGCCGCTTGGGCCAATCAGGACGGCGGCCTCGCCGCGCGCCTGCTGGTGGTCGATGCCGCGCAGGACGTGCGTCTCGCCGAACGACTTCTCGAGTCCCTTAACGGTGATCATGTTGGAGGCGGTGCTCGAAGCGTTGCATGAGCAGCGAGGCGGCATAGCTCATGCCGAAGTAAAGTGCGGCCGTCATCACGCCCAGACCCAGGTAGTCGCCGGTGTCGGTGGCGCGAATCTGGTATTCCTTGGTCAACTCGACGATGGCGATGACCGAGACGATCGACGAATCCTTGAACATGGCGATGAAATCGTTGCTCACCGGCGGGACGACCAGCCGGAAGGCCTGCGGGAGGATGATCCGCCGCAGGGTCAGCCAGCGGCTCATCCCCAGCGCCGTCGCCGCCTCCCATTGCCCGCGCGCGACGGCGTTGATGCCGGCGCGATAGTTCTCGGCCTCGTTGGCGGCATAGTTCAGGCCCAGGGCGAGAACCGCCGCCGCGTACTCGCCCATGCGAAGGCCGAGCTGTTGCGCCAGCCCGTAGTAAATGAAGTACAACTGGATCAAGAGCGGCGTTCCGCGCATGACTTCCGTGTAGGCGGTTGCGATCCAACGCAAGGTCCGCGGACCGTAGAGCCGGCTCAAGGCTATCGCCAGTCCCAACGCCATGGCCAAGCCCATGCCCGCGACGGTGAGCCAGATCGTGGTCAACGAGGCCCGCAGGAGCAACGGCAGGTAGCGTTGCCAATGCGCAAGCGTCGAGGAGGGGCCTTCGCGGGGCGCATCCACGAGACGCACCTGGGCCAGGCCGGCCTGTTCCGGTCCCCAGAGGTCGTACTTGCGGTAGATGCGCTCGAGCGTGCCATTGGCCAGGAGCGCGCCGATCGCTTTGTCGAGCGCCCCCAGCAGCTCGGCATCACCCAACGGCAGGCCGATTGCGTAGTAGCCGGGCGCAAATGGCGGCCCGCCAAACCGCAACTCCGGATCGTTGCGGGCGAAATGGCTCGCGACCGGCGAATCGACGATCACCGCGTCCAGCCGCCCGATCTTCAGGTCCTGGAAGGACTGGGCGTTGCCGGAGTAGATCTTCATGTTGATCTCCGGCCGCGCGGCAAGAATGCGAAAGGACACCGAGCCCGAGAGCGCGGCGACGGTGCGGCCTTTGAGATCGTCCAGGCTCTTGATCTGCGTGGTGTCCGCGCGCGTGATGATCTGCTGGTGATAGACAAAGTAAGGCCGCGACAGTTCGAGTTTCTGGTGGTTCTCAGGCGTTCGCTCGAGCCCGTTGAGGATCACGTCGAACGCCCCCTGTTTGAGGGCCGGCACGAGCATGTCCCAGTTCTCCTGAACGAGTTGGGGCCGGACGGCAAGACGCCTGGCGAGCTCCTCCGCCAGTTCGACCTCGAAGCCGAGGAGCCGGTCAGGCGCCGCCGGGTCGTGGAACACGTACGGCGCGCCGCCTTCGGCATCAGCGCCCCAACGCAGAACGCCTCGTTGTTTGACGTCCTCGAGGGAGGAGGCGGCGGCGGCCCAGACCGGACCCGCCAGTGCCAGAAGCACGGAGAAGAACTTTTTCATGTCAAGCGGTCATCACCACGAGTCATGGTGAAGGTGCCGGGCTGTTATCACACTGTCGCGGCCCGCTCAACGACAAATGCGTTCGGCGCGTTCGGCGCGCCCGAGCCGGTTCGCCATTGACTATTGCGGGCGTTTGCCGGCTTCATTCGCCATGATTCGTGGCATTCTGACGCCGAACCTCGTGCCGTTCCGGGACGACGGCCGCATCAACGAGGATGAGCTCCGGCGTTTGGTCAACTGGCTTATTGCCAAGGGCGTGAGCGGGCTCTACCCCAACGGCAGCACCGGCGAGTTCATCCGTCTGAGCTTCGAGGAGCGCAAACGCGTGATCCAGATCGTGGCCGAGGAAACGCGCGGTCGCGTGCCGATCCTGGCCGGGGCGGCGGAATCCAACATGACCATGATCCTCGAGGCCTGCGAGGCCTACGCCCGGCTCGGTTGTGTGGCGGTCTCCGTCACCGGCCCGTACTATTACAAGGTCAGCCAGGAGAGCATCGAACACTTCTTCCGCGAACTCGCCAACCGCTCGCCCATCGACATCCTGCTCTACAACATTCCGCAGTTCTCGAACGAGATCAGCGTGCCAGTGCTGACCCGCCTCGCGCTCGACTGTCCGCGCGTTGTCGGCGTCAAGGACAGCAGCCGGGACTTTCCGCGCTTCCTCAACACGCTGCACGCCATCAAGCCGCACCGGCCGGACTTCAGTTGCCTGATTGGGTGCGAGGAAATCCTCTTCCCAAGTTTATTGATGGGCGGAGATGGCGGGACCATCGCAACGTCGGGGATCGTCCCGGAGGTGGTCATGAAGCTGTACGGCGAGTTCCTCGCGGGCCATTGGGAGGAAGCCCGGCGAATTCAGATGAAGCTGCTCGACCTCATCAACGCGATGCTCTACGGGACCAACTTCCCCGAGGGGTTTCGCGCCGGGATGTCACTCCGCGGTTTCAACCTCGGCACGACGCGCCAATTGCTCTCGCCGCGGGAGCGCTCGGATCTCGAGGACATCCGCGCCAAGATTGCCTGCATCCTCGCCGACTGCGGTTTCACCGAGGCCGCCTCCGCCTGCCGCCGACCAGCGGAAGGAAAGTCGCCCTCCGAATCTTGTGGTTGTCGCGCTGAAGGGCAGCGACCCGATCCGGCTCCGTCGGGGATGGATGCCGCGACGATTGCCCAGGAGGTTCTCCGGCGGCTCAAAGCCCGTTGATCGGGAAGACAGCTCACAACGCGTTGATTACGAGTAAGATGCGCCGTTATTGTTGGCGATTTGCGCTCAAGTCGCCGAGGGGTTAACTTGGTGCACTCAGGGTCCGTCGGCTGAGCGAGACTCTCCGCGGCCGATCGAGCCGAGCGCCGATGTCAATTACTGGTGCCTCTGAGTGAGGCATGCCACAGTATCTTGTGGTTTTCACTTTACAGGCCCCGCTTTGCGGGGTATTTTCTAATGCCATGTATCTCAAGAATCTGACGGCTTTCGGGTTCAAGTCGTTCCCGGACAAGACGTCATTGAACTTCGAGCGAGGGATCACGGCGATTGTAGGCCCCAACGGTTGTGGTAAGTCGAACATCGCAGACGCTATACGTTGGGTACTGGGCGAGCAATCGGCCAAAGCGTTGCGTGGCGGCGAGATGGCGGATGTCATTTTCAACGGCACCGACGGGCGCAAGCCGCTCGGGTTGGCTGAGGTTTCGCTTACGGTTGGCGAGGTGGATGCCGATCAATTGAAAGCGGCAGGGGTCGAACTCGCCTACAACGAGGTGACGCTGACCCGGCGGGTCTTCCGGGACGGTGGCAGTGAATACTTCATCAACCGGACGCCTTGCCGGCTGAAGGACGTTCAGCAGTTGTTCATGGGCACGGGTGTTGGCCGGACCAGCTACAGCATCATGGCGCAGGGCAACATCACCCAGATTCTCTCGAGCAAGCCGGAGGACCGGCGGTTGGTTTTCGAGGAAGCGGCCGGGATCACACGGTTCAAGGCGCAGAAGCGGGAGGCCTTGCGCAAGCTCGAGAGCACCGAGCAGAACTTGCTGCGCGTGGCCGATCTCATCCGGGAGGTCAAGCGTCAGATCGGCTCGCTGCAGCGGCAGGCGGGCAAGGCGCGTCGGTACAAGCATTACATGCGGGACCTGCAGCATCTGGACACGCAACTGGCGCGCCATCAGTTCGACGTGCTCGGGGCCGAGATCGCGGAGCGGCAGGGGCGCGTCGAGTCGCTCCGGCAGGACCTCGAGGACCGCACGGCCGGCGTTCTGGCGCGGGAGCAGGAGATCACCGGGATGCGCCAGCGCCTGGCGGAGCTCGAGCATCAGATCAGCGAGTCGCAACATCGCAGCCTCGAGTTGAAGGCCGAGGCGGACCGGCATGAAAGCCAGGTGAGCTTCAATGAGGAGCGGCTCACGGAGCTCTCGACGCAGAACGCGCAAGCGCTGGCGGACATCGCCACCGCGGACGAGCGGCGATTGGCGGCGGAACAGGAACTGGCCGGGGTCACCGAACGGCTGAACGCGTCACTGACGAAACTCGGCGAGCAACGGCTCGAGTTGGAAAGCCGTCGCGCCGCGCTCGGCAGTGTCGAGGAACACCTGCGGCAGCAGCAGGAGGCCGTTCGGCAGGCGCAGAACGAGGCCTTCGCCAACGCGCAACAACTCACCCGCGCCCGCAACGAAGTCAACGCCCTGGACATCCAGAAGCAGGGGATCGTGATCCGCTGGGAAAAGTTGTCCGCGGAGAAGGTCCAGTTGGAAGAAGAACGGGTGCGGCTGGAGGCGCGGCTGCAAGAGTTTGTGCGCGAGACCGAGGCCGAGAAGCTGAGCGTGCAGGCCGGACGCCTCAGCGTCGAGGAGCGCCAGCACAGGTTGCGCGACCTTCAGCAGGAAGTGGGACGGCTGGCGCAGGAACTGGACGCGCGGCAGCGACAGCAGGCCGAGAAACACTCGCGGCTGAGCGTCCTGGAACAGCTCCAGAGCAGCCACGAAGGATTTGGCGCCGGCGCATTGGCGGCACTCAAGGACGCGCAGAACGTCCTGGGCGCCCTCACCGACAAGATCCGCGTGCCGGACGAATACGTCACGGCGGTGGAAGCCGCCCTTGGCCACCATGTGCAACTGGTGCTGACGGAACGGCCCGAGTCGGCCCATCAAATCCTGGCGGACCTCAGCGCCAACAAGCGCGGTCGTGCCAGCATCGCTTCACTCGGCCTTTGGCCGGCGCTCGGGACGGCGGGGAACGGAAACGGCAATGGGAATGGCAACGGGAATGGTCACCATGCCGGTGACGCCCACGACGCGCACGAGTCGCACGCCCTCCCTGAGAGCCCGTCGGCCGCCGCGACGGATGGCGACGGAAACGGAAACGGGAATGGCAATGGCAACGGCAATGGGAACGGCGCCGTGCTGGCGGGGATCGCGGCGTTGTCGGTCATCGAGGCCGAGGACTCGGTGAAGCCGCTCCTGGCGAGTTTGCTCGGCCACACGAAGATCGTGGCGGACCTTGCCACGGCCACCGCCACCTGGCCGGAGGGCCATGGGGATTACGATTTCGTCACCCCACGCGGTGACGTGTTGAATCGGCACGGTATTTTTATTGGCGGCGCGGCCAACGGCTCGGGCCAGGCTCCCTCGTCGGTGCTGGGACGCAAGAACCAGATCGCCGATCTCGAACGCCAGTTGGCGGAGCTCCAACAGCAGGTCAACGACTTGAGCCGGGCCAAAGGGGCGGCGCAGAGCGAGCAGACCGCGTTGCAAGCCGGCTTGCAGGAGGCACAAACGGAATTGCGCGCGCAGGAAGTTGCCCTGGCCACCCGACAGGGCGAGTACAACGCCCTCGAGAGCGCGCATCGCGGACTGCACCAGAAAATCGACACGGTGGTCTTCGAGATCCGGAGCCTGGCCTCGCAGCAAGAGGAGGGCGAAGCCCGGCGAGCCGAATTCGCCGCGCGGACCACCGAACTCGAGCGCGTGGAAGCCGCCGTTCAACAACGGTTGGCGCACGGGAACGGCGAGGTCGAACGGCTGCGCCAGGACCGTGACCAGGCTAACGCGGCGTTGACCGAGGCCAAGGTGGCCACCGCCACGGAAGAGCAACTCTGTGCGTCCTACCGCGGGCAACAGCGCCCCCTGGAACAGCGAATCCACGAATTGACGCAACTGACCACACAGCGCCGCCGCGAGATCGGCGCGTTCCTTCAGCGCCGGGAACAGGCCGAAGCCGAGATCGCGGAAGCACGCCGGCGCATCGATTCCCTGGGCGATGAGCGCAAGCTCGAGAGCGAACGCGCCGCCGGGTTGCTCGCCCAGCGCGAGACGGAGGCCGACGAACTGGCGGGGCGCGAGGAGACACTGCGCGACGAGCGCCGACGCATGACCGAACTGCAGGAGCAGCGCGGCGCACTCGAGGTCGAACTGGCCCAGAAGCAGATGACCGTTCAAAACCTCCGCGAACGCATCCAGCAGAAATACCAGGTGAACCTCGACGAGGTGCGGGGCGAGTGCATCACGATCACCTTCGCGGCGGAAGGACCCGCCAAAGTGATGACGCTGACGCCGGAGGAGATGGCCGCCGCGGGCGGCTCCACCGACTGGACGGCGGTGGCCGAGCAAGTGGCCGCGCTCCAGCAGCGCATCGACGAGATGGGGCCGGTGAACCTCGTAGCCATCGAGGAGTACGAGGAAACGGAGCAACGCTACCAGTTCCTCTCGACGCAACACGGCGACCTGGTGAAAGCCAAGGACCAGCTCACCGAGGTCATCAACCGCGTCAACACGCAAACGCGCGACATGTTCAACGAGACCTTCGCAAAAATCCGCGAAAACTTCCGCGCGATGTTTGTCGAGGTGTTTAACGGCGGCAAGGCCGACCTCCACCTCGTGGACGAAGGCGACGTGCTCGAGAGCGGCATCGAAATCGTGGCCCGCCCTCCCGGCAAGCAGCTCCAAAGCATCTCGCTGCTCTCGGGCGGCGAGCAGACCATGACCGCCGTCGCACTCCTGTTCGCCATCTACCAGGTCAAGCCCAGTCCCTTCTGCGTGCTCGACGAGTTGGACGCCCCCCTGGACGAATCGAACATCAACCGCTTTGTGCGCATCCTCCAGCGGTTCCTGGCGCACTCGCAGTTCATCATCATCACCCACAACAAGCGCACCATCGCGATGGCCGACGTGCTCTACGGCATCACCATGCAGGAGCACGGCGTGAGCAAGATCGTGAGTGTCAAGTTCCACAAGACCGGCGACGCCGTGCTGGACCACTCCCCGGCGCCCCTCGAGACCCCGGCCTCGGTCTCGCCCCTCGAGACCGAGGAAGACCGGCTGCAGAGCCGCGAGGAGACCCTCGAGTTGTCCGTGGCCACTTAGCGGATTCGCGTGCCGCCATTCAGCCGTCCCTGCGGGGACTGATGACAGCCCTGCGGTCGGCGTTTCCCGGCGCTAACGCACCGATCTATACTCACCCCGCCCCGCTGGGGTGTGATGCTCGGCCGCGAGTCGTCCCGTCAGGGCATCTGATCCCAGGCCGGCGTTTCAACGCCGGTACACCAGGGTAGTAGATCATCACGCTCGTCCCGGGCGCTAAAGCACCGGTAGATGCCTCACTTGACAGTGAACACTGTTTAGTGTAGGTTGGCCTCGTGAACTTGGTTTATTCGCTCGATGATCTCGTCCGGTCGGTCCAATCCTGGTGCGACGAACGCCAGGTCACCCCTGCCAGCGGCCAAGCCGCCGAGGCCTTGAGCGAACGCACCATCCGTTATTATCGCACCCTCGGATTGCTGGACCCGCCGTCAAGCGGCGGCGCTGCCGGATATGGCGAGAAGCACCGGCTGCAACTGATCGGAATCCGGTTGCTCCAGGCCCAGGCCGTGCCCTTGCGCCGGATTCGCGATTTGTTGTACGGGCGGAGCCTCGAGGACCTGCGCACGTTGATCCGACGCGGGGCCGAGGAACTCGAGGCCGGTCCAGCCGGCTGGCAGGGGGTCTTGCGGCCGGAGCAATGGACGGTGACTCCCCTGACGGGGGAGTTTCTTCTGGTTTCACGCCACGGGCGGGCGGTGCCGCGCCCGGTGCTCGGAAAGATCGCCGCGATGCTTTGCGAGGCCTTCGCCGCCGAAGCGGCGAGGTCACCAGTTCCTGAACCCTCAACCAACGAACCATGATCGTTTGAGAAAAACACCTATGACTCGACTCCCTTTCCCAGGACTTTCGGCGCCAGCCGCCCGTGAGATGGGCCTGTTGGCATGGTTGGAGCAGACACGTGTGCGCCTGCCGCTGAAAAGCATCGAATGCGGTTTTTCGGTTCAAGGTGGTGTGGTGGATGTTCAGATGGACCAGCTCTATCATCAGGACAACACGGAGGCGCTGGACTGCGTTTATGTGTTTCCGCTGCCTGCGGACGCGGCGGTTTTCAAGTGCGAAATCAGCGTCAACGAGCGGCTCATCATCGCGAAGGTCGAGGAACGCGAGCGGGCGCGGGAGTTGGCGGCCAGCCACAAACGGGAAGGGCATCGGACCGCGCTCGTGGAGGTCGAACGTGAGAACTTGTTCACGCTGTCGCTGGGAAACGTGCAACCGGGCGATCTGATCGTGGTGCGCCTGGCCTGGTTCCAGCCCTTGCGGCGGCTGGCGGATGAGGTGGCGCTGGAGATTCCGTTCTGTCCGGGTGTGCGCTACATCCCGGGCCAGCGGCTGCTCCGAAGCAATCGCGGAAAGGGCTGCGTGGACGACACGGACCAGGTTCCAGACGCCTCGCGCATCAGCCCTCCGCGCATCGATCAGTTCCATCCGGATGCGGCTTACGTGATGGTCGGAGGACTGATTCGCGACGACGCGATCGAGCCATCCTCGGTCTATTCCCCGACGCACACGATCGTCAGCCGCGAGCGGGGAGAAGGCTGGCAAGTGAGTCTGGCGGCCCACGGCGCCGTGCCGGACCGCGACCTGGTGGTGCGTTGGCGCGAGCAGAAGCCCGCCACGAACCTGCTGCGCGCGTGGACTTGTGCCAGGGACGGCGCCACGTACGCGCTGCTCGAACTTCGCGCCCCACCGGAAACCCGCGGATCGGAACCCGTTTCCGCGGCCGACCCCAAGCGCACCGGTCTGGATTTCTATTTTCTGGTGGATCGGTCCGGCAGTATGCAGGGGGGCAAGTGGCAGAAGGCCGCGGAAGCACTGCTAAGCTGCGCTCGCGTGCTCGGCCCGGAAGATCGCGCCATGATCACGTTGTTCGATACCTCGTGGCGCGACTTCGCGGAACAACCGCTCGCGCCGGAGACGCTGCTCCGCGACCGCAACTTCCACGAGATCGCGCGGGTGGGGGCCGACGGCGGGACCGAACTGGGCGCGGCTCTTGGTCACGTGGTCGAGCTGGCGCGTCGCCACTCGGTCTCGCGGCCCGCCAACGTCATCCTCATCACGGACGCCCAGGTGGGCAACGAGGATGCGATCCTCGAGATCGCAGCCCAAGCGCCGGAGCTGCCGTTTCATTGCCTTGGCATCGACAACGCCCTTAACGACGCGCTGCTGCTGGGCCTCACGCGCCAGCAAGGCGGCACATTCAATTCCCTGCAACCGGATGACGACGTGGCGGGGGCGGTCACCCGGCTCGGCGCCATGCTCCGCCAGCCATCGCTCACCCGGCTGCGCCTGCCTGAGGGCTGGGACCTGGCGGATGCGCGCGTGCCAGACCTCTACGCCGGACAGGTCCACTATCTGGCGGCTCGCGGCCCGGCCGCCGCGCCCGGGCTGTCCGTGGCGGCTCGCGGTGCGAACGGAGCGGACTGCACCCTCGCCGTTGCAGCACGCGTGACGGCGAGCCCGGCGCCCTTCCTGGTCTGGCACAAGCGGCGCGTCGAGCGATTACTGGCGGAGAAACGCCAGCAGGACGCGATCCAACTCTCGTGTGCGGCCAATGTGGTCTGCCGCCTCACCGCCTTCGTTGCGTGGGATGAGCACGAACACGTCGTCATCGCCCAACGGGAACTCCAGCAGCCCAGTATGCGGCTCTCTTGTGAAACCGCTCCGCCGCAGTCGCTGACCGTACCCTATTCGAGAGTGCCGATGTTCATGGACAGCGCGGAGTGCGGCGCGATGTCGGCAGCCTGCGCTGAGGCCAGCATCCCAGGAGACTCCGCTCCCACACCGACCGCAGAGTCGCTTCAAGAGTTGGTCGGGGCCTTTGCGGCCTTTGGGGCCGGGCGAATAAATGATGAAATGCGCGAATTGCTCATCGAGAAGTTGACGGGCCCGACCGTCGATCGGCTGAGCAAGGCGTTCCGCGCCTGGGGTCGGGGCCCGGCTCAAGCCGAACTTGGCGCGCGCCTGTTCGCGGCCTGGGCAGCCGCTTCGACAACTCCCGAGGAGTGCCTTGAACGCCTGTGCCTGATTGACAAGCTGACAAAGGAGCTGGTTCGGACGCGGAGAAAGTCCGCCAAGAACGTGCTGGCGAGATTCGAGAACACCGTTGGCGGGTTTCTAGCCGCCCATTTCGCCCAAACGCCTGAGAAGGGCCGCGAAATCCGAACGGCCTTGGGGATCAGTTAGCCTGGTTTATCGATAGCTAACAAGCCAGGCTGCACGATACAAGTTGCTTGTTACAAGTTACTTAGGTATTATGCTACAACATAAAGATGCTTTTTATTGAAAAAATATGCACAATTTTATGCTTTTTGCATCAAAAAAATGTTGAAATTGATCCTGGAACGTGTAGAATTCGGGAATGAGAATCACGGTCGATATTGATGAAGCCACTTTGGGCGAGTTACGGGCCTTGACCGGCGAGAAGAAAAAGAGCAGTGCCGTCAACCGGGCTGTGGCGGAATTCATCCGGCGGCGGAAGTTGCGGGAGTTTGGCGCGATGTTGCGGGAGGGAGTGTTCGATTACCGGACCACCAACGAAGAGATCGAGAAGCATGACGTTTAGGGGGCGGGATGGTCCTGGTCGATTCTTCAGTCTGGATCGAAGCAGCCCGGCGTGACGGTGACTTGGCCTACAAGGTTGGCCTGGAAGGACTTCTCTACGAGGACGAGGCCGTGTGGTGCGGCCCGATCAAACTCGAGGTCCTGGGCGGAGCGCCACCGGGTCAGCGGGCGCTGCTGACAACCATGTTTGGTTACGTGCCCCATCGTTCGATCGAGGACGATTCATGGGAACAGGCCAAGGAGTGCGCATGGCGGCTGCGAGACCGTGGGTTCACGCTGCCTTGGAATGACGTATTGATCGGGAGCCTGGCTCGGCAGTGGGGATGCCGGGTTTATGCCAAGGATAGCCATTTCGACATCATGCGCGACGCGCTCGGGATAAGACTTTACGCGCCGGATTACGGGGGCAAGTTCCGAGCTGACGCCGGTTAAGGGCGGGTCGCGCAACACGGTTGCTGACCCCTAATGCGCAGCGACCGCGGCGCGCGCCAGGATTCGAGCCACCGCCCATTCGGCGTGCTCCGCAATGAGGGGCTCGGGGTCGCGCGTGGCGCGTTCCAGTGCGGGGAGCGCGGTGGGCGTCCCCACGTTTCCTAAAGCCACACACACGTTGCGCAGGAAACCCCGCCGCTTGGCCCTCGAGAGGGGAGTGGAACGAAACCGCTGCGCGAAGCCGGCCTCGTCCAGGCCGAGGAGCGTCACCAGGTCCGGCTCGTCCAGATCGGTCCTGACGTGCTGGCGCATGATTTCACCCTCGCGCGCGAAGCGGTTCCAGGGACACACCGCGAGGCAATCGTCACAGCCAAAGATGCGATTGCCCATAGCCGGCCTCAGCTCGAGCGGGATCGCAGTCTTGAGTTCGATGGTGAGATACGAGATGCACAGCCGGGCATCGAGTTGGAACGGCGCAACGATCGCGTGGGTGGGGCAGGCGGCAAGGCAGCGCGCGCAGGAGCCGCAGCGATTCCGCTCGGGAGGGTCCGGTTCGAGTTCGAGGGTGGTGAGGACCTCGGCCAGGAAGAACCAGTTGCCCAGCCCACGGCTGATCAGGTTGGTGTGCTTGCCGATGAAGCCAAGCCCGGCGCGCTGGGCGATGTCCTTCTCGAGAACGGGGCCGGTATCGGCATACCAGATGGAACGCGTGTTGGGTCCTCCGAGTTCGTTGACGAGGGCCGTGAACCGCGCGAGCCGCTCGGCGAGCACATCGTGATAGTCAGTGAACCGGGCATAACGCGCGACGACACCGGCCGGTGCGTCCGCGGCCCGTCGTTCCTCCGCCAACCCCGGCCGTTGATAGCTCACGGCCAGAGTGATAACGCTCCGGGCTCCGAGGAGCACCGCGCCCGGCTCGGCCCGGCGGTGGGCGTTGCGCGCGAGATACCCCATTTGGCCGTGCCGGCCGGCCGCCAGCCATTGCCGGAAGTGCTCGGCGCCGGCAGGCGGGTCGGCGGTAGTGATGCGGCAGGCATCGAAGCCCAAGGCTCGAGCCTGCGCCTGGAGCCGCTGCTTCACTCACCAGAGAGGCGGGTTGTTCCGCGCCTCAAAAAACTGATGCACGACTTGTTGGGCGACCTCGCGGGATTGGCGGAGGCCGGTGTTCATGAGCACGTCGGCGGTGCGATAGAACGGTTCACGCGCCGCCAGCAACTCGCGGATGCGCTCGAGGGGGTCCGGCACTTGCAGCAGCGGCCGGTGGGACTGGTGGCGCACGCGCTCCCAGATCACTTCCGCCGAGGCCCAAAGGCAGACGACCAGCGCATGAGCCTTCAGGCTGGCCAGATTCTCCGGGTCGGCCCCGAGGCCACCACCGGTCGAGATGACCAGTCCGGTGCGGTCCGCCAGTTCCGCCATCACCTGCCGTTCGCGGGCGCGGAAGGCCGCCTCACCCTCGGTGGCAAACAGGGTGGTGATGCTCCGCCCGGCTCGGGCCTCGATCAACTGGTCGGTGTCCACCAACTCGAAGCGCAGGTGCGCCGCGGCCAAATGTCCGACGGTCGATTTGCCTGTCCCCATGAAACCGATCAGGGCCAGGTTGCGGATTTGGCGCGGATTGCTCACGCCACGAACTTGGCTGATCCGCCGGTGGCTGGCACGCAGTTTTTGCGCGATCGCGGACCGCCGCCGCACGGCGTTGTCCGCTCGGCCGCATCATCCTGGTGGGGCGGTGGAGGGCGCGGGTGGCCCGGTGGGCCGGCACTCGCGCTCGAGGGCGGCTTCATAAGCCTGCCGCATCTGTGTCGTGAGCGGCGATTGGCGCAGCGGCTGGCCGTCCAGTTCCACGACTTCGACCACTCCGAGGCTTGCGAGAGTAACAAAGACCCCATCGGCCTCGCGAAGCGCCTCGAGTGTGATCAGGTCCTCCGAGGTGGGAATGCCGAGCGCGGAACAGAGTTCCAGCACGGCAGCCCGCGTCACGCCCGGCAGGACGCCCGCGCTCGACGGGACGGTGCTCACGGCTCCGTTTACGACCCAAAACACGTTCGCGCTGGTGGTTTCCGCGACGTGACCCTCGGCGGTGAGCAGAAGGCCATCGTCGGCGCCCGAGTCCTCGGCCTCGGCGCGTGCCAGCACTTGGCGCAGCTTGTTCGAGGTCTTGAAGCCCGCCAGGGGGTCCGGGGCCGCCACGCGGCAGGTGGACGTGCGGAGCCGCCAGCGTGGCCGCGTGCCGCCAGCCGCGGAGACCTCCGGAAAGGGGACCATGACGAGGGTTGGAGTGTTCGCGCCCTGGGGCGAGTAACCGCGCTGGCCCACCCCCCGCGAGAGGGTCACGCGAATCAACCCCTGCGACAGCCGGTTGATCCGGATCAACTCGTCGGCAAACGCTCGCAGTTGTTCGGCGGTGCAGGGCAGTCGCAGCCGCAGGAATGCGGCGCCGCGCAGGAGTTTCTCGAGATGCTGCCCCCATCGAAAGGGATGCGCGGCGTGAACACGAATGGTCTCGAATACGCCATCCCCATAAAGGAAGCCGCGATCCAAAACGGAGATCAGCGCCTGCTCCTGCGGCAGGAACCGTCCGTTGAGCAGGGCGATCATGACCGGTTGGCGGCGAACGCGAGCGCCGCGCGCCGGTGGCTGGCCGATTCGAGGGCCGCGAAGAACCCGCCAGCCTTGGCCACGGTCTCCTCGTATTCCGCCTCCGGTATGGAGTCGGCGACGATCCCCGCGCCGACATGGAAGTACGTCCGGGCCGGGAGGCAGATCGCGCTGCGGATGGTGATGGCCAGTTGACTCTCGCCGTTGAAGCCCAGGTAGCCGAGGCAGCCGGTATACGGTCCACGGCTCACCGGCTCGAGTTCGTCGATGATCTGCATGGCGCGGATTTTGGGGGCTCCGGTGATGCTGCCGCCCGGGAAGCACGCGGCCAGGGCGCGGAGATGGGGCACTTCCGCACGCAGTTGGCCTTCCACCGTCGAGACGAGGTGCTGCACTTGTGCGAAGCGCTCGAGCCGCACCAACTCGGGCACCTGAACCGACCCATAGTCACAAACCCGGCCAAGGTCATTGCGCAGCAGGTCGGTGATCATGACCAACTCCGCCATTTCTTTGGGGCTGGTCTGCAACTCATAAGTGAACTGCGCGTCGCGTGTGGGGTCGGCGGCACGCGGGCGCGTGCCCTTGATCGGGCGGGTTTGGATGTGGTTCCCGCTGATCCGCAAGAAGAGCTCAGGGGAGGAGGAGACGAGTTGCCAGCCGCCGCAGTCCAGGAAGGCCGCGAACGGGGCGGGCGAGACGGCGGTGAGATGTCGAAACAGCTCCCAACCCGAGGCGACCGCCGGCGTCTGGAGGCGCTGGGCGAGGTTGACCTGGTAGATGTCGCCAGCCTGGATGTAACTCTGGGCGCGCCGCACGATGGCGAGGAAGGCAGCCCGGGTCAGGTTGGACCGGACCGGGACGGGCCGGAAGAGGTCGCGCCGCGGACGTGTGGCAAGCGATATGCCTTCGTCTTCGGCACGGGCGCCCCGGGGCTCAGATGCGGCGGGCTGGTTTTCGAGCCGGGCCGCCCAGCGCTCGAACCGGTGTTGGGCGCGATCCGCGCTGCGCGAAGCATCGGCGGCCAGGCCGGTCGAGACGATCCACGTCCGGCCCAAGCGATGATCGAAGACCACGAGGCTGTCGTAGAAGCCCACGCAAGTGTCCGGCAGATCGAGGTCCACCACGGCCTGGCACGGCCACCTGGACTCGACATGCCGGCGCAGATCGTACCCCCAATAGCCGAAGCAGCCCCCGAGCGGGAAGGGCAGGTCGGCCTGGTCGCGCAACTCGAAGCGGTCGAGTAATTGCTCGAGCACGCGCCACGGGTTGCCGAACCGCACGCTCGTCCCCCCGGCGCCCGTGATTTCACAACGGCTGCCGCTCGAGCGGAACGCAAGGAACGGGTCGGCGGTAACGAACGAGTACCGCGAAGCGCCCGATTCGGAGAGGCCGCCGTGCAACAACACCAAGCCAGGGACGCCGCGCAGCGATTCGGCCAGCGACTCGGGCGTGTGCGCCGAGGCAACCTGCTGGAGAACGGCACGGGACATCGAACCTTGGGCGAGTGTTATCGCGAGGGAGATGAACGCGCAGGCGGCTCCAGGCCTGACCCGCGCCGGGTCAAGGTCATCACGTCAGCAACCGCGCCAGGCCGCGGTCACTCTTGAGGGGACTCACCAACGCGAGGTTCAGGCGTTCGGGCCGGAAGAAATCGCGCGCCACAGCCCGGACCTGGGCGGGAGTCACTTCGGCGAGCCGCTGCTTGATCTCCGCCGGCGGAAACACCCGGCCGTAGCCCAGAAGCTGTTCCCCGAGCCACATCATCTGGCTCTCGGTGTTCTCGAGGCTCAAGTCGATCTGCCCGAGAACATAGTCCCGCGCTCGGCGTAACTCCGCGGCCGTGGGCAGTTGTTCGCGCAGCCGTTGCAGCTCCCGGAGGATGAGCGCAAGCACCCGGCGCAGGTTCTCCGTCTCGAGCCCGGCCGAGACCACCAGGTCGCCCACATCGTCGAAAAAGCTCAGCGAGCTGTAAATGCTGTAAGCCAACCCGTGGTCTTCGCGCACGATTTGGAATAATCGCGAACTCATGTTTTCACCCAGGATCGTGTTCAGCAGGCGCAGCGCGAATCGCCGCTCGTCGTGCCGCGAGCACGTGCGCGCCCCGAGCGCGATCTGGGTCTGCTCGGTGGCCTTGGTGGCCAGACGCACTTGCGGTCCCTTCTGGTCCACGAACGCCGGGACGAACCGTGCCCGCGTTCCCTGGGTAAAGCGGCCTGCGATCCGGGCGACCCGCTCGACGACATTCTGGTTCGAGAGATTGCCCGCCGCGGCGACGAGCGTGCCGGCGGCGACGTAGTGGGCGCCGTGGAAAGTCGTCAACGCCGTGCGCGAGATGCGGTCCAGGGTTTCCTCGGTGCCGGTGAGGGGGCGTCCCAGCGGTTGGTCGGGCCATTGCGTTTGGTTCAGCAATTCCTGCACGTACTGCTGGGGCTGATCCTGGTACATGGCCCATTCCTCTTTGATCACGCCTCGTTCCTTTTCGACCTCGGCGGGCGCGAAGGTCGGGTTCAGGAACATGTCGGTGAGCACATCGAGCAGTTCGTTGAACCGGTCATGCCGGGCCTTCGAGTAGTAGCAGGTGTTCTCCTCGCCGGTGAAGGCATTGAGGTAGCCGCCGATCCCTTCGACGGCCTGCGAGATTTCCCGCGCGGACCGCCTCTGGGTGCCCTTGAACAGCAAGTGCTCGATGAAGTGGGATACTCCATTGAGCTGGGGCGGCTCGTAACGACCACCCACCCCGGTCCACAGGCCCAGGCTGATGCTGGCCATGTGCGGCATCTCGGCCGTGGCGATGGTCAGGCCGTTTTCGAGTCGGGTGATCTGGTACACGGTGGGAGGTCGAGGGGCTCGGGCGGCGGTGGGCGAGGCGCCGGGGACCGCTCACGCGAAGGCCTTGGGCACCCCCTCGGGCGGGCCGATCCGCCGCAGGTAATCCAGGATCACCTCGACCGCCTCCTGGGGCTCCTCGGTGATGGTGATCAGGTCGAGGTCGCCTTCGCTGATGAACCCGCTCTTGTCGAGGGTGCCCTTCATCCACTTGAGCAGGCCCTTCCAGTAGGCCTTGCCAAACAGAATCAACGGGTAGCGCGGGATGCGCTGCGTTTGCACCAGGGTGATCACCTCGAAGAATTCGTCGAGGGTGCCGAAGCCCCCCGGCATGAAGACGAACGCCACGCTGTATTTCACGAAGCAGACCTTGCGTGAGAAGAAATAATGAAAATGGATCGGCACGTTGGCGTAGCGGTTGCCCTTCTGTTCGTAGGGCAGTTCGATGTTCAACCCCACGGATCGGGCCTTGCCTTCGGTGGCGCCCTTGTTGGCGGCCTCCATGATGCCCGGGCCCCCGCCGGTAATCACGGCCAGGTTGTGCTTCGCCAACTCCTTGGCCAGGCCTTCAGCTTTCTTATAGTACGGGTCCGTGGGGAGCGTGCGCGCCGAGCCGAAGACCGTCACTGCCGGACCCACGCGCGCCAAGGTCTCGAACGAATCCACAAACTCCGCCATGATCCGGAAGATGCGCCAGGGGTCCTCTTTAATGAAGGAGTAGGCTTGGTTGTTCATCGGTGGGAGCTTAGGCCGGGCGTTGGCGAAGTGACAAGCCTCATGACGAGTGGCGGTCCAGCGCCACGGTGAGACCACGGTCCAGCAAAGCACTGAACGGCGCGGAGTTCCTCGCGAAACACGCGGATGCCGTGACCGCGCCTCCGGTCAAGCTCCGACCCGACCCGAGTGACACGCTTCGTAACTTGCCAGCCGCGGGTGTTTGGCGCAGGGTACGGTCTGTGGCAGGCAAGACGCGCACCAAACCCAAAGTCCTGGTCGTGGACGATGAACCGGACGCGCTCGAGTTGGTCCGGTTCAACCTTCAGGCCGCCGGCTTGGAGGTTCTGGCTGCCGAGGATGGCGAGACAGCCGTGCGGAAGGCCCGGGCGCAGCTCCCGGATGTCATTGTGCTGGACCTGATGCTGCCGGAGGTCGATGGGCTGGAGGTCTGCAAGATTCTGCGGCGGGACGCTTCGACCAGCGGCGTTCCAATCATCATGGTGACCGCGAAGGCGGCGGAGGTGGACCGCGTGTTGGGTTTGGAGCTGGGGGCGGACGACTATGTGACCAAACCGTTCAGCGTGCGGGAGCTGGTGCTGCGGGTGAAAAACCAGTTGCGGCGCCGGCAGGCCGCCGAGGAGGCCACCGACCGTTTCGAGCATGGCGGCCTGTGTCTGGACGTGCCGGCTCACACGGCGAGCGTGGACGGCAGACCTGTGGAACTCACGGCAACCGAGTTCCGCCTGCTGGCGGTGCTGATCCAGCGCCGGGGCCGGGTGCAATCACGCGACCAACTGCTGCGCGATGTGTGGGAATACGACAGCCTGATCGACACCCGGACGGTCGATACCCACGTGCGCCGGTTGCGCGAGAAGCTCGGGCGCGCCGCGCGGTTCATCGACACGGTGCGAGGGTTGGGTTACCGGTTCGTGCAAGGTTGAATGGACTCGATCGTGACGGCGCTGGCGTTGGCGGCCCTGCCCGCGGCCCTGTGGGCCTGGTGGCGGCAGCGAGGGAAATCCGCCACGTTGAGCCAGGAACTGGAGGCGCACCGCGCGGAGAACGCGCGGTTGCAAGCGCAACAACGGCAGGCCCTGGCGGGCGCCCAGGCCCAGCTCGCGGCGCTCTTCAACAGCCTCGGCGAGGGTGTGTTGCTGCTGGACCGGGAGGGCCGCATCGACTTGGTCAATCCGGCGCTGGAGCAACTGTTCCAGCTCACCGCGGACATCCGCGGGCGTACGTTGCTGGAGGCCTTCCGGCTCGCGCCGCTGCACGAATTGGTCAACCGCGCGGGCAAGGAGGGCAAGGTGCTTGGGGTCGAGATCGAACCCGGCGGGATGGAACGGCGTTGCTTGCAGGTGAACGCCGCGCTGATCGAAGGCGGGGGGGGGGGCACTCTGCTCGTGTTTCGGGACCTGACCCGGCTCAAGCAACTCGAGAACACGCGGCAGGAGTTCGTGGCGAATGTAAGCCACGAACTGCGCACGCCGCTCTCGATGATCAAGGGCTACGTCGAGACACTGCGCGACGGAGCCAAGGACGATCCCGCGGTGGCCACACGGTTCCTCGAGATCATCCAGAAGCACACCGATCGGCTGACCAGCCTCATTGATGACCTCCTGAAGCTTTCGCAGTTGGATGCGGGCCGGGTGCCGCTGAAGCTGCGCGGGGTCGGATTGCGCGACGCGGTGGCGCACGTGCTGGAGGAACTCGGGAGCGCCGCCAGCGCCCGGCAGGTGACCCTCGAGAACCAAGTGCCGCCCGGCTTGCAGGCCTCGGCGGACCCGGAGCGCCTGCACCAGGTGTTCTTCAACCTGATCGACAATGCGATTCGCCACGGGCGCCAGGGCGGCCAGGCTGCCGTCGCCGCGCACCTCATTGAAGGGGGTGGCGTCGAGGTTCGGGTGGTGGACGATGGTCCCGGGGTGCCGGCGGAGGCGCTGGCGCGGGTGTTCGAGCGTTTCTTCCGTGTCGATCGCGCGCGGTCGCGGGAGCAAGGCGGCACGGGGCTGGGGTTGGCAATCGTCAAGCACCTGGTCTTGGCCCACGGCGGCAAAGTATGGGCCCAGAGCGAGCCCGGACAAGGCGCGGTCTTTTGTTTCACGCTGCCGCCGGCGCCGGACAAGAGCCCGCCGGCAGCGACGGCGGCGTGACGGCGGGGCCTTCGGGAGCCGCCAACCACCCCGCGCATGGTCTCCCGCGCCGAAGGCGCAATCACGCTTCAGCCCCCCGCGGACGCGGGGGCGCCCTCTCCCATCCAATGGGCGAGGGCTGGGGCGAGCGAAAAGAGATTGTGTTCCGCGCGCCAGATCGTAGTTTGAGGGGCGAGTTAGATGAAGACGTTCGCGGAACTTGGATTTGCCGGGCGGTTGATCGCTGTGGAAGGCATCGATGGTTCGGGCAAGTCCACCCAGATTTTCCTGCTGAAGCGCTGGCTGGAGTTGCAGGGTCTGCGCGTCTATTTCAGCGAATGGAACTCGTCCGAACTGGTCAAGAGCGCCACCAGCAAGGGGAAGAAAACGAATTTGCTGACGCCGACCACCTTCTGCCTGATCCATGCCACGGATTTCGCGGACCGGTACGAGCGGCACCTGCTGCCGCTGTTGCGGGCCGGCTACCTGGTGCTGTGCGATCGTTACATCTACACCGCGTTCGCCCGCGACACCGTGCGGGGCTGCCCGCCGGAATGGGTGCGGCGCATCTACAACTTCGCGGCCTTGCCGGACATGACGTTCTTCTTCCGGGCGCATCTGGAGGTTTCGCTGCAACGGATTCTGGAGGGGCGTCCCCAACTGAAGTACTTCGAGGCCGGGATGGACCTGCGATTGTCGAGCGATCCCTACGAGAGTTTCCGCATCTTTCAAGGCCGGCTGCTGGAGCAGTACTTGGCCATGAGCACAGAGTTCAAGTTCCACGTGATTGACGCAAACCAGACGGTCGAGGCGCAGCAATCGTTGGTGCGCCAACTGGTGGCGGCGAACCTCGAGTTGGCCCGCTATGCAGGGACGAAAAACTGAGTCGCCCCACCCTGGCCCCGAGAGGATGACCACGCCCGCTCCCAGCTCGAAGTCGTTGCGGAAGGGCCGCACGGCGGGCAAGGTGGTCGTGCCCAAGGCGACCCCCAAACGATTCTACGGGCACGGCATCCCGGGGGTGGAGGTGGGCAAGCTCTCGGGCAAGCTCATCGTGGTCGAGGGCGCCGACGGGTCGGGGCGCTCGACGCAGATCGCGCAGTTGGTGGCCTGGCTGGAAGGCCGCGGCCATGCCACGGTCCAGGTGGGTCTCAAGCGCTCGACCCTCGTGAGCGAGGAACTGGACCGCGCCCAGCAGGGCAACATCCTCAGCCGCATGACGCTGAGCCTGTTCTACGCCACCGACTTCGCGGACCAGCTCGAGAACATCATGCTGCCGGCGCTGAAGGCCGGTTTCATGGTGCTGGCGGACCGCTACATCTACACGCTCATGGCCCGCGACCTGGTTCGCGGCATGGATGAGGAATGGGTGAAGAACCTCTATAGCATCGCGCTGGTTCCCGACGCGGTGTTTTACCTGCAAGTGTCGCCGCAGGAACTGGTCCAGCGCAATTTCGCGAAGAACCACGCCCTGGATTTCTGGGAGAGCGGGATGGACCTGGGCTTCTCGCGGGACATGTTCGACAGCTTCCTGCAGTACCAGCGCCGCATGGCGGAGACGTTCCAGCACCTCCAGAAGACGTACGGGTTCCTGATGGTGGATGGCAACCGCGCGCCCGAGGAGGTCAACCACGAACTCCAACACAAGATCGATTCGGTGCTGGCGGGCCGCGTCTGAGGCCCAGCGGCCGGGAGGCTGGCCGCGCCTTCGGGGAAGCGGGCGGAGGCTGGCGCCGCGCGGGATGCGGAAAAGTCCTTTACTCCCTGGGGGGCTTGCCGTCTAACATCCGCCACCCAAGCGTTATGGCCGAGAACAACAAAGAGTACGTGATCGGGGTGGACCTCGGTGGCACCAAGATTCTCGCCGGGGTGTTCGATTCGCACCTGGCCTGCCTGGGCCGCGCCAAGATGAGCACCAAGTCCCAGCGCGGGGCCAAAGCCGTGGTCGAGCGCGTGGCTCGGTGTGTGCTCGATGCGATCGACGAATGCGACTTGGAGACGAAAGAAATCCACGGCATCGGCATCGGCGCCCCGGGCGCTTGCGACCCCGAGACGGGCCGGGTGATCTTTGCACCCAACCTCGTCTGGGAGGATTTCCCGCTCAAGAAAGAGCTCGAGAAGCATCTCGACCTGCCGGTCTTCGTCGAGAACGACTGCAACATCCAAACCCTCGGGGTGTTCGAGAAAGAGCTCAAATCGAAGCCGCGCAGCATGGTGGGCATTTTCCTCGGAACTGGCATCGGCGCGGGACTGATCATGGACGGGAAGCTTTTCTCGGGGCTCAACCGGACCGCCGGGGAGATCGGGCACATGGTTTTGCAGGTGGGCGGACCCAAGTGCGGGTGCGGAAACCGTGGCTGTTTCGAGGCGCTGGCCAGCCGCACCGCGATCTTTCGCAAGGTGCACGAAGCCATCAAGGACGGCCAGAAGACCATCCTCACCGATCTGGTCGGGGCCGACCTCGAGGACCTGCGCAGCGGTGATTTGCGGAAAGCGATTCGGCGTGGCGACAAGGTGGTCGAGAAGATCATCGAGGAAGCCGCCGAGTACACCGGCATCGCGGTGGCGAACCTGATCAATCTGCTCAACCCGGAGGTGATCGTGCTCGGGGGCGGTCTCATGGACGCGCTCGAGGACGAGATGCTGGCGATCATCATCGAGACGGCGCATGACAACGCCATGCAGGGCACGGACAAGGGCATCGAGATCATCGCCTCGAAGCTCGCGGACGACGCCGGCATCACGGGCGGGGCGGTGCTGGCCCGGCGCGGCTCGAAGTAATCCCGATCGCAACAGGGGTCGCGTCTCGATGCCGCGCCGGGCCGTCATTGATATCGGCACCAACTCCGTCAAGCTGTTGGTGACGGACTACTCGGGCGAGGCAGCGCAGCCTGTGCTCGAGTGCAGCGAGCAGACCCGGCTGGGCCGGGGCTTCTACGAGGACCGTCGGCTGCAGGCCAAACCCATCGCCCACACCGCGCGCGTCGTGGCCGAGTTTGCCCGGCGCGCCGCCGAGCACGGCGCGCGGCTCCCGCGAGTGGTCGCAACCAGTGCCGTGCGCGATGCCACCAACCGCGAGGCGCTCCTGGGGGCAATCCGCGCCGCAACCGATCTGCGGGTCGAGGTGGTCTCGGGCGAGCAGGAGGGGGATTGGGCGTTTCGCGGGGTGGCGAGCGAGAGCCGGTTCGCGGGAGCCTCGCTGTTGATCCTGGACGTGGGCGGCGGGAGCACGGAGTTCAGTGTCGGGGGGGGGGAAGCTCGAGTTCTGCCAGAGTTTCCCGCTCGGCTCGGTGCGGCTGCTGGAGGCGCTCCGGCCGGCCGACCCCCCCGGCCCGCATGAATGCGGCCGCTGTCTCGAGGCGGTGCGCGCGTTCCTTCGTTCGCGCGCCGCCCCGGTTCTGTCGCCGAGCCTGGCGAACCGCCCGCGCACGGCGATGCGGCTCATCGGCACGGGCGGGACGGCCAGCATCCTCGGGGCGATGGAGCTCGGGTTGACCGAATTCGACCGCGCACGCCTCGAAGGGGCGCGTCTGAGCCGGGGCCAGGTCGAGCGCCACCTGGAGCGGCTGTGGGGACTGCCGCTGAAGGAGCGGCGGCGCATCCCCGGCCTGCCGCCGGAACGGGCGGACGTGATCCTGACGGGCGTTGGCATCTACCAGGCGGTGATGGAGGAGTTTGGCTGGGCCGAGGTCTCCATCAGCACCCGCGGCATGCGGTTCGGGGCGATCCTGGACCCGGCGTATTCCTGGGAGAGTTCAGGTGGGTGAGGCGACGGCCCGTCGCCCTTTCCATTGCCGCATTCAAGCGGTGGGCCGGGGCACTGAGTTTGGGTTTGACAGGGTGGTGCTCGCCTTCAGAGTGCCACGGTACGTGAGCAGCGCTCGAGGCCGGGATTCCAGACGCTGAGGTCGCTCCCGGCAGAGCCGGAATAACTCGGGCAAGGCTCAGGGTCAACGTCGTGGGCAAGGCGAGCGTCATCATCTGGTGCCTGGCGATTGCTGCCGGAGCACCGCTGGCTGGCGAGGGAGCAACCCCTCTGCCGGGCCGGGCGGTGGCGGGCCTCCACGGGGCCGGCGGCGGCGATCCCCCCGCGGGTGTCGTGCGCGTCGCCTTGCTGCATGCGCTTCTGGAGCCAGGCAGGCTCACGCCGATCGATACGCGCACGCTGTTCACCGTCCAGGGAATTGTAACGACACACGTGAACCTCACGAGCGGGGCGAACGGGTTGTTCTGCATCCAGGACGAGACGGCGGGCATCGCCGTGTTCTATCGCGGCGGCGCCGGGCTGATGCCGAGCGCGGGAGATTTGGTCCGCGTGACGGCGCCGCTGTCGCAGTTCAATGGACTGCTCGAGTTGGCGCCCCGGGTGGGCTCGGCGGGCCACCAAGTGACGGTGCTCACCCGGGGGAACCCGCTGCCGGTGCCCCTGTCGTTCGACCCGGCCTGGCAGGTGGATCCGAACTACATGGAGCAGATGGAGAGTCGATACGTGGTGATGTCCAATGTGTTCCTGGACCTCACCACGCCGGCGTTCTCCTCGTCCGCCACCTACCGCACCGTCACCATCACGAATGCGGCGGGCGACACCTTCGTGCTGTTCGTCAATGCGCAAACCGACCTGAACGGCCAAGCCAAGCCAACGACGCCGGTGACGATCTTGGGTGTGTTAAGCCAGTTCGACCCCTCTTCCCCGTTCACCAGCGGCTACCAGATCGTTCCGACCCGCTTCGCGGACATCCTCAGCCCTGCCAAAGCGCCGGCCATCAGGTTCACGAACGTCCTGGACACGCTCCTGTTTCCCGGCGATCTGCCCATCAACACTTTCACCGAGCACGCCTTGCGCCCGGGTGAACGGCTCACCATGACGGTCCAGGTCTCCGATCCCGGACAACGGCTTGCCCACATCGAACCCATAACAGCCGGATTGCCCCCGTCGGCAGCATGGACGTTCGATGCCGCCGTGGGGACGAATCTCGTGGCGGTCTTTCGCGCGGCACCCACCGCAGCCGAATCCGGCAACCGTTATGAGATTCAGTTGGCGGCCTGGAACAGCGCGGCGACTAATGTCGCCACCTGGGTGGTGTACGTGCCCACTGCCGCGGAGCAACAGGTCGCCATCACGGAATACCTTGCCAACCCTGCGTCTTCTTCGGCCTCGACGTTTTTCAATCCGCTCGAGCGCGAGGCGCCCGCCCCGCAGCCGGGCACAGACGACGAATTCGTTGAAGTGGCGAACCTGTCAGAAAGCCCAATCGATTTGCAGGGGTGGACGATGAGCGACGGGAACTCGCCCACGCCCAGGCTGGTGTTCCATGAGCCGCTCGTGCTGGCGCCCTCGAGCGCGGCGATCGCCTACGGCGGTCCTGCGGAAGGTTACCCGCCAGGGTTGGACGTGCCATGCCGGCCAGCCACCGAGAGCGCCTTCGGCCTGGCGTTGAACAACGGTGGCGACACCATCACGCTCCGCAACGCCGCCAGTAACATCGTCGCGCGTGTGGTCTATTCGGCAGCGATGGTCGCCGACACGGGCTCGATGACCCGCTTTCCCGACGCGTACGGCCCGTTCGTGCCCCACGCCTCGGTTTCCACGCTCGCGATCTCCCCGGGCCGGCTGCCGGACGGTCGTCGGTTCGATGAGCCGGCGGCGGGCATCTGGAGCTTGAGCCTCGAAATCCAAACCGACGGCACGGTGGTGCTGGGCTGGGACGCGGCGACTGGCGGGGCCTGCTCCGTGCTGTGGTCCGAGCACGTGGCTGGACCGTACGTGGCCCTGGCACGGGACATCACCGAGGGCCGGTACCGCGACCCGGCACCCGTGGGTGGCCGCGCCCGGTTCTATCGCGTGTCATCGCCATGACGCTGACGCATGACATCGGCCGCCAGTGCGAACGCGCGGCGACGGCTGGGGGCGGCGACCCGATTCGAACCCCACGCGTGCGGCACCCCGGCCAGAACCGGCTTCGCCCTCGAGGCGCCCGAGGGAACAGCTTCACCTTGATCGAGTTGCTGGTAGTCATCGCGATCATCGCCATCCTTGCAGGTTTGTTGCTTCCCGCCCTCGGTCGGGCGAAGGCCACGGCGCAGTCGGTGGCCTGCCTGAACAATCTCAAGCAATGGGGTCTGGCCACGCACCTTTACGTCGCCGACCACAACGACTTCCTGCCGCCGGAGGGAACGCCCAACCCGGACAAGACCGATACGAACACAGGTTGGTATGTTCAGCTTCCCCGCCAGTTGAGCC
>Ga0233425_10001905_pt1 | contig 43846 bp, 50 predicted proteins | sample Watercolumn_Towu_2_FD_181712 | JGI IMG/M metagenome (GOLD analysis project Ga0233425, IMG submission 181712) | Freshwater microbial communities from Lake Towuti, South Sulawesi, Indonesia - Watercolumn_Towuti2014_140_MG | ecosystem: Environmental > Aquatic > Freshwater > Lake | place...
ATAAAAAGTGAGTGTATTGAGGATTGCAAATGGGTGGGTGAATGATGAAATCTAAAGCTATGGAGTTGTCAATTAATGTTATTGTTATTGCTGTTATTGCTCTTCTTGTTCTTGTTGTTGTTATTGCTATTTTTGCGGGCCAGATGGGCGGTTTTACAACAGGTGTTAAAGATTGCACGAGCAAGGGCGGGGATTGCATTCAGGATACTGACTGTTCTCCAGGCCAGATTGAGTTTTTTGGAAAGGCTGTTTGTTCTGAAGGAGAGATTTGCTGTATTAATCCGATGGGTTGAGTAAAGTAAATAGAAACATTTATATAATTTCTTGTCAGATGATATTCTCATGGATAAGCGCGGTGATTTTGGGCCGGTTTTATTTTTGATTGTTGTTACATCTCTTTTTCTGTTAGTTCTTGCTTTGGTTCTCGTTCCTCTTCTGAGAAACTCGGGCATTTTTAATAATTTTTTTGGGAGCAAGCTCAAGTTTACTGACTATTATTGTGATGTGGCGGCGAAAAAGTTATCTGAAGAAAAAAAGGTAGAGTATACTTTTGCTCTTGTGAAAGATAGTGCAGAGTGCAGAGCCGTTGCAGTCAAAGCAAATCAAAAAGATTTTGATTCTTTTACCACGCGGGATACTGCGAGCACTGGTTATTTGTGCTGTATTTACACTGGAAGTAGTGTAACAAGAACCGCTTCGGCTGCAGGAACGGGCACTGGAAGTGGCACAAGTGCAGCTGGTGCCGGAACAGGCGTTGGAACAGCAACTCCAGAATCTCCGGCGGAAAAAAAGACTTGCAATAATAATAAAAAAGATAGTGATGAAATCGATATTGACTGCGGTGGAAGTTGTCCTGCGTGCAAGTGTGTGTGTTCTCAGCAGAGTTCTAATTTTCAGAGTTCTAATTTTATTTTTTATTATTATTATGAATCCATGGTTGCTAGTTTTGTGTATGATTTTGGCTGGTTGTGTTTTTCTAGTCCGGTTGGTTCTTCTGAAGCATCAACTCGGGGTGGTTGTTCAAATTCCAGGTCTTTAACTGATTTGGAAACTGAAATGCGTGACTTATCAAAAGAGCAGGGCATCGCAAGATTAAAAGTGTTCTGTGGTCAAGAGCCTACCGGAGTCTGCCGATGAAATTCTCTCGTAAAGGTATGGATTCAAATACTCTTTGGCTTATTATGGCTTTTGCTTTTGTTTCGCTTGTTGCTGTTTTTTATTACGGCGGTGTTATTGATAAGATTCGTGTTGCAATTCTTGGTGTCGGCGAGTTTGGCTCTTGTGAGAATGGGGTTAATGATTTGGCTGGCATGTGCATTAGCTCTGATGCTGTTTGCCGGACTTCAAATAAGGTTGGTGTTATGCTTTCCGGCTGTCCTTCTGAGAGGATTAAGAGCAATTTAAAAATTGATGTTTCTAAATATACTCAGTGTTGTGTGGCGAATAGGTGCAGTGATGTTAACGATAAAGTTAATAATGAATATAAACCTCGCAAGTCTGCCTGTTTTGATGATGCGGTATGCAAGAAAATTCCTGTAACTTCTCCTGATAAATGTATTGGTTTTGCTGGCGACTGCAAAAAGAATGACGGTTGCTGTTGTGTGCAGGGATGAAAGCTGAGGTTGTTACCGAGTTGATAATTTCTGCGGTTGTTCTTCTGATTCTTATTTCTGCGGGTGTTGTCATAACCAAGGCGTTTTTTGCTAATTCGCTTTCAGGAGGGGGTGAGGGCACTTTTAATGATTTTGTTGATGCTGTTAATTCGGTTGAGGAGAAGAGCCCGCCGAAGCGCTTTTTGTCTCGGCTTGGCGAGAATGAGTTTATTGTAGGTAAGGATGCTGTCTGGGATGAGGGGGCTGTTGTTGCATTCGGCGACCAGATTCATTCAGGGTCAGTTATTAAGTTTAGTGTTGTTTATCCTGCCTGCAACAGCAGAGCTTGTTTGTGCATTTGGAATTCCAAGGATTTTTCAAAAAAGCCGGTTAAGTGTGAGATATTTGAGAAGCTTGCAGGGTTTAGCTGGAAAAGTGGTTCAGTTAATAAAGGCAATATTAAGTTTGTCGGAGGTGCTTATTATCTTGTTCTTTCCGGCGGTGTGGGCGGGAGCAGAGTGATTGAGGCGTCCAAAGACCATGTAAGGTTTATTGTTGTTTCTGAAAGCAGTTGATTAACCTTGGCGCCTAAGCAGAGTCAATAAAAATTATTGCCACTTTCACTTAAAAACCTTTATATACTTCTTTTGTCAGGTTTTGCTTGTGAATAATGAAAGAGGTGAAATAAGCGGTTTTTTATATCTTGTCTTTGAACTTATTATAGTCTGCCTCATTCTTGTTTCATTGATTGTTTCAACAAAGAATGTTATTAATCCTGAGGCGCTCAAGCGCACGCAGGAAGTCAGAAATCTTGGCATGACTATTGCTTCTTTGTCTTTTCTTCACGGCAATTTTAATTATACTTATCTTACAAAGGAGAACAAGAACATGTATGGCTGGGAAGGATTTTATGCAGGAATTTTTGACAGCATGATTGCCTCTTCAGAGAGTTATAAGAGCATTGATGAATTTGCTGATTATCCTGAAAAATATAATTTTTTTGTCGGCTCTGATGTGCTGACTCCTGATAAAGGCGTTATTATTGAAGCAGGCTCTGTTGAGATTGCCAAGGGTTCTGTTTTTGAGGTGAATGATGCTGTGAAAGACCGGATAAAGGGCATTGAGTGCATGGGCTCTTATGCGGATTATCCTGTTGGAGCGGTTAACGGCGGTTCGCCCGACCGGTTTTATACTGCTGACGGCGCTCTTGTTGAGTCTGCTGTTTCTGATTTGGTGGGTTTTGAAAGGCAGTTTTTTTACGGGGATGAGCGCGTTTATCCTGGAAGTTTCGGGCGCGTCAATCCTTCTGCAAATCTTAAAGAGAGCGAGGTTATGAAAAAGATTCTTGGTAGTGATTATCCTGTTCAGCCTGATGCGCTTGAAGAAAAGCATATTCTGCTTACTGTGGGGGATTATGACCCTGAAAAGTCTTTTGTTATTGCCTATGTTCCTTATGGTAGTTATGAATTGGATTATGGGACTGCTTGTTCTCTGTTGAATGAGTTTTTGAATGTTGATGAGCTTGCTTTTTCAATTGACGGAACGGCTGTTGTGCCTTATTCTGGAAAGCATATTCTCATTGAGATAGGTAACATTAATAATCCTGTGCTTTTGACAGGCAATAAGCCCGAGCTTATCAGGAAGGTGTTCTTATGAGCAGTATTTCTTCTGCCTTTATTGATTGGGTTTCAAGGATAATTGCGGTCGTAATTCTTGTTGTTGTTATTCCTGCTCTCTACAGTGGTTATGCTTTGAATGAGGTTAAGACAGACATTGTTGAGATGCAGGTTCTTGTGAGCGGTGTTTTTGCCTCTCCGGACTGTCTGGCTTATAAGGATTCTCTTACAGGCCGTGTTTATCCGGGTGTTGTGGATTTTTCAAAGTTTGAGCACTGTAGTTTTAATATATTCACTAAGAGGACAGATATTGCTATGAAGGTGGTTGTTAAGGGTGAGGGTTTTTCAAGCGCAAAGTATTTTGTTCCGGGGACAGAAAGCACTGAGCAGGATTTTAAAGAAAAGGAGGCGCTTTTTGGCATGCGCACCTCAACTCTTAAGGATTATCCGCTTTCAAAAGAGGTTGTTGTTTTGAAGGATGGCGCCGAGGTTAATGGCCGTGTTGATTTTTTTGTGATGGAGATGAAATGAAGAGCAGAGGATTGTTTGGAGATGTGTATGTTGCTTTTGCTGCAATGTTTCTTTTTGCAGTTATTATTGTCGGGTTTCTTGTTGTTTTTAATGTGAGGCAGTATTCTTCAGGGATTTCTAAGGAAAATGGCAGGGTTGTTTCTTCTGGCCAGCTTAATCCCGTTAATTATTTTTATAATGATGATGTTCTTGCTTATCTGAAGTCGCCTGTTGAGGGATGTTCAAATAGTGGCGGCATTAAGCTGTCTTATGCCGGGCTGATTAATATGTTTATGAAAGGCAATCCTCGTGCTTATACTGTTCGTGTTTCTAAGTTTGAGAATTCAAAGTATGAGCCGTTTTTTAATGTCTGGGTTCAGTGCACCGATGAGTTTTTCAGGAATGCGGGGTATAAGCATTTTGTTTACATGCTTGGCTGGAGGAATTCTCCGATTTTTATTTCTGACAGCCATTTTGTCGGGGCTTTCGGCGTTATTTATGAGCCGAGGTTTTTTGATACTGATGAATTTGTTTCTGTTAAAATTCCCATTGAGAATGGGGATGTTTTTTTTAGGGTGATGTTCAAATGATAAATAATAGAGGCGCTGTTTTCTGGCTGGGGTATGTAATAACTGCGTTGATTGTGCTTTTGTATGTTTATGTTTGGTCTTCTTCTTTTGTTGCTGAAGAAAAAATCGGCACTGACCAGTCAAAGATTTTTTCTGCTTTTCAGGAGGGGCAGAAGGAGCTTTTTTATCTTGATGTTTCTGGAACATATGCTTTGATTAATTCTGTTTATGAGCTTGCCCGCCGGGGCGGTTTTTCTTCAGGGAGTGCATGCGGTGATTATTATAATATTTCTTTGTGGAGTTATAAGAATGCTGAAGACGAGTTTTCTGAATGCATTCCTAAGCTGGCTTCTGAAATCGTGCCTGTTTTCGGTTCATTCCTTAATCAGAAGCAGTTTTTCAGGTTTTTTGCGGTTGTTGATGGCGGGCTTTCGATGGTTGGCGTTTCACCCTCTCCGGTTAATATTTCGATTGGAAGCACTGCCGAACGCGTTTATTCTTTCAAGCCTTCTTTTAATGTGAACATTCCTTATTCTGGGGAAGCATACGGTGTTATTAATGATTTTGCTGATGAGCTTAATAAAGAGTGCAGTGTTTATGAAAACAGCGGGCTTTCTGATTGTGTTCAGGGCGTTCTTGCAAAGTTTAAGCACGGTTTTATTTCGCTTGGTCTTATGCAGGCGGATTTTTCGCCGGAGGTTGTTGTCCGGGAGAGGATGAAGGAGCTTGAGCGGGTGAATTTTGTTGAATGCTTTGCTCCTTTCAGGTGGGAGGAGTCTTATGCTCTTGAGTTTGGCAACAGGTTTGAAAACACAGAGTTTTCAACATCTGTATTTCATGATGAAAAAAAGATTTTTGATGCAGGCGTTAGTGTCGTTGTTGCAGGCGAGAACAGCTTCGGCGTCCTTGCGCCTTATCCTTCGCAGAGGATGCTGGTTGAGAATGAGAAGCTTGTTTTTGATTCTAATGAAAAAGAGATTGACGGCAGGGACATGTTTGTTTTTTCTGAGGGGATAAGCGCCTTTGTTCCGCGGGATGAAAAAAACAAGTTTATCAGCTATCTTGAGCAGAGGCCGTGTGAGTATGAGAACAGGATTTTTCCTTTTGAGCTTGTTGAGAAAGAGTTTTACCCTGATGAGGGGAGCATTGCTTATGATTTTGCGGTCTATGTTAAAGATGATAAGGCTCCTGAATTTTCCGGATTTTATGCTGAGGACAAGGAGTTTGATGAAGACACTCTGCTTGTTAAGTGGAAGCATACCGATTCCCTTGACTTAAAGCGGTATGAAATTTTCGTTGATGGAAAGCTTGTTAAATCATTTACGCCTTGGAAGGATGTTGGGATTTATGACGGCATAAGCTGGAGTGCTGGTTCAGCTCCTTTTAATGGGTGTGAGCTGGTTGGCTATGGCTTGTTTAAGAAGTGCCTTTATTCAGGTATTGACATTGAGCGCGGAAAGGTTTATTTTTTCAGGAGTTCAAGGGAATTTGTTTATTCTGCCTCCCAGCTTATGCCTGGCAGGCACATTGTTTCAGTGAAGGCGGTTGATGATGATAATAATTTTTATGAAGCAGAAACTGAAGGCCTTGTTGTTGATGACCTCCCAATTCTGCCTTTGTCAGACTATGTTGTAAGCCCGGTTCTTCTTCCGCCTGATGAAACAAAGTACAATGCGGTTAATGCGTTTTCTTTTGAAACTCCTTTGTGGAATATGGATGGTACAGCTGCAACCGGTTTTTCGGGCTACATTCTTTTTGAGGATGCAGGAAATGCTGTCCGGGCTTCTGATGGGAAAAGTGCTGTTGTTCCTTTGGTTCTTCTTGATAAAGTTCATTCCATTGCGGTTCCTTCTGAGTTTCTTCTTGTTCCTGAAGACCCTTCGCTTGAGCATCTTGTTCTTTATTTGGATGTGATGGGTTATAAAAAAAAGGTGGTTCCCGGCTGATGCTTATTTTTCGTTGCTTTGAACACCACATTTTTGCCACAGTTAAATTTATAAATAACCTCTCTGCGTGTTTAATGCGTGGAGCATCACACCAAACAGCCAAAGCGTGAAGAGTGCCTGGCTCTTCTTAATCAGTTTAGTGTTCCTGAGGGCGTGCTTCAGCATTCTTTGAAGGTTAATGAGGTTGCTGTGTTTCTCGGCCAAAAGCTTGTTGAAAAGCAGGAGCTGATTGACCTGCAGGTTCTTGACAGGGCGAGCCTGCTTCATGATATTTTTAAGCACAATGATTCTTCAGAGATTCACTGCGCCAGGGGCGCTGAGCTTCTTGCTAAGATGGGATTTCCTGATACTGCGAATGCAATAAAGAAGCATTATACTGATTTTATTATTAAGAGCAAGTTTGCGAATTGGGAGGAGCTTCTTGTTTATTATGCTGACAAGCGTGTTGACGGCTCTTTGATTGTTTCTGTGGATGAGCGGCTTGACCGGCTTTCTTCGCGCCACCCAGATTATTCAGGGGATATTGAGAAGATTCGCGCTAATCTGAAAAAGCTTGAGGCGCAGTTGTTCCGCCACCTTAGTTTTAGGCCTGAACAGCTTGCTGAAAAGATAAAGGGGTTTACAGGCGCACAATTTCAGTATGGCTGTTAATTTTAAGTAAAAATGCAGCTCATGCATAGCGGGGATTTGTAATAGTTTTAAACAATCAAAACATTTATATTCTTATATTTTAGTTTTTCATTTTGAGGTGTGTTATGAAGATTACTGCGCTTAAGGCAAGGGAGATTCTTGATTCAAGAGGCAACCCGACTGTTGAGGTCGATATTTATTCCGGAAAAACTTTTGCGAGTGCGTCTGTTCCTTCTGGTGCTTCCACAGGCATTTATGAGGCTCATGAGCTTAGGGACGGCGGAAGGAGGTATTTTGGGAAGGGTGTTACTGATGCTGTTCTTAATGTGAAAAAAGTCATATCAAAAAAACTTGTCGGCATGGACCCTTTCTGCCAGAAGGAGATTGATGAGATGATGATTGCTCTTGACGGCACTGAAAGCAAGTCAAAGCTCGGTGCCAATGCAATTCTTGCTGTCAGCCTTGCTTGCGCCCGCCTTGCTTCAGAGCTTCAGGGGGTTGGGCTGTATAAGTATATTTCAAAGCTTGCGAAGACAAAGCCGAGAATGCCTTTTCCTTTTATGAATGTTATTAACGGCGGAAAGCACGCAGGCACTGATTTGAAGTTTCAGGAGTTTATGATTGCTCCGAGAGAAAAGGTTTTTTCTGAGTCGCTTCGTGCAGGAGCAGAAGCTTATCATAGTCTTAAAGATATTATTCTTAAAAAGTACGGCAGAAGTGCTGTTAATGTTGGTGATGAAGGCGGTTTTGCGCCTCCCCTCTCTTCAATGGATGAAGCCCTATCTCTTCTTTCAAAGGTTTGCAGTGGTGAAATGAAGCTGGCGATGGATTCCGCTGCTTCCGAGTTTTTCAGCAACGGGGTTTATGATATTGGGTCTAAAGTAAGCGCCCGACAGCTTGAAGGCATTTATGAAAAGGCTGTAAAAGATTATCCTTTGATTTCTTTGGAGGACCCTTTCAGCCAGGATGACCTGACTGCTTTTGCGGGCTTGACTGCGAAAATCGGCAGGAAGGTTCAGATTGTCGGAGATGATCTTCTTGTAACTAATGTCGGGAAGATAAAGCTTGCTGTTGAGTGCAGGGCTTGTAATGCCCTTCTTCTGAAAGTGAATCAGATAGGCACCTTGACTGAAGCGGTTAATGCTGCGAAGCTTGCTTTTGATAACGGCTGGAATGTTATGGTTTCCCACAGGTCTGGCGAGACTGAGGATTCTTTTATTGCCGATCTTGCTGTCGGGCTCGGCGCAGGCCAGATTAAGGCGGGCGCTCCATGCAGGTCTGAGCGGACTTCAAAATATAATCGCTTGTTAAGGATTGAGGAGGAGTTATGAGCATTTTTTTGAAAACTGCAGTGAATGCTGCGAAGGAAGCTGGAAAAATTGTTATGAAAAATTTTAATAAGCCGCTTGAAGTGGATTATAAGCATGGTGTTGAGATAGTTACAAATTCAGATAAGTCTTCTGAAAAAAAGATTGTTGGCATTCTTTCAAAAAAGTTTCCTTCGCACTCTTTCTGGAGCGAGGAAATGGGAGTGATGAAAGGAAATTCTCATTATAAGTGGGTTATAGATCCTCTTGACGGCACTATGATGTATGCGCGGGGTCTTCCTTTTTTCGGAATTTCTATTGCCCTTGAGAAAGACGGAATTCCTGTTTCTGCGGTTGTTTATTTTCCTGCTCTCGGCTGGATGTATTGTGCTGAAAAAGGAAAGGGCAGTTTTATGAACGGCGCAAGGATAAAAGTTTCTGAAAAAACTTTCAAAGACCGGATTTTTTATCTTGCCAGCACAGATGTTTTGAGAAGGCCTGAGATTTTTGATTTTTTTAAGGAGCGCCTGGCTGGTAAGCGTCTTTGGCTTAAGGATTTTGGCTCGTGCGCTCTTGCAATGTGCCTTGTTGCTGATGGCCGGGCTGACGGCTGTTTTGAGTATGCTATAAAGCCGGGGGATATTGCTGCAGGTATTCTTCTTGTCCGGGAGGCTGGAGGAGTAGTTGTTAATACTCGTGGAGCGCCTGCAGTGTCTGATGATTCTTGCGTAATTGCGCTTAACAACAATCTTTCTGGAAGAGAGCGTCTGCCAAAATGATAGTTCTTGCTATTCTTGACGGTTGGGGTGTTGGAAAAAAATCCTGGGGAAATGCTACTCTGGGCGCGGGTTTTATTCAGGGGCTTAGAAATAATTATCCGACATGCATTTTAAAATGCCATGGGCCGGCTGTCGGCCTTCCTAAGGGTTTTCAGGGAAATTCTGAGGTGGGCCATATTAATATCGGAGCAGGCCGTGTTGTTTACCAGATGCTTGAGATTATAAACAGGAAGATAAAGAGCCGGGCTTTTTTTTCAAATAAGGCGCTTGTTGGCGCGGTGAAAGCCGGAAGGAATTCGGCTCTTCATATTATGGGTTTGCTTTCTGATGAAGGTGTTCACTCTCATCAGAACCATTTGTTTGCTCTGCTTAAGCTTGCAAAGATTCATAAGCTGAAGAATGTGAAAATTCATGTTTTTGCTGACGGCAGGGACACGCTTCCAAAATCTGCTTGGAAATATCTTTTGGCTTTGGAAAAAGTGATTAAAAAGCTCGGGATAGGTGAGATTGCAACCATTTCCGGCAGGTATTATGCTATGGACCGCGACAACAGGTGGGAGCGCATTGAAAAGGCATATGCGTGCATTGCTGATGGAAAAGGCATGCATTTTTCTTCCTGGAGGCGGGCGGTCGCCGAAAATTACAGAAAAGGAGTTAGTGACGAGTTTATTGTTCCTGCAGTCCTGGGGGATTACGCCGGCGTTAATGATAATGATTCAGTAATACTCTTTAATTATCGGCTTGACAGGGCGAGGCAGATCACTCACGCATTTACTGACAAATCTTTTTCTCATTTTAAGAGGGAAAAGAAGAAGGCTTTTTATTGTGCATTCGCTCCGTATTATGATGGAATGAATGCTCGTGTTGCTTTCAGCGAGCCGAAGCTTGCAAATATTCTTGGAGAGGCTGTCGCTGATAATGGCTTGAGGCAGTTTAGGATTGCTGAGACTGAAAAATATGCGCATGTTACATTTTTCTTTAACGGTCAGAAAGAAGCGCCTTTTAAGAATGAGGAGCGTGTTATAATCCCTTCTCCCAAGGTTGCGACTTACGACTTAAAGCCTGAGATGTCTGCTTTTGAGGTTACGAAAGTTCTTGTTGAAAAAATTTTGCTGGGAAATCATGATTTGCTTGTTGTTAATTATGCTAATGGCGATATGGTGGGGCATACTGGCAGTTACGCATCTGCAGTTAAAGCTGTTAAAGCAGTTGATAGTTGCATAAAATCTGTTTATGATGCTGTTATAAAAAAGAAAGGCATTTTGATTGTAACCGCTGACCACGGCAACTGCGAGGAGATGGTTGGAAAAAAAGGCGAGGTTCTTACATCTCATTCTGTTAATGATGTTCAGTTTACTTTAATAGGTGCAGATGTAAAACTGAGGAATGGCGTACTTGCAGATATTGCTCCTACAGTTCTTCAGCTTTTTGGTGTAAGAAAGCCGAAGGAGATGTCGGGAAGTTCGCTGATAAAATAGGTTGTTCTGCTTAACAATAAAGTTTTTAAACCTTGGCGCTGGTTTTTGTTTTATGATTAAGATTCCTTATGAAGAAATACTGCAGAAGATTACTGCTGGCTCTGGGATTGGCTCTGCTGAGATCGAGGAAAGAGTTAAGAAGAAGATGGACCAGCTTTCAGGTCTTATTTCAAAGGAGGGTGCTGCGCATATCATTGCTAACGAGCTTAATGTTCAGATTTACAGCCCTGTTTCAGGCAGGCTTCAGGTTAAGAGCATTCTTCCAGGATTGAGGAATGTGGAAGTTGTTGCCAGAATCGCCGCGGTTTATGAGCTGAGAGAATTTAAGGTCGGTGAGAGAGAAGGCAAAGTTGCCTCGATAATGGTTGGTGATGAGACTGGAAGGATAAGGGTTGCTTTGTGGGGTTCTGTTGCTGAAAAGATTAAGGCGATGAAAGTTGGCGATATAGTTAAGATAACCGGCGCTTATGCCCGGGAGAATAACGGATTTAAGGAGCTTCACGCGAATGAGCGCTCTGAGATTTCAATAAATCCAGCAGGGGAGTTTGTTGAGGAGCTGAGTGTTAAGCAGTCAAGAAAAAACATTTCAGAGCTTGCTGAAGGTGACAATACCGAGATTCTCGGAGCTATTGTTGATATGTTTGACCCCCGCTTTTTTGAGGTGTGCCCTGAGTGTGGTAAAAGGATGAAGAATGAAGTTTGCGAACAGCATCCAGGCGCAGGCATTGCTTATTCTTTTGTCATTAATGCTTTTATTGATGACGGGACGGATAATGTGCGGGCTGTTTTTTTCAGGGATCAGGTTGGAAAGCTTCTCTCAATGAGTGATGAAGAGATACTTAAAGTAAGGGAATTTCCCGAGTCTTTTTCTGAGGTTAAGAAAAGGTTTTTGGGCACGATAATCAAGGCGTCGGGCAGGGCTGTTAAGAATCAGATGTTTGAGCGGATTGAGTTTATAGTAAATAGCGTTGTTCCGAATCCTGATCCTGAGGAGGAGATTAAGCGCCTCGCATGATCTGCAGGACTCATCTTTCATTGTCTTTTCTTTTTGCTTTTTTTGTTGTTAAATTATTGGTGCCTGAAAATGCTGTTGTTTTTGTGCTGGTTGCGCTTTTTGCCTCTTTGCTTCCTGATATTGACTCAGGAAGTTCAATGCTTGGAAAGCATTTCTCATTTTTTTTAAGGCACCGCGGGTTTCTTCATTCTTTTTTTGCGCCGGCTGTTCTGCTTTTTTTTCTGCCTGAAAGCATTTATTTTTTGGCGTTCTGCATCGGTTATTTTTCTCATCTTGTTGGCGATATGCTAACTGTGCAGGGGGTTATGCCTGTTTATCCTGTTTCAAGGGTCCGTTTCAGTGGCTTTATGGCAACCGGAAGTTTTGCCGAAGATGTTTTTTTTGTTTTTCTTGTTGCGCTGGATATTTTCGCTGTTCTTATTTAGCATATATTTCAGAATATTTTTTTGCCAGATAGTCCGTGAATTCTTCTGCGTCAAGGCCTTTTCCGCATATTTTTTTGACGGTTTCTTCCGCAGTCATTGTTTTTCCTTTTGTGTGGATTTTTTTTCTCAGCCAGCCGATGATTTTTGCAAAGTCCTGTTTTTTTACAAGTTCGCTGAAGCTTTTTATCTCTTTTTCAGCCTGGCTGCATATCTGGCGCGCATATATTGTTCCAAGTGCGTATGTTGGAAAATAGCCGAACAGCCCGCATGACCAGTGCACATCCTGGAGCATCCCTTGATTGTCATTTTTCGGCGTTATGCCCAGAAGTTCTTTCATTTTTTTGTTCCATTCTTTGTCTGCATCTTCAGCTTTCAGCTTTCCGTTTATCAGGTTTTTTTCAATTTCATAGCGTAGGATTACATGGAGGCAGTATGTTATTTCATCCGCATCGACCCGTATGAATGATGGCTTTATTATGTTTACTGCGGTGTATAGGTCTTTCCAGCTTAATTTTTTCTTTGTTATTCTTGAAAAGCTTTTTGCATATCCTTTCCAGAAATTTTTGCTTCTTGCTATTTGGTTTTCCCACATCCTTGACTGTGATTCGTGCAGCCCTGTTGACGGCGCATCATATATTACTGTGTTTTTGTATTCTTTCGGCATTCCGAGTTCGTAAAGTGCGTGCCCTCCTTCATGGATTGCTGAAAAGAATCCGTCAAAAACTGTTGTGTATCTTGTTGTTATTCTTACATCACTTTTGGATATTCTCAGCGTGAAAGGGTGTGCAGATACATCCAGCCTCGAGCTTTCCTTGGTGAGCATCATTTTCTTGATTATGTCTTCTGCAAGCGCTTCTTTGTCTTTTTGTTTGGTTGCCAGGCGCATTTCTTTTTGGCTTTTGTACTCTTTTGTTTTCTTTATTTTTTCAAGTAGTTGTATGAGTTCTTTTTTTAGTTTGCCGAATATTTTGTCAAGCTTTTCTGAGCGCATTCCCTCTTCAAAGTCGTCAAGAAGCGCATCATAAGGAGTTAGCTTCGGGTTGATAAGCCTTGCTTGTTTTCTCTTGAGTGCCACGAGCTTTTTCAGCGAGGGCAGGAATATCTGCAGGTTGTTCTGTTTTCTTGCCTCCTGCCATTTTGATGATGCGAGGACAGCCTCTTTTGCTATCTGCACTGCAAGCTTTTTCGGCACGCGCATAAGCTTTTTCACCTGTTTGTCAAGCTCTTTTAGAATTATTTTTTGTTTTCTGCTTAGCCGTTGCTTTTTGAGTTTTGACAACGCCTTGCACATCTCGTCCGAGGTCATTCTTTCAAATATTAGCTTGTAAATGAGTGCTTCCTGTTCTGCCCGGTCATCTATTCCTTTCGGAGGCATATTTGTTTTTTCATCCCAGTCAAGAAGGGCATATATTCCCGACAGCTCAGTTATCTCTTTTTGTGCCTGATAGATGAATTTTAGTGCATTCATAAGGCTGTTGTTGTGCTGGTGGTTTTTAATTCTTTCGTAATGGATTATAAAATAATAAAAAAATTAAATGTTTGTCAGCTTGTTCTGCTCAACCATGAATGCTGCTTCGCCGTCTGCAAGGTTGGGTGAGTCTATTAGTTTTGCAACTCTGCTTCCTTTCTTGCCTTTTCTCAGGTAGATTCTGAAGGTTGAGTTGTGTGCTACAATATTGCCCCCGATTGCCTCTGTCGGGTCGCCGAAGAACTGGTCTGGTTTTGCCATAACTTGGTTTGTTACATAGACGCATAGGTTGTAAACATCTGCAAGTTTGCTTAAAACATGCATGTGCTTGTTAAGCTTTTGCTGTCTCTCAGCTAGTGTTCCTCTTCCGACAAACTCCGCTCTGAAGTGTGCTGTTAATGAGTCGACTATGACTAGTTTCACATTTAGTTTTTGGTCTCTTATTAAGTCTTCAACTTTTTCTGCCAGAAGCATCTGGTGGTCTGAGTTATACGCCCGCGCAACTCTGATTTTTTTCAGCACTTCTGCCGGGTCAAGCCCCGAGCCTTCTGCGAATTGCATTATCCTCTCAGGTCTGAATGTGTTTTCTGTATCAATGTAGATTACTGTTGGGTCTTGTTCTCCTTCAAGTTTTTGAACCTGGACCGCCAGCCAGTGGGCAATCTGGGTTTTGGCGCTTCCATACTGGCCGAAGCACTCTGTTATGGCTCCTGTTTCAAAGCCGCCGCCAATCAGGGCGTCAACATCTTTTATTCCGGTTTTTATTTTTTTTATTTTTGCTCTTCTTTCAAGCAGTGCATCTCCCGACTCAAAGCCCATGTCGAGGGATGAGCGCGCGAATTGTATCATTTTTCTTGCAACAATTTCGCTGACACCGGCAATTTCAACTAGTTCTGAAGGTGATGCCACTGCTATTGACATTATGTCTCCGAATCCTGCTTCGGTTAGTTTTTCGGCTGTTGCCGCGCCGACGCCAGGTATATCATAGATGGTTGCATCCTTTCCAGCTTTCTTTTCTTTCTTCTGCCCTAATTCCTCTTCCATTTTTTCTTCTTCCATTTTTTCCTCTTTTCTTTCTTTCATAGCATTCACCTTTTTTAAGCATTTATGTAAAAGATTCCCCGTTCTTGAGAACGAGAAATTCATAAGCTTTGTTTGCAACCAGCACGAGTTTTGGTAGGTCAGTTATCCTTAAAGAAGAAGTTGACTTCCAGTTGCCTTCTTTGTCTTTGTATCTGCGCTCAATTGTTATTGAGCTGTATTCTTTGTCGCCTTCCGGCGTTTTTTTCTGGTTTTTCCAGATAGTTGCGCATATTGCGCCTGTGCTGAACTTTTTTTCCGGAGCATTTGCATGCTCCCCCGTATTTTTTTCTTGTTTCATTTTTTCCTCCTTGCTCTTCGCTTTTTATTTCAACTGCCTTCAGGCAGTGGAGACAACATATTTTAGGTATGGAGCTCTCTTGTTTATATATCCTGCGTCAGGGGTTGTCCAGTGGCCAGTGGGTGTTTGGCTGATTATGAAAGAAGCAGTCAAGGCGCATTTTCTTAGAGATTAAACAAGAATTTGTGTAATGCAGAATATGTCAAAACCAAAACACATAAATATACTTGTTTTAATTGTTGCTGTATGGAAAAGGAGAATGGCAGGGTTAATGGATTGAATGGCAATCCAAGCATTCTTTCTCAGGAGAAAGGCCCGCCTCACCCGGTTATTGTTCCCCGGAGTGTTTACAAGCTGAAATACCGCTCTGAGAACGGCGTTAAGATGTTTATTGTTGACGGCAAGAAGGTGCGCGAGAATTATCATATGGATTTTCTTGTCGGAGGGCATCATTACAGGTATGATTTTATTCCAGAGGACGAGGTTTGGATTGATGATGCTATGAATGATGATGAGATTGAGCCGACGATTTTTCATGAGCTTACTGAGCGTTCGCTGATGAAGGAAAAAGGTATGGATTATGATTCTGCGCATGTTATTGCGAATGAGAAGGAGCTTGAGGCGAGGAAGGCGAGGAATGAGCTTAGAGACAAGATTGTTTCTATTCTGTATTCTCCGTCTGCGATTCAGTCTGAGCCGAGGCTTTTTTCATTGATTACTCTTGCTACAAAGTTGGCTCATTTCAGGTTTTTGAGGGACCATCTGGTTTTTGAGGGCAGGGAGTTTTTGAAGTCAAATTTTGAGGATGTATTTCTGATTGAAATTCCTTTTAAGGATTCAAAGGATAAAGCTACATCCAGTCTTCTTCTTGAGCTTTTTGCTAAGTTGAACGATCTTGAGGTTAAGGATAAGTTTTTTCGGGCGCGCATAAGCGTGCTTGAGGGGTTTATTTGATATGAGCAGATTAGATGGCTATAAGGAGGCGTTGTTTGACCGTTTTGACATAACTTTGTGGCTTAATAGCTATGAAGATATTTTTTCTGATTTTGACCCGCGGCCTTACAGCAAAAAGGCGCTTTCTTCTGATTTTCTTGAGGAGATGAAGCGGGCGAGTGTGGACAAGGTTGCACCTATTCCGTTGGTTCTTCTTGTTCCTAAGAGCGATAGGAACAGGAAGTCTGAGAAGGTGATAAAAAAGCGCTTGAAGGAGCATTTTCAGAAGCACAATTTACAGCTTTCAAAGCAGAGAGTGGGAATAATGAAGGAAGGTGCTTCTTTTGCTGTTGCCGGCTTTATTATAATGCTTGTTGCGTCTTTTATTCTTTTTAAGTACGAGGAAAGTTTCCTCAAGGCGGTTTTAATTACTGTTTTTGACCCTGCCGGCTGGTTTTTGTTTTGGAGGGGTCTTGAGCTGATTTTATTTGAGTCAAAGAACAAGACTCCAGATTTCACATTTTATAATAAGATGGAAAAAAGCAATGTTTATTTTAGAAGCTATTAAAGTTGTGCGGAGTTGATTGTTAGTTGTGTTCTGTCGTTTGTGATTTTTATTTCGCTTCCTGAACTTGCTCGGGCAAACTCAAGGTAATTCAATAATAGCGCTTCAAATACTTCTGCGAATATTCCGCCTTCTTCTGTTGCAACTTCTCCGCGCATTTTCGTAAAGTCCTGCGGGTATAAAACATGGACAACTGCGTAAAGCCTCGGTATTCTGTCGCTGTCTTCAAGAGTGTAATAAAGTGTTTTTCGCGCTCCAAGTCTTGGATGGCCGAATGCCTTTTTTGTCAGGAAATACAGCCCTGAGAATGACATCTCAAATGCTTCGCTTCCCTCGCTTCCGGATAAGTAAGCTATGCTTCCTTCTTGCGCTGCTACCGGCGTTATGACCTCTTCAAGGCATACTGCTCTTCTGTATTGCTTAAATAGTGCTGATTGGTCATCGCTTCTTATTGTGAGCTGCATTTTTTGGAGGAACAGCGCGAGTTTTAAAAAGGTTTGCACTAAAGTTTTTTAAATAACTGCCTTTTTATCTGTTCATGCACATTAACGATATTAAGGATAAGCTTCCCGGTGATTTGTATGAGGTTCTTTCAAAAAGTGTTGGCGAGCTCAGGTCCTGCCAGGAAAAAGCAGTTAATCTCGGCCTGCTTGAGAATAAGAGCCTTCTTGTCTGCACTCCGACTGCTTCAGGCAAGACTCTTGTAGGCGAGATTGCTCTTGTAAAGTGTGTTATGGAGGGCCGCGGCAAGGGCATTTATATTGCGCCTCTTAAGGCGCTTGCTTCTGAGAAATATAATGATTTTAAGAAGAAGTATGCTGGTTTGATTCGTTCCGCTATTTCAATAGGAGATCTTGACTCTGTCGATTCCTACCTTTCAGAATATGATATTATTTTCTGCACTTCTGAAAAGCTTGATTCTTTAATCAGGCATTCTGCACCCTGGCTGAAGTATGTTAAAACTGTTGTTGTTGATGAGATTCATCTGCTGAATGATTCTGAGCGGGGTCCGACTCTTGAAATCACTTTAACTCTTTTGAAGAGTGTTCTTCCGGGTCTCCAGCTGGTTGGGCTTTCTGCTACTATAGGCAACCCCGATGAGCTTGCGGGCTGGCTTGGCGCAGGCCTTGTTTTAGACAGCTGGCGCCCTGTTAAGCTGAAGAAGGGTGTTTATTTTGGCGGCAGGGTTGAGTTTTTTGACTAATTAAATCACTGCTGGAAACGGCTTTGTTATGTAGATTACCAGTGAAATGAAAAGCATTAGTAGTATCCAGAGTGCGTTCCATGCGCCCCATACTGCAAGTGTTTCTTTCCAGTGCCTTATGTAAATATATTTTATTGTGACAAGCGTGAATGCTGCTGAAAATATTGTCCAGTATGTATTTGAGAAGAAGGAGAAAATTAGCAGTAGCAGTGCAAATATTGCGCTTATCTTCATATTTTTTTTGATATCGCTTTTCTTCCTGAGCGCGAGGAATCCGAATGAAAGAAAAAGTGTTGAGATGACTGCAAATATCATTCCGATTATTATCCTGAACAGCATATCTGTTAAATTCATCTTTGCTCTCCGAGAAGCGTGAACAATGTTACTTCTGTGATGAATGATGACACTGCTATTGAAACCAGTTTTGCGCCGGCGTTTCCGCCCGTGAGCGAGACGATTATTCCGAGCACGATTGATGATGCGATAAATATTATTGATGCGGTTATTATTGATTTGAGGTATTGCATTGTAATTGCTCTTGAAAACACCTCTGATTTGAATGCGTTTCTTAGTTTTCCTGAATATGCGAATGACAATATTGCCGATGGTGTTAAGTATAGCGATATTCCTGCAATAAGGCCTGCCGTGATTCCGAGTTCAAGGTTTGTCTTTATTGCACTTGCAAGATTTTGTTCATTGAATATTTTTGTTCCGAATGATAACAGCATGAACGCGATAGGGATTATTGAGTATGAAATGTTTATTACGGTCCAGTAAAATCCTTTTATGAAAAGGCTTCCCCAGTTTTTCCATTCAGGCAGTTCTTTTTTAGGAGATAATGCGCATTCTATTATGTATCCGCAGGTGAAGAAGTTTATTAAAGGTATTATGTTTAGTAGTATTCCAAGGCACAGTCTTTTAAGGCTTGTGAACGGCCTTTTAGCTGCATTAATATAGTTCATGCCTGTTTATTTGGTGAAAGGTTTATATAGTTTACGAAAATATGTTTTTTACTGCCTCTTCTGTTGAAAATTCTTTGAGGTCGTCATAGTTTTGGCCTGTTCCTATGAAGATTATCGGCTTGCCTGTTGCCTGGCTTATTGAGAGCGCCGCCCCGCCTTTTTCATCTATGTCTGCTTTTGAAAGTATTATGCAGTCTATTCCTGCTGTTTCATTGAATTTTTCTGCCTGCTCCACGCAGTCGTTGCCTGTTATGCTTTCGCCGACGAATATTTTTAAGTCTGGTTTTGCCACCCTGATTATTTTTTTCATTTCTTCAATGAGGTTTGAGTTTGAATGCAGTCTGCCTGCAGTGTCAATAAGCACTGCATCAATGTTGTTTGCTTTTGCATGTTTTACTGCATCAAATGCTGCTGCTGCAGGGTCGCTTCCGTATCCGTTTGATATCACTTTTATTCCAAGTTTTTCTGCATGCTCTTTGAGCTGGTCTATTGCCGCCGCCCTAAATGTGTCTGCAGCGGCAAATACTGTGCTTTTCCCTTTTTTTAAGAGCATTTTCGCAAACTTTGCGATTGTTGTGGTTTTTCCTGAGCCGTTTATGCCGAAAAAGCATATAATCAGCGGCTTTTTTTCTTCCATCATTTTGTCTATATCTGGTTTTTCTGCGCTGAGAATTTCTTTTACTGCGTTTTCAAGCGCGGTTTTTATCTCTTTTTCAAGGCTTCCTCTTTTTACTGTTCTGCCGGGCAGGCTTTTTATCAGTGAGTTTCTGAGCCGGTCTATTGCTTTTACTGAAACATTGTTTTCAAGAAGCACGGGTTCAAGTTCTCTGAAAAGCTCGCCGATCTTTTCTTCGCTGATTTTTGTTGAGGTGATTTTCTCAATAAATCCTTTTTGCTCCGCTTCTTTCTTTTCTTCTTTTGGTGTTGTTTCTTCTTTTTTCGGCGGTGCTTCCGTTTTTTTTGAGAACGCCTCAATGGTTTTCTTTATTTTTTCCTTGAGAAATCCGAACATTTTTACCGTTTTTTCTCCTCAATTGATGCTGCTTTGTATGCAAGAATGTTCATTTTTTCTGCTATGTTGCTTATCACGCCGCCAATTTCTTCCGCCTGTTTCATCATTAAGCTTATTGTGTCTTCCGCACTTTTTTTGACGACAACCCCGCTTCCAACATTTACGAGGAATTCTTCTGCTCCCGATATTTTTGAGCGCACGAAAACGCCCTGCGCAAGGGGCACAAGAAGCTCTTTTTCATTTTTTATTTCCCTGAGTTCTGCTAGCGATTCTGCGAGCACGGTTACTTCTGCCTTTTGCTGTTCAAGAATTTCTGCCTGTTGTCTGAGCTGGGACATGTGTTGTTTTATTAGCTGGAGCTCTATCATTTTTTCTTGTTTTGCATTCTTGTCCATTTTATGTGCAGAAGCGGGGTGCATTTAAAAATGTTTTTAGTTTTTCTTTTCAAGAATTTTTACTGTTATCGGCATGAAGTGGCCTTCCTGCATCATGTCAACTTTTCTTTGGTTGTCAAGGTGGAGCAGGGGTATGAATGTTGATATCTTGTCTGATTTGCTTCCTGAAGGAGTGAGTTCTTCAAAGGTTATGGTGTTTTTTCCTTCTCTTGCAAAGTATGCAAGTATCTTTCCGTATACTTCTTTTATTATTTCTGTTATTTCTCTTGTTTTCTGCGGTGGTCTTATCTCAACATCAGGAAGTTCTTTTATTATTCTTCTTTTTTTTACATCAAGCGCCTGCTGAAGCGCGTCAACAAGGTCAAATATTGTTACTTTTCTCTCTCTTGGCTGTGGTGTTCTCGGTATAAGATACGGTTTTTCGCCGATTTTTTCAAGCTTTGTCAGCTGTTCATCAAGGTCTCCGGAGCTTATGAATTCTTCAAGCGTTTCTTCGCTTGGCTTGAACATATTTTCAAAATTTGTGATGTCTGTGCTCATAAGCCGGTTTGATTTTATTTTTAAGAGGACTGCCGCCGCGAGAAGGACTTTGCCCGATATCCTGAAGTCCATTTCCTTGAGTTTTTTGAGCATTACGAGATATTTTGAGGCAAGAAGCGATATGTCAACATCCCACGGGTCAATCTCGTTGTTTTTGACAAGGTCGTAGATGATTGACTGCCATGTCACTTCGTCTTGGTTGAATAGGATGCTGAATACTCTTTCACTGCTGTTTTTCATTATGGGCGGTTTTGCTGGAGAGTATATAAAGTTTGTTCTGATGAAAGATTTAGAATTGTCTCTATCCTATGTAGCTTATTGTTTTTTCTTGTTTTGCGTCTGTAATCTCGCGGAGCTTTTTTGTTTTTTTCAGTAGGTCTTCCTCGCGCGCTTTCATTTCATTTTCTATTTTTGTTGCGTCTATGCCTAATCTGTATTCTTCCTCAAGGAGTTTCAGCAGTTCTCTGGCGCCTTTTATTCCGGCATAGAGCGGGTGGCCGAATGTTTCTGCAAGCAGTATCAGCGAGGGTATCTTTGTTATTCCTGGCAGGACTCCGCTCACACCCATTATCGGGCCGACTATGCCGAATATGTTTTTTTCAATATTGTGGGCTTTTATAAATTCAAGAATTTCTTTTTTGCTGTTTCCGCTTGCGAAGACTTTTGGCGATGCCGGCTCTTCGCGCAGGCCTATTCCGCCGAGCGTGATTATTTTGCTTGTTTTCATGTCTGATGCAATTTTGTCTATTATTGCGCAGAAGTCATAGCAATCTTTTTCCTCTTGAGGCTGTATATCCCCGGTTAATATGAGAAAATCTTTCTTTTTTGTGCTGATAAAGTGCATTGTTATTGAAGGCAGTTCTATTAGGTTTTTTTCGTTCACGAAAACAGAGTTTGGGAATGAGTTTGAGAAGAATGAGAACATTTTTTTTGCTTTAAGCTCCTCTATTATGAAATCTGCACATATCTTGCCGACATTGCCTATTCCTGGAAGTCCGGCTATCAATACGGGCTCTTTCAGATTTTCATTGTTTAGTTTTGTTATTTTCCAGCTCATTTTTGTATTGCCTGCGGTAGCGCGCATACTTGTCGTATGGCGAGTATTTTGCGGGTTTCGGTATTATTGTTCTTTCTCCGCAGCATTCATTTTTAAGGGTGTATTTTCCGCACTTTGCGCACTTCATTATGTGCTTCATTCTTCCTCTTTTTCAAAGTTGAATGTTCCTTTATGCTCGTTTATGAACTGTTCTACTTTTGCTGTTTTTTGTTTTAGTAGCGCGTCCCCTTCTTTTGCATCTTTGCTTTTTATTGATATTGAGTAAAGCCCTGCACCGAGATATTTTATCTGTGTTTTTGCATCTTCTGCCACTGAAAATATTTTTTTCAGCTGTTCTGCTCCGTCGCTGTCAAACAGGACTGCCTTGATTTTTCCTTTAAGCTCAACTTCTTCCGGCTTTATTTTTTCTTTTACGAAATCGTCAAGTTTTTTTCCGTCGTTTATTATTTTTTGCGCAGTTGTCCTGTCTTCAACTATGTCTGCGAAGAATTCATGGAGGCTTTCATATTCCCTGTTTATTTCAGCAGCCATTTTTTTGGATGCTTCAGGGCTTATTTTGTTCTGGCTTGTGAACGCCGAAAAGAGTTTTTCTGCTTTCTGCTCCTGCTTTATTTTGTCAAGAAAGCCCATCTTTTGTATTTCTGTGACTCTTCTTAAGCTAAGGTCTATGTGGCCTTTTTCAGGGTCTATTTTAAGGACCTTGCACACAGCTTTTTTTCCTTCAATTACAAAGTCTCTGATATTTCTTATTCTGCCGGGGCTTACTTCAGATATGTGTATCAGCCCGGTTCTTCCGCCGTAATGGTCAAGTGTGGCAAAAACCGAGTTGGGGTTTACTTTTGTTATGCTGACAAGAACCAGTTCATCTTCTTCTGGAAACTGTTTTTTTTGGAATAGCATTAGTTAAGCACCTCAAGAATTCTTGCGCTTATTTTTCCTTTTCCGCCTGTTGATGTTACCAGAACTGTTCCGCACACAAGGCACTTTACTGTTGATGACGCATTTTCAAATGTAATCTGCTCATTATTGCATTTTGTGCATCTTATCTTAATGAATTTGCTTGAATGTTCTCTCATTTTAACCTCCTTGCAGGATAGAAGAGGGGTTGCTTTTTAAAGGTTTTTGTCTAACTCGTCAAATGGTTTTAAACATGACAGAGGGCGGGTGTTCTGTGGTCTTCAAAAGATTTATTAATTCATTGCGTTGGATAAGCTTCATGAAAGCTGAAGTTTACCGCGAGATGTCTTTGCTCGGCAGCGTCATATCTTATTCTACAGTGGTTCTTCTTGCGCTTGCTTTTAAGGAATTTACTCTTTTTTTTGACCTTGTCTTGGGGCTTTTGATTTGCCTCGCGGTTGTGTGGCCTGTGAAGTATTTCTTTTTCAGGAGGCGGCCTGATAACACAAAGTATAAAAGCATTATTCAAAAGATAGATGCCTCTTCTTTTCCCAGCACTCATAGTGCAAGAAGCGTGCTTATTCTGTTAATCATCGGCGGTTTTTTTCACAGCTATTCTGTTTATTCTATTCTTGCTGTTCTTGCGTTCCTTAACGGATTCTCAAGGGTTTATCAGAAAAGGCATTTTGTTTCTGATGTGCTTGGGGGGTATGCTGTCGGCGCTGTTTCATTCGTCCTGCTTACCTTGTTAAGATGAAATTTCTTAACTCAAAAGAGCTTAAGCACTTGAGGGGTTTGCTTGAGAAATGCTATGGTGCTGGTGAAAAACTGGATTATGTCTTCATGCTTTCAGAAAATGGTGGCATTTATTTTGCAAGTGATTCAATTAAGCTTGCACCCCGCGCCCAGCTTCACATTCATTCTGTCGGAATTTATTTCGGGGAGCTGAAGAATGAGGAAGTGCGGCTGAGCATTGAGGGCTCTCAGGCTGTCGGCCCCATTGCAGGAAAAAATGTGCTTGCTGTTGATTCCCGGGTTGCAAAAATGTGGATGTATGGCATGGACATCCCTTCAATTGCCTTATTTGATGGCTGGGTTATAGTGCGGTGCGGAAATGATTTTCTTGGGTGCGGAAGGTATAAGGAAGGAAGAATTCTTAATCATGTTCCGAAAGAAAGGAGGATTCATGAATAATCAGCTCTGGATTACTGTCGTGTCCCCATCTCTTATCAATCTGATATTTTCTTTTTTGTAGCCCATTTCATAGCACAATTCTGCCATTCCTTCTTTCATTTCCTTGCTGCAGTGGGCGGGTATGACATTTTTCGGCTTTATCATTATCAGAAGGTCTTTTAAGTCTTCTCTTGCTGAGTGGCCTGAGACATGGATGTCTTTGAAAAGCCGCACTCCTGTTTTTTTAAGCTCTTCTTCGAGGGCGTTTCTATTTTCTGCATTGAGCTGTGTCGGTATTACTTTGCAAGAAAAAACGATAAAATCCTCTTTTGAGAACTTGAACGGTGTTTCTCCTTTTGCCATTCTTGAAAGTATTGCTTTCGGCTCTCCTTGATGTCCTGTTACGACAAGAACATATTTTTCCTTTCCTTTTTCCATTATTTCTCGGAGTTTTTTGTTTATCTTTCTTCTGAAGCTGACTATTTCCGAATGCTTTGAGAAACTGATTATGCCTGTGTGCTCTCCTGCGCGGATGTATTTTTCAAGCGACCTGCCGAGAAATACCACTTTTCTGCCCAGCTTTTCTGAGAACTCGAGAACTGTTTTTAATCTTGCAAGGTGTGATGAGAATGTCGTTACAACAATTGCCTTGCCTTTTGAATGTGTTCCAAGCAGGATGTCTTTCATCATCTGCTTTGCAACGCTTTCTGACGGCATTTTGCGCTCGTCTTTTGCATATGTTGAGTCAACGACTATTGCGAGGACATTTCCGAGATTCTCAAGCCTTTCAAAATCCGGCTTTTTTCCGAGTGTCGGGTAAAGGTCAAATTTGAAGTCATTTGCGTAAAGTATTGTGCCGTATTTTGTGTGTATTGCGAGCAGTGCTGTCTGGGGCGTTGAGTGTGTTACATTTATGAATTCCACTGTTATGTTTTTTGTGATTTTCAGGCAGGAGTTTATGTGCAGTGTTCTTATTTTGTTGTGCGTTTTTATTCGTTCAACGGCAATCATTCCTTTTATTACTTCTGCCGTGAATGGCGTGCATATTACATCGCAGTGGAAGCTGTTTATCAGGAATGGGAGCGCGCCGACATGGTCTAGGTGGGCGTGTGTGGGAATGATTGCTTTGACAAGTTCTTTCCAGTTTCCAAGTGTGGATATGTCCGGTATTGCTCCGACTTTTGTCAGGTCTTCTGCAGAAACCTCAAGCAGGTCATCATCGTCAGTAAGCCTGATGTAGTTTTCAAGATGCACTCCTATATCGCAGATTATTACTTCATCATCAATTCTTATGGCGGTCATGTTTTTGCCGACTTCGTTGTATCCGCCTATTGCTCTTATTTCAATCATGTTTTATCTGAATACATTGATGAAGTTTAAAAATATGTTGTTTTCTGTTTCCTCTTTTGTGAATCCTTTGATTTCGGCAATTTTCTGGACTGCCGTTTTGACATCTTTCGGCTCGCTCAATTCCCCTTTTACAGGGCTCATGTATGGGGTGTCTGTTTCTGTGAGAAGTTGGTTTATGTTTACCTCTTTAACAATCATCTGGAAGTTGTCGGATCTGTTTACATTTGCCGGGATGGAAAAATAATATCCTTTTTTTGCCGCCTCTTTCACGCGGTTTTTGCCCCCGCAGAAGCAGTGCATTATTACTTTTTCTGCTTTTTCCTCCTCAAGTATTGCAAGGACTTCTTTTTCTGCTTTTCTTGAGTGGACTATTAATGGTTTTTTCAACTCTTTTGAAAGTGCAATTGCCTTGGCAAAGTTTTTTCCCTGCTCATTTTTATCTGGATTTTCACCTGAAAAGTCAAGCCCTGCTTCGCCGACTGCAGATATGCTGTTCTTGTTTTTTCTTATGAACTCAATTTCCTCATCAACATCATAATCTGAGAAGTTCTGCCCGGTTTCAGCATATTCTTTCTGCAGGGTGTCTTTAGGGTATAAGCCGAGCGACACCTTTACGCCGAATTTTTTGCCGAGCTCAAGCGCCTTTCTGTTGGTTGCTTTGTCAAATCCTGAGGTTATTATTTCTTTTACTCCGGATTCTTCTGCTCTTTTCAAGACTGCTTTAATGTCTTTTATCAGCGGGTGGTCAAGGTGGCAGTGCACATCTACAAGCGCCATGCGTCAGCAATAAAGGCACTGTTTAAAAGTTTTACTGCCTCAGTTAAGGGTGTTCTTAGCAAAATATTTAAACCAGAGATTGAATAATTGCTTTATGTTTGATAATGTGATGGATAAGTTTGAGGTTTGGCATAGGCGAGTAAGAGCTGGAATGTTCAGGCCGTTTGTTGTGGCTCTTGCTTCTGCGGGTGTTTCGCCTAATGCAATAACCTGTTTTCGTTTTGTCTCTGCACTGTTGTTTTTTGTTTTGTTCAATTACAGCAGGTATGTAAGCTTGATTTTTTTTGTTTTTGTTATAATCTCTGATGCTTTTGACGGCCCGCTTGCAAGGCATTTGAAAATAAGCTCTGACAGAGGAAGGTTTCTTGACCTTTCAACAGACATTTTTTCTGTTTCTCTTATGGCTGTGACTTTTTCTTATTTTGGCGTCAGCTCTTTTCTCGTTTCCTTGTTTATTCTTGTTCTTTGTTTTGCCTATCTTTTTGCTGCGGTTTACAAAAATGAGCGTAAGGCATCTGATTGGCTGATGGCGCCGAGGGCGCGCATTCCTTATCTTCAGCTTCTTCCTCTGCTCGCATTTGGTTTGTTTCATATTTTCGGGATTAACCTGCTTGAGGAGTCGCTTGTTGTCTCAACTGCTGTCGGGTTTGTTGTTCTTGTTCTGTTTTATTTTGCCATTGTTCTGAGGCGGGTTAAATGATAATTGCGTTATTTGAAATTCTTTGGTTTTTTCTTCCTGCCGGAGCTGCAAACGCTGCGCCGGTTGTTTTCAAAAGAGTTCCTTTTCTTGATTTTCCTGTGGATTTTAATAAAACGCTGTTCGGGAAGCGGATTTTTGGAAGCCATAAAACTTTTAGAGGCTTTTTTTTTGGGGTTTTGGTGGCAGTTGCAGTTGTTTTTCTTCAGCAGGCCGTAGAAGTAAATTCTCTTGTTGATTATTCTGCTGTTAATCCGCTGTTTCTCGGCTTTCTTCTTGGTTTTGGGGCGTTGTTTGGTGATTTGGCAAAAAGTTTTTTCAAAAGGCAGTTCAGTATCTTGCCTGGAAGGTCGTTTGTTCCTTTTGACCAGATTGACTGGGTTTTGGGGAGTGCGCTTTTTTCTTTTTGGTATGTGAAAATATCTTTTTTTCAGTTTGTTGCCGCGGTTGTGCTCCTCGGGATTCTTCATATGCTGGTAAACCTGTTTGGCTATGCTATCGGAATAAAAACCAATAAGTTATAAAAGATACATATTAATACACACTTTATTAAAAAAGAAAAGTTTATATACCTGTTGTGTGTATGAGTGTGTATGTTTAATGAAAATATTGCGGCTCTGTGTGAGATAACTGGAAAGAAGCATTTGCATCAGGAGTCGCTTGCTAATTCTTTAAGTGTTATTGAGGGTGGGGGGAGTTGGCTTAGCCACCTGAGTCATTTAACCAGGGCATTGGTTGTTTACAATGCCGACATAAAAGGCGCTGCCCTGGTGATAATGGCTTGCTTTGAGATGAACTCTATTTGCTTTGACAAGAATGAGCTCGTCAGGTCGCTCATAAAAATAGATGAGGAAAACCTGCTTGACATTCCTAAAATAACCGGGCTGATAAAAAATGTTATGCAGTAAGGATTTCAAAAGGGAGATGGAAAAGGTTTTTGTTAAGTATTCTGATGTTCTTAAGTCTCTTGAAGAGTATGAGAAAACGGGCAGGGCAAAAAAAATAGGCGGTAAGAAAAGATATAATTTTACTCTTGATGCGGACATGATGAAAAAGTTTAGGATTTACTGCCATAAGAAAAGCATGAAGATGAGCACGGCAGTAGAAGGGATGATTAAAAAAGAGGTCAATGCTCTCTGAGCTAAATGCCCCATACAGGGTTGTCCTTTCTTTTTATTTCAGCGATGTCTTTTAGAAGTTTTATCTCCTCTTTTGAGAGCATTCGCTTTAGATTTTTAAGCTTGATGAAATCTTTTTCAGGGATTGATGAATAAAGCTCATCTCCCTCTTTTATTTGCCGGCCTATTGTGACGCCGTTAAGGGCGCATGCCACCTGCTTGCCTTTTTCTGCTTTTGAAACGCTTTTCCTTTCTTCTTGAAGCTCTTTTACTGAAGTAATTTCTTTTCCTGCGCGCGTCATCAGGGGTGTGCCTGCTTTGACTGTGCCTTCTTCAACAGAGATTCCGACAACTGCGGGGTTGCTCTGCCTGAATGTATATCCTTTTAATATCTCAATTTTGCATGGTAAGACCACTCTTTCAAGTTCCAGCTCTTCTGATCTCTTTTTGAGTTCTTCTGTCCATAGCTCAAAGTCTTCAACAATTTTGTATATGACATTTGACCGTATTACTTTTGCTTTTTCAGTTGAGCGCTCTCCTTCAGAGTTGAATGCGAGTATCACTGCGAAAAAAGGGTTCTTTTCATAAATTGATTCTGCATCAACAATGTCCTTTCTTGTGATGCTTCCGAGTGTTGCTCTTTTTATCGGCGCCTTGTTTTTAATTAGTGTTATCAATGCTTCAAGGCTTCCGAGCGTGTCTGCTTTTAGTATTATTCCGTCTCCGCCGTTTTCTATTATCACTTCGCTTATCTGCTCCTGGACATCAATTTCACACATCTTGTTTTTTTCTCCGCGGCACGAGACAATTGGCATGCCTGCAATAACTCCTGAAACATCCGGTGCAAGTATTCTCACGCCTGTTGCAGCAGTTACTTCTTTCACAGGGGTGTATTTTGCTTTTTTGTCCCTCATTTCTGATAGGGGTGCCGGCTCAAAAAGCCCGCGCGCTTTTGTTGTTATTGCGCCGTTCAACCCGCCTATTGTTATCGCGTCTCCTTGCTTCAGCGTTCCATCATATATTATTACATCCAGAACTTTGCCTCTTCCTTTCTGCTCTTTTACCTCGAGTATTGTTCCTTTTGCATTTCCGCCGGCGCTGTATTTGAGGCAGTTTTCAAGGTATTTTTGGACAAGGCCGATTAGGACCATCAGCAGTTCAGGAAGGCCGTTTAGCTTCAGTGCTGAAACAGGGACGATTGCAACTTGTTTTGCATAATCCTGAACCCGGTCAAATCTGTCTGCGTTAATGGCGAATTTTTCATTAAGCTTCCCGACTATTTCGTAAAGCTTTGCCTCAAAATGCGCGTTTGTTTTTTGGTTCTGCTGGGAAATCCGTGTGAGTATGCCCCCCTCTTTTTTCTGCCAGCCGTCAATGAGGTCTATTTTGTTTGCTGCAATGACAAATGGTGTTTTTGATGCTTTTAAAATCTCAACTGCCTCTTCTGTCTGGGGCTTGAATCCTTCATTAATGTCAATAACAAGTATTGCAATGTCGGCAAGGCTTCCCCCTCTTTTTCTGAGTGTTGAAAAAGCTGCATGCCCTGGCGTGTCAATAAATAGAAGGCCTGGTATTTTTAGGTCTGTTTTCAGCAGGTTTCCGCACACTCTCTTAATGGTTTCAACAGGTATTATGGATGCTCCGATTGCCTGGGTTATCTTTCCAGCTTCTCCTTCGCTGACAGCTGTATCTCTGATTGAGTCGAGGAGTGTTGTTTTGCCGTGGTCAACATGCCCCACCACTGTTACAATCGGTTTTCTTAGCATATGCGTGATAAATTGTTCTGATTTTAAAAATGTAGCGGTTAGTTAAATTTGCTCAGAGCATCTGCTGCAAACTGGTAGTCTGTGGGGTAGAATTCTTTTGAGTGGGCGAGAGATGTTTCTGCAACAAGTTTCGCTATTTTTTTGGTTAGGTTGAAGCTTACTTTATCAGCTATTTTTGGTATGTTGAAGATGAAATTGAGTATTGCAGCCCGGTTTAGGAAGTTTTTGTCGCCGATTCCTTTGTAGACAACATTTCGGTTTAGGCATTCCCATCTGCCTATTGTGAACAGGTCAAGGACATCTGCATCACATGTGAATTTTTGGTATAATTTTGTCACAGTGATTTTTTTCCTTCCGAGATGGTTGTTGTCGGTGCCGAGTATTGCGCTTCCAACAGTTTTTATGAATTTTCGGTCAAGCCCTATTTTTTTAAATTCCTTTTTCATTATTAGCCTGCTTCTGAACGCATCTTTGAAGAACACTTCAGACATGTTGAAGTCCTGCAATAAGGGTATTTTTCTGAGGTGCTTGAAGTTGTACAGGTAAAGAACTCCGAGGTAATTTGCGCGCGATGCATCATGCCATATTACTGCCGTCGCAATTATTCCCCAGTCAAGGTTGTGGTGAAGGTTGTCATAGAGGTGCCTTGCAAAATTCACTGTTCTTGCTATGTGCGCCAGGTCATGTATTGGGTCTTTGCTTGCCTTCATTATTTCAATGCCTCTGCTTATTGCAGTTCGCACTTTTGCGTCATTTACAGAATCCTTCTTGTCAATTCCTTTGAACAGGGAGTTGTCAAGCGATTTTTCGGCGCTCCAGCCGGGGCTGTATTCCGATGCGGTTATGTTCAGAATGAGCTTTTTCAGGTCTTCTGCGCTGAAATCATTGGCTATGCTTTCGGGTATTTTAAGTTCGTCCATGAATTTTTTTATCTCGTTGTTTTCAGCAAGCTTTCTGCACTCATTTATTCTTTTTATTGCCCCGTCATAATTTCTGTCGCGAGGCCCGTAGTAAAGAAACAGCGCCCTGAATTTTTTTAGTTTAGCAAGGTTTAACATCATTTCCTTTCTTGTTCAGCATGTACCATTTCATTGGCTGGTTGAACATTACTTTTAATATTCCTATGTTGACGAAGTATGTTACAACAAGGCCGAAGCTTAGTGAAGAAGCAAGAACTTTGTCAATTCTTTTTATTTCTCTGTCTTTTAGCACTACAATTAGGCTTGAGAAAAGAAGCCCGCTTGTCAGCACAACATTTCTTCCGAACTCTCCGAAGAACTTTGCAAGGTCAATCGGGCCGGGTTCATGTGTAATAAAGCTTAGTGTTCCAAAAACAAAAAGAGCCATTAAAAGTACTGAAAGGAAGTATCCTGACGCAAAAATGCATATGCTTAATTTTTGAGGTATGCTCATTTTTGTTTTAAGGACTGAAAAAAGGTGCGTTTTGAAAGCTGAAATTACGCCGTATGCCCATCTCATTTGCTGTTTGTAAATGTCTTTTGGAGTGTAGGGAACTTCGCACTCGCATTGGAGTGTTTCAAGATATTTTAGTTTATTTCCGTTGATGTGCATTCTTAGCGAGCATTCTATGTCTTCTGTTAGGCTTCCTGATTTCCATCCGCCGAGCTCAAGAAGAACTGATTTTTTTATTGCTTCTGCTGAACCGCAGAGAAATGAAATTCCGGATTTCTGCACAAAAGGCATTATGAGGTGGTGGAATGTTTTGCTCATTGTTGCGCCGAGAATTGTTACCAGATTTGTGTTTGGGTTGAGTATTTTCCATCTCGCCTGGACAGCGCTTAGTGAGCTGTCCTTTGTCATCGGATAAATTATTCTTTTTAGGAAGTCTTTTTCAGGAAGAAAGTCTGAATCAAAAAGAACGAGTATGTCTCCTGTTGAATATTTAAGCATGTTATTAAGGTTGCCTGGTTTAAATCCTACATTGCTCTCTCTTTTTGCTACGAGAATCCCGTTTGCGTCGCAGAATTCTTTAATCTTTGCGCTGATTTCCGGTTTGTTGCTATCATCTCCCATGATAATTTGAACCTTTTCTTTTGGATACTCGAAATCAAGGCATCTTTGGGCGCAGTTAAGCGCTGCCAGCTCATTATAAGTTGGTATTTGGACCGTCACAGAAGGCCACAGGGTATTTTCAGGTATTGTGTCCTCCTGTTTTTTTTTTGCGAAAAGCCCGTAAATAGAAATCAGATAGTAAAGGATGGAGACTGCAACAGCAATTCCGAGGAAAACATAGAATAGTTTGTCAAAAATTACATGAAGAAAATTAAGGAAATCTCTGCTCCATAAAGTGTATGCGTCTATTGCCCCTTTTCCTGTTGTGTAATAAAGGTCGGCAATATTGTTGATTAGCTCAGTAAATAACATTGGTCTCTTCCTTTTAAATAAATAGTTAAAAGATATGATGATTCATTTAAAAATGTTGCGGTTTCTATTCTCTATTTTGGGAGTTATTTCCTCATTTGATGAAGTGCCCTTGAGGTTTTGCTGTCAAAAGCGCCATCGCTATTAGTGTGTTGAGGAAGAGGGTATATGGAAAAAAGAAGAACATGGCTGCTGCCGTGCGCCAGCTGAATCTGCACTTGAAGATTTTCAGCGCCAAAAGCGACATTGTTATGCTGATTACTCCTGTTGCCACTCCGAATATGCTGTATGCTGAAATGCCCCATTTAGGTATTTTATAGAATACATAAAATGGGCCGGTTATTGTAAACCAGCGGAAGAAATACCAGAAAACACCTGCAAAATCAGTGTGTGGATACCAATACCATATCTGGTAGGCAAAAATGGGGATTGAGATGAGGGCGTAAAAAGACCACCAGTACTGGTTGAATAATATGAATTTCATCGGAAAGCTGTCTCTCATTGAAACCTTGTTTATACGCAGGGTTTGTATTCCTCCAATCCACCATCTTTTTCTTTGGCGGAAAAGCTCTTTTGCGCTTTCAGGTGCGTGAGTGTATCCTTCGGCTTTGCTTGAAGAGAGTGTTTTATAACCTGCTTTTTTTAGTTCAAGCGCGATGTCCATGTCTTCGCTGGCTGTGTTTTTTTTGAAAAGCCCTGTCTTGATGAGCGCGCTTTTGCGGTAGCAGGTTATGCTTCCGAAGAACCACGCCCCGAAATTGAATATTTTTGAAAAGCTGCTTCTTATGAGGTTGATGTTGCAGTATTCTATTTCCTGGAACATTCCAAGAAGTGTTTTGTTGTTTTTTACTTTCATGACTCCTGAAACAGCCCCGACACTTTCATCGCTGAACATAGATATGATTTCTCCTGCAAATTTTCTGCTTATTGTTGTGTCTGCGTCGAGGGTTATTATGAAATTGTGCGTTGATGACTTTATTCCGAGGTTAAGCGCGTCTACTTTTCCTGAATGGCTCTGCCTTACCACTTTGGCTCCGGCGCTTTCTGCTGTTTCAGCTGTTTTGTCTGCTGAGCCGTCGTCAACAACTATAACCTCTATTTTTTCTTTCGGGTAGTCTGAATTAAGCGCAGAGATGATTGCTTCTTTTATTCTTTTTTCTTCATTGAATGCAGGTATTATGATGCTTATTTCAGGCTGGAAATCATTCTGCGCCTCTTTTTTGAAAAGTGACATTGCCGCGATTATCATCTCAAACAGCATAAATGTGAATGTGATGAAGAATACTGCTGTGCCTGATGCAAGAACATATTCCATGATGCCCGTGTGTTGTTCTTGTTTAAAAAGATTAAGTAAAAAATCTCTCTGCCAGGTAAAACAGCCCCCCAATAATTGGCAGTGAAGAAAGCACGATTCCTGCAATTGCAAGGCCATTTCCATCATACATGTCCGGATTTCTTTTTATTTCATAAACAGCAAGAATGCCGAAAATTATTCCAATAATTCCCAATAGCACATTGAATAAAGGGACCGGCAAAGAAAGGCCGAGGGCATAAGCAGTCCAGGCTTTGCTCTTATCGCCATTTCCTTTTGCGTTTACAGCTGCAAAAAAAGCAGCAAAAACATAAAACAGGATAGTAAGAAGAACAAACCACTTAACAAATACTGGTGAAGCGCCAGTGCTGTTTTTTCCAAGATTTAAGCTCGGATAAATAAGAAACAACCATAAGGAGGCGAAAAGCAGAAGAATCAGGCCAATAATGCCGCAGGTTTTTTGTATTCCATTAAGTGCCATAGTTCCCGTGAAATTTGGCGGCATTATTTAAATCTATTGCTCCTTTTAGTTAATCTTAAATAACAGCTGTGTTTTCATTAATTGATGAACATCCTTTATGGAATTGCCGGCGAGGGTTTGGGCCACGCCACAAGAAGCAGGCCGGTGATTGAGCGCCTTCAGAAGAAGCACAAGGTTCATATTCTTGTTTCAGGAAATGCTTATTTGTTTCTTAAGGGCAGGCTGAAGAATGTCCACGAGATAGACGGAATGAATATTTATTACAAAGACAATTGTGTAAGGCATATTGCAACATTTTTTTACAGCCTGTTTAAGCTTCCGAAGATGGTGTTGAAAAATCTTTTTGTTGTTGTTAAACTGCTGTTGAAATTCGTTCCTGATGTTGTTGTTACTGATTTTGAGTCTCTTTCATGGATTGTTGGAAAGCTTCTTGGAAGAAAGGTAATAAGCATTGATAATATTCATGCCTTGACTCATCTCGAAATTGATGAGGTGCACGCCGGCGCAGGCCTTTTTGACAGCTTGGTTGTTTTAATGAAAACGCCTTTCTGCAGTAAATACTTTATTCCTTCATTTTTTCATGCAGAGCCGAGAAAGGGCAATGTGATTGTTGTTCCCCCGATTCTCAGAAAAGAGGTCATTAAAGCAGTTCCTGAGGTGAAAAATCACATCCTTGTTTATCAGACTTCAAAAAGCTTCAGAGAGCAGCTTGTAAAAATACTGTCCGATTTTCCAAAAGAAAACTTTATTCTTTATGGCTTTGGGGCTGAACCCGGCCAGGGCAATATTCATTTTGAAGCAAGCTCTGAGAAAGAGTTCATTGAGGTTTTGAGAAGTGCAAAGGCGGTGATAACAAACGGGGGTTTTACATTGATAACTGAAGCGCTTTATCTTGGAAAGCCTGTTCTTTCAGTTCCTGTAAAAAAGCATCAGGAGCAGAATGTCAATGCACATTACATAGAAAAGCTCGGCTATGGGATGTGTGTTTCAAATCTTGACTGCGGAGCTCTCAGAAAGTTCCTGGACGGCATTCCAAAATACTCGGCTTCGCTTAAGGGCTATGAGCGATTTGATAACTCGCTTGTTTTAAGTCTCATTGACCGCGCCGTCAAATAGCCATATTTCTATCTGGCTGTTCGAGTAAATCTTTTTGAAGTATTCTTTTGCTCCGAGTAGGTAAAGCAATTCTTGATTTTCTTTTTCCCATACAAGACCGGTTTTCATTTCAGAATCAATGGCAATATATTTTACTTCATTTTTTCTGAGAAGCGCAGCTGCATTTTTAAGCTCGTAAGTGTGGAATATTTTTTCGCTGTCAGATTTTTTTTCTTCATAATTTTTTATTCCATAGGGGTTTTCGTCAAGAAGGGAGGGCATTCTTGAAAGAGTTCCTGCAAGGGCTCCTCTTGAAGCATGTGTAAGAATGACTCCTTTCGGAAGCCCGTTCATGAATTCATATCCTTTTATCATCTCTTCTGTCGGCTGTTCTTTTAAAATTGCTGTGTTGTATGAAATCAAGGAGAATAGAATTCCGAGAATGAAAATAAACAGGGTCATTTTTTTTAGGTATGGCGCGCTCCACTTTTGGTCAAGGAGCGCTGAAAATCCTGTTCCTGCAAGAACTGAAAGCACGGGCAGTGCAAAGTTAAGGGCTGAGCTGTAAAATACTGCGCAGGCAGCCAGCACGAGCGACATGAAAATTGTTTGTTTGTTTTCTTTCCAGTGCTGTATTATGCCGGTTACAACAAGTATTGCAAAGAAGGCGCTCACGCCGTTAAGCGCGCCTATTCCGGATATAATGCCCTGTTCATTATATGCTATTTCAGGATAAAATACCGCGTTTTGGAGATACATCCATATTGTGTGTGCAGTGAAAACAAGCAAGGCAGGAATGATTTTTTTGAGCCCGATTGTTTTATTGTATCTGTTCACTATTAATAAGGCTGCAATTGACAGCATGAAGTTGGCCGCTCCGAAAAAAGCGAGTAGGCAGTAGCAAAATGCTGATAAATATTTTTTGTTCCTGCATAAGAGCCCAGCAATATTGAGAAAGATAATCATTGAGTAATAATTGTTGAGCGAGAAAATAAAAATAAAAAGCGGTGAGAGTATCATGAGCAGTGATGAAAAGAATGATGTCCTTTCTTTTATTCCCAGCTTTAGGAGAAGAAAATAAAGCATCACGGCAGAAAGTGCTCCGAAAATAATGGGCAAAATGTTTTTCATTCCGGTTATGATTACCAGCCAGTCATATGGCGTCTCAATAAGTTTTCTTCCGTCTTTGACGAGTGAGTCTTCTGCATAAAGCCATATTTTTCCATAGCTCTGGATTTTTTCATGCTCAAACGCCGTGCCGTCAAAAGGCTCCACGCGTATAAGCGTGGTTGCGCATACGATTAAAGCAAAGAATACAAGAATTCCTGATTTCATTGTTTTGTTCATTCCTTCAATGTGCATTCTGCCTTGAAAACCTCTGTGTTGTTGTTTGAAAATACTTTTTTAAAGCACGGGTCTGAAAACCTGCCGGAATCGCCTCCGGAAACAAATAAATAGCTGGCTTCATACTTGTTTATCATTCTTATTACTTCTGTTTTGTAGAGCGAGGAGAACATTTTTGAAAAATCAGCATATCTCGCATTTATGTTTTTTACAAGAAGGTAATTTGTGTCCATGACATTTTTTCTTTTAGCGACTGCAGCGACGGCATCGCCGTATTCAATCGGCGCAAGAACAACTGCCTCTTTCGGCGCGTTTGCATTTATCCATGCCAGCGCCTCAAACTCGCCTGCGCTGAGGCTTTTTGATTGTTCTGAAAGAACAACTGCAGGAACTGCTGAAGTGAGGACAAATATTGTGATTGATGATATTATGAAGTAATGCCTGTAATATTTAAGGTGCGAGAATCTTGTTTTTTTGAGAAAATCTGTGAGTGCGTGGTAATGCCCGCTGAAAATCACTGAGAGAAATGCGCCGAGAAATATCATTCCTTGCGATATTTCTATGAGCGCCAGCCAGAGGAGTATTGCTGGAGTGAATACGAACGCAAGAAGAACAAAGCCTTCAAAATTTCTTTTTTTGAAGAGAAACTCGTATGCGGCGAAAACGCCGTAGATTGCAGGGATTATTCCTATGAGGTAAATTCCTTCAATTATTGAGAACCTTGAGAAGTGCTGGCCTATTATGCTGAATGGTATGTTCTTGAAAATTATTTTAAATCCATGGAATAAAAAAGCGTCTTTGTAAAATACCAAAAGCACCCAGAGGTGTGTTGCCAATGAAAACATGCTCATTTCAGCGTACTGCTTGTCTATGCTGAACTTTTCAATCTTTGAGAGCGTAAGAAAAGTCATGAGCGACAGCGGAAGAACAGCTGATGAAAAATGGATTAGGGGTAGTATGAAGCTGAGTGCAGTGAACCATGCAGTCTTTTTTTCCATAAAGCAGTATGCCTGAAAAATCATCAAGGGTATGACCAGTGAAAAAGGCGATGCTGAATTGAATGTCTCAACAAAAAAAACTGGTATGAATGATGAGATGAATGCTGTCAGAAGTGATGCAGCATCATTATTCGTGACTCTCTTTGCGAGAATAAAAGAGAACAGCACGATGAATGCCGAAAAAATGTTGGGGATTATTTTTGCCGTTGTCTCAAATGGCATGAAAAGGCTGAAAAATGCAAGTATGTAGTAATACAGCGGGACAAATGCCTGTGTTTTTCCTGAGTAGCTTAAGCTGTCTTCATAAACGGGCAGGCCGGTTTTTAGTATGCCTTCCACCTGCCTTTCTGTGAAGTATGCCTGAAGCTGGAGGTTCGGCTGTGCAAATGCAAGGTAAATGCGGGCAGAAAGGCATACTGCAAATAGCAGTGCAAGCATTCCGATTACAATTCTGCGGTCCATTGCTGTCAATCAACCGCCGGGTATATAAAAACTTTGCCTCATTCACGGCTCGGCGGAGAAATACTGCAATTCATCTAGTCTTTCTGAAATTGCCGTTTCCAGCTCTTAGGCGGGCGAAGAGTCCGCCCATAAGTATTCCTGTCTATAAATCTCGCAGTTATTGGTTTTCCATCCCATGCTCTTTCAAATATGGCTCTATGAGTCTGATGTATCTGGTCATAAATCAATCTATCATCTTGAAACCCGTCCATCGCGAGTCTCGGAACTGTTGTTGAATCCATTCTTCTTAAGTAATAGCCGTAAGTATTGTGAGATAAAACAAACTCTTCTTCCTCAAGGTAATCAATCATGCCTTTATTTTTTTTAGCTGAACTCATGACTCTGGCTTCCACTCCGGGAATGTCTGATAGTTCTCCTGCAATTTTTCCAGTATCTCTTGCGGATAATATTTTAACTCCTTGGCTCCCTTTTTCTGCCGCAACTTGTCTCATATAATCCATGAAAGGAGTTTCTTCTAAAAATGCAACAGGGTTTAAATCACGAACAGCAACATATAATAAAGGAGATTGAAACTTACATCCATTCCAGCCTATTTTTCCGCCTCTTTCGTCCAGAGATAATTGAACTAAAACATCACTTACTTTTCCCCAATTTGCCCCAAACATGCCGAATTTTGGTTGCGCCCAAAAATCACGGGGTGTAGAATATTCTGGATTCATATTTTAAACACATTATTCAAGTTTAAAATTATTTATATTGTGAAGCATACAACGAAAATCGCGGCACTCTTGCGCCTCACTTTTTCCCAATACAAAATTTTATATACTCTATTTCTTCTTTTTTGCCTTATGTCGCTTTTTAAGGATATGCTGAAGGACACTGAATCTTTGTTTACCTCTAATGTTGAGGCCTTGGATTTTGACTATCTTCCGAAGCGCCTTCAGTTCAGGGATAAAGAGCAGGAGTATATTGCTTCCTGCATTAAGCCTTTGTTTCAGAAGCGCAACGGCAGGAATGTTTTTGTTTATGGCAGGCAGGGTATAGGCAAGACTGCTGCAGTCCGCCATCTGCTGAATGACCTGGAGGAGCAGACTGATGAAATCTTTCCAATTTTTATTAACTGCTGGCAGAAAAATACTTCCTATAAAATTATTCTTGACATCTGCGAGCAGTTGAATTATAAGTTCACCCAGAACAAGAAAACTGAAGAGCTTATGAAGGTTGTCAGCGAAATAATCAACAAGAATCTGGGTGTTGTTTTTGTTTTTGATGAGATTGACAAGGTTGAGGACACTGATTTTTTGTATATTCTTTTGGAGGAAATTTATAGAAAGTCCATCATAATCATTACTAATTATCAGTCCTGGCTTGCAGGTATCGATGACCGGACTCGCTCCAGGCTTATTCCTGATATGCTTAACTTTAAGGAGTATAATGAAAAGGAGACTGTTGAGATTCTCAGGGCAAGAAGGGATATTGCTTTTGTTCCGAATGTCTGGGATGAGCCTGCATTTATGCTTCTCGCAAGGAAGTCTGCTGAGATGAAAGATGTTCGATTAGGTTTATTCCTTTTGAGGGAGGCGGGCCAGCATGCAGAAGATGCCTCAAAAAAGAGGGTTGAAAAATCTGATGCCGAACACGCCGTTTCTAAGCTGGCCGGCTTTGCTGTTAAGGACAGCTCTGAGCTGTTGGAAGACGAAAAATCCATTCTTGCTCTTGCAAAGGAAAAAGCCAGTTCAAGGATAGGCGACCTGTTTAAGGAATATAATGGGCTGGGGGGCAGTATGAGCTACAGAACTTTTCAGCGCAAGGTAAAAAAACTTGAGGAAGCCAGGTTCATAACTGTTGAGAAAACAGACGGCGGTGTTGACGGCAATACTTCAATTATTAAATGCGGTGTTGAGAAGAAGCTGACCGAGTTTTGAAGTCGCATAATTCCGTTCATCTGTTGATGGGGGATGTTAATGGTTGTGTGTTCTGTTTTCAGTTTTCACCGTGTATAATGCGGTTTTTAGGAGTTGTTTCGGCAACTTTAAATATGAGATTATTTTTTTGGGTGTCATGAGGTTCGCAATGCTCTTAATTTTTCTTTTACTCTTTATTGGATGTTCATCAATTAATGAGGTAAAAACATCAGACATTGTCAGTGTCCAGCAGTTGGTTCTTACTGGTAAAGACATTAAGCAACTCGGATTGTCAAGTGGCGGTGCCTGTTCATTGGATGAGAACTATTCTAATATTATAGATTCCTCGGCAGGCCAGTACAGCTTCTGTAATTACACAATTAATAGCATAAATCACACTGAAATAGCAGTCATTCTGCAGAAGTTTGCTGATTATGAAGCATTAAACGGCTCGTATCAGTATGACTCTTTGCATCTGTATAGTGTTGAAGGGATTATCAGCGAGAATACTTTTGGTGACCAAAGCAGGTTCCGTGTTAATAATGAGCACGATTATGGTGGTGAGTTTAATCCGCCGGGTGTTTATTTTTATCATCTTTGGATTGCAAACGATTTATTTCTTATTCACATTACTTCCGGCGGAAGTAAGGAAGCTAAACAATATGTTACAGACATTGGCGGCTTGATTTTGTCAAAGTTTGATTGGCATCCCATCTGAATCGAGAAGAATTTTTTTTTAAGTATTTATGATATTTCTTACCTAAATTATTTTAAATCATTCTCATGATTTTTTTATTATGTCTCTTGAGAGCTTGGCGGAAGATGAATTTTTGCTGACTCAGGTTAAAGTGAGGGATAACTCTCATGACGACTGCCAGTTGCAGTTGAGATTCAAGGGCTTGTCCGATGCTTATGTTCCGTATCATCATATTTATTCAAGCGTGCCATTAAGTACAAGAGAAGTCGGCGTGCTGAAAGCTTTTTTTGAACAGCCGTATGTTTCTCCCGCCCAGCCGAATCCTTTTTATGCTTACAAAGGTTGTGTTTCTTTGGTTGATAATTATTTTAACATTCTTCAGGTAAAAGCTCCAAGAGTTTGCTCGGAAAGTTTTCAGAAATTAAGGATAAAGTCAAGGCATGGAAGAAAGGAAATTGTTTATTCTTCTATTCCGCGAGTAGGAAGAAAAATCTTTCACAGCGGTTATTTTGATAGGCAGGCCCGTTGGAATATTGAGGATGAGGCGAATTATCTTCAGCCGGGTGTAGTGGTGAGGCTTGAAAAATGTTTGATTGATTTGCTGAAGAAGAAACGCGAACTGGACATTCTCAACCGCGCGCTTGAGAAGAAGCGGCGCCAGCTTTCAAAAGGCCTCTCCTCCGGAGAAAAGTCTGCGCTGTGCGGTTTAATTTCGAGGGCAAGAAAAAACCCGTATGCGTTCAGCAGTGATTTTTCTCCGCTTTTGAGGCAGATTGCTGAAAAAGAGAAAGAGTTTCCTGAAGCGGTTTACAATTCGAATAAGCGCTGTTATGAGCTCTTTCTTTCAGAGCGCCCTTTAATGGCAGTTCAAAGGCAGCTTTCATTGGATGAATGGCTTGGTTTAAGAATGATGTTTTTTGATATTGAGACGCCTAAGTTTTTGAAGGATGATTTTGAGATAACTCATGTTGCGGTTATTATGGCCGATGGTGGAAAGATAAAGCGGAGGATTGTTTTCAGCAGGGAAAGATTTTCAAAGGGCTGTATCGGAGGCTATGAAGTTTTTTCCGGTTATGATTCTGATGAGGAGATGATAAGCCATATTTCAGAGTTTGCAGATGATGCTGATATTCTTTCTGCGTATAATATTAACTTTGATGTTTCAATGATGAGGGCGAGGGGTTCTTTCTGTCTTGGCGAGGTGGGCGATGAGCCTAAGATGGATGTTTCAAAAAAGTTTTTTGAGAGGTTCCGGCTGGACGGCGGTTTTTGTATTGACCTTTTGAGGCTGGGGCAGACTGTTCTGAGGGGCTTTCCGAATGCAAAGCTTGAAAATTTTTCAAGATTTTTGAGGGGAATGCAGGGCTATAGAAAAAAAATTTCTTATGATGAAATGGAAGAACTGCAGTACTTTTCAGAAGGAAAGCTTGAGTCTTTGAGCGAAGCAGTTTCTAAAAAGCTTGCCGAGTTTTTTCCGGATTTTGAAACTGCGGACAAGAGAGAGCTTGCAAAAGAGCTTATCATAAGTTATGTCTGTGATGATGCTGAAGAAATGCCTGCCATTTTATTTGACAAGTCGCTGATTAGGAATTGCCTTGAAGATTTAGTTTGGATGGCTGAAAACTTTAAGCTTGATTTTACAAAGCTTCTTTATTCTCCTCTCTCTTTGAGGGAGGTTTTTGACAGGGGTTATTTTAAGCATATGGGTGTTCAAAGGGATGAGATTTATCCAAAAGGCATAAAGCATTTTCAGAATGAGATAAATGCAAATAAGCTCGCTCTTAAGAACTTCATTAATTCTTTGTTCGGCGTAGAGCCTGAGCAGGGGGTTTTTCATAATGTTGAACGGAGAGTTGTCGCTGCGGGGTATCTTTTAAGAAGATATCTTGCACAAAAGACTCACACAGTGCATTCATTTATGGATTATGTCGCTGCGAGAAGCAGTGTCTGCCCTCCTCACGAATTTATTTTTCTTTCTCATTATGTGAATGGCATTGCAGACTACATGCTTAATGATTTCGGCGGTTTTTTGCGGATGGAGAAAGCTTATGAAAAAGTTCTCTCACAGCTTTGTGATGCACGCATAACTTCGTACAATAGCTTAGTTCAGGCGATTAATCAACAGTTTATTAACTGTATGGATAGAAGTGAAATTCTTGTGGGAACTGCCCAAAGGATTCTTGATAGGATTATTGAAATGAATGTCGTGGAGAGAAAAGCTTCAGGCAGAACTGAGCAGGTCGTTCCTAAAAAGATTTCTTCTGCAGACCTTGCACATCTTAAAGAAATTCGGGGGTTTAGTAGGGTAGTTTCGGGCGTTGACCCTGTTCTTAACGCTATTGTGGAGCTTTATGAGATGAGCGCGCTTGATTTATATCGCTTGTTTTGGGCTTCATTTAACCTTAAGAATGATATCATTCGTGTTGCAGGCAATCATCTTGTTCATCCCAAGTTTATGAAGCAGTCATTTATTGAAGAAATAAGCGTTGTAAAAAGCGCTCTTGAACAAAACGGCAGGATTCTTGCAGTTAATGCGCCTTACATTTATTTCATTCCATCTGTGCAAAGCCGCCCTCTTTTTGGGCGTTCTGTTCCTGAGCGAGTGAAGCAATGCTTCGATGTTAATTGCGCGCCTGTTCAGGCGGTAATAAAAGATTTATACCTTTCTGATAGGGAGTATTCTTTTGAAGATGGATTTTACAAGGGTGTAAAGCTGAAGGACGGGCCTGCTTTTTATCTGAACGCTTTTTGCTCAGAGCAGTTCATGAGAGCGCTTGAGCATTTATGGAATGAGCGTTTTGATTTGGGCGCAGAGGTGCTTATTGACGGTTGTGCAGTGCTGGAAGAGCGTGTGTCTGGCGCGGATATTTCCGATGAAGAAAAAGCGCGCTTTTTGTTTTACAGTAAAAGCGCAAAATTGTTTTTTGGCTTTCAGGACGGCAGAAAAACAGAGGTAAGCTCTGTAGCTTCTTTTGCTCCGGATTTTCAGATGTATTTTGATCATTATGTTAAAATGGCCGGTCCTTTTATCAGGCCTGTTGCGCAGAAAGCTCTTGTAAAACTTCCGCAGGAAAAGCGCATTTTTCTTCGTAAGATGCTTGAATCGGGTAAAAAACATCGTGTGGTTGCTTCATGTCAGCCCGCTTTGTTCTGACAGCTGAGTGCTGCCACTGGACATTCTCAAGCGCCACTGGACAACCTCCCGCGTGAGGTATTTAAAGGAGTTCGCACTTCTAAATTATTGTTTTTTTGAATTAGGGCGGGGAATTACCTCCCGGGAAAACCTGCCCGAACATTTTTGTCAAGAGGTGAAAAAATGATTGACTTGAGCCATCAGACAATACAGCGGTTGTTTTACGAGCAGGTTAGAAAGCTCACACAAAATAAGTTAGACCCATTTGAGCTGCAGTGCAGTGAATGGTGGGCGAGGTGAAAAAATGATAGACATAAACAATTTGGCGGTTTTGCTTGTTAAGGAAGCAATGCATGCAGGAGAAATGTCTTTTGATGAGGCGAGATTTATCATCAATTTCATAAGTGAATGAAAATAAGCTGAATGCTTCTGAGAGGTGAAAAAATGTGGTTTGTAAAAAAAATAAGCTATTTGAACTGGGATGAATATGTTGCGAAGATGCATGCTCTTGATAATTTTGTCTGGCAGCAGATGGCAAGAAGCACTTTTCTGCCTTCATAAACTCTCTTTCGGGAGGGTCTAATAAGGGTGAGAGTTATAGAATAAACTGCATTTTCTAATCCTTTAGGAAGTTTAGCCGGAGCAGTTTCACTATAGTCTTCAGGAGTTGTTTTTCCTCTTACATCCTCTCATTTTTGTAGTTTTGTCAGTTAATGTATCAAAGAAAGTTTTAATGATGGCGGGTTTAACTCGCCCGTTTAATACTGCTATTCCATCAGTCTATTCTGACTGATGGTAGTTTTGTGCTTGCTGATGCATGAATAGCAGTATTCTCAGAAATTCGACCGAGCGTTAGCGAGCAATCCTCCAGTCTAG
>Ga0233425_10001908_pt1 | contig 43789 bp, 38 predicted proteins | sample Watercolumn_Towu_2_FD_181712 | JGI IMG/M metagenome (GOLD analysis project Ga0233425, IMG submission 181712) | Freshwater microbial communities from Lake Towuti, South Sulawesi, Indonesia - Watercolumn_Towuti2014_140_MG | ecosystem: Environmental > Aquatic > Freshwater > Lake | place...
CGTATTCGTCGTGCCTTAAAGGGAACTATCATGTCTATGGATATCCTGGTTGTGCAAGAAAGCAAACTGGAAGAATTTGCAGGTGCTCCAGGGTTGATTTATAGAGAAGCTTTAAGATATGGAAAAATTGTTTATGAGTCCGCCAGATAAAGAACGTTTACCAGCATCTCCTGAAGAGTGGGTAATCCATGCTCGCAGCGATTTGACGCTTGCTCAAATTGGACGAGATAATAGCAATGTTCTGCATGAGCAAATTTGTTTTCATGCCCAGCAGTCAGTCGAAAAGTGTCTTAAGGCGGTTCTTCTATTTGCAGAAAAGGTTGTAACGTGGGCAAGGGAATGCATAAAATGTTAAAGTTGTTAGTTTTTTGTCATTTGAAATTGTTTCGTGTTTCGATATTCGTATTTCGAATTTGGTTGCGGCCAAAGGCCGCGCCAGGTCTTTAGAGGGATTGTTATTAATCCTCTTGTATGTCTTGGACTAATACATAAGTTTAAAGATGTCTGACAGGGCTAAAATAATTTTTATTCTCGGTGGTGCACGCAGCGGAAAATCTTCGTTTGCCGAAGGTCTCGCAAAAAAATATACTGACGTGGTCTATATTGCCACCGCAGAAGTTAAAGACGACGAGATGCGGGAAAGGGTGCGAGTGCACCGTGCCAGGCGCCCGCTTCACTGGAAAACAGTTGAGTCTCCCCAAGGTATAGGTAGTGTTATATCCAATTTAAAAGAGGGTGTTCAACTGGCTTTTGTCGATTGTATTACTTTGTATATTACGAATTTGTTGTTCAGCAATGAGACGCGTGGTAAGGGGGATGTGAATGCTTGTGCTCGCGATTCTTTATTTAAGGAAAAGACCGGTAGTGGTGGGAATACAATATCGGGCGGAGAAGCGGCAAAGGAACAACATTCAGGGCTTCATGGAGAATTTTTAAAACAGAAGGAACAGTACATCCTTGCCGAAATTAACAAGCTTTGCAAAGTGTGTCGTGAGTCAAAACCGGATATTATCATCGTGTCGAATGAAGTGGGGGGGGGCATCGTTCCCGACAATGCGCTGTCACGTGCATTTCGTGATATTGCCGGTTGTGCAAACCAGATTCTTGCAAAGGAAGCGGATGCGGTATACTTTATGATAGCCGGAATAGCCTGGAAGGTGAAATGATGGATATTTACCAGTTTAAGGCGTTAATGGATAAGGGGAAAACCCATCCAATATACGTTTTTTGGGGCGATGAGGAATTTTTCATTCATCAGGCGCTGGAGACAGCAAGGATTAAGCTGCTGAAAGATGCCGACCCAACCGTTGCCACGGTAGAATTTCAGGGCAGTGATATATCTGCAGGGGCAATATTTGACGAATTAAGGACATTGCCGTTTTTTCCCAGCAGCAGGAATAAGCTGGTAGTTGTGGAGGATGCGGATAGTTTTATTGAAAAAAACAGGCAAGTGCTTGAAAAATATGTAGAGTCGCCGGCAAGCCATGCACATTTAATTTGTGTGTGCAGGAAGTGGGACAAACGAACAAAACTGGCGGCGCTTGTCGAAAAAGCGGGGGTTTCCGTTGACTGCCAGAAAATAAAAGACCACCTTCTGGCGAACTGGGTGCAAATGCGCACAAAGCATTATGAAAAAAATATAAGCAGTGAGGCGGCTCATAATTTAATTGAGCATGTGGGCAACAACCTGTCGATTTTAGACAAACAACTGGAAAAATTGTCTCTTTACGTTGACAGGAAAAATAGTATTGAAGGAAGGGACATAGAAGCGCTTGTTGGCATAGACAGGAATCGTACGATCTTTGAGTTAACCGATGCGGTTGCGCAAAAGAACATCGCACAGGCATTGAAGATATTGGGCCAGATATTGGCTCATGGCGAAAACTCCGTAAAAATTATCAGCCTGCTGGCCTGGCAGATAAAGCGGTTGTGGAGGGCAAAACAGATATTAAAGCAGGGAAGGGACGAATCGGCGGTCGTATCGGAATTGAATATAGTTCCTTTTTTTGCGAAACGGTTTCTTGCGCAAGTTAAATTATATTCAGAGGAAAGTCTTATGAAAAACCAGTCGCTCTTGCTTGATGCCGATGTAAGAAGCAAGACCAGTTCCTTTGATCCTCAAATGCTGCTGGAACTGCTGGTGTATAAGCTTTGTGTTTGAAAAGGGAATTTCAACGTATTAATCTTAATCATAATGATTAAATTCGATAGACACGCAAAAAGGCGAATGAAATGGAGACGTATTTCCGAAGAAGAAGTTTCTCTTGCTTTAAATACTCCGGACAAGTATTGAAGAATCAGTCAAGTAGGGTGAAGCGGAGCGCACCCAATAAAAATGACTTTTTGCGAATTTCGTGGGTCGTGGATAAAGCATTATTCAAATCTCAATTCTACAATTCAATGGGAGGAATAATTATGGAACTAACAATTGATGATAAGAAAATGAGAGACCTTATAAAAGAGGCTATGATTGAAATGATGAAAGAAAACAGAGAGGGATTTTGTGAATTAATATCAGAGGCAATTGAGGAAGCAGGATTGGCAAATGCCATTAAAGAAGGGAGAAAAAATAAATTTGTAAATGAAGATAAAATTCTAAATCTGCTGAAAGGCTAGAAATGGAAATCTATTTCGAAGAAAGTTTCGAAAAGGACTTACGTGCGATTGACAATAAAAAACAACTAAAGTAAGGTAAAAGAAATTATTGACGAAATTAAAGAATGCAAAAACCTTAAGAGGTGTGAGAAGTTTGGAGAAATTAAAAGGATATGAGACATATTATCGTTTAAGAATAGGAGATTTTCGGGTTGGTATTGAGTTTGTGGAAAGCAAAGTTATTCTCACAAGATTTTTACACAGAAAAGATATATACAAATATTTCCCTTAAGTGTATCATCCGTGTAAATTCGTATTTATTCGTGGCTAATTATTGAGATAAGAAAGGAAATAAAATGAAATTTTTTATTGATACGGCAGATGTGAAAGAAATTAGGGAGGCGCATAGTCTGGGCATTCTGGACGGGGTGACGACTAATCCGTCTTTGATTGCCAAAACCGGTCGTCCGTTTCGTGAGACGATTGAAGAGATTTGCTCTATTGTAGAAGGCCCTGTCAGCGCCGAGGTGGTAAGTCTTGATACGGAGGGTATGCTCAAAGAGGCGAGGGAACTTGCAAAAATTGCCGAAAATATTGTGGTTAAAATACCCTTAATAAAAAATGGCTTAAAAGCAGTGAGAAAGCTGACAGATGAAGGAATTAAAACGAACGTGACGCTCTGTTTCTCTTCAAATCAGGCGCTTTTGGCAGCAAAGGCAGGCGGTACCTATGTCAGTCCATTTGTCGGAAGACTCGACGACAGGGGGCAGGTGGGGATGGACCTGATCCAGGAAATTCGTACTATATATGATAATTACGGATTCCCTACGGAGATTATTGTCGCCAGTATTCGTAATCCGGTTCATGTGCGTGACGCTGCATTAATGGGCGCCGATGTCGCTACCATCCCGTTTAATGTGTTTGATATGCTGGTGCAGCATCCGTTGACGGATGACGGGGTAAAAAAGTTTCTTGCAGACTGGGAAAAAGTGCCGAAGAAGTAATGCAAAGCGGGAGTGAAATGTGTTCAAATCGACCGGAAATAAGCTGAGCGTCATTTTTTTGATACTGACGCTTCTGCCGCTTCTCGTCATGCGGCTGGTAGTGTATCCTGTCACTTTCCGAACGGTAAAGGAAGAAATTACCAGGAATTTAGAAATCGCGGCGCACAAACAGGCAGAGTTGATTACAAAGTGGATGGAAAAATGTGTTGCCGACGCCCGGAGCATTGCCAGGAATCCCGTGATTCTTCTATCAGTCCATACAGATAGCCGAAGTGAGGAACAGACAGGTTTATTAAAGTATGTCGGGGGGAATAATTACTACACATTCATCTGGGAAGAATACGGTCACAAGGAGGTTATGGTTGCAGATCGGAAAGGCGAGGTAAGACTTGCTTCGCGAAACGACCTTGTAGGTACGGATATTTCTGCGAAAAATTATTTTCTCCCGGCAAGTGGGGGGACGTATTTTACCTCTAACATCATACCGTCAGATGTTCCATTAGAGAGCGAAACCGGATCACATGAAGCCGGTGTGCCAACAATGTTTTTTTCTGCGCCGATACTGGATAACTCCCAAAATGTTGCCGGAGTGGTTGTTGTCCGGATTGATATTTCGGAAATCAATGCCATGATGCGGAATATCCACCTGGGAAGGACGGGAGAAACATACCTGGTCAATGCGGACGGTTATATGCTGACGGATTCCCGGTTCACCGAAGATCTGAAAAAACTGCAAAGGATCAAAAAACGATCAGCCCTGGAATTAAAAGTTACGCATCCGGAAACGGGCATGTTAACCAAAGGAGTCGGTGAATGTATAAAGGGCACGGAGGGGTTTGACGCCAATGGTTATACGGACTATCGGGGTGTAGACGTGCTGGGTTTTTGGCATTGGATGCCTGATTGCGGTTGGGGTGTGATTGCGGAAATAGATGTTGATGAAGGATACGGGAAATTGTTCCGATTGCAAAATTCCATCATGTTTATTTTGGGGATTGTTGCAGTGGGGGTCGTTATCACAGTGTTTTTTCTGGGGAAAAGAATTTTGTCTCCAATCAGTTATCTTGCTGAAAATGCCGAAAAAATTGCCGGTGGCAGTTATCAAACAAGGGTGATTTATAACAGGAATGACGAAACGGGCAGGCTTGCCGGCGCAATCAATACAATAGCGGAAATGCTGGAAAAAAAGGTGTGATTTGCCGAGCTGACAACATGAGTAAATAAAATATAAGAGGAAAATGAATCGACGGTGAAGAAACAGCAAAAGGATTTATTTGATGTTAAAAGGAATACCGCGGGAAAGCACCCCCTGGCCGACCGCATCCGACCGCAGAATTTGAATGAATTTGTGGGGCAGGAACATCTTGTTGGCCCAAACAAGATACTTCGAAGGCTTGTAGAAAACAGGGAACTGGTATCCATGATTTTTTGGGGTCCGCCGGGAGTCGGGAAGACAACGCTGGCTACCATTATTGCACAAGCGGTGGATGCATATTTCGTTTCCTTTTCAGCCGTCCTGTCGGGCGTTAAAGATATTCGGGAAGTTATCGAAGAGGCGGGAAACCAGCTCAAATATTATGATAAAAAAACCATTCTCTTCGTGGACGAGATACACAGATTTAATAAAGCACAGCAGGACGCTTTTTTGCACCATGTGGAAGATGGCACCATTACGCTTATTGGCGCTACAACGGAAAACCCATCCTTCGAGGTGAATGCCCCTCTTTTATCGAGATGCAAAGTGCTGGTTCTGGAACAGCTCACCGAAAACCATCTCAAAACTATTATGAAGAATGCCCTTCGGGATAAAGAGCGTGGTCTTGGCAGCCTGCACGTAGAAATACGGGATGAGGCATTGGACTTCATTGCTGGTTTTTCACACGGAGATGCACGGGTTGCTTTAAATACTATGGAAGCGGCTGTTATGTTTACGAAACCGGATCCGGAAGGGAAGCGGACGGTAACCCTGGAAATTGCTCAGGAGGCGATGCAAAAAAAGGCGCTCCTTTATGACAAGGGAGGGGAGGAGCATTATAATGTGATATCCGCCTTTATCAAGTCAATGAGGGGTAGCGACCCCGATGCTGCGCTTTATTGGCTGGCCCGGATGCTGGAGGCAGGAGAAGACCCGCTTTTTGTTGCAAGACGAATGATTATATTCGCCTCTGAAGATATCGGGAATGCGGACCCTGTTGCGCTTCAACTGGCTGTGTCGGCGAAAGATGCGTTCCATTTTGTAGGAATGCCCGAAGGGTGGATTCCTCTGGCACACTGTGTTACCTACCTTGCCTGTGCACCCAAGAGCAATGCGTCATACATGGCATATCTGGAGGCGTTGAAGGACGTCAAAGAAAAAGGGGCGCTGTCCGTGCCGTTTCACGTCAGGAATGCCCCTACGCCTTTGATGAAAGACCTCGGATATAGCAAGGGATATAAATATCCGCATAATTATGGCGGATATGCAGAACAGCGATATCTACCTGACGAGCTTTGTGAAAGGGCATATTACAAACCGACGGATAACGGTTTTGACAGGGTGATAAAAGAACGTCTTGAGTTTTATAAAAAGGGGAAAAATCCCTCAAAATAAAGTAGAAAATCAGGAATTTAAAATTATAATGATGCAAGCTGTACAAGGATAAGCACTCATAAGGAAGAAAAGTATTTTGAAAGGGATAGTAATTATGAAACAGGGTTTATCAGCCGTCTTTATATGTATTTTTTCCTTTTTATTGTTTCTGCCTGAAGCGGGATTTTCCCAAACGCTCAGTATGACAGTGACCGCTTATGATAATTGTGAAATATGCACCGGGAAAACCTGTGAAGACGAGGCTTATGGCATAACGAGTACCGGCAACGTGGCTTCATGGGGAACTGTGGCAGTTGACCCTGCAGTAATTCCGTATGGGACTTTTCTGAAGATTGAAGGATTTGGAGAGCTGGTTTTCAGGGCGGAAGATACAGGCTCTGATATCAGAGGGAATCATATAGACGTATGGATGACGTCACATGAAGATGCCATGCAATTTGGCAAGAGAAAATTGCATGTCACGATAGTACCCCCTTTCCAGAAATATTATGCCTTTTTGAATGAATCAAATTATTTTTCATACAGAATCAAAGTTTTGTCGACTTTTTTGTGTATCGGTTTGCCGTCTGTAATTCGTTGAATTAAGCGCATATCATCATAGATAAACAACGCACGAATATCTTTCCTTTCACATCGCGGCATTAAATCTTTCCCCTCGCTGCAAGACCTGCCTTATTCTCCACCTGATCAACGATATATTTGCTGAACGAAAAGGCGGAAGTAAATGCGGGCGATACGGCATTCAGTATATGCGTGGAATTTTCTCCGTGTTCTGCAACGAAATCCATTTCCAGCTTCATTTTCTCAATATCCAGCAATTGCGCCCTGATGCCTGGATTCAGATAGTCGCCAAAATTGTTGACATCGATCTTTTTTACCAGGTATGTTGACTGTTGTATGAAATAATTGCGGTTGTATTTTTTCATCTCCTCAAAGGCGAGTTCTCTGAAATGGAAACTGTTGAGAAAAAAAAGTTTTGCTTCCCGATACATGATTTCAAGGAATTCATCAAGCCTGAAATTGGAAAGCCCCTGATAATTTTCTCTCCAGAAAGCGGGGATTGCAGTCGGCCCTATCTTTACTTTTCCGGTAACCGTCCTGGTGAAATGCACCCCTAAAAAAGGATTTTTGAGATTCGGAACCGGATATATATGTTTTTGAATTAAATTGCTGTCTTTGTATTCCATGTACAGACCTTTAAAAGGAATGAGCGTATATTTCTTCCCAATACCGAACTGATGTGCGATTTTATCTGAATATGCGCCTGCCGCATTGATGAGATACTTAAATTTTATTTTCTGTGATGTTGTTGTGATGGAATGGGAGTCAACCCTTCTGATAAATTTTTCATTGAATAAGATGCGTACATTTTTGGGTAAATTTTGTGCGACGTGCCTGACCACTTCTTTGGGGTTTACGACAGAAGTGGCAGGTGAATATAAGGCTTTGCTGAAGGTTCGTGCATTTGGCTCCAATTCTTCCAGCCTTTTTTCGTCGATTACTTCCAAAGCCACTCCATTTTTGTCGCCTCTCCTTTTAAGCTCGAATATCCCTTCAAGCTCATTTTCGTCCCTTGCTACAACGATTTTTCCGCACCGATTTATTGCAAGGGCATGTTTCAGGCAGTATTCGGTTAAAAGGGCATTTCCTTCCGCAGTAAATTTGGCCTTCAGACTGTCCGGTGAATAGTAAAAACCAGCATGAAGCACGCCGCTGTTCCGTCCGCTGGCATGACATGCCAGGTCGGATTCCTTTTCGACTATGGTGATAGAGAGGTCAGAATATCTGTTGTTTAATTCTCTTGCTATAGAAAGGCCGACGATCCCACCGCCAACGATTAATAAGTCTGTATGTATCATGGCATGTATCTCCTTGATTATAGATGTTGATGCTTTTGCCTTATGCGACAGGGGTATGGTCTTCTAACGCTTAATCCTGTATAATATCGGCATCAAGTCTGTCGCTGTCGTTAAATGGCGGAGAACTGTTTAGTATATGAGAGAATTGTTCCGTTTCCCGATAGGGCATAAAATTATTTTACATGGAGATGCCGGGATTTAAAGAAAAAAACGTATTGATTTTGTTTTTTCATTATGTTAAATTTCGGCGAAATATTCATGGTATCAGAAAGAATGTTTCCTTAGAGATAAATGAAAAATAACAGGAGAAATAGTTTTCTCGGTTTGTTTTCCCGAGGATGCAGGTAGCCCTGGCGGGTTCGTTGCAGGGTTGACCGGCAGTGAGCATCCGCTGGATGTTAAAAGTACGGAAGGAATATTTGGAGTAAAAATACTATGATACTTGTAATGTCCGGCACAGAAGATGGCAAGGAACTTGTAAAAAGACTCCATAAAGAAGGACTAAACTTTCTGACGACGGTTGCTACGGAATACGGCAAGAGTGTTTTCGGGCAAATTGGATTGGAAACTATTTGTTTGCAGGGTCGTCTGGATGAGAGGGGATTTGCGAAACTGATAAAAGAAAGAAATATTGATGTGGTGGTGGACGCCACGCATCCTTTCGCCGTGCAGGTGTCGCGGAATGCTATAGAGGCATGCAAAAAGGCAAAAATAAACTATCTGCGGTTTGAAAGACAGGAAACAAAAATACCGGACAACCCGCTTATCCACAAGGTGAAGGATATGACTGAAGCGGTAAATGCAGCAAGAAAACTGGGAAAGAGGATATTTCTTACGACCGGCGTGTCAAGTGTGTCAAAATTTATTCAGTTAAAAGACGAAAAAGAATTGTATGTGCGTATTTTGCCCATACCCGAACACGTAGCATTATGCCTGGAAATGGGGATTTTGCCTACGAATATAATTGCAATGCATGGCCCGTTTTCTGAAGAATTAAACCGCGCCACATTCAGGCAGTATAAAATTAACGTAATGGTAACCAAAGAAAGCGGCGAGACCGGGGGAGTGCTTGAGAAGATTTCTGCGGCGCTCAGTGAAAAAATAGACACGGTAGTTATAGAAAGACCCAGAATTGAATTTCCTCAAATATATTCGTCAATAGACGAGATTGTGAGGATGGTAATGCCGAAAAAGTAAGGAGGCTTTATTTTTAACAACATTGGAACCGCGATAAGAATACTTCCTTGCCTGTAACTAACATCTCAGCGGAGCAATCTCTGTTTTCGAAAAGTGTTTCAGATATTCCTCCATGTAGAACGAACTATCTGCGTACGTTGCCTCATGCCGACTGTTCATTTTCCGTGAATTCTCAGGGGATGAAGTAATTTTCTGGCCGGTTTGCAAGAAGATACCATTGTGTTATACTCAAAAAGCCCATAAAATGTGAATTTTAAGATGATAGGGTGGCACGGACAAACCCTGTTTGTCCGTGCTGAACTTGCACAACGTTTTTATTAAATGAGATTCTTCGCTGTCGTTCAGATGACTTTGTTGTCATACTGAACCTTCGCATATATATCATTCCTTCGTCTTGTGTCATTCTGCGGAGAAACCGAAGAATCTTACAACTCAGGACGATATCTGAACATATTCACTACGTTCAGTGTAAACTCCGTGAAGCATCTCAACTTTGAATAGTTTGAAATTCCGAACATAAATCACAGATTGTGACCCTCTTGAGCATACTAACGGCCGTAATACTCCGTAATCGGATTTTCATTCCCTTTCGGTTTTCCCTGTAATTTGGAAAGCAAGTTTGTATTTGACAAATTTCCATATCCATTTACAATGAAAAAGCCGTTCCGTATTGCCGGAAATTTCACACACTGAAATATCCGCAACTTCATTTCTTGAAGAATGACGCCGTGCATCATTCTAAACGATTATGAAGGTTTCCAATTATCTTTAATTTCTTTAGCAAATAAAAGGAGTCCCCGCATGCAAGGCAATCCGAAAGTAATCGAAGCTCTCAATGAAGTGCTCAAGGCAGAAATAACGGGCATCAACCAATATTTTGTACATGCTAAAATGTGTGAAAACTGGGGCTATCATTCCTTATATGAATTTAGTGAAAAAAACTCTATTGAGGAAATGAAGCATGCAGAAAAACTACTCGAACGCATGTTGTATCTGGAAGGCATTCCCAAAATGGAGAAAGACAAGCTCAATATCGGCAAAAATACAAAAGAGCAACTGGAAAATGATTATGCCCTGGAAAAAGCCGCCATTGTGAGGCTCCAAAAGGCAATCACGCTCTGTGATAGTCTGGGAGACGCCGGTACCAGTGACTTGCTTGAGCATATCCTCCTCGATGAAGAGAAACATGCCAATGATTTGGAGGCATTGTTGCAGCAAATTAAAGACATGGGCATTGAGAATTTCTTATCCACACAGGTAAACAAAAACGAAAAATCATAAAAGCATACAGGGATCAGGGAATGGTAGTATACCTAATTAAACCCTGGTCCCTGATTTACCCTTTCCTGAAAATATCCGCCTTTCCGACGTCCCACATAAATTACTTCTCTCTTCCTTTAAACTCAACATCTTATAGAAATATCAACTGCAAGGTATACTCAAGATGCTCATAATCTGTAATTTATAAACAACATTGTGCAAGTTCAACACGGACAAACAAAGTTTGTCCATGCCACCCTGTCGTCAATTTAAAATTCACATTTTGTGAGCTCTTTGAGTATATATTGTGAGTTGAAGGCTGATAATTGTAAGTTTAATCCGAAGCTATTGGCTTACAGCTTAACAATCTAAGCCCAATGTAGGACGGAACGGAGGTAGTAAATATATGAAAAATATTATTGCGTATAGTTTGCTAGTTGTATGTGGGATTTTTAGTCTTAGTACTAATGTAACATTTGCAGAGGCCGCGCCAACTGTAACAACGGGTAGGGTTGCATATCCCAACGAGACGTCAGAACCTCTGGTCGGAGTTGTGTATCTTGATGAAACTTCAGTATCTCTCTATGGCACAGTCAATCCGAATGGTCTTGCTACCACGGTATGGTTTGAATATGGAACAAGTAGTGGTTCTTACAGTAATGTTTCCTCAACACAGAATGTAAGTGGGACAACCACTCAAAGAATCCGCAGTGATATAACTGGATTATCATTATCAACACAAGCGGGCCATTTTGACAGTTATTCTTACAGGATTGCAGCACAAAATAGCATGGGCATATCTTATGGGAGCGAAAAATACATAGCTCCAATAGTGCCAAATTTTTCGTCGGGTGTTGTAACTTATGATGCAACAAATATCACATCGAATTCAGTCACGCTTAGAGGAGAAACCACAACTGTTGTGCATGATGTTCGGTTTGAGCTTGATACTATTGACGGCGAATATTTTTATGAAGTAAATGTTACCGAAAATTTCCCTTCCGATTACAGTGCAAACCTTAGCGGGCTTTCACCTGCAACCACGTATTATTACAGAATAGCAGGGTGGGATAAGTTGTATATTTACTATGGGGAACAAAAATCTTTTACAACGTTAGAAGCAACGGCAACGCCTGTAACAACCCCGACACCTGAGTGCGAGGTTACGTCTATGGAGGTACTACCAAAGAGGCTAAGGCTCAGAAGGGGCGAGCAGGGTGAAGTAATTGTAACCTTGAAAGGCGATACTTGCATTCCAGGGGGTGAAACAGTAATAGCAACCATTGGCAGGGTTGATAGTAAGCGTATATCGGTTTCATCAGCAGAGGAAATTACAGACGAAGACGGCCTGGCCACATTTATAATTACTGCAAAAGATAAGATTGGTAACGCAAAAGTAACGTTCGAGGCAAACAATTTGAAAAAATCAATAGTTGTTAAGGTGAGGAAATGAAGTATCGTTATGCACCACAGGGTTTTTGAACACGCCGATGCATATAATACATTGAGTTACCGCATTTATCGCATATTGAAATCTCCTCCCGCTTTTTCATGTATTGTATCAATGTCGTCACAAATGCCGCATGACTCCACGTCAAAGGCGACACCGATAACGGCGCATTGGTATAGGGGTCAATCTGTTCGGCAAGCACGCCAGATTCCAGCGCCCTCTCTACCACCCATTCGAGGATGGGCAATGCATTATTCAGTTCCGTCAGATTTTTTGCACGCATGATGTCATACTCAGCCAGCCACATCGTACAGATAAACCACGGGTTTCCCGGTGCACGCTCCGTATCATTACCAACACGATGATAAATATCATTGGTATACCTGGCAATCCCACCCACAGACGTCTTTACCCATAGTTTTTCCTTAATTGCGTTCATTGTCGATACTACCATTGATGATTCAGGACTGAACGTCCCAAAGGCAACCAGCCCATAAAGACTCGCATCCACCGTCATATCCAGTTCATACCCATTTGCAGTCCTTTTCCCCATCCGTGCGAATCTTCCTTCATTCTTATCGTAAAAATATGCGATCAGGGCTTCTTTCATCTTTTCTGCAATTTCACGATATTTATTGCCGTGTTCCGTCTCTCCAAAAGCACAGGCAAAGTTGCCTGCCGCCCGCAATCCCGCAATGACCGCCGATACCGTAAAAGTATGCACCCCATACCGTTCTTCCCAGAGATCATACGAATCGAGAGGCAAACCGGTCTCTTCGTCCCTGAATTTAACCATAAATTCCGCTGCGTTGACGATCAAACACCGGTACAAAGGCTTTACAAATTCAATATCCCGGAACTCATCGTAATGATTCCACAATGCCCAGACGACCAGCGCAATGCCGTCTTCCTGGATGGGAAGGCTCTTTTTTTCTTCCTTTATCCACGGATGCCACGAACTGGCAACAGACCTGTCGGGATTGTATTTGTGGAGCAAATAACCCTCTTTGGAAATAACGTCTGCACAAAACTGGAAAAATCGTCTCGTTATGTCCATGTACCCTGACTTGATAAGGGCGTGTGCAACCAGGGAGCCGTCGCGCGGCCACATATACGAATAGGTATCTCTCCCCATCTGGACAATATCCGAGTCATTCGCTGCAATAATAGCCCCGTTGTTATCGACCTGCGTTCGTATAATCAGCAAGCTCCTTTTAAAAAAGGAGACAAGTTTTTGGGGAAGGTCGTAGAAATTAAAGACCTCTTTACTCACCCACATTTTCCAGTAATTTTCAGTACGCCTGATCAACTCTTCCGGTGTTTTTTCCCAGATAACTTTGTTCAGCTTCACCACTTCACTGTGGTTCATCCCCGCAGCAATCCAGTAGTGGGCGGTATTTTCACCATGTGCCTTTATCTGGAGATTGATTCCCAGCGTTGAATCAACCGAACCCTGAGCAATGGGATTCCCGCTTAACGTCCCATCCTCAGCATCCCTCCAGGTCCCTTCAGCGCCGCGTAATTCCTTGATTCCGGCGGCAAAATGATCTACCCCGCACTTTGCCGGGTCGCAGCAATTGATCAAAAAATACCGCTGGGATTTATAATGAATGATTGCCCTCGTATCGGGGTCATAATAGGCCGTATCCCCTATCTCATTTTCGTAGATATGAAAATCATGATTGAAAAATAATCGTATTTCACGGTCTCTCCCCTCCAGATTCCTGACCACGATTTCCTTCACAAAAATATTCAAGTGGAAATCGACCGTGTCATACATCTGGAGTTCGATTTTTAAACGGTCATTCCTTGCCTTCACATCGGTCACCAGGGTATCTTCCTTATATTTCAAAGTCTTCTGCCATTCGCCGCCCATCCAGCTAAATTGCCCATCAACCCAGACACCCATCCTGCTGGGATGCCCGATGGTGTGGTTCTCCTTTCCCACATACGGGTAATAAATATCCCTGATCTGGTACTCCCGATCGAAGGTAACCAGCATCGAACCATTTCCTACCGGTATGTCTCTGGGCATATATCTTCCTTCCTTAATAAGTCCAGTTCACCGCAGAGGACGCTAAGGTCGCGGAGAAAAAACAGAAGGTGAGAAACTGAGAAGATGAGAAATTAAGAAACTTAGCCTCCCATTCTCTCAACTTCTTAACTTCTCAGATTCTCTGCGTTCTTTGCGTCTTTGCGGTGAAATTCTCCTACTATGTTAGATTCAAAACCAACAATTTAGGTTCTGTCATCTCTTCCATGGCGTAGCGGACGCCCTCGCGTCCAATGCCTGAATCCTTAACACCCCCGTACGGCATGTTATCAGCACGGAACGAGGGCACGTCGTTTACAATCACACCCCCTACCTCCAGATGCTCATAGGCATAAAAAACATGTCTGATGTTGTTGGTAAACACACTCGCCTGCAATCCATAGGAGGAATCATTTATCCGTTTTACGGCCTCCTCGAAGGTGTCGTACTTTGAAACTGTCGCTGCCGGCGCGAACAGTTCATTTGTATTGACCTTCATCTGCGGCGTTGTTTTGGTAATCACCGTCGGTTCGTAGAGCGTGCCCCTGCGTCTTCCCCCGCATGCAATGACCGCACCCTCCTTCACCGCTTCATTAACCCACGATTCTATTCGTTGAGCGGACTGTTCGTCTATCATAGGCCCAAGCCTTGTTTCTTCACTGAGGGGATCACCTATTTTTAACGTTTTTACCTCATCCAGAAATTTCGGCATAAAATCATCGTATATCTTTTTGTTGACAAAAAGCCTCGGAGGGATATGCATACCTGCCCGCTGAATGAAAATGCGCTTACAATGCACCGTTTTACGGCATAGTCAAGATTGTCACTACTATCAACAATAGCGCCCGCATTCCCGCCCAGTTCCAGGGTTACCCGTTTCTTGCCCGCAATCTGCCTGAGCCGCCACCCTACCGCTGCGCTGCCGGTAAAGGTAAACATCCTGATGCGTTCGTCTGCAACCATCCGCTCTGCCAGACTAGACGCACACGGGAATACACTAAACCCTCCGGCTGGCCAGCCTGATTCAGAAATAACTTCACCAAGCATCAGGGCGCTCAAAGGGGTCTTAGAGGCTGGTTTAATGATAATCGGATTTCCCGAAGCAATGGCTGGTGCTACCTTATGCACGATAAGGTTCAATGGAAAATTGAATGGTGAAATGCCCAATATCGGGCCGATAGGAAACCTTTTATGAATCGCCGTCCTGTTTTTAGAACGCTCGGTAATGTCCAGAGGGATGTATTCACCCAGCATCCTCTTGGATTCCTCTACAGCTATTTGAAATGTGCCAACTGCCCTTTCGGCCTCTGCCCGTGCATCTGTGATGGGCTTCCCTGCCTCCAGTGCAATCGTCCGGGCGAATTCCTCACTCCTCTTCTGAACCCCGTCCCTGATATTACTTAAAATTTCAGCCCTTTTATAACTGGGCAGCTTCCTGGTTTCCTCGAAGGCACGGACAGCAGCCTGAATGGCATCGTTTGCGTCCTTTTCCGTTGCCAGAAAAGCAACGCTTACAATCTCATTATTGTATGGGTTCCTTACCTCCAGAGCATCCTTGCTTTCCCGCCATTCGTTGCCGATAAGGTATTTATATTTATTTTCCATTTTAGGAATACATTATTCATAAAAATCGTGTGTACCGATGTCCAAGAACAAAACCGCATCTTTTGTGAGAAATATAAATTTAATCCTGTAAGAATAATCGACCCGGAATGCCCATGCTTCCTTTTCTTTTCCTGATAATTTATGTGTTTTTAGGCGCTTATCGAAGGGATTTTTCCGAAAAACAGCTTCTTTTACCTTCGCCTTTTCTTGAATTTTTTTGTGTAATTTCTTGTAGCTTTTTATGAAGCGTGGCGTATAACATGAATTTCCATGCGATCAATCCATATCCGCCAGAGAACGGATTCTTTTACATTTTCCCTTGCGATATTCGCTTAAACCTTCTTTTACCAGGGAATCAATCTCTTCAGCCTCTTTACCTTCCAGGTAATACGTGGGTACTGCTCTTGCACATAATTTTTGATACTCACGAAGTGACAGAATGACAACTCCGCCTTCTTTGTTAACGATACTTTGCGAAACAGAAATTTCCTTTTTATCTTTCATAATCCAACGACTCCTTTTAATTTTGTCCATATTGTCAACTGCCGGCTTGAATCCAATTCCAACTCTGAATATTTACGAAACATGCGATATTAATAACACTAACCAATGACAAAATCAAATGGCAACTTATTCCGTTTTGGTATGTCTGAGCAGATTTTGGCAACTACGTAATTTGTGCGCTATTCACTTTAGCCAAAGGGGTGTGCAAATGGATTTTCCTGCGTTCTTCTCTATATGCCCGTTCTGAATTCTTTCGACCACCTATCGGTGAACGATGGCATCAACTGGGTACGGTTAAGGAATTTCCAGGTCTCTACCCATTTAATTTATTTCTCCATAATAAACCAGTTCCAATTATCCTGGGAACCCAGGATACGTCTCACTTATTCAATCTCCAGCCGCCCCCTCATCTTTATATAATCAATCATTTTCTAACCCAAAAACATGCTCAAAATATGCCCGAAGAATTTCTGCAACGCTCCATGCCTGCGAGATGCATCCGCGTGGCGTGTGGGGCTGGTCTCCATCAAATATCTCAGAAACCGTCCCTAATCCGGCCTCATACAGGTGTCCATAAAACGGGATAAACAGTCCTTTGATATAGTCCAGGGTATCCTTATTACCGGCATAAGCCTTTGTATATGCCGAAATGTATGGGCCTATCAGCCATGCCCATACTGTGCCCTGATGATACGCCCTGTCCCTTTCGTAAACATTCCCGCAATACCGGCCAATATAATCCCTATCCTTTGGTGAAAGGCTTCTCAAACCGTACGGTGTCAACAGGTGTTCCTTCACTATCTCAACAACATTTCTCTGTCTCGTTTTTGGCAGCATCGAATACGGCAGACTCACGGCAAATATCTGATTTGGCCGTATGGCGCTGCTTCGCACATCACCGTCAACATAGTCATAAAGATACTGCCCTTCATCATACCAAAAGGCACCATTAAATGACTTGCTTACTTTTTCTGCTAAAACAGTGTAGTCTTTGCTCTCGTTGTTCAAACTAATTTCGCGGGCGAGGAATGACATGATTTTTAATGCATTATACCATAACGCATTAATTTCCACAGCCTTTCCCATACGCGGCGTCACCACCCAATTACCTATCTTCGCATCCATCCACGTCAGTTGCACCCCCTCAGCACCCGCATAAATTAATCCATCGTCATCCGCATGGATATTGTACCGAGTTCCCTTCCAGTAATACTCAACAATTTCTTTTAATACGCCATAAAAATCTTCGTGAATAGTTTTTACATCCTTTGCAAAGCGCAGATACTGGTATACCGCCTGAATATACCACAGCGACGCGTCAACGGTATTGTATTCAGGCGTCTCGCCGTAATCAGGGAACCGGTTGGGTATCATCCCTTTGCTTATATACTGTGCATACGTAAGCAATATTTCCCGCGCATCTTCGAACCTGCCCTGTATGAGGGTAAGTCCCGGCAGCGAGATCATGGTATCGCGTCCCCAGTCACCAAACCAGTGATACCCTGCGATAATACTCTTCTTATCGTTTTCTCGTTTCACGATAAAACTGCTGGAAACAGTCAACAAAGATTTGCACAATTTGGTAATATTTTTTACTTCTTCCTGTGGAGGTTCGAGAGGTAATGCCGGGGGTTGGAGGCCTGGATCGCTTACCTCTAACTTCAAACCCCTGTCCCCTTTTTCACGCAGTGCGGTTTCTTTCTGTAATAGCTCAAACCCATTCACTGTCTCGTATTTATTGGTAGAGGCGACGATGTAACAATCCGTCCCTTTATTCAGGTCGAACTGGAATGCGCACGGACTGGAGTGATCTTCATGCGACTCCAGACCCCGTTCAATTTCTTTCGGGTATTCCATATTTTTATACCAGAATGAGGCATTATCCATCGCTTCTGCATTATGAAAAAGGTACATGGGTGTAAACCCTTCGTATGGCTGTAAACATATCCCTCCGTTAGCAAGAATTTTATAATCGGTCTTAAAAGCCTGATTTTCATGGGTAAGCCAGTGATAGTCACGAAATGCAACCAGGACCCTTGCCTTCAATGTAAGGTTAAACGTCCGTTCGCCCCCACAATTCATCTGATACAAAATTACCGTTGTATTTTCGCCATGAACCATAAACACTGTTTTTTTGACGTTTACCCCCCGAACAGCATACTCAAAGGTGGGAAATGGGTTTAAACTGAATTGGACGAGATTTTTATATCCTTCCGGATAGACGGCGTTAGGGTAGATATTTGTGGCTAGCGGAAACTCCTCGCCGTTAATGCACAGAAATTCTTCCAGTTTGGAGAGCAACAGGGTGCGTCCCAGAGGCGGCTTTGTTGCCGCCATAAGCAGGCCGTGATAGCGCCTTGTATTCGCCCCGATTATCGTAGACGACGCATACCCGCCAATGCCGTTGGTTATCAGCCATTCTTTTTCAGCGGATTGAGAGATGTTGTGACATGTTTCTTTATTGAATGCTATAATCATACCGTGCGATTTGATTAAACCTGCAAAAATTGTACGGGAAATTATTCAGAGCCGTTTTAAAAATACAGCCTCCGTTTTGTTTAGTCAATAGTTTTTCCGTTTATAAACTTCCTAACCGAACGAATGTTTTTCTGTTTCTCACGGGTGGCAGGAGAAAACTCCTGCCACCACACAATACTGTGGATTTTTTCAATATAAATTTCCATACGAAATTCCACACGTTCAACCCTTTTATTGATTGATTAATTACAAAAAAATAGTATAGTATTTTATTCTACTTACTCTATTCCTTTTCATCTCATAAATCACGTTCAGGTTTTTCATGACAGGTAACACAGGCGTCTCAATTGTCCGTTGCCAGAGCTATAGCAGGGAAAATGTGGGAGACGCAATCACCAGGACATTCGACTTTTTTGGCGGAATCGACTCCTTTATAAAAAAAGGAGCAAAGGTGCTTTTAAAGCCGAACTTTTTGAAAGAAAGCGCAACGGATGAATGTGTTATAACCCATCCTGCAATCATAGAGGAAATTGCAAAAAAAACGCTGGAACTGGGGGCAACGCCCATTATTGGTGACAGTCCTGCCTTCGGTGCAATATCGTCAATTGCAAAACGAGCAGGCATTGACCGGTTTGCAAAAGAGCACGGTATCGAGATAATTGAACTCGATACGCCGCGCAGGATACATGCGAAATGCGGAACAAAACCGTTTTCGTTTACCGTTTCAGGAAAAGCGCTGGATGCGGACGTCATTATCAACATCCCCAAGCTCAAGGCACATGTACAACTCCTTTACACTGCTGCGGTAAAAAATATGTATGGCTGTGTTTGCGGCAAAAGGAAGGCGTGGAGGCATTTGAGGTCAAATAACGATTTGACCTGGTACACAGAAATGCTGCTGGCCAATTATCAGGCGGTAAAGCCCGCCTTTACCATCGTTGACGCTGTAATGGCTATGGAAAAGCGCGGACCGTCGGGAGGCGTTCCCAGACGGGTCTCTCTAATTATCGGAGGCGTCGATTGCGTGGCTATCGACCGTGTTGTAGCTGAGGTACTTGGCGTCTCTCCCTCCGAGGTTCCTCTCCTGGAAACAGCAAAGGCTCACAAGATAGGAGAGCACAATTTGTCAAAGATACCTGTTCATGGAGAATCACTGCCTTCGGCAAAAATCCGCAATTTCGAGCTGCCGAAACTTATACCGATAGGCTTTGACACGTTTAGGGTCATAAAGAGTCTCTTCAAACATCTATGGCTGAAAAACTTTGGCAAGGCATTGTTATTCCTTTTGGCTTTTTATCTTACGTTTCCCATGAATGCATATTCAGAAACAGACAGAATGAAGAACTTCCCTGCACAGGTGACCCTTAGTGATATTATTCATATCCCGACCGGACAAAAGGTCAAGTTTCCCGACCTGTCCGCGTTTTTCGATTGTTCCAGCATCCTTTACGTTGGAGAGTCTCATGCCAACAAAGCCGCACACCAGGTGCAACTCCAGGTGCTTAAGGAATATCATGCCAGATACGGAGACAATATTGCGATAGGCATGGAGATGTTTACCAGACCCTATCAGCCGTTTTTAGACCAATGGATTGCAGGAGAAATCGATGAAGAAACATTCCTGAGAGATACGCAATGGGATACCGAGTGGGGGCATGATTATTATTTGTATAAAGATATCCTGGATTTTGCCAGAGAAAAAAAGATACCCGTAATCGCCCTGAATGCGCCAAAATCGCTGGTAAAATTAGTGAGCAAAAAGGGGATGCGGGGTCTCAGCGAAGAAGAAAAAAAGCAACTGCCGGATATGGACGTAACGGACTATTTCCACAAAATCTACATAGAAAAGGCTGTTCGCGGACATGCCGACCATACGATTGACGTCGACAGATACAACGAGGTGCAAAGTTTGTGGGAAGAATATATGGCACAGTCAATAACGGACTACCTGTCTTCCTGGGAGGGAAAAGGGAAAAAGATGCTGGTCTTTGCGGGAAACGGACACATTGTATATGATTTCGGCATCCCCAAGAGGGTATTCAGGCGCAACCCTCAGCCGTATTATACCATTTATCCTGCGGAGTTCAACGAGAGTACGCCCCCGGTCGCGCAGGATATATTCTCCGATGACTTTCCGCTGGAACCTGCGGATTTCGTATGGATTATTTCGCCGATACCCGTGCAGGACAAAAGAATATACCTCGGCGTTCAAATTCAAAAAAAGGAGGATGGCAAATTAATCATACAGGAAATTACGCCCCAAAGCCCTGCTGAAAAAGCGGGATTCATCGCAGGGGATACAATCTTGTCGATCGACGGGAAAGAACTCCGGAATGTTGGAGAACTGGTTCGTTATCTCCAGACAAAACTGTTTGGCGATACCTGCACGGTGGATATCGAGCGGGACGGAAACAGGATTCCTTTTTCTGTCGTTCTTTTTGAAATAGAACATAAGTAAATGTTTAGGAATTCAAAACGCTCGATGTACAGGAATTTCAAAGTGATAGTTCGAATATCGTCCGATAGAAATACCGGGTTGTAGTCCAATAAATTTTTGTTTTCAGTCATTTTAAAAAATACAAACAAATCATGCATACAACATTATCGACACAATACAATCCAAAAGAAATAGAAGGTAAATGGTATCAATGCTGGGAAGAAAAAGGCGTCTTTCACAGCGTACCTGACAACGTAAAAAAACCTTACACGATTGTTATTCCGCCTCCCAATGTTACCGGTATGCTCCACATGGGACACGCCCTCAATAATATCCTCCAGGACATTTTGATCCGATGGAGACGTATGCAGGGATATAATGCCTTATGGATGCCAGGCACAGACCACGCGGGCATTGCCACACAAAACGTGGTTGAGCGGGAATTGGCCACAAAACGCATCAAACGCGAACACCTCGGACGAGACCGCTTTATCGAGGAGGTCTGGAAATGGAAAAATCAATATGGCTCGACTATTATTAAGCAGTTAAAAAAATTAGGCAGTTCCTGCGACTGGCAGCGGGAACGGTTTACTATGGATGAAGGACTCTCCGCAGCGGTAAAAGAATCTTTCGTGCTTTTATTTGAACGCGGGCTGATTTACAAAGGCAAATACATAATCAACTGGTGCCCCCGATGCTGCACGGCGTTGGCGGACGACGAGGTTGAACATGAAGAACATGAAGGCAATCTGTGGCATATCAAATATCCGTTCAGAGATTCTCCCCACATGCACCTTGTGGTAGCCACGACCAGGCCGGAAACCATGCTTGGCGATGTTGCAGTAGCCGTTAACCCCAAAGATGATCGCTACAAAGACATGATCGGAGAAGCGCTCACCCTTCCTATTATCGGACGGGAACTGCCGATAATTGCGGATGAATTCGTAGATCCTTCATTCGGTACGGGAGCGGTCAAAGTCACCCCTGCCCATGATCCCAATGATTTTGAAATTGGCAGACGTCACAACCTGACGCCTATCGTCGTCATGAAAAATAGCGGCATTATGAATGAAAACGCGGACGAATTTGAAGGAATGGACCGTTTTGAATGCAGAGAGGCCTTGATAGAAGAATTAAAACTGAAAAAATTCATCGAAATCGTCATTCCGCATATACATTCAATAGGGCACTGTTATCGTTGCCATACTGTTATAGAACCGCACGTTTCCGATCAGTGGTTTGTAAAAATGCGCCCGCTTGCCGATGCTGCCGTCCGTGCGTCACAAAAGAAATCCGTAGTTTTCTTTCCTGAACGATGGGAAAAAATTTATCTGAACTGGCTTGAGAACGTACGCGACTGGTGTATTTCAAGACAGATATGGTGGGGACACCGCATTCCGGCCTGGTATTGCCAGGACTGCGGGGCTGTCAATGTCTCTCGTACTGATCCCTCCAGGTGCTCAAAATGCAACGGCACAGCATTGAAGCAGGATGAGGATGTGCTCGATACGTGGTTCAGTTCTGCGCTATGGCCGTTTTCCACTTTAGGCTGGCCGGAAAAAACTCCTGAATTAAGCTATTATTATCCAACATCTACTCTCATAACAGACAGGGGGATCATTTATTTCTGGGTTGCACGGATGGTTATGATGGGGCTCGAAACACTGCGGAGCGTTCCATTCTCCCATGTTTACATACATGGAACAATCCTTGACGAGCAAGGAAGAAAAATGAGCAAATCGCTTGGCAACGGCATAGACCCGCTTGTTATGATAGAAAAGTACGGGGCTGACGCCGTTCGGTTTTCGATTACCATACTGACCACAGAAGGGCAGGACATCAAACTCTCCGAAAGCAAGTTTGAAATGGGGCGTAATTTTACAAATAAATTATGGAATGCAGCCCGATTCGTCATAATGAACCTGGAGGAAAAAACAGAGGCAGAACAGGAGCCGCCTTCTCCGCAGGCAAAACAGCGCAATGATAATCCGGACACAGGCGGAATTGCCGCTCTATGCTTTGAAGACCGGTGGATACTCAGCCGTTTACATGCAACAATCGAGGCGTGCACTGCTTTGCTGGAACAGTTCAAATTCAACGATGCGGCAATGAAGATTTACGATTTTACCTGGCACTCCTTCTGCGATTGGTATCTGGAAATTATCAAGGCGCGTCTTTACGAACCGGCGAGTTTCCGGGATAAAAAGACGGCACAGGCCATCCTTGCGCAGGTTTTTAATCAAATACTGCATCTCCTGCATCCCTTTGTACCGTTTATTACCGAGGAATTATGGCAGAATTTAAAAACCTCCGTACGTGAAAACAATATCCCCATTCAGGAAAATATGCAATGCGAATACCTCGTGTGCAGTACATGGCCAAAAATACATCCGCAGAGTAAAGACACAGACGCGGAAACGGTCATGGAAATGCTGCAGGACATTATCCGGGCTATTCGCAACATCCGCAGCAAAATGAACATTAAGGAAAAGCTGAAATTGAATGCCGTAATCTCCCTCTCCGGGAATATTGAATACGATTTGAAGGAGCACACCGAACTTCTCAAGCGGATGGCGCACCTTAATCAGGTAACGATTGGCATCGGACTTACCAAACCGTCTAATTCCGCCTGTGAAGTTATCGGACAGATACAGGCATTTGTCCCCCTGGAAGGAATTATTGACCTGAATACGGAAAAAGAGCGCCAGATGAAACACTTAAAACAACTGGAAGAGCATTTACAGATAGTGCGCAATAAACTGGAAAACAAACATTTTGCGACAAAAGCGCCGGAACATATAGTCATCATGGAACAGAATCGTCAAAAGGAATTGTTAGAACAGATACATAAAGTAAAAGCAATCTTACATGACCTCCGTGCATAAGGGGAAAGCAGCTACAAATATGGAAAAAATATATGGTATACGTTTTTGCGTCATTGTAATGTCATTTTTTATTCTCATGCCGTTTCTCTGCGCCGGCACGACTGAACAAAAAGAAAAGACCAGGAAATGCCCGGTGTGTAATACACTATATTCTGAAGAAACCAACTTCTGCGGCAATGATGGTTCAAAACTGGAAAAGATATATACAAAAAAAATCTGCCCGGAATGTAAAAAAGAAGGCGCCCCTGGCGATAAATTTTGCAGGGAGCACGGAAAAGAACTGACAACACTGCCTGAAGAGGTACCCGGGAAACAAGAACCGGACGGCTTAAAACAGAAGAAAGAACTTGCATTAAAATATTACAAGGAGGGCAACGACCTTTGCGATGCGGAATCGTACGATCTGGCGCTGGAATCATACAAAAAAGCGGAAAATGAATTTCCGGATTTTCCGGAGCTCCACTATAACATGGGCTGGCTTTACAGCAAGCTGGGCACTATAGAAAAAGCCGTGCATCATTTGCAAAAGTATATTGTCCTTTCCCCCAAAGCCAAGGACGTGACCGAGGTGCAAAGTTATATTGTTATAATGAAAAAAGCGCAGGAAAAACAAAATGATATCAAGAATACCTTCGCAAACAGAGACCAAATCATGAAAAAGGCAGCCGCCGAGCAAAAGCAAAAACACAAAAGTGTCACAATTCCTGCCGGAGAATTCATCATGGGAATGAATGACGCAAGACCGGACACCTATCCCGAACGCACGATTTACCTCGATGCTTACGAAATCGACCAGTATGAAGTAACCAACGCCCAATATTGGGAATTTCTTGAATACATGAAAAAAACAAATGACCACAGTAAGTGTTTTAAAGGCGAACCCAGCAGCAAGGATCACACCCCAAGATTCTGGGATAATGAATATTACAACTCGCCTGACTATCCTGTTGCAAGGATTGACTGGTATGACGCCTATGCCTATGCTGTGTGGGCAGGCAAACGACTTCCGACCGAGTCGGAGTGGGAAAAAGCAGCCAGAGGAGCGGACGGAAGAGGTTTCCCGTGGGGGAATGAATGGGATCCCTCAAGATGCAACTTGAAAGGAGAACCCAAACCCGTGGGAAGTGAACCGGGGGGAAAGAGTGTTTACGGATGCTTCGACATGGCCGGCAGTGTTTATGAGTGGTGCGCAGACTGGTATTTGGAATCATATTATTCAGAATCACCATCAATGAACCCCAAAGGGCCTGAAAGTGGCGTAAGACGGGTTATACGGGGCGGATCACGGTTTTCAGTGCCTTTTCAGGTAAGAACCACCACAAGAAAATCGGAGCAGCCTGATTTATTCAATCTCTCCATGGGATTCCGCTGTGCAAAAGATGTAGAAGTCAAATAATACCTGTCCGGTGGAAACGCAGATATTTTTTTGATTCAGGAAACATTCTGTGTTTTAATATTGTTTATAGTCACATGAAAAGCTGGGAAATATTTTGAACACCATTTTATTTTGAAAGGAGTAGATTGTGAAGCGTATTGGATATGTAATGGGCATTATTGCAGTAGTATTCGTAATAGCGACCTCCTATGCACTCAAGACGACATTTGCTTCGAGCTGCTGTGGAACAAAGGACGCCGCTGCTGCAGAAAAGGCAGACACTAAATGCGTTGTATGCGGCAAGGTAATAGAAAAAGACAAAGGCGTTAAGGTCGCCTGCGAAGGAAAAACGGTGACGTTGTGCTGTGACGGCTGTGCGGAAGCTTTTAAGAAAGACCCCTGCAAATATTGTGATCAGGAAAAGTGTGAAAAGCGGAAATAGCACCGCGATACCCTCTCTTTAAAAGGCGTTCTTGTCTCCCTTGAGAAGGCAAGAACGCCTTTTTCGTTTACCGGCTTGCTGCAAAGCGGCATTATTTTTTTATCTCTTTTACCAAAAATGTCCCTTCCGGAGGATTTAATAAAATTGTTTTCACCCGTTCCTGCCATACATTACCAAATTGCTTTAGCTCCTCATCGGATGCTTTCCCGGATATCGCCAGAGGCATGAGTTTGTCAACGCGCTCATCCACCGGTACCGCACTGACACAATACGTGATCTCTACCGCTTTATCAGTATCCACCCTTTGGAATGTCATGGAACAGACCGACTTGGGATCAGGCGCGCTGTCCTTGTCAAAAACCAGCAAATTATGCCTGCTAAACTTACCGCCGGCGCCAAGACCTTTAAAACCGTTTTCTGCGGCCGCTCCGGTTACCAGTGTCACAATCTGAGATATCGGTCCGTTAACCTTAAAATCAACACCGCCTTTGAATACCACCCTGATATTTCCCCTTACAGGAATCTCTTCGCCGTAGAGATGTTTTAATGCCAGGTGGATAGACTTAAAAGCTCCCGCAACGGCTGGGCAGGAATGTCCTGCGCATTTTACCGCATCCATATACGAAAAAGAAAACACGCCTCCCTTTTCTGTCGCGCCAAGCATAACCGCCAACGGATCCCTGATCCTTATTGATTCAACACTATTAAATACATCTTCCCCCTGTTTTATTTGCTCCTCCGCTGAAACATGCCTATGCACTGCAATACAACTTACAACAATAACAGCCAGCGCGCAAAAAAATAACCATTTTAACGAACACGTTTTATACAACCCGCTTTTCATCTTTCGGCTCCTTTCCATAGGGAACAATTCCAATAATTCTTTATTGCAGAATAAATAAAACTCACTTAAAATATGAATGCACAAATTTAAATGCACAAGAATTTCAAAGTTGCGAATGTAGAGCGAAGAGGCTCTTTGCTTTACATTTTTAGGTTCAGGTTGCAAACCCACCTGGTGGGACGCTTGTCCTTACCAATGAGGGGAGAAAAACCTGTAAGGACACGGCGCACCGTGTCTCTACTCGCTAATTCATTTTTTGAATAATAAAAATAGTGTATCTTCGTAAGCCTGTTTAGGCAAGATTATTGTGATGAAAAAGCTTAGAATCGGCGTTGTCCCTTATATGAACGCCAAACCTTTGATTTATGGACTAGACCGCCATCCTGAGGTAAACGATCTCCGTTTTGAAGTGCCTTCTCTTCTGCCGGAGATGTTGAACAATGATCAGATTGACGTGGCAATCATACCCTCTATTGAATATTTTAGAAACGGGAATTACGCCATTATTCCCGATATTTCCATTTCCTCGGCAGGCGCTGTGGAGAGCGTGAAGATATTTTCCCGCGTGCCGTTACAGGACGTCAAATCAATCGCATTGGATAAAAGCTCATGCACCTCCAGCACCCTTGCAAAAATTATTTTTCAGGAACACTATCACCTTTCGCCGCAATACACCCAATGGAATAAGCAATATGACATCTCTGCCGCCCAAACAGATGCGGTGCTGATCATCGGGGACAATGCAATGAAAGTCATCGATAATGGCTATACTGTCCTGGACCTGGGACAGGCATGGTACGAATACACCGGACTTCCTTTCGTCTATGCATTCTGGGCAGTAAAAAGAGAAAGATATATCCCCGGGATTAACGACCTGCTGAAAAATGCCAAAGAAGCGGGTATTCGATCCGTCCGGTCATTGGCAACTGCCGAATCGCAACGGCTCCAACTGTCCGAAGATACTTGTATGCATTATCTGACGCGTGCAATACAATACAATTTCGGCGATAAGGAATTAGAGGGGCTTAAGACATTTTATCATCACGCCGCTGCATTGGGGTTAGCCCCGAAAGGGGTAAAGATTGTATTCAACGGCCGCAAAGCGTAAAAACGATATGAACGGAATCGAACAAATACTTACAAAGTCTTTAAATAATATAAGGCTGTCTCAAAACGACTGCGCCGCCTTATTTGCCGTACAGGATATTACCCAACTTGGAATGGCTGCGGATGCAGTTGCCGGAAGAAGGCATCCGGAAAACTACAGAACTTACATTATAGACAGAAACATCAACTATACAAATATCTGCACGTCTAAATGCAGGTTTTGTGCTTTTTATAGAGAAATGGAGCATAGCGACGGTTATCTCATCCCCAAAAACGTTCTGTTTAAAAAAATAGAAGAAACCCTGTCTCTCGGCGGAAGACAAATTCTTCTGCAGGGGGGACTTCATCCGGCTTTAAAATTGGATTTTTATGTAGACCTTCTGGAATCCATAAAAAAGAAGTTCGCTATTCACATTCATGCCTTTTCACCTCCGGAAATCATACATTTTGCGAGATTGAACGGCGTGACGGTTCGGGATGTATTGCAAAAACTCATTACGGCAGGGCTCGATTCTATACCGGGCGGAGGCGCTGAAATTCTGGTTGACAGATGCCGTAACCTCTTAAGCCCGAACAAGTGCACCGCTCATGAATGGATCGAAGTAATGCGCGAAGCCCATAAGCTTGGTATGCGGACTACCGCGACTATGATGTTTGGTCACATAGAAACACTCTATGAACGTATTGAGCACCTTGAAAAGATACGTGCACTCCAGGATGAAACGGGTGGGTTTACTGCTTTTATAGCATGGACATTTCAGCCGGGAAACACTCAATTGGGAACCGCTCCGGTCGGAGCTTATGATTATTTAAGAACTATCGCAATTGCGCGACTATTCCTGGACAACATTGACAATATCCAGGCATCATGGGTTACGCAAGGGGCAAAAATTGCACAACTTTCACTCAAGTTCGGCGCCAACGATATGGGAAGCACTATGATTGAGGAAAATGTAGTCAAGGCGGCTGGGGTAAGCTACAGATTGAACAAGGAAGAAATAGAATCTCTCATTGTTAATCTTGGGTACGAGGCAAAACAACGGAATTTATACTACGAGACAGTTTCTTAATCATTTCTCTGCCACAAAACATGTTAAATACCTGTAATGCGTTTCTTATCTCATTAACGTGCTCAGAAATTTTTCCCAGTTTTTATTTCCATCAATAATTTCCGCACCAAACTGACATCTGCCGTAATCACCCTTCTTTACATAAGCAATTCTGGCATCAAAATCTTCAAATCTGAATTTCTCTGCATCTATAACAAGCCGGAAAGGATACACTGCATCCACATTAATATTGTATTCTATTTCACCCTTCAATCCTTTTTTGCTTACATCTTTTAACGTACATATTTTCCAGTCCGTATTGTTTACTTTAACTTCCAGGAATTGCGGCTGATTTGTGCCTATTGCCACTTTTAAAATGAGTTTGTGTCTTTTTAATACTCTCTTCTCATCCTGTGCAGGCAGCTTTTCTACAGCAGCGTTAATTACCCTGTTACGGCCTGCCTCTTTTCCAATATACATATATTTATCAGCAGAGGCTATTATTTTATCCACCGACTCTCCGTCTTCCGGATAACTCGCCACCCCCGCTGTTATAGTGATTTTTTCGACCCTCTCATTATCGAGCTTCAGAATCGGAGTCTTTTCAACCGTATTTTTGATCTTTTCGGCGGTTATCGTAGCGCCGTCTTTATTTGTGCCAGGCAAAAGTATGGCGAATTCTTCACCGCCATACCTGGCAATGACATCGCCATGCCTGACGCTCACTTTCAAGAGGTCCGCCACTCTCTTAAGCACTTCGTCGCCCAATGGATGTCCATAAGTATCATTAACATACTTAAAATGGTCAATATCCAGCAAAATCATAGAAACGGAGTCCCTATACCTTTTCGCCTTGTTACATTCCCGTTGAATACACTCAAGAAAGTGTCTTCTGGTGTACAGACTCGTCAAATCATCGAACATAGACAACTTCTGGGCCTTTTCATAAAGACGCAGTCTTTCAATGGTGTGTGCCATACTGTTTGCAATTGTACAGTAGAGCGCTTCGTCTTCTTCCTTAAAAGAATGGGTTTCTTTTTTATGAACGTTCAAAACACCGATGACACTTCCGTCATTTAATTTCAAAGGCAACGACATAAAAGAACCGATGTCCAGCATCCTCCCTTTATAGTAAGTAAATCTCTCCTCTTTATTCACATCCTGAATAACCATAGATTCACCCGTACGGGCCACAATGCCAGAAATTCCCTCACCTATTTTATAGGTTACATCTTTTACCAGTTCAAAGGTGTTGTCGTCCGCTTTAACTACCTTCAACTCTTTGCTTTCATCGTCTATAAGCAGCAAACAGAAGGCTTCTATTTCGAGCGCATCTTTAAAAAAAAGGGCGCTTTTATTAAAGAAATCATCCAACTCCGTAGAAAAATTCAAGTCCTTACTTAAAGTATACAGCATGTACACTTCAAAGAGCCTTTGCTTTAATTTTTCGTTTTCTCTCTGTAAATGTGCTATAAGTTGTTTGTTGCCGTTTACATTCTGTTCTTTGAAATCTTTGCTCATTGCACCATTTCCGCTTCCGCGTTCATACTTAATAATCAAACACAAACGCCGGCACATTTTACTGTGTAGCCGGCATAAAAAAGAAAAATATGTTTGCCGCTTGCCAAATGATACTGAAAATAAAGAATCATGCAAGCATTATTTTCCCGCAGACACAAAGTGCGGATATTGTAACACGTTTTTCTGTATTGTCACGCCTGCCGATTTGGCTTTCGAAACAAAACCGTTCGATACGTCCCCGGTAAACCATAGCTGAGTACTTTTCGCATTATTTGATTTCGCAGCAGACTCAATTTCCCCCAAAAAGCCCTGCATTACGGATGTGTCTTCTGCAATGTCATACGGCAGAATAAAAAGTAACTGTTTTTTATTTGTGAAACAGCCCACTTTGTCGGATGTTACGACAAAATTTACCAGGTCTTGCGCATATTTCTGGTAAGCGGAAACCAGTTCCATCTGATTCGTAACAAAGGTCGCTTCATCAGGCGATTTCACCTTTCCAAGAACGTCGAGTACGCTCTTTAATCCGGAAACCTCTTTTGGTTTCGAAAGAGTGCGGAAATAATAATAGAGATACGCCTGTTCACGCGGCGAATAATTAATATTATCAAGAAGGATTGCGACAGGGCTGCCTTTTTCACTTGTTAGCCCCAATTCTTTTTTATAATTCTCACCAAGCACATACCGCAGTTCAGCCGGTGCTTCATTGCAAATGAGTTTCTCAGTCTCGGCGTCAAACCCGTTGGGCGTCAGTGAATTGCTCAGAAGGCCGAGCCCCTGAACCGGCGACAGGAAAAACAGTCCCACACTGGTTGCAATAGACCCTTTAGCCCTCTTTTTGGCAACTTCCTGAATCAATGCCTGAACGTACGGATTGTCCGAATAAACGTCAAGGCCAAGCTCAGCGGCAAATTTTCTCGCCTGTGTGCCGACGAGAAAACCTTCTCCCCCCGCATCGCGGTCTGTTCCATCGGCAGCGTCCCCTTTATCCTTCTTTTTGAAAAGGCGGCCAACACTGCGCATTAATTTCTCCCCGGCACGCTTAAAAGCCTTTGCAGATTCTTTTGGTTCCTTAACGATCCTTTTTGCTCCCCTCCCGATATTTTTCAACGATTCTCCGGCTCCATTCCACGCTTCATCCCCCTGATCGGTTGCCCTGAACTCTTCAATCACACGAATCTCATAACACACTTTTAAAAGATCTCGTATGGAAACAACTTCATATTCGCCATGAGGCGCCTTCACGGAAAAACGATAATACGGCGCTTCAATCTGAACTTCATCTTTAATCGTATAATATTTATTATCCCCGGAGAGTCCCTTGATAGCCGATATCGAAGAAAATGAAACGGTACTGGAAGGCCGATCACCGCCATTTCCGCACACACAAAAAAGTATTTGAAAAACAAGGACGCCCATGCTTAACAACACATACGATGTGTACCTTTTCCTCACTCCCTCAAAGAAGAGCATAACCTTCTCCTTCTGCATGCATATTGCAAAAAATCCCATACTGCCCGTCATTTAAACAAATCCAGCGCCTTTTGAAAGGTCTGCAAAAATCCCCATAAAATCGAAATATACTATTCCTGCCATATCTCCATAACACGAATGCATGGAATTGCGGCGCAGCACAGCCATAAACAAAAACGGAATTCGTTTCTTTGCTCAAAGGTAATACAAGAAGACGCTAACAACCTTCGTCACGTAATCAATTTCAAATCTGCTGACACCCCCACCTTGCTAATAACAACTTCAATATACCCCCCATCCTTCAACATACCGGCGTTTAACACAACCGTATCTCCCAGCGTGTCCCGTCCCTTCGATTCATGAATATGCCCTGAAATACAAATGTCGGGTTTGTATTTTAAAATAAAATCTCTGACCACTTTACTCCCGACATGCATACCGCTTCGAACAACATCGAGTTTCGTGTCTTTCGGAGGAGTATGACAAACCATGACTTTCCACCGAGAATCTTTTACCTTGCTATAACCTGCCAACAAATACCTTTCGATATCACTTTCGCTTATCTCCGAAGGGGTGTTGAACGGCGTAGGACTCGAACCTCCGCAGCCAAATATTCCTATATCGCCGAAAACATAGCCATTTCCGTGCAAGTTTATCCCCTCCCTGGTCAAATATTCATTCACTTCCGGCATATCCATATTCCCGTACTGTACAAGCACCTGCGGGTTATAACTTTTCACACTCTTCAATACCTTCTCAGCCTCTTTCTTCCCGTTACAATTTGTTAGATCGCCGGAAATCACAATCAAATCGGACGTTTCAAGGATCAATTTGATCTTGAGAAGGTTTTTTGTATCCTCATGTATATCACCAAACGAAACGATCTTCATCAAATCTCCCTCAACAAAAACAGTCGGTAAATTATTTATAAATTAGGCTGCCTTCGGCAGCGACTTTGCCTTTCCCCACTTTCGTGAGGAGAGGATTTTGTCATTCCCGTGTAAACGGGAATCCAGATGCATCAGAAAAATTGCCTGGATTCCCACTTTTGTGGGAATGACATGCTAAGAACAAAATACATTGAAATTCCTGTACATTAAATTAGTAGGGACACGGTGCGCCGTGTCCCTACAAGTTTCTCCCCTCATTGGTAGAACAAGCGTCTCACCGGGTGGGTTTGCAACCTGAACCTAAAAGTTTATTCTGGTAATAACCATATAAAACGTAGGGTTCAAGTTACAAACCCGCAAAAGCGCCTGACCTACCACAGGGGCTGGGGGGGGTATTTTTGTGGCGGCGGGAGTTTCCTCCTGCCGCGCGTGGGAAGCAGTCAGGAGGAAACTCCTGACTGCACGGGAACACCCCTTATCCCCTCTTTTTAGAAGGAAATCACAAAGATTGAATTTCCTGAACATTTAATTAAGAATACCTATCTTCTTTTCCACTGCATGCAAAATATCGCCCGTTCGCACCAATTCGCTCATTGTATTAATGTCTTCGGATACTATGCGGTCTTCTTCCATGTGCGAAACATGGTTTCTGATAAGTTTGTATGCCTCCATAGTTCCAACACCCGCCCTGAGATTTGTAAACAAATCCATTGCCTGGGCAGCACAAAGCAGTTCTATGGAAACGACTATCTCGGCGTTCTTTAATATTTCCCTACATTTTCGCGCGGCAATAGTTCCCATACTTACATGATCTTCCTTATTTGCAGAGGTGGGAATGGAATCGACACTTGCAGGATGGGAAAGCACTTTGTTCTCGGAAACAAGCGCTGCGGCAGTATATTGGGCTATCATAAACCCTGAGTTAAGGCCCGCCTCTTTTATTAAAAATGCGGGAAGCCCGCTTAAATGAGGATTTACCAGCCGTTCGATCCTTCTTTCTGAAATATTGGCGATCTCTGAGAGCGCAATGGCCAGAAAGTCCATTGTCAGCGCAACCGGTTGACCGTGAAAATTTCCACCGGAAATAATTTGATCCGTGTCCGAAAAGATCAGAGGATTTTCCGTAGCAGCATTCATTTCAATTTCCAGTACCCGCCTTGCATAATGGGCAGCGTCTATGGACGCGCCATGCACTTGCGGAGAACAACGAATAGAATAAGCGTCCTGTACCCGCGAACAGTCCTTATGAGACGACACGATTTCACTGTTCTTTGTTATCCGCCTGAGATTGTCGGCGCTGATAATCTGGCCGGGATGAGGTCGTACCTCATGGATTTTTTTATCCAGCTCCATATTCGATGCAAGCAGAACTTCGAGGCTTATACCCGCTGCAATATCAGCCGTCTTCAGCAAATTCAGGGCATCGTATACCGTGAGTGCGCCAATGGCCGTCATAACCTGCGTCCCATTAATAAGCGCCAGCCCCTCCCCGGCCTCCAAATCAACAATCCGGATACCCGCTTCCTTCATTGCTTCTTTTCCCTGCAACTCTCTGCCGGCAAAAACTGCTTTCCCCTGTCCGATTAACACCAGCGCTATATGAGCCAACGGCGCCAGGTCTCCGCTGGCGCCCACAGAACCTTTTTCCGGCACGAGGGGATGCACCCTATTATTGAACATTTCGACAAGAGTGTTCAGCGTTTCCAGTTTAATGCCAGCATAGCCGCTTGCCAGATTGTTGATTTTCAGAAGCAACGCGCCTCTTACCGCCTCCTCATTCAAATAATTCCCTACCCCTGCGGCATGACTCATCAATATGTTCTTTTGTAACTGTTTCGTTTGTTCCTCAGAGATTACAACATCACTCAACGCTCCAAAACCCGTAGTAAGTCCGTAGATGATTTTTTTGTCGTGCAGCGCCCTGTCCACAGCCTTGCGCGCCCTTACCACCCTCGCCTGCGATTCTTCGCTGAGCATTATTTTACACCCGTTCCTCACTGACTGAACAAATTGCTCAAGCGAAAGATTCTTTCCGTCCAAAATAAGACATTCAATGCCCATAATTATAGCTCTGATCAATATTTTTTTTCTGATACTACCCCAGCCTAAACAAGCCGGAAGAAATACAGAGGGGAACAAACAACATCTTATCATTTATATAGGGAAATTTCAAACTATCCAAAGGTGAGATGCTTCACGAAGTTTACACTGACCGTAGTGAATGTGTTCAGACTCGTCCTGAACCGTAAGATTCTTCGGCTTCGCCTCAGATGACACAAGGCGAAGGAATGGCATATATGCGAAGGGTTAGGCATGACAACAAAGTCATTCTGGGCGACAGCGAAGAATCTCATTCATACTCAAGAGGATCACCATCTGTGATTTATAAAAAACGTTGTGCAAATTCAGCACGGACAAACAGAGTTTGTCCATGCCATCTTATCATCTTAAAATTCACATTTTATGAGCTTTTTGAGTATATTTCGTCAGGCATTCACGTGAAATGATACCGGCGTGCATACTGAGAAAAAGATTGACTTTAATTAATACATGTAATAATCTTATTGTTCAATATTTTTTGCTTCGTAAATACTGTTTTTATTAAGATTGTGCCTGGTAAAACCCTCGCGCAAATGTAAGGAATGAATATGGGACTGATTGTACAGAAATTTGGAGGCACTTCCGTTGCCAATGCGGAGCGCATCAAGGCGGCTGCCAAACGGATAGTAGAGACATATAAGGCGGGGAATAAGGTCATTGTGGTAGTTTCCGCAAGAGGTCAAACGACCGATGAATTGATCGACCTTGCCCATGAACTAACGGACAATCCTTCGACACGCGAAATGGACATGCTCATGTCCACCGGTGAGCAGATTTCCATTGCCCTTGTGGCAATGGCCATCCATGCGCTGGGGTATCCTGCGGTCTCCTTTACGGGGGGCCAGGTTGGCATCGTTACCGACAGTTATCATACAAAGGCGCGCATCAGAAATATTAATACGCAGCGTGTTCAGAAAGAATTGGACAAAGGCACGATCGTCATTGTTGCCGGATTTCAGGGTATCGATGCGAATGAAAACATTACCACCCTGGGCCGCGGCGGTTCGGATACAACGGCTGTGGCGCTGGCCGCTATTATGAAGGCAGACCGGTGCGACATTTTTACCGATGTGGATGGAATCTATACGGCTGATCCGAGAAAAGTTCCTCTTGCGCGAAAACTCGATAAGGTGTCGTATGATGAAATACTGGAGCTTGCAAGCTTGGGCGCTCAGGTGATGCATTCCCGTTCGATTGAATTTGCGAAAAAATATAACGTCCCCCTCTATGTCAGGTCGAGTTTTAATAACAAGGAAGGGACATTGATTTGTAAGGAGGCGAAAGAGATGGAAGATATTGTTGTAAGCGGTGTGGCGGTAAGCAAGGACGATGCAAAGATTACCATCAGGGCTGTGCCTGACGTCCCCGGCCAAGCTGCCAAGATTTTTCATGAGATTGCAAGAAAAAAAATTAACGTGGACATGATTATCCAGAACGCAAGTATTGAGAATCGGGCGGATGTGACCTTTACGGTGCCGAGGAGCGATTTACGACTAGCTCTGGAAACAGCAGAAAAGATTAAAAAGGACCTCGGCGCAAAAGAAGTCCTTCACGACAGCAAGATTGCAAAACTTTCGGTCGTGGGTATCGGTATGCGGAGCCACTGCGGCGTAGCCGAGAAGATGTTCAGCGTCCTGGCAGACGAAAAGATTAACATTCAGATGATCAGCACCTCGGAGATCAAGATTTCCTGCGTCATTGATGATGCCCATGCCGACCGCGCCCTGCGGGCTGTCCACACGGCATTTGGACTCGATAAGGTGGAAAAGGAGGAGGTTGTTAAAGTTTAGAAATAATCCCCCTTAGAAAAGGGGGAGACGAGGGGGTTGTCTGTACTACCCTTTATTTTGAGATTCTTGAGTTGTTAGGCACGGACAAACAAGGTTTGTCCATGCCACCGTGAAATTCACTTAAATAATATGAAAAATTTTTATACAATTAAAATACTTACTGACATCGATTCGTAGTTATCGAATTACATCCATCAAACTTATTCTCACGGTAGAGATTTACCGCAAAAAGAGTAAGAATTGATTTTTAGATGAGTAAGTCCAAATCCACGATCTTGCATTTTGCATCATTTACCTTGCATCAAGCCTTTCTTTGCGTTTTCGCGTCCTTTGCGGCGAATTATTACCAATATTAGTAATGTGTTTCTTCTTGACATGAAACGCATGCACTTGATAATATGCCTGTATAATATGCCAGAAAGGAGCATATATAATGAGAACAACGTTAACAATAAATGAAGATCTCTTGGAAGAAGCCAAGACACTATCCGGTGCAAAGACCAAGAAAGAAGCCATAGAGATTGCACTGGAGGAATTTGTGAGAAGGGAAAAATCGAAAAAACTTATTGAACTCGAAGGCAAAGTGGAGCTTACTTTTTCATTATCTGAGCTTCTGAAAAGAAGAAAAAGCGATGTTCCTCATCGATAGTTCAGTATGGATTGAGTATCTTAGACCAAAAGGGTCTGTGAAAATCAAAGAGAGAGTAAGAGAACTTCTTGGATTGGGAGTCGTTGTTTCGTGTGATATAGTTGTGATAGAGATATTGAGAGGGGCAAAAAATAAGAAAGATTTTGACGAGTTACACGATTCATTCTTTTCTCTTCCGAGAATTCCCATAGATGAAAAGGTTGTTGAAATCGCAGCTCAATGGGGTTTTGAGATGGACAGAAAAGGCAAGATTGTTTCAACAACAGATTTGATTATAGCTTCAGCAGCATATAAAAATGCTAAACTTTTACACATTGACACTGATTTCAAAGTCATAGCATCGTTTTATGATTTAGAAGAAGAGACGCTCTCCGTGTAATTGGATTTTCAAAGACCGAAAATAGGAGAACGCATCACGAAGAGGTAATATCGTATCAAATACCGGCATTTGACACACGGGCTTAAAGGCGTGTAAGGTTGGGGTTTAATTTATTACATTTATTCCATCTGGAAAATAGAGTTACTGCAACATCAAGAAGCAAGACCTGTCCCCCCGTTCCGCCCTAAGGAAGTCCTTCACGACAGCAAGATTGCGAAGCTTTCGGTCGTGGGGATTGGCATGCGGAGCCATTGCGGCGTAGCCGAGAAGATGTTTAGCGTCCTGGCAGACGAAAAGATTAACATCCAGATGATCAGTACCTCGGAGATCAAGATTTCCTGCGTCATTGACGATGCTCACGCCGATCGCGCCTTACGCGCTGTTCATACTGCCTTTGGGCTAGATAAGGTGGAAAAAGAGGAGGTTGTTAAAGTTTAGAAATAGCTACTCGTAGATTCATCGTCATCGGATTGAGCAAAAAAAGTTTGAAAGTTAAAAAGCCTCTTTAAAAAATCAAAGAGGCTTTTTTGCTTAATGGAGCTACAGCATCTAATCTCTCAGCCAGGGGAGGTGATTTATATTGCAATAATGAACCACAAGATTTTCAAAGCGGCGCTGATAGGGTTCTTTAATGTTTGGACTGACTACATAGTTTCTACCATTAGAATAAACTGTGCGAAATACACGAAGATGGTCTGGATTAAACCGATCGGGAGTTATTTTACACTCTATAGTATCCACTTGGTTTCCACTTCCCTTGATGATAAAATCTATTTCACGACCGGATTTGTCAGCCCAATAAAATATGTTACGACCTTCAATAACTGAGCGTATCGTATCAAGCACAAGGTGTTCCCACAAGAGACCGCGATCATCCTCCCGTATACTATCCCAGCCTCTGACGAATGTAATAAATCCAGTATCAAAGGCATAGCATTTTGGCCTGCGTGTAAATTCGCGGCGGCCACCACCGTGAAAGGGGGGAAGCAAAAATATTGCATGGGCAATACCCATAGCCTCTACGTGTGTTTTTACCGTTGGCCGGCTGATCTCGCTCAATTGAGCAAGATTGGTGTAATCGATAAAGCCGCCGCTTTGCCGCAAAAGCAGATGCAGTAGTTTCATAAAACCCGCCCGGTTACGGATGCCGAAAAGCTCTTGGATATCACGGGCATAAAAACTATCCATCCATTCCGAAAAGAAAGAAGCGTCTTTTACCGGCGCAAGAAGAGGCTCTGGCAATCCTCCGTGCAGCATGCGGCGATCAAGGTCTGATATGCCAAATTCATTCGGACATTCGCTCCACAGGACTGGAGGAAGGTATATCATGTATTTGCGTCCCGTCAAACTATCACGGAATTTGCGAGTTGCAGTCAGAGTGGAGGACCCCGTGGCAAGCACTCTAATGTGGGGATAAACGTCAGCAGCAATTTTGAGTAAACGGCTTGGGTCGTCAAGGCGATGAACCTCATCAAAAACAACTGTATCGCCTTTTTTCAAACTATCATAAAAAGACTCAGGATCGCTCAACCTGCGACAGACTGAAGGCAGGTCGCAATTCATATAGACCGCATCGGGAATCATCTTTGCCAGGGTAGTTTTTCCCACCCTGCGCACTCCGGACAGCCATACGATTGAACGTTTTTCCCACGCTTGTACAATGCGCTGAATCCAAAAAGGGCGTTTTTGCATAGTAAACATATTTTACATTTAGTCGGCTATAAGTAAAGTACATTTATTAATCAAACAGAGCACCTGTCGAAAATTCTATGATAATTTTGTGTTTATATTTTAGAAAAGGATGATGGGTTCACTTTGTTTAATCCATCCTACTCGCCTGCCTTTGGGCTAGATAAGGTGGAAAAAGAGGAGCTTGTTAAAATTTAGAATTGATCCCCCTTAGAAAAGGGGGAGATGAGGGGGTTGTCTGTACTACCCTTTATTTTGTGCTTCTTGAGTTGTTAGGCATGGACAAACAAGGTTTGTCCATGCCACCCTGAAATTCACTTAAATAATATGAAAAATTTCTATACAATTAAAATACTTACTGGCGTCGATTCGTAGTCATCGGATTGCGTTCATCGTTTTGTGAGAAGGGAAAAATCGAAAAAACTTATTGAGCTTGAAGGCAAAGCAGAGATTTCTTTTTCATTATCCGAGTTTCTGAAAAGCTGTCAATATTTATCAGGGCATAACCGCCTGAAATCAGCGGCACAGTTTTATCGTGTCCGCTGTATTGGTTTGTTATAAGGTTTCTTTAATTTCAACATCTTAGCCTGTGATGATTCTAATATAGAATCGCGCAGAAAAGAACTTGCTTCTAATATCTCTATGCCGATTAATTCCCCACTTTCATTCAACTCGGCTGTAATATTTGGGCTTAACTCAATGCTATCTGATTCTTTTTCGTCAGAGATGACTATATGCAAAATATCTTCATCTTTAAAATAAGCCATTTTTGTTTTATCCATATACAAACCTCCCCGTTTTAAGTCGGAAATTAATTTGTTGTCGTGTAGTTGCATGAATTGTGACTGGTGATATTTCGTTTCCGTGATTCTCATATGGAATTATAACCAGTATATCATCATACTTACCTACCACAATTAAACGTTGGGTTGCAGTGTCAAGGTATCTTTCTGCTGAATGCCTCAATATATTTTCAATTTTTGAAAGTTTAAATCCCCTTAATTTTGCCTTATACTTCATGTAGTCAGTCCATATGATTACAGACTTTTCAGGGATTACCACATCTCCTCCAATCTTCTATTTTTATTATTGCCGTACGTTGGAGGTGAGTTTCGTTTTGCCCGCGGCGGGTAAAACGTAAACTCCGCCTCATGGCTCGGCATTGTCGTTCGACTGAGTGCTCACGACGAAGTCTGTGGTTCGAAACTCTTTTCCCCGTTTGCACGAGGACAAGTATTAGCCGAAATTCTGATTTGCTACTCTTTGCCTGCCCTTGCCATTTTAGGCTGGTAGATGCAATAGGGTTCTTCGGCCAGATAGTTGCCTGTGTCGTAGAATGCGCGCGCCCTGCAGCCTTCACAGACCTTCTTGTACTCGCACGCCCCGCATTTGCCTTCCAGTAACTCCGGATCGCGCAATTTTTGAAAGACAGGGGAATCGTTCCAGATATCTACGAATTTTTGTTTCCTCACATGACCTGCCTCAACGGGCAGATAACCGCATGGGAACACCTCTCCCTTGTGTGAAACGAAGCACACACCCGTACCGGCCAGACATCCCTTCGTCATGGCGGCCATGCCGTGTGTCTTGGGGGAGATGGTAATCCCTTCCTCCTTTGCGCGTTCCCTCATGATGCGGAAATAGTGGGGGGCACAGGTAGCCTTTGTCTGAATCTTTGCCTCTTTGGAAAGGTCGTAGAAGTGGTTGAGCACCTCTTCATATTTCTTCGGGTGGAGCATCTGGTCATCGGCAATCTGAACACCGCAACCTACGGGCACCAGCATAAAGATGTGCAGCGCATCGGCGCCAAGTTTTAAGGCAAGCTTATAAAGATCGTCAACCTGTTCAACGTTGTGTTTTGCAATGGTGCAATTGATTTGCATGCTCATGCCCAGGTCTTTGAGTCGTTTGAATCCAGCAATTGAACGCTCAAACGACCCGGGAATCTTCCGGAATTCGTCATGGGTTTTGGCGTCCGCACCGTCGAAACTGATGGATACCCTGGCAATCCCTGCGTCCACAATTTTCTTTGCAGTGTCATCGTCAACGAGTGTTCCGTTGGTTGCCAGCGCAACGCTCAATCCCTTGCTAACGGCATACTTTGCGATGTCAAAAATATCGGGCCTAAAGAGGGGTTCACCGCCACTGAGTACCAGGATGGGTCTGCCGGTCTCAGCCACGGCATCCACAAAGGCAAATGCCTCTTTGGTAGTCATATCATCTTTGGCAAGGGTGGTGCTCACATCTAACCGGCGGCAATGGATGCATTCCAGATTACACCCCACCGTGGTCTCCCAGAAGACTAAGCGTAACTGGTTCTTCATGTTCTTCATGTATTCTGTTGCGGATTTGCCTGAAGTATCATCTTTTATACGTGAATATGTTTCTCTTATTGTTTCAGGATGGCTGCCGTGTCCGTGTGATGAGGGATGACCTCCGTGTCCATGAGACATGGGGTGACCGCCTGGATGATGACCGTGTGGATGTGACATATTTTCCTCCGCTTTTATGAAATCACAAGTCAACCACAGAGAACACAGAGGAAAAACTATCTGTGGTTTCTTCTGTAGCAAAATCAATCAAATAATTAAAGATATAACGTCAATATTATAAAGGAACATCCATTCATTGGTCAATTAAGAAAACAATCTTTTCTGCGGATATTCTATAAATATTGTAATATGTTTACGATGCCTACTCCGTGCATTATTGAATTGTTTTGTAGGGGCGGGTTTTAAACCCACCACTCACGGGTTCGGGGTCACACATGTTTTTTGCTCTTGCTTCAGCAATGTCGTCTTGTGTTATGCTTCTTTAAGCTTGACAACCTTTCACACCGTTGATAACATCTGCAAGGTATTTTGAGGAACTATTTTAACGGAAAAAAGTATGAATAAAATTTTTATATATGATACGACATTACGGGACGGCAGCCAGGGCGAGGGCATTTCCTTTTCATTACAGGATAAACTGGCCATTACTCAAAAGCTGGATGACCTCGGTGTTGACTACATTGAAGGCGGCTATCCAATAGCCAATCCCAAGGATGAATCATACTTTCAGGAAGTAAAATCCCTGAAACTGCGACACGCCAAAATTGCCGCTTTTGGAAGCACACGCAGGGCGGATAAGCATGTTGCGGATGATAAAAATGTGAATGCACTGCTGATGGCAGAGACACCTGTTGTGACCATCGTCGGGAAGAGCTGGGATTTCCAGGTGACAGACGTATTGAAGGTTTCGCTGGATGAAAATCTGAAGATGGTTTCTGACACCATCTCATATCTCAAGTCAAAAAACAAAGAGGTCTTTTTTGATGCCGAACACTTTTTTGATGGGTATAAGAAAAATCTGGAGTATGCCTTACGGGTGCTGCATGCAGCTCAATCGGCAGGCGCAGACGCAATTGTGTTGTGTGATACCAATGGAGGCAGCCTGCCTACCGAAATTGCCGGGATCGTCAGCGATGTCAGGGAAAAAATGAAGGGTGCATTATTGAGTATACACGTTCATAACGACGGTGACCTTGCAGTAGCCAATACGCTTGCCGCTGTCGACAGCGGCGTCAGGCAGGTGCAGGGGACGATCAATGGATTCGGAGAGCGCTGCGGGAATGCAGACCTGTGCTCTATTATTCCTAATCTGGTTTTGAAGAAGGGGTATTATTGTCTGGGTGTGGAAGGCCTTCAGAAATTAACGGAAGTTTCCCGGTACGTTTACGAGGTGGCCAACCTCCTTTTACGACCCAATCAGCCATTTGTCGGAACCAGCGCCTTTGCACACAAGGGTGGACTGCATGTGAACGCCGTTCAGAAAAAGAGGGAGACATACGAACATGTTCCACCGGAATCAGTGGGGAACGAGCGAAAGATATTGATCTCTGAACTTTCAGGCAGTTCTACGATTCTGGCAAAGATAGAAAAATTCAATCTGACCCATGACAGCAAGCTCATGAGAGCTATCCTGCAAGAGGTTCAAAACCTGGAAAACGAAGGGTATCAGTTTGAGTCGGCCGAGGCGTCCTTTGAATTGCTGGCAAGGAAGAAGATCGGCAGGTACAAGAGTTTTTTTGACCTCGAAGGGTTTCGGGTAATCGTCGAGAAACGAGAAAACGGATTGCCCGTAACAGAAGCAACGGTAAAGGTAAAGGTGGACGGCGTTCAGGAACTCTCTGCGAGCGAGGGGGCAGGTCCGGTGAATGCCCTCGATTCCGCATTGCGCAAGGCCTTGGAACGGTTCTATCCATCATTAAAGGACATGAAGCTGGTGGATTATAAGGTGCGCGTGATCAATCCGCGAAAGGGGACTGCGGCCAAGGTGCGGGTGATCATCGAGTCGCAGGACAAAGAAGGCGTCTGGAATACCGTTGGTGTATCCGAAAACCTGATTGACGCAAGCTGGCATGCCCTGGTGGACAGCATTGAGTATAAATTGCTCAAAGAGCAGGAATCGGAAATCAAAAAAACATAGAACCTACGGATGGCTCTGAAGTTTCACATAAAACCTATTCGTTCGAGGCAAAGCTGAAAGATTGTGATGTACCCATCAAGTTTGTCATCATTTTTGGCAAGTGGAATAAGGATGA
>Ga0233425_10001909_pt1 | contig 43784 bp, 39 predicted proteins | sample Watercolumn_Towu_2_FD_181712 | JGI IMG/M metagenome (GOLD analysis project Ga0233425, IMG submission 181712) | Freshwater microbial communities from Lake Towuti, South Sulawesi, Indonesia - Watercolumn_Towuti2014_140_MG | ecosystem: Environmental > Aquatic > Freshwater > Lake | place...
CTTCGTGTCACAGATTTGCGGTTGGCTCGCCGAAGCGGATCTGCACCTGCCGACAGGCCAGCCATGACGAGCCCTACGAAGGGCCATTATACCAGAAAGTCCAAATCTTTTCCTGAAGGTCTATAGTGTGATTCCAACCTTCACCACGAAGACACCAAGACGCAAAGGGCACAAAGAATGGAGGCTTCGTGTCCTTCGTGCCTTTGTGACTTTGTGGTGAACTCAGCTTCATTGAGGAGAACGGCTTGAACCCTCGCGAACGCGTCCTGACCGCCCTCGCGCGGCGCGTCCCCGACCGCGTACCCAAGACCATGAGCCTTTGCCCCAGCCAACTGGCGCGCTTCCGCCAGGAGACCGGCCGGGACGACCCGCACGCCTATTTCGGGATGGAAGTCCGAACGGTGGACCCGCTGCCGGCGCGCAATCCCGCCGACTTCGGCCGCTACCTGGGCGAAGTGCCGGCCGGCGCACGTGTGGATGATTGGGGCATCGCCTGGGTGCGCGGCGATTTCCACTTCGAGCGGATGATCCAGCCGCTGCGGGCGGCTGCTTCGGTTCAGGACGCTCTGACCTACCCCTACCCGAACCTGATCGCCGAAGAACGCTTCACCGGTTACGCCGACCGTATCGTCGAAGTGCATCGGCAGGGCTACGCCGCGATCGCCAACTGCATGGCGGTGGGCGGCACGGTCTTCTGGCCGGCCTACAAGCTGCGCGGCATGGAGGCGATCCTGGTGGATCTGGTCGCCAACCCTGACTTCGCGGGGACACTGCTCGATATCGTCACCGAGATGATGGCGGGCCTGGCGGCCAGGCTGGCGCGCTACGACATTGACATCCTCTGGCTGGCGGACGACTTCGGCACCCAGCGCGCCCTGATGATGCGGCCCAAGGCGTGGCGCGGCTGGTTCAAGGAGCGGCTGCGGGCCGTCATCGCCGCGGCGAAAGCGGTCCGCCCCGATTTGCTCGTCGCGTTCCATTCCGACGGCAAGATTGACGAAATCATCCCCGACCTGATCGAAATCGGCATGGATGTGCTTAACCCGCTCCAGCCAGAAGTGATGGACCCCGCCGCCATCAAGCGCGAATTCGGCCGCGACCTGGCCTTCTGGGGCGGCCTCGGCACGCAAACCACCCTGCCCTTCGGCTCGCCGGATGAAGTACGCCGCACCGTGCGCGACCTCATCGCCACCGTCGGCGCGGACGGCGGCTTCCTCATCGCGCCTACCCACGTCGTCGAACCCGAAGTGCCGTGGGAGAATATCCTCGCGTTCGTTGAAGCGGTGGAGGAGTTTGGGCGATATGAGGCGTGAAGCGTAGTGCGTATGCGTATCACGTGGCGCATACCGTCATTCGCTGATTTGCTGATTTGCAGGTTGCTGCAACCGCATACCGGAATTTGCCAAACAAACGCCACAAGACTATACTGGTTCTATCTCTTGAGTTCCTATCGTCTTGGCTGACCGTATCACGCGTACTGCGCTTTCACCATTTGAGGCGTCATCGTGCCGGAATACCGCACACCGCCGCTGTTCACGTATCATGCTTATGGTCTGAACATCGCATCAGATCTTGAATGCCAGGAATTGCTGGCCGGCGACGGCGCGGCGCCGGATGTGCGTGTGCGTTCTGGCCCCGTACCCGCCGGCCTGGCTTCCCCGCCGGCGCAAGGCGTCGCCTATCAAGCTGCCCCCGATCAGTTCCTCCTGGACATAGAGCACGTCGCCCGCTTTTTCATCCATAACAGCAACGAGATCGTGATCGAGCGCGCGCCGGAAGCGGCCGATGGCGACATCCGCAGCTTTTTGTTGGGTTCAGTCATCGGCGTGCTGTTGCACCAGCGCGGGATGTTGCCGCTGCACGCCAGCGCGATCGCGACGGCGCGCGGCGCGGTCGCATTCGCGGGCGAGGTTGGCTGCGGCAAGTCCACGCTGGCGGCGGCATTGCACCGCCGCGGCTATCGCGTGCTGGCGGACGACGTGTGCGCGGTGTCGCTGAACGGCGCCGGCCAGCCCATCGTGACACCCGCGTACCCGCAACTGAATCTGTGCGCAGAAGAGCGCGCTCTGGTGCAAGTCATCCAACGTCGCCTTGCGCCAGAGCAACAACATCGGCTCGATGCCTTGCGCGAGAAAAATGCAACGGGGCTGTTGACTGGCGCCGAGCGCGCGGAGTTGCTGGCGCTCGTGGGGCAAATCGAAACCGCCGACGCTCAACGCGCCCAGGCATTGATTGATTTGGCGCGCTTGCGCCATGTGCCGGTGGCTGTATTGATGCGCGAACTCGCCCTGGAGCGCCCGACCGGTGTCAACTGAAGCCGCGCCGGCGGCGATTCGCCAGGTGGCCGCGGCGCGGGCGCACGAGGTGTGCGAGTACTATCCATTTACCAGCCGCACCAGAATCAAAATGACCCATGAAGCTGCGCATCGTCTCCTGGAACTGCAACATGGCGCTCTACCAGAAGTTCGACCGGCTGATCGCGCTGCGGCCCGATGTGGCGGTGATCCAGGAATGCGCCAGCCCGGAACGCGATGCGGCCAGGGGGTGGATGCCGCCGTGCAGTGACCGCGATTGGATCGGGTTCAACGCCGACAAGGGGCTGGGGATCTTCACCTTCGGCGGGTTGAAGCTGCGGCGGCACAAGGGCTTCTCCGATGCGTTCGCGCTGGCCCTGCCTGTGGAGGTGTGGGGCCGCTGCCGGCTGAACTTGCTCGGCCTTTGGCGGGCCGACGGGCGCAGGATTCCGGCCGGCGCGACCAACGATCCGCTGGCCGCGCTCTGCTACTACCGGCGCTTCATCAGCACGCCGTGGTCGGTCGTCGCCGGCGATTTCAACCTGCTGCCGCAGCAGATGTCGCTCCGGCCGGGCCAGCGGGGCCAGCTCTCGATCGTCGAGCTGCTGGCGCGCGCCGGCCTGCGCAACGCCGATACGCTCCCCACAGCGGATACCGTGGGCGACCCCCTCCGGCGCACCCATTACCATCAGCGCAAGCCCGGCCGCGGCTTCGTCGTGGATTACCTCTTTGCGCCCCGCCGCGAGGCCGCCCGCCTGACGCGCTTCGAGGTCGGTGATCCCCGCGAATGGCTCCCGTGGAGCGACCACGTCCCCCTCGTCGCCGAGTTCACGCTGACCGCCAACAGCGCGTTCACCAATTGGTTCGGCCGCGCCCACGGGAGCGCCCGCGCAGGGATCGCCCCTGCCGCCCCGCGTCGCGTGATCAAGGCGTAGGGGCACGGCCTTGCGCCTGCCCGCCTTCCGCCTGTCCTTTCCTATCCACTCGCCCGGCGGGGCCTCCTCGCGCGCCAATAGTTTGGGCCGGATGCCATTTGAAGCCCGCTCGTTTCTGGTGTATCATTGGGCCGATTTGATCCTCTTCCCAACAAGGAGAAGTCGCATCATGCAAGTGCTGCTCACAAAAAACGTGGAGGGCCTGGGCCGCGCCGGTGAAATCAAAGAGGTGGCTGGCGGCTATGCTCATAATTATCTGTTCGCGCGCAAGTTGGCCGTGGCAGTGACCGAGGGCGCGGTGAGGCAGGCGGAAGTGGCGAAGGAAGCCGATGCGCGGCGGAAGGAGCGCCGCGCCAACGAGGCCAAGACCCTCGCCGACCAGTTGGACGGCAAAACGGTTGTCTTTCACGCGCGGGCTGGAGACGGCGAACGGCTGTATGGCTCGATCACCAACACGGATATCGCCGATCACTTGAGCCGCCTCATCGGCCGGCCGGTCGAGCGTCGGCTGATCGAACTGGAGCATCCGATCAAGACCCTGGGCGAGCACAAGCTCACGATCAAGATCGCCGCGGGCGCCGTGGCGACGGTCTATGTGCGCGTGGAACGAGCCAGCGAAGCTGCCTGATACGCCAACGGGGCCTTTTGCGCTCTGTGCAGGATTTCTCACCAGGCTCTCATCTTGCGGCGCGATGATGCAAGAAATGGTTCTGGGTGGCGCCGATGCGGATTCTGATCGTTGAAGATGAGCTGGCCCTCGCCGAGACGCTGCGCCGCGGCCTGACGGAGGAGCACTACGTCGTAGATACCGTCGCCGATGGCCGCGACGCGGTGGATTATGCGCTCGCCGCGCCCTACGATGTCATCATCCTGGATATCATGCTGCCCGGTTATGATGGGTTGACGGTCTGCCGACGCCTGCGCGCCGCCGGCGTCACCAGCCACGTCCTGATGCTCACCGCGTTGGATGCCGTGGATGACCGGGTGCGTGGCCTTGACAGCGGCGCGGATGACTACCTGACCAAGCCATTCGCTTTCAAGGAGTTGCTGGCGCGGCTGCGCGCGCTGGCCCGCCGCACGCGCGATGTGCAGGTTGGCCCGCTGCAGGTGGGCGACCTGACCCTCGACGAAACGATGCACGAAGTCTGTCGCGGCGGCCGCGCCGTTGACCTCAGCCCCCTGGAATTTCGTCTCTTGCGCTGCCTGATGCGCCACGCCGGGCACGTCCTGTCGCGCGATGCGATCCTGGATCAGGTGTGGAGCTTCGATTATGCTGGCGGCTCGAACGTCGTGGATGTCTACATCCGCTACCTGCGCCACAAGATCGAAGCGCCGGGCGAGCCGAAGCTGTTGCATACAGTGCGCGGCGTCGGTTACAAGTTAGCTGAAGCGGAATAGATAGACCGGACATGCTCTCCATCCGCCAACGGCTGACCCTGTGGTACACCCTCGTCTTGATGATCGCGATGGTCGGCTTTGCCGCGGCCATCTATATCGGCGGCGCCTGGCAACTCGAAAGCACGACCGATCGCGAGCTTCAGCAGACTGCCCGTCAATTGGCCGGCCCACTGCTGCGCGGCGAAGACCCACTGGTCATTGACATCTCATATCGGGTGTTGACGTTGGATGGACAGATCATCCGGTCATCGGGCCTGCCTGTGCGGCGGGTCCCGATCGCGCCGGGGGCGCTTGAGGCGGCCAAACAGGGCCAAACCTGGCGCGAAACGGTGCGGACACCTCCCATTCCGCCCGAGTTGACCGGCGTTGATACCCTTCTGCCGCGTCCCGCGTCGCTGGCGCCGGCCGTGCGCATGTTGTCGGTGCCGCTGGGCCGGCCGGCGCGCGCGATCCTCCAGGTAGGCAAGGTCGAGGCGGATGTGCTGCGCCTGCGCGCGCTGCTGATCACGGCGCTGGCGGTCGGGTTGGTGCTGGGGTTGCCGCTGGCAGCCCTGGGCGGCTGGTGGCTGGCCGGCCGGGCGTTGGCCCCCGTGCGCGCCATGGTCGAGGCCGCCAACCGGATCGAGGCGGAGAATCTGGCCGAGCGGCTGCCACAGCCGCCGCAGCGTGATGAGCTGGGCCAACTGGCCCGCACTTTCAATCAACTCCTCGACCGCCTGCAGGCCGCTTTTCAGCGGGAACGCCGCTTCACCGCGGACGTCTCCCACGATCTCCGCACGCCGCTGGCGCTCATCAAGAGCAGCATCGAGGTGGCCTTGAACCGGCCGCGCCGCGCCGAGGAGCTGCGCGACGCATTGGTCGAGGCAGACAGCCAGATTGACCGGCTCTCCGGTCTGCTGGATGCCGCGCTTACCCTGGCGCGCGCCGACAGCGGTCAACTCCAGGAACGCTTCACGGCCCTCGATCTGAGCGAGCTTTTGACCGACCTGGTTGAGACTTCCGCGCCCTATGCCCAGGAAGAGCGCGGCCAGAGCCTGACGTGTGACATCGCCTCCGCTCTTTGGGTGCGCGGCGACCGCGATCACCTGACCCGGCTCTTCCTTAATTTGCTGGATAACGCGATGCAGTACACCCCGCGCGACGGCGCCATCCGGGTGCGCGCGGCCGCAACGCGCGAGCAGCTCGCTGTGGCGGTCGAAGATACCGGGAGCGGCATCGCGGCGGAGGATCTGCCGCATGTCTTCGATCGCTTCTACCGGGCCGACAAGGCGCGCGGCCGCGGCAGCGACACGTCAGCGCGTCACGCGGGCCTGGGGTTGAGCATCGCCCAGGTGATCGCACAGGCGCACGGCGGGGAAATCACGGCGGAAAGCGTCCTGGGGCAGGGCAGCCGTTTCATCGTCCGTCTACCGCGCACAAAGATCGAGTAGGTGTGGCGTTTCCGGCGTGTTCTCTCATGGTCCTCTCAGATTTCTCTGCTAGACTCGTGGTCAGAGCAGGGGATTCCCCGATTACTTTCAGTCATTTGCCATGCCGGCAGAGATAAGGAGAGAAGAGATGAAGAAAAAGATCCTGTTCACGGTCAGCTTGGGTCTGGTGTTGGCGCTCCTCATTGGCGGGACGGTGTTTGCGCAGGGCACGCCGCCGCCCGCTACACCGGATAAGGCGCTCTTCGGCAAGGCGCTGAAGGGTGGCCTGGGATTCCGCGGCCCCTTCATGCCGTTCGGGGGCTGGCAGACCTATGACGCGATCGCCAAGGCGCTCAAACTGACCCCGACCCAGCTCTTCGAGCAGTTGCACAGCGGGAAAACGCTGGAAGAGATTGCCAAGGCCCAGGGCGTCGAGATGTCGGCGGTGCAGGAAGCGATGAAGGCGGCTCGCCAAACGCAAGCTCGCGACGCGATCCAAAAGGCGCTGGAGAGCGGCAAAATTACCAAGGAGCGCGCGGATTGGATGCTGAAGGGGTTGGAGAACGGCTGGACCAGGCCGATGCTGCCGGGACGCCGCGGGTGGTAGCTTCCACGTGCCAGGCACTTATGAAGTGCCTGGCACGTTCCGGCTGATTTTCACGGCAGCGCCACGTGCGCCACGCCCAGGTTGATGAAGCCGCCATCCGGGGCGCGGCGGTAGAGGATGATCGTCAGCCCATCGGGGCGGGCGCCGGGAGGCAGGGCGATGGGGTACGCATCCGCGACCACCTCGCCGGGCGACCACCGGCTTGTGGGATACGCGCCGAAGATGGGACGTGCATGATCCACCTGGCCGATCTCGCGGCCGCCCTGCATGAAACGCACCGAGACGGCCCAATCCTCCGCCGGCTTGCCCCGCGCCTCCCAGACTAACAGCGCCACCGTTTCGCCCGTCGCAGAATTCTTCGACAGCTTGCCGCCTGCCAACCGCAGCGTCGCATCGAAATCGTGTGTCCAGGGTTGAAGCCCGGCCGGCCGGTCGCGGCCCGGCGCGGCCGTCACGCGGATCAGCGTCCGGCCCAACGCGCTGTAGTGCGCGTCCGCCATCACTTCCTGCTCCACTAATGGCAGCGCAGCCTGGGTGACAGCCACCGGCCCGCCCCCCGCTAACAAGCCCTGCGCCTGTTCGCTAGAGACTGACCGCAGACGGCTTAAGCCATCGGGACGGTGGCCCCAGATCACCGTCAGGTAGTCGAGCGCCGCGCGCTGCGGCAGCGTGCCCAAAATCGCCGTCCCCGCGGGCGGATCATCGGCCAGGATCGCCCAACCAGGCGCCAGGCCCGTGTCATCGGCCCGATCATGGGCGTTGGCCGCGGGATAGGAGAGCACGGCGCGATAAAGCAGCAAGGCGCCGAGGCAACCAATGACAAGAAGCGGCATGAAACGTGAAACGGCAAACGTGATTCGCTGATTTGCAATTTGCAATTTGCAATTTGCAATTTGCAATCCGTTATTTGCCCCCGCCGCGATCCCCATCGCCAGCAACGCGTACATCGGCATGATCACCTGATACCAGTTGCCCAGCCGGTCTATCCAACACAGCGCCAGGTAGAGGGCGAACGTGGCATAGAGCGCCGATGCCGGCCGCCGTCCGAGCGTGGCCCAACCGAGCAAGCCGACGATTAGACCCGGCGCGGTCATCTCTCGCCAGATGAGCGCGGGAAACTCCGCGGTGAAGAACGGCGTCCACGCCCAGGTCAACTCGGCGCGGCCCTGGCTGGTCGAGATGAATGCCCAGAACCACTCCCAGGTCGTCGCCCACGCGCCGGCCCCGCGCCATTCGGGATGCCGCGCGCCGGCCGCGTAGACATACGCGTAGCTGAGCAGCGGCAGCAACGCCAGGCCAATCGCCGCGGCGATCAACCGGGGACGGCGGAGTAGCCCAGGCTCGCTGCGCAGCGCCCAGCCCAGCAGCGGCAGCAGGATGATCGGCAGCGTCACTTGATGCGCCAGCGCCACCCCTGCCAGGCACGCCACGGCCAGCAGATAGCCGTCCCGCCGTGCGCGCTCCCACCGGAAGATCAGCCACACCACCGCCAACGTCCACGCCACCGACGAAGTGTATTGTTCGGTCGTAACCGCGTAATACCAGAAGAAATAGGTGACGCCATAGAACGTCGTGACCAGGGCGGCGATCGGCCAGGCGCGACGGCCGGTCGCCTCCTGGATCAGCGCGTACAGCAGCCCCAGCGCGATCAACGCCCACAGCGTCGAATAGCTGGACAGGAGCGCGATCGGGTTGGCGGTTGGGCCGAGGATCAGCCGCCCGGCGCGAAACCAGAGCCAGCCGGCCATCGTGTAGAGGGGGTAGCCGGGCGCGTTGCTGAAGCGGCCCTCGACCTGCGCGTATTGATGCGTGATCAGGTCGCCGCCTTGCAGCTCACCGGGCCGCAGGCCGTTGTCCAGGGTCAGCAGGTAGAGCACGGCAAACGCCAACAGCAGCCCGACGCCGGCGACCCAACTCATGGCCGGTCGCCGCTGCCTGATTCCTGACCCCTGACCCCTGACTCCTGTTGCCCTCATAGCCCGACTATAACAGACCGGCCCGCGGCTGTCAAAGCGGATGTTTGCGCCGAACATAACGCGAAAGAGCCGATGAATCGCGTCATTCTGAGCGGGTCTGCCCTGACTCTCGCGTGGCCCCGTGAGGCCAGCGAAGAATCTCTGCGCCACATGCTGAGACCCCTTCGACAGGCTCAGGGCAGGCTCTTCGCTAGACATACGCCGCAACGAGCGGCCCATCGTCAACCCGCTCAGGGTGACATGCCCCAATAGTTCTGTGTCATACCCGTTTGCGCGCCCCTGCCGAAGGCGGTATAATGCCAGCCTGACGATCCAAACGTATTTCGAAGAGGAGCAAACACCTGTGGATTCACCTATCCGCGCTGCGACGCGGCCTCGCACGCATCCGCTCATCGGCATCCCGGCCGCCAGCCTGGAGCCGTCGCCGAATCCTGGCGCGCTCTACTTCCAGTTCAGCGGCAACTACCCGGCAGCGCTCGCGGCGTGCGGCGCGCTGCCGGTCGTCATCCCTCTCGGCCTGCCCGAAGACCTGCTGGCCGCGCTGTTCGAACGGCTGGATGGCCTTTTGCTGGCCGGCGGCGTGGATGTCGCGCCGGAGGAGTATGGCGAGACGGCGCATCCCAAGCTCGGCCGGGTGGACGCCCTGCGCGACGCCACCGAGCTGACCGTGGCGCGCTGGGCGTTGGCTGCCGACCTGCCGATCCTGGGCATCTGCCGGGGCATCCAGACGCTCAACGTCGCGGCGGGCGGCAGCCTGTATCAAGACCTGGCCGCGCAGCTCCCGAATGCTGGTCGCCACACATTTACGCCCAGCGAATCGCCGTGGGAGCGGCCCACGCATCACGTGGACGTGACGGCCGGCAGCCGCCTGGCGGACATCCTGGGCGTCGCGCGGCTGGCCGTCAACAGCTTCCATCATCAGGCGGTCAAACAGCCGGCGCCGGGGTTCATCCCGGCCGCCCGCGCCGATGATGGCGTGGTCGAAGGGATCGAAGACCCGGGCCGGCGCTTCGTCGTCGGGGTGCAATGGCACCCGGAAGGCATGTTCCGCAGCGACCCGCTGGCCCGCCAACTGTTCGCCGCGTTCGTGGACGCGACCAAACCATGACCCGGCGGTGGGACGTCCTGGGCCTGGGCATCGTCGCGGTAGACGACCTGTTCTACGTGACCCGCTTCCCCGAGCCGGACACCAAGCGGCCGATGCTGGCCGAGCGCCGGCAAGGCGGCGGGCTGACCGGGACCGCGTTGGTGGCGGCCGCGCGGCTGGGCGCACGGGCGGCCTATTGCGGCGTCATGGGCGAGGATGATCTGGCCGCGTTCACCCTGGCGGAGCTTGAGCGAGCAGGGGTGGACTGCTCGGCCGTCGCGCGGCGGCCGGGCGCCCGGCCCATCCATGCAGTCATCATCGTCGAGCAGGCCACCGGCCAGCGGACGATCCTCTACACGCACGAGGGGTTTGTCACGCCCACGCCGGACGATATCAGCGAGGAGTTGATCGCTGGCTGCCGCGTGCTGATGATGGACGGCTACGCGGGTGAGGGCGGAGTGCGGGCTGCGCAGATCGCCCGCCGGCTGGGCATCCCCTTCGTGGCCGACATCGAGCGGCTGGAGGAGCCGACGACGCTGGCGCTGTTCGAGTTGGCCGACCACCTCATCATCGGCGCGGAGACGGCGGCCGCGGCCACCGGCGCGCACGACCCGGCCGTCGCGACGGCCATTCTGGCGCGTTCAGGGCGGGCGTGTTGCGCGGTGACCGCGGGCGCGCTGGGCTGCTGGTATGCCACGGCGGGCGGAGGGTTTAACCCGTCGGTGCGTCACTTCCCGGCTTTTTCGGTGAATGTGGTTGACACCACCGGCTGCGGCGATGTCTTTCACGGCGCGTATGCCGCAGCGTTGGCGCGCGGGGAGCGTATCGAACGCGCAGTTCAGATCGCGACGGCGGCCGCAGGCATGAAAGCGACGCAGCCCGGCGGCCGGGCGGGGATCCCCAGCCGGGCCGCGGTCGAGGCGTTCCTGGCGTCGCGATTACCTTCTGTGTGAGGGCGAACATGGGTTCACGCGTCGAATTCCTGATCCGCCGGCTGAACGAGGAGGGCGGGGCGCTGCTGGCGCAACTGGCCGGTTTCACCGCCCCGACCTGGGCGCGGCTGGTCTATCCCGCCGAGCAACCCTGGACAGTCCACGACATCCTCGCCCACCTGGTGAGCGCCGAGGGCTACCTTCAACTTATGATCGCTGACATCCTCAAAGGTGGGCCGGGCGCGCCCCCCGGCGTGGATATTGATGCGATCAACGCCGCCGAGGTCGCGGCCCTCACCCGTTTCACCCCGGCCGAGCTGATCGAGAAGCTGGCCGCGGCGCGAGCGAAGACGGTCGAGCTGGTCTCGGCGTTTAGCGATGCGGATCTCGACCGCCGGGGCAACCATCCGGTCTTGGGCGACACCGCGCTTGACGATTTCGTCAAGCTCATCTATCGGCACGGCAAGATGCATATGCGCGACGTCCAGCACGCGCAAAAAAACATAAGTGAGATATAAGCAACATGACAGAAGACAAACTCGAAAACTTGAAGAAGCTGCTGATCGACATGGGCAGCGTCGTGGTGGCTTATTCCGGGGGCGTGGACAGCACGTTCCTGCTCAAAGTGGCGCATGATTGCCTGGGCGACCGGGCGGCCGGCATCACGGCGGTCTCGCCCAGCGTGCCGGCGGCCGATCTGACCCTGGCGCAGGAGATCGCTCGCCAGATCGGCGTGCGGCACGTGCAGCTCGAATCGGACGAAATGGCCGATGCCCGCTATCTGGCGAACGACCCCAACCGGTGTTATTTCTGCAAAAGTCACACCTATGACGAGTTGATCCCGTATGCCGAGGCGCACGGCTTCCGTTTTGTGGTGGATGGCAACAACGCTGACGATCTCGGCGACCGCCGGCCGGGGCAGACTGCGGCGCGGGAACGCGCCGTGCGCAGTCCCTTGCAAGAGACCGGCTTCACAAAGGCCGACATCCGCGCGGCCGCCCGACAGTTGGGATTGCCGAACTGGGACAAGCCTTCCGCAGCCTGCCTGGCGTCACGCATCCCCTACGGGACGACGATCACGGTCCAGGCGCTTTCGCAGGTGGAACGCGCCGAGCTGCTGCTGCGCCAGTTGGGGCTGCGCCAGGTGCGCGTGCGCCATCACGATCAGGTGGCGCGCATCGAGGTGGCGCCGGATGATTTCGGCGTGGTGCTCGAACATCGCGAGACATTGGTCAGAGAGTTCAAGGCGCTGGGTTTCACCTTCATCGCGCTTGACCTGGCCGGCTTCCGCTCCGGCAGCATGAACGAGGTGCTTCCCGTTCATGGATAGCGAGTATTCAGCTATAACAGCGAAGCATCCTGAGCGGAGTGGCGATGTTGTTTCCGCCACGAAGCCGAAGGGTGCGAAGTGGCCTTTCAGGCAAAGTCGCATCCTTCGACTGCGTCCGGCTCCTTCGACTGCGCTGCGCTCCGCTCAGGATGACGCCGGACTCCGCTCAGGATGCTTGCGTTGTGCGAATTACACGAATGGTCGTCATGGACGTTGACAAGTTACGGGAACTGTTGGAAGGGGTCCAGGCTGGCCGGGTGGCAGTCGAGCAGGCGCTCGACCGGCTGCGCGCCCTGCCTTTCGATGACCTGGGCTATGCCCGCCTGGACACCCATCGAGCCTTGCGCCAGGGGATGCCCGAAGTGGTGCTGTGCCAGGGGAAAACGGCCGAGCAGGTGGTCGGCATCCTGGCGCGGCTGTGGCAGAGCCACGACCGGGTGCTCGGCACCCGCGCCTCGGCCGCGCAGGCGGCGTTCGTGATCGAGCGGTTGCCCGACGCGCGTTACGACCCCACGTCGCGGCTGATCACCCTGGCGCGCCGCACGTTGCCGCCCCTGGCCGAGACCGCGCCCTACGTGGTGGTCGCCACCGGCGGTACGGCCGATCTGCCGGTCGCCGAAGAGGCGGCTCAAACCCTGGAATTCCTGGGTCAACGCGTCGTGCGCGCCTACGATGTGGGGGTGGCGGGCATCCATCGCTTGCTCAGCCGCACCGAGCAGCTCCTCCGCGCCGATGTGATCATCACCGTGGCGGGCATGGAGGGCGCGCTGACGAGCGTCGTCGCCGGGCTGGTCAATTGCCCTGTCATCGGCGTGCCCACGAGCGTCGGTTACGGCGCGCACTTCGGCGGCGTGGCGCCGCTGCTTACCATGCTGAACTCGTGCGCGCTCGGCGTGGCGGTCGTAAACATTGACAACGGCTTCGGCGCGGCGGTTTACGCGCATACGATCTTACGCCGGGGCTGCGGGGAGCATCGGACATGAAGATCGCCTATTTCGATTGCATCGGCGGCGCCAGCGGCGACATGCTGGTGGCTGCGCTGCTCGATGCGGGCTTGCCGCTGGAAACCTTGCAGGAACGTCTGGCCGCATTGCATCTGCGCGATTTCACCCTTAGCACGCGGCGGGTCTCCAAGAACGGCTTCAGCGCGACGAAATTGGACGTTGTCGTCTCTGACGATACGCCGGAACGCCATCTGGCCGAAATCGAGGCCATCATCACCGGCAGCGACCTGGCCCCCAGCGTCCAGAGTCAGGCCAACGCCATCTTCCGGCGCATGGCCGAGGTCGAGGCCGGCATCCACGGCACAACGCTGGATCGTGTGCATCTGCACGAACTGGGCGGTGTGGACACCATCGTGGATGTCGTCGCCTGCCTGGTGGGGCTGGATGCGCTGGGGATCGAGAAGGTGGTCGCGTCGCCGCTGCCACTAGGCCGCGGCTTCATCAAGGCCGCGCACGGTCAGATCCCCCTGCCCGCGCCGGCGACGGTGGCGCTGCTGCGGGGCGCGCCGGTGGTGGGGAGCGACATCGAGAAGGAGCTGGTGACGCCGACCGGCGCGGCGCTCCTGTCGTCGCTGGCGGCCGATTTCGGCCCGATCCCGCCGATGACGCTGGCTGCGGTCGGCTACGGCGCGGGTGGCCGCGATCTGCCGATCCCGAACGTGGTGCGCCTGCTGATCGGCGATCAGGCCGCGCCGGGCCGCGTGGGCACGGAATCAGTCGTCGTGCTGGAGACCAACATTGACGATCTGAACCCACAGGTCTACGATCACGTCATGGCGCGGCTCTTCAAGGCGGGCGCGCTCGATGTCTTCCTGACGCCGATCCAGATGAAAAAGAACCGGCCCGGCATCCTGCTGCGCGTGATCTGCCGGCCCGGCGACGCCGGCCCGCTGACCGATATCATGCTGACCGAGACGAGCACGCTGGGGGTGCGCCAGCAGATCATGTCCCGCGTCTCGCTGCGCCGGGAGATGCGCACAGTGGAGACCTCCTACGGCGCGGTGCGCGTCAAGATCGCCACCCTGCCCGACGGCACGCGCCGCGCCGCGGCGGAGTATGATGATTGCCGGCGGCTGGCGGAGGAGCGCGGCGCGCCGCTGCGGGAGGTGCAGCGCGCAGCCGAGTGGGCGGCCTGATCGGCCGCCTTGTACGAGGAGAATCGCGCGGCAATGGCATTATTAAGGAGTATTCTGATGCCCAATCACCCCCTAGCTGAAGTATTCGGTTTCCCAGCCGATAATCTGTCGCCGGAAGCTGAGCGGTATCGCTTGAACAGGTTATGTCCTTACCACAACAAGGCGCCTTCTTGCACCAAGGACAAAGCGAAAGACCCGTTGGGTGTCTGTTCTATTTTCGATGGCGCTTCGGTGGCAATCACCTGTCCTGTGCGTTTTCGGCAGGACTGGCTCATTATCGAAGACGCTGCGCGGTTCTTCTTTCCAGCGAATACCTCCTGGACATCGCTTCAGGAAATCCGCCTCAACGATGGGAACAATCAATCGGCAGGCAACATAGATTTCGTGCTTGTTGCCTATGATGATCGTGGTCGCATCTTGGACTTCGGCGCGCTTGAGGTTCAGGGGGTCTATATCTCTGGCAATGTGCGTCGCCCCTTCGAATGCTACATGGAGGACCGCCTAAACTGCAAAGATATGCAGTGGACATCAACTCGTGTCGCTCCTGATTATTTGTCTTCCTCCCGAAAACGCCTCGCACCGCAACTGATCTACAAAGGTAACATTCTGAAAGCTTGGGGCAAGAAACAAGCTGTTGTATTGCACGAAGGCTTCTTCAGCACCCTACCATCGTTCCCTCAGACCGCTCCAGCAGAAGCCGATATTGCTTGGTTAGTCTACGGACTGGAATTGGATGCCACAACCAATCGTTACCATCTGCAACGCCGCCGGACTGAATACACCGCATTCGGCGCCGCATTGGATAGAGTCATTCTTCCAAGCATCGGCCCGCTGGAAACTTTCGTAAGCCATCTGCAGGACAAATTGGACGAAAAACTCGGTGAAGATCATGCGCCAGATGCTCCCGCGCTGGGCGACATTCTCAGCGAAGAATGATGATGGAAACCATTAAGTATCAGCTTCGATTGCCGTACGGCTTAGAGCTTGCAGGCGAAAGCGGTACACCGCCAATTGACTCGTCTTTCGACGTCGAGTTTGCGAACGCTATCGCCAGCTTCGAGTCATACAATAAGCATCTCTATCGTCCTAACACGTACCTGCACAAATGGTGGGCGCGACGATGTGGAAGCACGTTTCGGCTGATTCTGAAGCACTTGGTTCAGGATGAAGCGCAGCAGGACTACTATGCGCCGGGCGGATTGGCAGGCAAAATAATCCTCGATCCTATGATGGGTGGCGGGACGACTCTACATGAGGCCATCCGCTTGGAAGCCAATGTTATCGGCGCAGATATTGATCCCATCCCAGTACTACAAGCCCGAGCTGCCTTGTCGAAGCTGCCACTGTCCGAGTTGGAGGCGGCGTTTGAGTATTTCTATCGCGATCTTTATGCCGACCTTGCACCATATTTCCAAACAGGCTGCCCCACATGTGGAGCCACGACAGACGTTCAGTTAACGCTTTATGGACTGCACAAGACCTGCAAATGCAGTCAGGTTATCTTTGTTAACTCAATGGTCCTGCGATACGAGGTTGATGGGACTGTGATTCGTCTGTGCCCGCGTTGCCACACAATCACACGAGGCACAGAACCAGATACTGACTCATGTCTGTGCCCGTCACACACAGATAAGCCTCTGCTGGTCGAAAAGGGCACAGACTCGTGTCGGACTTGTGGCGCGCCATATCAGGAGGATTATCAGAGACCGTTTTACTCGCGCTACTCCCCATTGGCAGTAGTCGGACAATGTGCAAGCTGTGGTCTGTTCTTTGCCAAACCTGCCGAGCCTGATCTGACATCAATCGAGCAAGCTGACGATATGCGCACTGGTCTTGATTTCGGTCACAAGTCAGACTTTGCTGTTGTGCCCGGCCCTAAATCAGCCGATCTGATCAATCACGGCATCACAAGCTATTTGGATTTGTTTTCGAGTCGTCAACTGCTGTTTCTATGGCGAGCCATTAAGGTGCTGGAGCGTTTTCCAGCACTGATTCGTCTCAACCTGGCATTGTTGATCTCCACCTCGTTAGAGTTCAATTCGATGCTGTGCGGATATAAGGGGGGGGACAAACGTCGGCCCGGAGCGATTCGGCACACTTTTTCGCATCATGCATATTCATTCCCGTACACTGCGCTCGAAAATAACCCACTCTACCCGGCGAAAGCGTCTGGCACACTACAAAACCTGTTCGATGATCGGATTCGTAAAGCGCGTAAATGGGCCTTGTTACCCCAAGAACGTGTGGTCAACAACGGTGTGACACGGGTGATTACGCTGCGCGGTGAGGTTGATGAGGGCGTCGAAGTCAGGACCCCAGCAGACTTGCGCTCGGGCACGCGGCGTTTTCTGCTCATCCAGGGTTCATCAACTTCGCTGGCTCTGGATGCCGACAGCGTGGATTATGTCGTTACTGACCCGCCCTACTTCGACAGCGTGCAATATAGCGATTTGGCTGCTTTCTTTCGCGTGTGGTTGAGGAGACTGGCGCCGGAAGCCGCTCATTGGGAATACGATCTGGCTGAATCGGCAGTAGACCCACAAGCGAACGGGAGAGGGCAATATGCTGATGTGTTGGCGGGTATCTTTGCTGAGTGCCATCGCGTCCTGAGAAAAGACAATGGGCGGTTGATCTTTACCTTTCACCATTGGAATCCCAAAGGCTGGTCTGCGCTTACTTTGGCGTTGAGACGGGGCGAATTTATGTTACTCAATCGGTACGTGGTTCACGCCGAGAACCCGGTGTCGGTACACATTACCAATCTGAAGGCGCTCATCCACGATGCAATACTTGTGTTCTCACCACTTGAGACGGGTCTGCGTAGAGCATGGCAGCTTCCCCAAACTATCGCCAAGACCGATAGCGCACGCTTCTGCGCAGACTGTGCTACGACCTTGGGTTGGCTGCTGAACTCAGATCTTTCCGACGAGGAGATCGAACTGACGTGGCAGAGGCTCTTGGCATCCTGAGTTGGTACACTTGATTGCAAGGAGGTATTTCGTACCATGTCCAACCAACTCGCCATCCACGGCGGCCCACCCACCCGCACCGCGCCCTTCCCCACTTGGCCCATCTACGACGAGCGCGAGGAGCGCAACCTGCTGGAAGTGCTGCGCTCCGGCCAGTGGGGGATCGGCGGGACGAAGGTCGCCCAGTTCGCGCAGCGTTTCGCCGAGTTCCAGGACGCCCGCTTCGGCGTCTGCGTGCCGAACGGCACGCTGGCGCTCCAGATGGCGTTGACCGCGCTTGGCATCGGCCCCGGCGATGAGGTGATCACGACTCCGTACACCTTCATCGCGACCGCCAGCGCGGCGATCCAGGTGGGCGCGACGCCGGTCTTCGTAGATATTGACCTGGACACCTACAACCTCGACCCGGCGCTGATCGAGGCGGCGATCACCCCGCGCACGAAGGCGATCGTGCCGGTGCATTTGGCCGGCCGGCCCGCGGACATGGACGCGATCATGGCGGTCGCGCGGCGGCATGGGCTGCGCGTGCTGGAGGACGCGTGCCAGGCGTGGGGCGCCGAGTGGCGCGGCCGCAAGGTGGGCGCTATCGGCGACCTGGGCACGTTCAGCTTCCAATCGTCCAAGAATGTCTCGGCCGGCGAGGGCGGCATCGTGGTCACGAACGATGCGGCGTTGGGCGAGCTGTGCTGGTCGCTCCACAATGTGGGCCGCGTGCGCCGGGGCGCGTGGTATCAGCACGAGATCATCGGCGGCAACCTGCGGATGAGCGAGTGGCAGGCCGCCGTGTTGCTGGCCCAGCTCGAACGCCTCCCTGAACACGCCGCGCGCCGCGACGCCAACGCGCACTACCTGGCGGAGGCGCTCTCGGAAGTGGCAGGGGTGACGCCGCTGCCGTTCGATGACCGGATCACCGGCCACGCGCACCACCTGTTCATCTGTCACTACGACGCGGCGGCGTTTGGCGGTCGCGCGCGCGACGAGTTCGTGGCCGCGTTGCGCGCCGAGGGAATCGAAACCGCGAGCGTGGGATATCTCGTGCCGCTCAATCGCAACAACGCGATCCGCCGCGCCGCGGCAGATGCCATGCGCTTCGGCGGGCGGGCGTGGCCGCTGGCCGCGGATGGGCTGCCGGGGTTGGCATCGTGTCCCAATACCGAATGGGCGACGCAGCACACGATCTGGCTCGCCCAGAATACGCTGCTGGGGGACCGGGCCGACATGGACAGCATCGTCGCGGCCGCGCAGAAGATTCAACGGGCGTGGGGATGATCTAGTAGCCGGGCACGGTCGGAGACCGGCCCGAGCGACACAATCCGCCGAACAAGTTCGGCACTCCGGAATCCTTGACTTGTCGAGGAACAGGCAGACGAGGAGAAACCATGAAGATCGGCGCTGTAAGTTTGGGGTGGGGCAACACGCCGCTGCCGCAGGTGATGGACGAGATTGCGGCGTTCGGCGGAGAGTGCATCGAGATCAACGGCCGACCGGGGTTGCATGCTGGCCTGGTTCTGGACGATGCGAGCGCGCCGCGGGTGCGCGGTTGGGCCGCGGCTGCCGGCTTGCAGATCAGCGCGGTGAGCGGTTACTGCGACTTCGCCCAGACCGATCCCGCGGCGCGGGCAGCCGAGGTCGAGCGCCTGCTGGTCGCCTGTCGGGCGGCGCACGCACTGGGGGTCGGCGTGGTGCGCGCCTTTTCGGGCGATCCCAAGCCGGGGCTGACCCTGGACGCGGCCTGGCCGTGGCTGGCGGCGGGCTTGCAGGAGGCCGCGCGACAGGCGGCCCCGTTGGGCGTGACGCTGGCAATCGAGAATCACGGCCGGCTGCTCAACGATGGGCCGGCCCTGGCGCGGCTGATCGGGGACGCCTGCAAGACGGGCGCGGCGAACGTGGGGGTGACGCTCGACACGGGCAACTTCGCCTGGGCCGGGCACAATCTCGCCCAGGTGCGCGCCGACTTCGCGGCGGTGTTGCCGCACATCGTCAGCCTGCACGTGAAGGATGGCGTCTGGCGCGCGGCGGCCGAGGGTGAGGCGCCCGTCTTCGAGTTTGTGCCGGCCGGCGCGGGTCAATTGCCCCTGGCGGGGTGGCTGGCTGCGCTGGCCGATCGCGGCTATCGGGGCGCGGTGTGCAGCGAATATGAGGGCAGCGGCGACTTCCGCGCGGGCACGCGAGCAAGCATCGCCTATTTGCTCGCGCAACGTCGTTAGCGTTCGCCGAACTCAGTGGATCACGATTCGTGTGCTCCCAGCCGGTCTGTGACCGGCGGCTGGAGGTCACAGACCCCCTCTGAGCCGGATTCGTGATCTATTGGAGCTATCGTCAGGTGCAATCATGGACGTGGTCTCAGCGTTTCTGATACGCAATATCGTCTACGTCTACTTCTTCTATGGGTTGGCGTTCTTCTCGCTTGGGCTGGTGGTGCTCCTGGAGTCGGGCCGCGCCAGCGAGTTTCGTTTTGCCCGCGCCTTATTGCCTCTCGCGCTCTTTGGCTTCGTGCATGGCGCGCACGAATGGTTCGAGATGTTCCAGATCTTCGCCGCCCATGCGACGGGGCACACCATGAGCCTGGCCGAAGAGCTGTTTCGCGTGATCTGGCTCTCCGCTTCCTTCTCGTTCCTGCTGGCCTTCGGCGCGCGCCTGCTCCCGGATGCCGAGGCGCGGCCGCGGGCCAGTTACGGCCAGGTCGCCGCGATGATCGGGGTCTGGCTGACGGCCGTCCTGCTTGTTTATCTCCGGCAACGCCCCACCCTGGCCGACCTGGTGGTGGCCGCCGATGTCCTTTCCCGTTATCTCCTGGGGATTACAGGCGCGTTGTTGGCGTGCTGGGCGTTGTTGCGCGAGCGACACGATTTCCACAAACGCGGCATGTCATCCTACGGGCAGGCGTTGCTGTGGGCGGCTTTGGCCTTTTTTGTGTATGGCGTGATCGGCCAGTTCTTTGTGCGGCCGAGCATCGTTGCGCCCTCCCAGGTAGTCAATACGGCGCTTTTCGTGCGCACGTTTGGCTTCCCGGTGCAGTTGTTGCGCGGAGCCGCGGCTGTTGCCATCGCGGTCACGCTGGGCAACGCGTTACGCGCCTTCGAGGCCGAAGGCCGGCAGCGGCTGGCGCGCGCCAACAAGGCGCGGATCGAGGCCCAGGCAGCAGCCCTCGAGGCGCAGGAGCGGCGCACACAAGAGGTCGAGGCGCTCAATGTCCAGCTTCGCGGCACAACTCGCGAGCTGTCGGCCCTGGTGGAGATGTCTCGCACCCTCAGCTCAACGATCGAATTGGAGCGGGTGTTGCACTACGCCCTCTACCAAATCGCCAACAGCTTCGAGGGGGTGTGGTGTGCGGCGATCTTCTTGAAACAATCCGGCCTGGCTGAGCCGGCCCAAACCTATCAGCATCCCCAGGCCACGCCGCCGGCCGTTGCGCCGCCGCTTCCCGCGGTGGCCGGCCGCATCATGAATAGCGGCCAGGCCGTGGGGGTGGACCCGGCCGGCGAAATCGGCATCATCGAAGATTTGGACGCTGACGGAAATGTCGCGTCGAAGAAGCCGGCTGGGCCGTACCGCACGTTAGGCGTGCCGTTGGTGGCGCAGGGAGAGCCGGTGGGCAGCTTGATCATGTCATCGGCCGCGGGGAGCAGGCCTTTTGCCAGCCAGGATTTAAACCTGCTGGCAGCCTTTGCCCGTCAGATCACCACTTCCATCGAGAATGCCCGTCTCTATCAAGTCCTTCAGGAGCGCGAAGCGCGGCTGGCGGAGCTGTTCCGGCAACTGGTCAACGCCCAGGAAGGGGAACGCCAGCGCATTGCGCGAGAGCTGCACGATGAGACCGGGCAGAAGCTCACCGCGCTGGCGATGGGATTGGCCGCGGTCGAGGCGTCCGGTTTAAACCGGATGGGCGGCGATGCGGACGCCGAGGGGCGGTCGTTAGTGCACAATCTGCGCGAGGTCGCCGATCAAGCCATCGCTGAGCTGCGTCTCATCATGTCGGACCTGCGGCCAACCTTGCTCGATGATCTGGGCCTGACGCCGGCGCTGCGCTCCTATGTTCAGCAGTACGCGCTGCGGTATCCCGGGATCAACGTGACGCTGTCTGCCGATCGGCCGGCGCACCGTCTGCCGCCGCAATATGAGACGACGCTCTTCCGCGTGGCGCAAGAAGCTCTGACCAACATCGCACGTCACGCCCATGCGACGCAAGCGACCGTCACCTTCGAGCAGCGGCCGAATGTCGTGCGCCTGGAGGTCAGCGACAACGGCGTGGGGTTTAGCCCGGAGGCGGAGCGCGCCGGTCCCTACGCGCCGGGCAGTGGTTTGGGTCTGGTCGGGATGCGCGAGCGGGTCACGCTGGTGGGCGGCCGGTGGAGCATCCACTCCGCGCCGGGCCAGGGGACGCGTGTGGTGGTCGAGCTGCCACTGTCTTGATGTCTGGAGAGACTTGATGAATCCAATCCGGATCCTGCTGGTGGATGACCACGCGGTGGTGCGCGCCGGGCTGCGCATGTTGCTGGGCGCCGATGCCGAGCTGGAGATCGTTGGCGAGGCGGAGAACGGCATCCAGGCGTTGCGCCTGACCGGTGAGCTGGCGCCGGATGTGGTGCTGATGGACATCTCGATGCCCGACATGAACGGCATCGAGGCGACGCGGCGCATCAAGGCGGATCATCCCAATGTGGCGGTGCTGGCCCTTACCATGCACGAAGATGACCAGTATTTCTTCGAGATGTTGGGCGCGGGCGCATCAGGCTATGTGCCCAAGCGCGCCGCGCCCAACGATCTGATCTCGGCCATCCATGCCGTGCAAGGGGGCGGGGTCTTTCTCTTTCCTTCGGTCGCGCGCGCGTTGGTGCAGGACTTCTTGCAGCGTTCGACGCACGCCGGCGCCGAGCGGTCCAACCACAGCTTCGATGCCCTCACCGAGCGCGAGCGCGAGGTGCTGACCCTCATCGCCCAGGGCCGCAGCAACCAGGAGATCGCCGACCAGTTGGTGATCAGCATCAAAACCGTCAACCGGCATCGCGAAAACATCATGGCAAAGCTCAACCTGCACAGTCGGGTGGAGTTGGTGCGCTACGCGCTCGAAAAGGGCCTGATTGCCATCGAGTAACGATTGCACGAGCCGTTCCCGAAATATACTCGCATGGCTTCACCGGTGGTATAATCGGCGCGGAAACGAGCCTGGCGGTGTGCAATTGCGGCCCGCTACGCGTCCAGGCAACTTCACCGGATCTGGAGGTAGAATGTCAGTACGAACTCGTCTTGGGTTGATCGCCGGTGGGCTGATCGCGCTCGTCCTCTTTTCAGCCGTGATCGGCGCGTGCACGGGCCGGCAGCCGGCGCCGACACCGACGCCGACGCGCACCCCGCGCCCCGTTGAGACCAAAGCGTCCAGTTTAAACCGGACGCCGACCGCCACGGTCGCGCCCACCGATACGCCGGCGCCCACGCCCACGCCGCTGCCGCCCGCGGCCACCGCCACCCCCGCCGCCACGCCCGCGCCAGCGCCCACGGTAGACATGAGCGTCATCGTGCCGGGCCGCGACCCCAACATCTCACCCTACACCGGGCTGAAACCGGCCGATCCTAAGATCCTCGAGCGCCGGCCCATGGCGATCAAAGTCGCCAACCAGGAGAGCGTCCATCCGCAGTCGGGCCTGAGCAAAGCCGACATCGTGGTGGAAAGTCCGGTTGAATACAGCGAGACCCGCTACACGGTGCTCTTCCACAGCCAGGACGCTGAGCGGATCGGCTCGGTGCGCAGCGCCCGGTTGATTGACGTGGAGCTGCCGGCAATCTTCGACGCGGTGCTGGCCTATTCTGGCGGCGTGCAGCCGGTCGTGGATAAGCTCATGGCATTGGATTTCAGCAAGCTGGTGCTGGACGAGACGGCTGCCGGGGCCGGGTTCTTCCGCGATCCGACCATCGTCGCGCCCGACAATTTGTTTGCGAATACCGTCAAGCTGGCCGAGGTGGTTGCCAAGAAGGGGCTGAATCAGCGGCCGCAGCCCGCGGCCGGCTGGGTCTTTGCGCCGGTCGCGCCGCCGGCCGGCGCGACCGCCAGCAGCGTCACCATCCCCTACCCGCGGTTCCAGGTCAAGTGGACGTATGATGCGGCCTCGGGGCGGTGGAAGCGCGAGATGGGGGGCGCAGCTCATGTGGACAAGGCTACCGGCGAGCTGTTGAGCGCCGCGGATGTGGTGATCCTGACCGCGCCGCACGTCAAGACGCTGATCCTGGAGCACGGCACGGCGATGGAAGGCCAGGGACAGGCCTGTCGCAACTGCTCCATCGAGATCCAGCTTTGGGGCGAAGGCCCGGCGAAGGTGCTACGCGATGGCAAGGTCTATGAGGGGAAGTGGATCCGGTCAGGCCGGCGGGAGCCTTTCCGTATCGTGGATGGCGCGGGCAAGGACATTCCCCTCAAACCCGGCAACAGTTGGTGGCAGGTTGTCCCGCCGGATCTGAAGTTAACGGTCGTACCTTGAGCGCTGATTTCTCCGCGGTGATGCTCAGAGCAGATGTCCATACCATCCGCGACGCCACGGCCCATGCGGAAGTCATTGCGAGGAGCGTCTTTTGCGGTTGCGAGGCGCGAAGCAATCTCTTCCACGGCGGGGATTGCTTCGGCCCGAACGACGGGCCTCGCAATGACGTCCCAAGCATGTCCTGAGCGGAGCCGAAGGAAGCGATTCCCAGAACAGAACGCTCTGAGCGAAGCCTTAAGTTCCTCTCATGTAGCATTAATCTGACTGTGGCATCATACAATCAGCATAAGGTTTCGGGCGGGGCAACCCGGATCCAGGCAAGATTCCTCCTCCATAAGGTTGAGCAGCGCAATTCTCCGGTGGGTGGGCCGGGGAATTGTGCTTTAATGTCCCAGCGCATACAGACGCCGGTAAGCCTCGAGTTGACCCAACACCTGCTGCACGTAGACGCGCGTCTCTCCGTAATCAATCAACGCGACCATCAGATCATCATCGCCGGGGGCCAGCTTGCGCCAGCGGAGCGCGTTGCCCGGCCCGCCGTTGTAACCCGCCAGCGCGGCCGCCAGGCTGCCGTCCAATTGCTTGAGCGCCCAATTGAGATAATACGCGCCGAAATCTACATTGATATACGACCAATAGGCCTGCTCCGGCTTGAAGCTGCCGCGCCCCTGCTGCCCGGCGATCCACTCGGCGGTGGCCGGCATGAGCTGCATCAGCCCCTGCGCGCTGGCGGATGAGGTCGCGGCCGGCTCGAAGCGGCTCTCTTGCCGGATCACCGCGGCCAGCAGCAGCGGGTCGAGATCCCAGCGGTCGGCCTCCTGCTGGATTAGCCGCGCGTACGGCAACGGGTAGATGAGCCGGCCGAGCGCAGCGGGCGGCGCCGGGCTGTTCGCGGGTGCCAACGCGGCCAGTTTCTCGGCCGCCGTGATCGAGAACTGATTTGCGCCCGCGTCCCGGAAGGCCAGGGCCAACGCGGCCGACGCCCAACCATCGCCAGCGTGACGATCCAACACGCGCGCCCAGGCGGCCAACCCTTGCGTCCGCCGCCCCAGGTCGAACAGCGCCTGGCCGCGCCGCCAATCTGCATCTGCTGTGACGGCCGCCGGCAACGCTACCGATCCTTCCCCTGTCCAACTCTTGAGCCACAATACTAACTCACCGCGGTCATCCGCTCCCGCGGTCGCCAGTTGGGCGCCGGCCGCCGGCGTCGTGCTGATTGGCTGATTCGCCGATTTTGCCAGCCACGCCGCGGCGCGCAGCCCGTAGTAGCTCCGCGCATCGGCCTGAACCGCCTCCTGCCACGCCTGCCGGGCGGCCACCATGTCGCCGGCCGCAGCCTGAGCCCGGCCCAGCCAGAAATAGGCGAGGGGTGTAGTGAACGGCTCCAGCGGCGCCGCGGCCATTTCGCCCCACGTCTCGGCCGCAGCCGGCCAGTCGCCGCGCTGGAAGTAGATCAGCCCGGCGGCCTGATAGGCGCGCCACGCCTCGTCGGCGGCCGGGTATTTGCGGGCCAGGGCGCGATAGGCGTCGGCGGCCGCGGCCAGGTCGCCCATTTCGGCCTGCCAGTTGGCCGCGCGCCAGAGCGCCGTGGGCGCCTGCCGGTCATCGGGCCGCTGCCCTGCGAACTGGCGGCTGGTCGCGATCGCCGCGGCCAGGTCTTTCGCCTGCGCCCGGCCCGACGCCTGCGCCAGCCACGCGTCGGCCCAATGGCTGTTCTCCGGGTAGGCGGCGATCAGGTTACCCAGCTCGGCCAGCCCACGCTCGATCTGACCCTGCCGCAGATAGCTCAGCCCGGCATAGTACCAGGCGTCTCCCTTCCGGCCGGTTGGATCCGTCGCACGCAGCCGGTCGAACGCGGCGCTGGCGAGCGCGAAGCGGCCGTTGAAGTAATTGACCAGGCCGCGCTGGTACTCATCCACCGCTGCGCCGGCTTCGACGAGCGCGGCCATCGCGCGGTGCGCATAGGGACTGGTCGGGGCGGCGTCCACAGCGGCCTGCCAACGCTTCCTGGCCTCAGCCGGCGGGTTAGTTGCCGCATCTCCTTGCGCCAACGCCGCGCCGGCCAGCCAATGCATCTCCGCGTTCCAGGCTCCCGACGTGGAACTGCCGCGCAGCGCATCGTATTGCGCCACTGCGCCGGCGTAGTCCTTTTGGGCCAACGCCAGGTCGGCCAGCGTGCGACGGATCGTGACCGTGTTGGCCCAATCGGGGGCGGTTTTGAGGGCCGCGCTGAACGCTTCGGTGGCGCGCGGCAGGTCGCCCGCGCCCCGCCGCGCCGCGCCGATGCGCTGCCAGGTCAGGGAGTTAAGTTCGGGCACGAGCGGCAGATAGGCGACGAAGCTCAGTTCGGCTTCGGGCCAGCGGTTCAGCGCGATCAGCGCTTCGCCCAGCAGGAAAGTGGCAGGCGCGCGGTGCGTCGCGGTCAGCGGGGCCGAGGCGAGGAGCTGCGCCAACGCGCCGGCCGCCTCGCTTGGCGCATCGTCCCGCAGGTAGCAGGACGCCAGCCGATAGCGCGCCTCCGCGACCTCGTCGGGGTTCGGATCATCGGCCACGACGCCCGCAAACTCACGGCGCGCCCCGTCGCAGTCGCCGATGGCTTGCAGGTAGCGGCCAGTTTCCAGCCGCGCCGAGGGCAGCGGCGTGGCTGTGGGCGTGCTGGTCGGCGTTGGCGTGGCCGTCAGCGTCGCCGTGAGACGGTTTAAACCGTCGGGCGTGGGCGAAAGGGTTGCGGTGGGTTGCGCGGGCGACGCGGTGACGCGCGCGACCGCCGTGAAGGTCGGGACCAACGTCGGGCCGGCCGGCGCGGTTGGCGGAGCGGTCGGTTGCCCCTTGCCGCCGCACGCGGCCAGCGCCAGGGTCAAGATCGAGATAAACAGGGCCAGGCGTATGATGTGGTTCACAGTTCGATCAGCCTGTTCATCAGCGCAGCAAGCTGAAAACCGCCAGCGCCGCGGCGATCACACAGCCGATGAAGGCGAAGACGCCGCTGCGACCGAGCGGGCCGCGACTCACCAGGATCAGGCCGGCCACGATGCCGATGGCGGCGGCGATCAACGTCACCCACGGGTTGTTCAGCATGGCGAGCGTCAGCAGGCCCACCGCCGCGCTGAGTGTATACCAATTGGATGCAGTCATGGTCCTCAACGCCGCAAACGATTGAACAGCATCAATGCCGCGCGGACTTGGCGAGCTTAACCAGTTGGGCGGGGATGCGGCTGCGATTGTGGGCAGTAACGCGCACGATCACGATGTCGGTGCGCCCCAGCCGTTCCGCCAACTCCTGAGCCAGCGTCTCACGCACGATCACAATGGCGTTCGGGACGCGCAGCGGATCGGCCAACGCCTGTAGGGCGAAGGCAAACCCGGTCCCTTGCTGAAGCTCCAACGGGCCGATCTCGTCAATCACCAGCCAATCGCTGTTGGCGAGCAGGGCCGCGGCCAGCACCCGGCGCGCCCATTCGATCGCTTCGTCGCTAATGTGATAGACGCCGATGGTGGTCGTTTCGTTCGCCTCGCGGACGCGCGCAAACGTCTGGTGTTTGCCGGTCGTCAGATCCATCATCTCGATGCCGACTTTCCCGCCTTCGGCGTTCAGCAGCGGCGGTGAGATGAAGCCGGCGACCTTGAAGCCGGCAGATCGGATGCCAGGGATCGCTTTCCAACAGGCTGTGGTTTTGCCCTCATGCACCGGGCCGGTCAGAAGTATGAACATCGTTGTTCTCGCCGTAGGCGTCCCTTTCATTCCCATTCACATAATGTCTCGACATAGGCTGCGGAACCGTCGCGGAGCCAGCCGTCGAGTTGCGCCTGATCTTTCAAGTTTTGCCCGCGGCGTCGCGATACGACGATGAACTTGCACGCCAGCTCGGGCAATGCGGTCATGTCGCCCCAGAGCTTCTCGAACTGCGCCACCGGGAAGACATCTTCCTGGCCGTGGCCCCAACGCTTCTTCACGTCTTTGAGGGTGACATAGGTGGGCATACGGCCCGCGACGGCGCGGATGCCGGCCGTGATCTTCTCGTCGTCGGCGAGATCGCCTCGCGTCAGCCCGAAGACCGCCAGCAGGCGGTCAATGTGCAGCCAGCTCGTGTTCGAGTTGTAATACGACAGGCTGAACTCGGCCTCTTCGCGCGGTAGCGCCAGCCCTTCCAGCAGCCGCGGCCGGCCATCCACGCGCGCCAGCCCGCCGCCCCGATCGTCAATGGCGCGGGGGATCACCTCGGCCGTAAACGCGCCGCCCAGGCGCATCACCAGCCCGACCACGAGGGGGTCCACATCTGTGCCCAGCGCGTCAATGTTGTGCACCATCAGGTATTGCAGCGCCGGGTGGTCGGCCAGGAGCCGCGCCAGCACCCCGTTTTTCAGCATGTTCGGCGCTTCGTACCAGTGCCCCACGGGATGCATACATTGCAGCGGCACGTTGTCGGTGTAATCGCTGCCTTCGCCGGCCCGTTGCGCCCAGCCCGTCAGCGCGGCGCGCAGGCTGTCGCGCACCTTCTGCTGCTGCTCGTCGAGCAGTTGCTGCGGCATCTCCTCCCACGCAAAGCGCAGATCGCGCACCATCGGGATCATGCGCAGGCCGATGGCGCGGCCCGGCGAGAGGAAGAGCGGGCCGGGATACCCGTAGGGGCGACCCTCGCGGTCGCCCTCTCCGGCCAGATACGCCTCGATCGGCGCATGGGTCAAATAGCTGGTGGTGATGACGTGCGGCAGGGCGCGGCCAGCCAGTCGGCCAATGCGCCGGCTCTTGGCGAGGTGCACCTCGATGAAACTGCGGTGCCGACCGCCGAGCCGGCAGAAGGGATGGAGCGCCTTCACCGCGCCCGCACCCTGCGTCCAGCGGCTGCCGATCCCGCCGGCCAGGCTGACCACCGCGACCGCGCCGGCGGATAAGGCGGCCAACCCTTCACGCGCGAGACCTGACAGGTCTCCAAGACCTGTCAGGTCTGCCACATCTTCTGGCCGCACGTCCCGGATGTCGGTGTTGGCCGAGAGGCGATTCTGCGCCAGGCCGATGCGGCCGCTGCGTAGCTCCGCCCGGATCTGCTCGTGCTGCACGCGGTCGAAGCCGTGCTCGGCCAGGATTGACGCATTGGCATCATCCAGGCCGTGGCCGGCCGCGTCCTCTTGCCGGGTGCGCGGCAGCAGCCGGTCGAAGAGCGCCGACACCATGCCGGCCATCTCCGGTTGGGTGCGGCAGGCTGCCCCGAAACGATCCAGATCGGCGCGGCGGGCCGGCGAAAGCTCCCACCGGTCGCGGCGCAGCAGGTTGGGCACGATCATGGCATAATAGCCGGGGGGCATGAGGGGGGAGTCCGCCATCCCCAGCAGATCCGCCCACGTCCCGCGCTCGTTGATCGCGAAGTCGTAGACCACCGGCTCCATCGCGAACGGCATGGCCGTCTCGAGCTGGCGTTTGGTCGTCCGCATGATCTCCGCCATGCGATCCTGCGCGGCGGCCTTGACCGCCGGGTCGAAGATGAAGCCCATCCCACCGCCCGACATGCCGCCGAGCATCCAGAAGCCCCAAAAACGCTCGGCGAACGCCGCGCGCGCCCTTTCGATCAGCCGTTCGGTGTAGAGGTTGCCGGCCCAGGGGATGATCGTCTGGATCGGCCCGGCGAAATTACGCGTGGTCACGGCGCCGATCCGCCGGATGTCGCCGTCGCACAGCGCGGCCACCACCTGGTCGAGGATGCTGCACGCCTCCCGGCGCCCCGCCCACTCTGCCTCGGAGCGCAGCAGATATTTCTCTGTGACCATTTCCAGGATCGGGCCGACGTTCTGCGCCAGCCCGCCGTGGACGAGCACCAGGCTATCCTGGAGCCGCTGTCGCGTCTCCGGCGTTACCTCGGTCGGGCCGAAGATGCGATGGTCGGGCAACAACCGGCCGCGGCTGACGCCGAACTCCGGGTCGCCTGCGCCTGCGGGCACGCCGTAGATTAGCTTGATGGCGGGCCACAGGCCGCCGGAATCCTGCCAGCCGCCGCCGGACCCGGCCAGCCATTCGCCCAGCAGCGCGCGCGCGGCCACCAACCGACGCTCCCCCTCGGCCAGCGGCCCGATGAGCGCGTGCGCCTGGCCGGTGGCGCGCATACAGGCCGCGATCAGGCAGGCCAACAGGCTGGTGGAGACGGCCAGCCGCGAGCCTTTGGGGATGCCGTTGACGTTGCTGACCAGCTCGATGCCGTGGCCCGGCCCGACGATGCGCGCCAGCAGATCGGCCAGGCTCTGCTCCGAACCTTCGATCCCCGGCGGGATCAGCCCGGCCGCGATGACCGCGGCTTTGAGCAGCCCCAGGTAGTCCTTGGCGTAGTCGAACACCTCGGCCAGGTGGGTGACGTCGGCGGTCGCGGTCAGGTCCACGCTCGACAGGCGCAGCAGCGGCTCGTCAATCACCCGGAAATAGGCCTCGACTGGCGGCCGCGGGGCGGCGTCGCGGCCGCGCACGCCCAGGTTGATGGAGACGTTCAGGACGCGGGCGCCTTCCGGGTAATCCATGCCCAGGAAGAAAATGTCGCTCCACGCGCTGTGGCTCAGATCCATGCGCACGGGGGTCGTCTCGCGCAGGATCGGGAAGGGGGCGTCGGCCGCGGGGCGTTGGAGCAATTCGGGGCGGACGCGCAGCGGTTGGTCGGCCGGATGGCCCACGCGGAACATCCACTGATTGCCGCGCACCGAGCGCACGCTGCGGCGCACCTGGTCGGCCAACGTCTGGAAGCCGAGCCGACGGTACGCCTCGGCCAGCGCGCTGGAGATCGCCTCGCTTGGCCCCTGCGCCGCCTGCGCCTTCAGGAAAGTGTCAATCGCCTCCTCGAAGCGGCGTTGCAGCAGGTGGGTGTATCCCTCCCACGGAATGAACCCCTGGGGCTGCGCATCGGGCTTGAGCGGGATGTGAAAGCGATGGATCGCGTAGAGGAAAAAGAGCGCGCGCACCCGCTCGTAGAGATTTGTGCTGGCGCGGCGGAAGGCATCCAGGTTGGCGCACTCCGCCATCAACTCGGCCAGCGGCGCCGCGCGGCAAAACGCGTCGAGCGAGCGATCCCGCACGACTGGATCGGGAGAGGTAATGATCGTGGTGAGATGATTGGTCATAACTTCAGCTCGAGTTCCAACTCACGATGGTGGAATGCTCTGGCACTGTTTTCTTATGATACTGCTGCGTCCTGCGATAATTGACGCCCCAAGTCTACACAATCTGCAATTAGAACGAACAGATTGGGGGCGGTGAAGGAGATGCCTGGCGCTGGCTGGCGATTATGCTTGATATCTGGCGGCTCATGGCGATGGTGCGGGAAAGTGCCCATCAGCGCCGGAGGCTCAGGATGGGGCTGTGGATCATACCAGCGGATCTTTTCGTTGCCGCAGTAGATGGTGTAGCTATAATCTATGATTCTGCTGAGTCTGAAGTCAAGGAATTCCCTGATTCGTAGTTCCAGACCATTGGTAAGAAGCACAATGCCTTCAACCCTGGCGGTCAGCGCGCTTGTGCTGTACAGGCGCAACGTTGACAAAAGAATCTCTGTTGAATACCGGCCAGGAAGACTGTAGATGAGGGCTTCGTACTCGATGCGACTTGGCAAAGCCATAGTTCAGGCCGGTACTGCCCAACGGAGGGCAGGCTCGCGTGGGTCAATCGAGATAGTCTCTGCGCCGCGATTGCTAATCAGATGGCGCAGACGTTCCTCGGAGAGCGTCTGAAGAACGGCCTCCCGATCTTGTTTGACCTGAAAATACGCCGACCATTCGGCAAAATCGTCCGTATGCTCACCGTCATCCAGCAGACCTTGCATGTACAAACGGTAGAAATCCGCCGAACTCAACCAGTAGCGACGCTCGAACGTCCGCGTGATCTCATCTGCCGCGCGCAGGTCATCCAGGACTTGGGTAATTGTAGCCTCAATCATCGTAGCTCACCTCCGGTAGGGCCTGCCCCTGTGGGGTGTCCGCCCATTATACCACATTCACCGCCGCGGCCTTCACCGCTTGCCCTGCTGCATCTCCCGGACGGCCAGCAATTCCACCAACTGCGCCAGCACCTCGTCGCGATCCTTGCCGTTGAGCGCCAACGCCATCTGCGCGATCAGCAGGCCGTATTTCACGCCGACATCATGACGCCACCAGGGACGCTCCAACGCCAGATATCGTTCACGTTTTGCCAGCTCGGCCAGCGATTGCGAGAAGGCGGCGCCACTGCCGTCACCGGTGGCGGCGATGCGCGCGGCCAGCAGCTCCATGATCGTTGGGGTCAGCGCGTGCATACCGAAGAAGCAGAGATAGTGCCCGGCGCGCAGGCCCGGCACGATCAGGCGTTGCTCGGCCTCGGTCGGCGTCGGCTTCTCGATGACATCCTCGATGTGGTACAGATCGGGTCGGCCGGCCACGCGGCGACCGCCCACCGCGCCGTAGTAGGGCAGCAGGCTCTCGCGCGAGGCCTGCACCGCCGACACCGCGCACGCTTCGGCCTGGGCCACCTCCACGAGCTGTTGCGCGCAGCTCGCCTGCCCCCGGCTGACATACAGGTGATCGCCGACCAGGTGGAGGAACGGCTGGCGGCCCACGAACGCCTCCGCGCAGCGGATCGCGTGCGCATAGCCGGCGGGGCCGGTCTGTTGGATGAAGGTCAGGCGGCTGGCGTGCTCGCCCACGGCGTCCATGTAGGCCGTCTCATCGCCGGGACAGACCACCACACAGATCTCCTCGACGCCGGCGCTCAGCACCTCCTCGACGATGATGCGCAGCACGGATTTGGCCGCGCCATCGCGATCAATCAGCGTTTGCAGCGGCAAGGTGCGCTGGCTGCGACCGGCCGCGGTGATGACGGCTTTGGTGATCTTCATGGGCATGGATATGACCTCGCGGTTTCAAGTTCGCTCAGCAGATAGCGCGATAGTACGGCAAATCCCTCTAAAACGCAAGAAGACACAGTGAGATCATGCGATGCGTCGGTCGGCGCGTCGTTTTGCTCCTCGGCGTGTTATACGCGCTGTGAAACTCGCCTTATGGTACACTCAGTCCGTTATGGGCTGGCGATTGTACATCCCCAGGAGGTTCCCTTGACTCTTTCAGACACCAGGCGTACGCCTGCGCAGCGCGTTGTCGTCACCGGCCTGGGGCTGGTGACGCCCGTCGGCAACGATGTGCCCGGCAGTTGGCGCGCCATCCTCGCCGGAACGTCCGGCGTCGGGCTGATCAGCCATTTCGATCACACCATGTTCAAAACCCACATCGCCGCGGAGGTGAAGGATTTCGACCCGACCCTCTATGTGGACAAAAAGGAGGCGCGGCGCATGGATCGCTTTCTCCATTTCGCGGCCGCGGCCACACAAGAAGCCGTGGCCGATGCGAAGTTGGATGTTGCCTACTATGGCGCGTCGCGCGTCGGTGTGCTGATCGGTTCGGGTATCGGCGGCATCCACATCCTCCTCGAGCAGCATGATCTGATGAAAGAGCGCGGCCCGCGGCGGGTCAGCCCGTTCGCGGTGCCGGGCCTGATGCTGAACAGCGCCTCGGCGCACGTGAGCATCATGATCGGCGCGCGCGGGCCGAATCTCGCTGTTGCCACCGCGTGTGCGACCGGCAGTCATGCCCTCGGCGAGGCAGCCGACTTCATCCGCCGGGGCCGGGCCGACGCCATGATCTGCGGCGGATCCGAAGCAGCCATTATGCCGATGGCGGTCGCCGGCTTCGAGAACATGGGCGCAGTGAGCGGCCGCAACGATGAGCCGCAGCGCGCCAGCCGGCCCTTCGACAAGGATCGGGATGGCTTCGTGATGGGGGAAGGCGCAGGGATCATGATCCTGGAGCGGCTGGACAAGGCCCAGGCTCGCGGCGCGCGCATCTACGCCGAGCTGATTGGCTATGGCCTGACCGCTGACGCCTACCACATCACCGCGCCCCTGGAAGATGGCAGCGGCGCGGTGGCCTGCATGGAAAGCGCGCTGGCGGACGCCGGCCTGGCGCCAGAGGCCGTGGACTACATCAATGCGCACGGCACCAGCACGCCTCTTAACGATGCCAGCGAGACGCTGGCGGTCAAAATCGTCTTCGGCGCGCACGCCTATCGGCTCGCCATCAGCTCGACCAAGAGCATGACCGGCCATCTGATGGGCGCGGCCGGCGCCATCGAAGCGATTTTCTCGGTGTTGGCGCTGCGCGACCAGATCTTGCCCCCCACCATCAATTACGACACACCCGACCCGTCTTGTGATCTGGACTATGTGCCCAACCACGCCCGGCCAGCCGTGGGCGAACTGAACATCGTCATGTCCAACTCCTTCGGGTTTGGCGGGCACAACGGCACTGTGGTCTTCCGGCGGTTCTAATGTCAGCCCATCGCAGCACATTCCACGGCCCGCGTTACGCCCAAATCACCGGTTGGGGCATGGCCGTGCCCGAAAAGGTGATGACCAACGACGACCTGGCGCGCATGGTGGACACGTCCGATGAGTGGATCGTTTCTCACACCGGGATCAAGCAGCGGCATATCGCGGGCGAGCGCGAGTCTACGTTGAGTCTGGCCGTGCACGCCGCGCGCGAGGCGCTGCTGGTGGCCGGTATCGTCCCCAACCAGGTGGATCTGGTCATCGTCGCCACGGTGACGCCGGAATACTTTTTCCCGTCAACCGCCAGCCTGGTGCAGGATGCGCTCGGCGCAGCATCGGCCGGCGCATACGACCTGAGCGCCGGCTGCTCCGGGTTCATCTACGCGCTCAGCATGGCCGCCGACGCCGTGCGCTCCGGCAGCGCCGAGCATGTGCTGGTGATCGGCGCGGAGACACTGTCCCGCATCGTGGATTGGACCGAGCGCAACACGTGCGTGCTCTTTGGCGATGGCGCCGGGGCCGCGGTGGTCAGCGCGTGCGCCGAGCGGTGCGGGGTGATGGCATCGGTGCTCGGCAGCGACGGCTCCGGCGGTGAGCTGCTAATTGTGCCCGGCGGCGGCAGCCGTCATCCACTCAGCCACGAGGTGGTCGAGCGGGGCGATCAATATCTGAAGATGAACGGCCGGGAGGTCTATCGCTTCGCCTCCACGGTGATGCCGCGCGCCACCGAGGCGGTGCTGCAGAAGGCCGGCTGGCAGCTCAAAGACCTGGCGCTGGTGATCCCGCATCAGGCGAACGACCGCATCATCGCAGCGGCCATCAAGCGGCTCGGTCTGCCCGCCGATCGGTTCATCGTGAACATTGATCGGTATGGCAACACGTCGTCGGCCTCGATCCCGATTGCGCTCTGCGAGGCGATTGCCGAGGGGCGAATCAACGCGGGAGACCGCCTGGTGCTGGTCGGGTTTGGCGCGGGTTTGACCTGGGCGGCGGTGGCCCTGGAATGGGGCATCCCCGAGCCGACGCGACCGCGGCCGTGGTTCCTGCGCTGGCTGGCCGCGGTGTGGTACTTCCTGGCGGGGGTGCGTTCGGCTGCGCGGCGCACCGAACGCGACGCCTATGATCGTGTGATGGGGCCGGAAGGGGCCGACGGGCTGCGCGGCGAGATGCGAGTGCGAACCGACCGGTTGCGTGCACGCATCGCCCGGCGCTTGCGGCGCCCTGAATCGAAGGTGAAGGCCGCGCCCGAGCAGTCGAAGCCGGCGCCATCTCCCGACGATGACCACAGGATGCCATCCGCGTAACACCACAAAGACTCCGAAATCGCCCTGGCGTCGTGGCTTCAGCCGGTGACTTGACTCACTCGAACGGCCGGCCAGGGTCTCGATGCCAGAGCGTTTCGATCATCCTCACAGCGGCGTGTCCCCGTTTCTCGTTTTGCGCGTTGCGGCATATAATCGCTGTGGGATGCCATGAAACGCACTATCGAGTTGTTGATCTTTGTGTTCCTCGGCGTCATACTGTTGTCTGGGTGTGACGCCCTGTTTATTCAGCCATCGCCCACCCCGGCGCGATCGCCGGTCAGCACGCGCACACCGTTTGCCGCGCCGACGCCGCGGCCGCAGATTACTGCCACGGCAGCCCCAGTCACCGATACCCTGACCCTGACCTGGTGGACCCCGGAGTTCGTCAGCCCCAAAGCCGCCGCGCCGGTTGGCCCACTGCTGTCCGCCTATCTGACCGACTTCGAGAAGGCCCACAACGGTAAGGTGCGAGTGAACCCCGTCATCAAGGCGCGATATGGCAAGGGCGGATTGTTGGACTTTCTACGCACGGCACAACCGGTCGCGCCCGGCATCTTGCCCGACCTTGTAGTCCTGGATTTGGCCGAAGTAGAGCAGGCGGTCGGCCTCGGCCTGCTCCAGCCGATGGATAGCCTCCTGCCGCGCGAGATCACAGCCACGCTCTACACCTTTGCCCGGCAAGCAGGGCAGTTTGATGGTCGCACCATGGCCGTTCCCTGGCTCGTTGATCTGGAGCACGCCATCTATAACCGCGACCTGGTATCTTCGCCGCCCAGTACGTGGGCAGGCGCGCTCACCCAGGGCGTCCCCTACGTGTTTCCGGCCGGTTCACCGCAGTCCCCGTCGGCCGCGGGTCTGACGGATGATGTTCAACACGCGTTCATTGCCCAATATCTTTCGGCCGGTGGTACGCTCGATCCCAAGACGCGCCGCCTGGCGCTGCAGGAACAGCCGTTGCTGCGCGTGCTGAACTTTTATCGCGATGCCAGCGAGGCCGGTTTGTTGCCAAAAAGCATACTAAACGTGACAAGCCTGGATCATGTGTGGAATGTGTATACCCAGGAAGGGATGGCAATGGCGAATGTCAGCGCCCGGCGCTATCTTGCGAATCGGGACGTGTTGCCGAACACGAGCTTTGCTCCGGCGCCGGGCTGGTCGAGCCCCGTGCTGCCGCTGGCCGAAGGGTGGGCGGTGGTGATCACCACCGCCGATCCGCTCCGCCAGCGGGCGGCCGCCGACCTCATCGTCTGGCTCCTGACGGCCGAGCGGGCCGGCGCGTTGGTCCAGGCGGCCGGCTGGCTGCCCACGTCACCGAAGGCGCTGGCAACCTGGGGCGCGAACCCGTACTTCGAGTTTCTCGATGGTCAGCTTACCTCGGCAGTTGCCCATCCCCTTGGGTCGGAGTATACCCAAACCGCCGCGCGCCTTCAGAAGGCCGTGACCGCTGTCCTCAAAGGCGCCGCATCGCCCGCCGAAGCCGCCCAGGCGGCCATCGCCCCGAAATGACCGGCCGCCGCTCCACCCTGCGCTGATTCGCTGATTCCCAGAGGCCCGCATGACCCACTCCCCCGATCTCCGCACCCACATCGTTGCCGTGCTCGAAGCGGCGTTGCACGCGGTAGACCCGTATGCGGCCATGCGTGCCCATGTGCAGCTTGATGGCGATATCCTGCGCGCCGGCGGCCGGCTCTATCGCCTGGCCGAGATTGAACGCATCGTGGTCGTCGGCGGCGGCAAGGCGGCCGCGCCGATGGCGGCCGCGCTGGCCGATCTCCTGGGGCCGCGGATCACGGGGGGCGTGGTCAATGTGAAGTATGGGCATATCGCCATGACCGGCGGCGGCCGGGTGCGCTTCGAGCGGCGCACGCACCCTGGCCGATCAATCTCCGACAATCTCGCGCCCCCGCCCGCCCCACGGGTATCGCCCGCCAGGCACGCGGGGGGCGACGCTCCCCCTGCCCTGTCAGGGCAGGAGGCCGGCGGGTCAGGCGCGCTCCAGCTCATCGAGGCCGGCCATCCCGTGCCCGACGCCGCCGGCCAGGCGGGCGCCGGGCGGATCGCCGGATTGCTGAGCGGCTTGACTGCGCGCGACCTCGTGCTGGTGTTGATCTCCGGCGGCGGCTCGGCGCTGCTGCCGCTGCCCGTCGCCGGAATTACGCTGGCCGATATCCAGGCGCTCACGCAGGCGCTGCTGCGTTGCGGCGCGGATATCACCGAGATCAACACGATCCGTAAGCACCTTTCTCGGTTGCAGGGCGGCCAATTGGCCCGTCTGGCGCAGCCGGCCCAGGTCGTCACGCTGATCCTTTCCGACGTGGTCGGTACACCCCTGGATGTGATCGCCTCTGGCCCGACCGTCCCCGATCCCACGACCTATGCCGACGCCCTAGCCGTGCTCAACCGATACGCCATCTTGAATCAGATTCCGCCCAGCGTGCGCCATCATCTGTCGGCGGGCGCGGCGGGCGGCCTGCCGGATACGCCCAAGCCGGGCGATCCCCTGTTCGGCCGGGTGACGAACATCGTGATCGGCGAGAACGCCAGCGCCGGCCGGGCGGCCGTCACCGAGGCGCAGCATCGCGGCTTCCATAGCGCGCTGCTCACCACCTTCGTGCAGGGGGAAGCTCGCGCGGTGGGCCGGGTGGCGGCCGGGCTGGCGCAAGGGATCGCCTGCGGCCAATCCGACTTCGACCGGCCGGCGTGCCTGGTGTTGGGCGGCGAGACCACGGTGACGGTCAGGGGGCAGGGGACAGGGGGCCGGAATCAGGAGTTGGCCCTGGCGGCCGCGATTGCGCTGGATGGCTATGCACTGCCGGCCGGGGTCGAAGTTGCGGTGGTCAGCCTGGGCACGGATGGCACCGATGGCCCCACCGACGCGGCGGGCGGCATCGCCACGCCCGCCACGCTGACGGCCGGTCGCGCGCTTGGGTTGGATGCGCACGCTGCGCTGGCCGATAATGACAGCTATCACTACCTCGGCGCGGTGGGCGACTTGATTGTGACCGGGCCGACCAACACGAACGTGAATGACTTGATCTTCGTCTTCGTTGCGTGACGCGTCAGGCGCTCAGGACGATCTGCAGGTTCCGCTCCCATCCGTCAACCAGATCGCTCCGCAGGAAGATGGCGGTCAGCGGATGAAGCCGATAGAAGGGGCGCTCGAGCGATCCGGTGATTTGGAGCAGACAGTGGTTCAGCAGATGGTCAGGGCGGCGCGCAGCTCGTCGGCCGACAAATGTAGGTGTAAAGGGTATACGCTGCGCCGTGCGCGCGGCGGTAGCCCCCCAAACTAGCGTGGAGTGGGCAGGTTGTGGTATATAGGCGGGCATGAAACTACCATTTATGGAACAACCATCCCTCCATCCCGAACTGGTGGCGTGCCCGCATTGCCAGCAGACGGGCCGCATCGGCATTCACAGCCGTGCGGAACGCCGCTTCATCTGCCACGCCTGCCAGCGCACGTTTGCCGAGACCCACGGCACACCCTTGCACGATCTCAAATACCCAGTCTGGGTCGTCGTGCTGGTCTTGACGCTGCTGGCGCATGGCTGCCCGGTGGTGGTCATCGTGGCGGCGTTCCTGCTGGATGAGCGCACCATCCGGGCCTGGCAAAGCAAGGCGGGGACGCACGCCGAGCAGGTGCAAGCGGCGGTGGTCTGCAACGGCGGCGTCGAATTAGGACAAGTGCAAGCCGATGAGTTATGCGTCAATACGCAGCACGGTAAGGTCTGGATGGCCACGGCGATGAGCGTCTTTGCCCGGCTGTTCCTGTGGGGCGAAGTCAGCGCGCAGCGGGATACGCCATTGCTCGACAAGGTGTTCGCTAAGGTACGCCGCGCCGCCAAGGGCGTCCAGCCGGTCTTGGTGGCAGTGGATGGCTTGGCCGCCTATCCCAAAGTCATCCTGCGCCATTTCTCCGACATCGTGCGCAGCGGCCAGGTCGGCCGGCCGCCGCGCGTGCCCTGGAGTGATCTCCACATCGTCCAGGTCGTCAAGCAGCACAGTGGTCGGCTGCTGACCGGCATCGAGCGCCGCGTCATCCACGGCTGCCGTCAGCGCGTTGATGAGCTGATTGCCCTCAGTCAATGCCAACTGGGCCGGATCAACACCGCCTTCATCGAACGCCTGAGCGCTACCTTCCGCGCCCGTCTCCCGGCGCTGGCACGGCGCACGCGTAACCTGGCGCAGGGCTGTACGCGCCTACGCCATGAGATGTTCTGGTCAGGGACCGTCTACAATTTCTGTACAATCCACAGCACGCTGGGCGCCACGCCGACCATGGCGGCTGACCTGACTGACCATGTCTGGTCCGTGCGCGAGTTGCTGTTCTTCAGACCGCCGGCCCAGAAACCGGCCGTTCAGCCACTCCACGCTGTCGTGTAGGGCTACCGTTGTCACGGATTGACCCGTCATTTGAACCCACTCTTTTGAAAACAAAGAGCCACCCGTCGCTTCACGCGACAGGCGGCTCTGGCTTTGCTGGTTCTCGGCTCCGGCGTGCGGCTGCGAATCCGCGATTCGCACGCCGACGATCTTACTTGACCTCGGCCTTTGCGCCTTCCGCCTCGATCTTGGCCTTGGCGTCGGCCGCGGCTTCCTTAGAGACGGCCGTCAGCACGGTCGCCGGGGCGCCTTCCACCAGGTCCTTCGCTTCCTTCAGACCCAGGCTCGTCAGCGCGCGCACGACCTTGATGACGTTGATCTTCTTCTCGCCGACTTCCTTCAGGATCACGTCGAACTCGGTCTGTTCCTCGACAGGCTCGGCCGGGGCGGCCGCCGCAGCCGCGCCGGCCGCCGGCGCTGCGCCGGCCGCCATCATCATCGGCGCCGCCGCGCTGACGCCGAATTTCACTTCCAGGGCCTTGACGAGCTGGGACAGTTCCAGCACCGTCATCTTCTCGATGGCTGCAATCAGTTCTTCGTTAGTCATGAAATGGTTCTCCTAGGGTGTGATACTTGTTATGCTGCCTGTTCCAATTGCCCGATCCGGGCGTTGAGCACGTTCAGGAAGCCGCGCACCGGGCCGGCCAGCACGTTGACCAGCCCCGCCAGCGGCGACTGCAAGGCGCCGACCACCTGAGCGCGCAGTTGCTCGCGGCTCGGCAGCTCGGTCAACGATTGCACGCCGGCCTCATCGAAGGCGGATTGGCCGATGATGCCGCCGCGCACGGCTAATACTTTGGTGTCCTTCGCCCACTTGTTCAACGTCTTGGCCGGGGCGGCCAGCTCACCGAAGCAGAATGTGACCGCGACCGGTCCTTTCAGGAGCGATTCGGGGGCCGCCATGCCGACCTCGGTCAGCGCGCGCGCTGCCAGAGTGTTCTTGGTGACCACCATTTCGCTTTCGCAACCACGCAGCTCACGGCGCAACGCCTCGAGCTGTTTGACGGTCAGGCCGCGGTACTCCGTAACGATCACGGCCTGGCTGCGGCGCAGTCGCTCGACATAACCGTCAATTATTTCGCCTTTTTTCTCACGAGTGATAGCCAAGCGATTTGCCTCCCTTCCAGTTGAAGTTTTGACTTCCGAACAAAAAAACGCCTCTGTGCCGACGACAGGCGCAGAGGCGCGAAGCTCCCTTGGGAGTTCGATTTACCTCGCCTCGGCAGGCCCGCAACTACGAATTAAGCCCTCGGGGGACGCCTGCTGTCTTCAGCGTCAATCACGATGCGGTTGTGAAGTGTGTTACGCCACGGCCGCCTTCATCGAAAGCGCCGCGTTCGCGTCGAGGCGGATGCCCGGCGCCATGCTCGACGTCAACGTGATCCGGCGGATGTATTGGCCTTTGGCGCCGCTCGGTTTGGCGCGCTGCACCGCGTCCATCAGCGCGGTCAGATTTTCCAGCATCTGATCTGACGTGAAGCTGACCTTGCCGATCGGCACGTGCAGGTTGCCGGTCTTGTCCACTTTGAATTCGACGCGGCCCTGGCGCGCTTCCCGAATCGCGCGGGGCAGATCATCCGGCTGCACGATCGTGCCGGCCTTGGGATTCGGCATCAGGCCGCGGGTGCCCAGGATGCGGCCCAGGCGGCCGACCTTGCCCATCACCTGCGGCGTGGCGATCGTCATGTCGAATTCCAGCCAGCCGCCCTGGATCTTGGCGATGACATCGTCGAGGCCGACATAGTCGGCGCCGGCCTGCTCTGCCAGCCGCGCGCCATCCCCTTCAGCGAAGACGAGGATACGCACCTTCTTGCCCAGGCCGGCCGGCAACAGGACCGTGCTGCGCACCTGTTGATCGGCATGGCGCGGGTCTACGCCCAACTTGAAGTGCATCTCGATGGTGCCATCGAACTTCGGATACGAAGTCTTCTTCAGCAAGTCCACCGCCTGGGCCGGCGCATAGTACTGCGTCCGATCCACCAGCTTGGCGGCCTCGATGTATTTCTTGCCGTGCTTTGCCATTCTTTTCACTCCTCATCCCGGACGATCTGTCCGGGTGTGGTGTTAGCGGACGCCCGGATCGTGGCCTGATCGTGCGCCCTCCCACCTGCTGACGCTGTACGTCGGTCCGACGCCTGCGTCAGTCGGCGATTGTGATGCCCATGCTGCGGGCCGAGCCTTCGATCATGCGCATCGCCATATCTACATCGTACGCGTTCAGATCCTTCAGCTTCAACTCGGCGATGTCATGCACCTGTTTGCGGGTGAGCTTACCCACTGGCGCCTGATTCGGCTTAGCCGACCCCTTCTGGACACCGGCGGCCTGCTTAATCAGGTCAACCGCGGGCGGGGTCTTGGTTACAAACGTGAAGGATTGATCGGTAAAGATCGTGATCTCAACCGGGACGACGGTACCCGCCATTGACGCGGTACGGGCATTGTATTCCTTGCAGAAGCCCATGATGTTGATGCCGTGCTGGCCCAACGCCGGCCCGACGGGGGGCGCCGGGTTGGCTTTGCCGGCCACGATCTGCAGTTTGACGATTGCCTTGACCTTTTTCGCCATGAAGCACTCCTATGCCACACCGAAACTCGCTGTCTATCGTGAAGCAGGTTTCGTAAAGATTACAGTTTTTCGATTTGCAACAGGTCCACTTCGATTGGGGTTTCCCGATTGAAGAACGAGACCAGCACCCGAGCCTTGCCTTTGTCGGCGTAAACCTCGTCCACCGTGCCGTGAAAATCCGTGAACGAACCTTCCACGATCCGCACCTTGTCTCCGGCCTTCACCTTGACCTCGGCGACCGGCTCTTCGGCTTCCATCCGCCGCATGATCCGATCCACCTCTTCCTGACGCAAGGGGGTTGGCTTGTTGCCTATGCCGACGAACCCGGTAACACCGGGGGTGTTGCGCACGACGTACCAGGACTCTTCATCCAGGATCATCTCAACGAGCACATAACCGGGATAGATGCGCCGTTCGACCACGCGGCGTTGGCCGTCGCGCAATTCGACCTGTTCTTCGGTCGGCACAATGACTTCGTTGATCCGGCTGGCCATGCCCATGGATTCGATGCGATGTTCCAGGTTTTTCTTGACTTTATTTTCGTATCCCGAATAACAATGAACGACATACCACTGGGGCTTGTCAGCCGCGGCTTCAGCCAGCCCTGGCTCTTCAATCGGAGCATCTTCCACAGGCTCGCCGGACCGATTCGCGCCGCCAGCTACGCCATAGGTCTCGTCATTCGCCGGCGAATTATACGTATCTTGCGGCTCCAGACCCTGCCACTCATCCATGCTCATCGCCATCCAGCCGTTACCCCGATTTCTGCGTGTGTCGCGATTAGCTTACCAACAATTTAATGATCGCTGCAAAAATGAAATCAATCGTGCCCAAGAAGATCGCCATCGCGACCGTGACGGCCAGTACGATCAGGGTCAAGTTAGTCGCCTGATGGCGCGTCGGCCACGAGACCTTGCGTAGCTCCGCGCGGGTCTCTTTCAGATAGCGGACGATGACATTGTCCGGCTTGGGTGCTTCTGGTGTTGTGTCTTTGCTGCTCACACATTCCTCCGCAGCGCGCTGATGTCCGGGCGCTTACGATTCAAGACACCGTACCCAGGCGGCTGTGTGCATCCGGTCTGCAACCTGCCAGGCCATTAGCCGCACCAGGACGGTGTCTTGCCGAGAGATACTGCCTATTGAGGCAGGCGTGGCAGGACTTGAACCCGCAACCCCCGCTTTTGGAGAGCGGTGCTCTGCCAATTGAGCTACACGCCTATACTTAGTCTCGTGGTCTTGTAGTCTGTTAGTCGCGATATTTCATGAGGACTACACGACTAAAAGACTACTTAGTCTCGCGATGCTTCAAGTGCTTGTGGCAGCGCGGACAATACTTCATCAGTTCCAGACGCCCCTGGGTGTTCTTCCGATTTTTCTGGGTCGTGTAAGTACGTTCCTTGCACTCAGTACACGCCAGGGTCACGGTGAGCCGGTTTGCTTTCTTAGCGGTAGCCATGATTACCTCGTTACAGATTCAAGGTTGACAGTTGAACGTTGGCGCCGCAATCTGCAACCTTGAACCTGAGACTTTCACCTATTCGATGATCTTGGTGATGACGCCGGCGCCGACCGTGCGGCCGCCCTCGCGGATGGCAAAGCGCGAGCCGATCTCCAACGCCACCGGCACGATCAGCTCCACCGTCAGGTTCACGTTGT
>Ga0233425_10001911_pt1 | contig 43777 bp, 34 predicted proteins | sample Watercolumn_Towu_2_FD_181712 | JGI IMG/M metagenome (GOLD analysis project Ga0233425, IMG submission 181712) | Freshwater microbial communities from Lake Towuti, South Sulawesi, Indonesia - Watercolumn_Towuti2014_140_MG | ecosystem: Environmental > Aquatic > Freshwater > Lake | place...
AAAAGGTACTCCGGGGATAACAGGCTTATCGCCACCAAGAGTTCATATCGACGTGGCGGTTTGGCACCTCGATGTCGACTCATCGCATCCTGGGGCTGGAGAAGGTCCCAAGGGTTTGGCTGTTCGCCAATTAAAGCGGTACGCGAGTTGGGTTCAAAACGTCGTGAGACAGTTTGGTCCCTATCTGTCGTGGGCGTAGGATACTTGAGAGGAACTGCTTCTAGTACGAGAGGACCGAAGTGGACAAACCTATGGTGTGCCGGTTGTACTGCCAAGTGCATAGCCGGGTAGCTAAGTTTGGAAGGGATAAGCGTTGAAAGCATCTAAACGCCAAGCCCTCCTCAAGATAAGGTATCCCAAAATAGACACCTTGAAGATGACAAGGTACATAGGCCGGATGTGTAAGCATAGTGATATGTTGAGCTAACCGGTCCTAATAAGTCGAATGGCTTGATAGAAGCTCTATAAAGCGTCGCTTAGGTTTATGTTATAAATTTTTTGCTGGTGGCGATAGGAAAGAGGCAACACCTGATTCCATCTCGAACTCAGAAGTTAAGCTCTTTACCGCCGATGGTACTATACGCAAGAGTATGGGAGAGTAGGAAGCTGCCAGCTTTTTTTTTGTCTCTAAGTGGGTTCGAATAAGTTCTTGTTGTTATTTTAGAAATTTTTCTTCGCATGTACGTTAGTTGGAGCATCGATTAGCTATTCTGATCTGTAGTAATTTAAAAGTGACAGCCAAAGTTTTAATTTTATTATACTTTTAAAGAAATATCTTTACATATTAGTTTGATTTTTTTATATTGCAGTTAGAGAGGGTGTAAAAAATATTTTTTAGGAGAAAGTATTATGAAGAAAAAATGTAAACGTAAAAGTAAATGTAGCAAGAAGAGAACTGTTAGAAAGGTAAAAATTAGCCGTAAGAAATTACGTAAGCTCGCTGCAGGATTGCAGGAATTCGCCTATGCTTTGGGTGATTTTGAGCAACGTGGACCTTTCGGCTCAAGAATCCTATAGATCTTTTCTGGTAGCGATTGGTAAAGTGCAAGCATTTTAAAGTTGTTCTTTGCTGTCCATAGTACTATACGCATAAAGTATAAGAGTTGGGCGCTACCAGGTTTTTTTTGTCTCTACTTTAATGCGAATGTATTCTGGTTATTGTTATTTTAAAATTTTTTCTTTATTTATGCGTTCCTGAAGTATCGATAAACTATCTTGATCTGTAGCGATAGAAATTAAAAGTAATCGCCGAAATGGTTTTTAATTTTATTATACTTTTAAAGAAATATCTTTACATATTAGTTTGATTTTTTTATATTACAATTAGAGAGGATGTAAAAAATATTTTTTAGGAGAAAGTATTATGAAGAAAAAATGTAAATGTAAAAGTAAATGTAGATGTAGCAAAAAGAGAACTGTTAGAAAAGTAAAAATTAGCCGTAAGAAATTACGTAAGCTCGCTGCAGGATTATATGATGCAGCAGAAGCCTTTGAGTTTGGGGAAGGTCGATTGAGATAGTAATCTTCTATTACGTCCATAAAATAGGAGCTTTTTTTTAAAGCTCCTATTTTTTCTTAAAAAAATACTTTTAAAAATATGCCATTTGCTTAAAAATAGTTGTATGAAAAGGTTCTTTTTTTTCCTGTTTTTAGTGAGTTCTTCTTTTTGTTTTGCTACATATATTGGTAATCCTGCCTCTTGTTATTATTTTAAAAACGGCATTATTAGCGATTATCAATGGATAAACTTGCGCGCCTCTTTTGTCTATGATAGGATTTATAAATGTATCTACTATCAGAAAAATGTTCCAATCTTTGTTACTAAACCATTGAAGTTTGAGATGAGATCCGCATTAATTTCTTTAAACGTAAGTAATTATATGGATATTTATGGCATCATTGGGAGCGCTCAAGAAGTGGTTGATGATTGTTATAGCAATGAAAGATTTTGCTGGGGAGGAGGAGCTAGGTTTTGTTTCTTTCATATTGGTAATTTTGCCTTTGGCGGCGATGGAAGATATTTTCAGTCGGCTTTAACGACAAAATATGCACTTATAGAGGAATCTTTGGCTCCAGTAGATATTGTTCCCCCTTGCGGGTTCCTTTATCAGGAAGTGCAGGGTGCTTTTACTATCACGTATAACATGGGGATCTTTCTTCCATACATAGGGCCATATTATTTGTATTCACGTAATAATCCGGTACCAACTGATGCAGTTGTAAGGATTTCCGGAGATGATAGGTTATATGATTTTGGTCCTAAATTCTTAGAAAATAAAAGAAAATGGGGTCTGCTTCTTGGTGCTAATCTTTTGAGTGAACAAAAGTTTGATCTTACACTTGAGGGACGCTTTATTGCTCAGAATGGTATCAGCATTGCTGCTGAAGTAAGATTTTAATTTTTTTTCTCTTACTAGTTAATGTCTTAATTATTAACAACTTATGATTTAACAGTCTTTGGAGGAAATATTGTCATAGCGTTATTTTAGAGTAACGATTATCATTTTTAGGCGAAAAAGGTGGTTTTTATGCCTCCGCCTGTACGTATTGGTTATTTTAAGGTACCAGATGGTTATGAGATTTGTCCTATTACGCAAGACACTATTAGAACGCCATGTGTCCTACAGGAATATGATGGGGAAAGTATGAAGTATTATAACCACATTTTTGAGTATGAGGCTATTATGGAGGCAGTAAAAAGGAGTCCTTTTTGTCCAATTTGTCGAAGACGCGTAGCGTCTTTAGTTGTTATGCTTTCTCCAGAAGAACGAGTCGTAGAACAGGATGTTAGCTGGCTAAGAGTATTTTTGGTGGGCATGAAGACATTTGGCGCATATTGGTTAGGAGCTCTGTATTTAGTTTCTCAAGCTTTTTTATTAATTGCTTTTTGTGTATTGCTGTATGAGATTGTAGTACAAGTTCCAATATGGATATGGCTGCTTTTTTTAGTTTGGGCGTCCTATAATTATAATTCGAGGGTAGAATAAAAATGGTACAGTTAGTACTTGCTAGTTGCTTTGGCGTGCCTGTTGAATATCGAGCATTTGAAATAGATGTGAACGCGGAAGATGCTATTTCTTGTGAACCCTTGATAGATCCAGGTGTGCAAGATCAGCTTCCCTTAGAAAGACAAGTGTGCCAATTGGAGCAGTGCCATCATCAGTTTATCTATGAAAATATAAAAGGATGGATAGATACTTGCCTAAATGTCAATCACAATGATGCCTCCTGTCCTGTATGTCGTCGTGTTATTGTTGGTATAAATGTAAGAGATAAGCATCCTATAGTAAGTAGAGAAGATGCCATTTCCATGATTGATGGTATTGTTCTGAAAATAAGGATTTGTTTTAACTCTTTACCACTCTTTGTAAAAAAGTTGTTGAAGGTTACAACTATAGCTTTAAAAATATTAACGATAGGAGTGTTAACAATTGGTGTATTTACAGCGATTTTTTCTTTTGGTGCCACACTAGCTGGTTTGTTCCCTCTTTTAGATAGTCAGTTTTTTGGTTTTTGTATATTTTATATTTCATTTTTTGGCTCATTGTTTGCTTCGTATTGCCTTTGGAATTATATTACACGTTTGCAAAATAGGGTGATGATATGGCAGGCGTAGTAAATAATGCAATTTTTGGTGTGTATCACGGGCTATATGTTCCCATAAGATATATGGATTTTCAGGTAGAAATAGATGCAGATAATCCTGATCCGGTAGATCCTATTGATTTAGAAAATCATTTGGTTACAGCACCGATCTCAGGAGAAGTAGATAATCAGGTATGCCAGTTAGAATGTAGGCATACGTTTATTTTCCGTAATATTGCAAGACTATTGCAAGAGGGAAATGGGAATTGTCCCCTTTGTAGAAGACCGATTTCTCAGATTTTTGTCAAAGATGAACATTATCCTAGACCGCCTGCTAATGATCAAGCTTTAGCTGATGAACAGCAACACAATTTGCATGAGCCTTTAGTACACCCTTTGAATTTTCCTCCTGTGCAGCTTCATATGCATCCTGTTGATCCAATACCATTACAGCACATAAATATTGATAATTTAGGATTATTTCGCCCTCTACCATTTTGGACACGTATGCTACGAGAAAGTTTAATTGGCCGGTGTATTTTGAGCATTCATAATCCTTTTTTGCGAATAGTTGTTACTGCTATTGTTGCTCTTGTTTCGGCAATGATCTTTATTGTGAGCGGAATGTTTTTAGCACCACTATTAGGAGGAGTGCATACTATTTCTGCTTTTTTGGTATTAGCATCATGGTCGGAATGGGTTTTGGTAGAAAAAATAGTATTTTTGACATGTACTATATTGGGAATAACGAGCGAATTTGCAATATTATGTAGCTTTGATTAAAAGGAATAGCATGGCAGGGATAGTCGATAATGTAATCGCAGGTGTGCCTATAAAATATAGAAATTTTCAAGTTCCAGAAGCAGCAGAAGATGCTGTTTTGCTTCAAGACTTACCACGGCATTATGATCCTGAACAACCGTTAGATTTTCAAGCGTGCCAATTGTCATGTGGGCATATTTTTTTGTTTTATACTGTTTCACGAGTATTACTTGATGGGAATAGACTTTGTCCTATTTGTAGGAAGACTATTAATAGAATCTGTGTTAGAGATGAGCACTATCCAGCATTGAGTGTATCCGAAAGAATAGTAGAGTATTTTGGAAAATATTTTTATGTACTAGGAAATTTTTGTGTTCGTGGAAGAAATCTCATTAGAAGAAGTTTTCTTGGTAGAATCATTATGCATATTCCAAGTCAACATACAAGATTTTTAGTGGCTGCTGGAATTGCCATATGTTTATTCTTTTGCATTATGTTTTCCGGAGTATACATTGCGGCAGCTGCAGGAGGAGTACATACTTTTTATACTTTGTTGACATTGGGTTGGAAATGTTATTTGCCTATAGAAAAAGTGATATATTTTACAACATCTTTTTTTGCTTTAATTATTCCAGAGTTATTTATGTTCAGTTTTGTAACAAACTAAAAAGGTATTGTGGAAGAAGCAGAAGTTATTATTCAAAAACTCTCAAAAAAAGGCGATGGTATTGGGTTTATAAACGATACCAAAGTGGAAGTACCAAGAACTATTATTGGCGATACTGTTGTCGCTGAGCTTTATCGTAAACGTCGTGGCGTGAGAAGAGGAAAACTTTTAAAAGTAGTAAAACCCTCAGAAGATCGTGTTGATGTGAAATGTAAACATGCACTTTTCTGTGGAGGGTGTTCTCTGCAACAGATGGCTTATACTTCTCAGCTTAAGTACAAAGAAAACTTTGTAAGGCAGATTTTCTCGGATTATAACGATATTGAATTGCGTCCGATTCTTTTTTCGGATTGTTGGCAGTATCGTAATAAGATGGAATTTACCTTCTCAGAAAATCGTGCGGGGATGCGTTATTTGGGTCTTATGATGGGGAAAATGAGCAGATTTGTTTTTAACTTAGAAGAATGTTTTTTAGCATCTTCTTGGTTTTCTGACACTTTAGCGTCTGTGAGAAGCTGGTGGAATAAAAATTTAGCTCTTTCTGCCTACAACGTGATTAATAATACAGGAGTGCTTAAGAATTTAACCCTCCGTGAATCTTTTTCTACCAAGCAGAAGATGGTAATACTAACGATAGTTAATAATGACCTTGTACCCGATCAAATCCAGGCTCTTGTAGAAGCAATAGGGGATAGAGATGTATCCATATACGTCCGTAAAATGACAGTGGCCAAAAAGATGGCAACACAAGTGCAAGATATACACATTCATGGGCCAAAAACTATTGAAGAGGTATTAAATATCTTTGGAAAGAATTTTCGTTTTACTATTGGGCCATCTTCTTTTTTTCAACCCAACACTATGTGTGCCAAGCTCATTTATGAAAAAGCGCTATCTCTGATTGCAAATCAAAAACAAAACATAGTTTTTGATCTTTATGCTGGTGCGAGTACTTTAGGTATCCTTTTTTCTTCTTTTGCTAATGAAGTTATTGGTATCGAAGAAAATGCTCAAGCCGTTAATGATGGCAGGAACAATATTAACTTAAATAATATTAATAACATTACTCTGCACGTAGGTGATGTTGGCGATATTTTACAAAATATTTCTATAAGAGATCCCGATTTAGTGATATTAGATCCTCCTCGTGCTGGTCTTAACTTAAAGGCTATAAGTAGTCTTCTTCGCCTTGCTCCTAAAAAGATAATTTACATTTCCTGTAATCCACTTACTCAACACGAAAACATAAAAGAACTTAAAGGTTATGCACTTAAGTCCTTACAGCCCGTGGATCAATTCCCTCATACATATCATGTGGAGAACATTGCCTATCTTGTACGTATGTAGAGAATGAACTTGCTTTTGTTGTATTAAACCGTGTAAAATGTGCATTTTAAAAAGGAGAAAAAGATGTATATATTTGCTGATGCCAAACAAGCTGGTGGGGCGATACAAACGTTTATATTAATTGGTGTATTTATTGTAGTATTTTATTTTTTGCTATGGCGACCTGATCGTAAAAGAAGAAAAGAAATGGACGCGAAGAGAAGCGCGATGAAGAAAGGCGACAAAGTGACTGCCATGGGGCTTATTGGCAATGTATTTAAGGTTAATGAAACCACGGTTATATTGAAGATGTATGATGGTGCAAAAATCGAGATTTTGAAAGGGGCGATAACGGATGTTCAACCTTGTTCAGAAGAATCTTCTGAGAAAGAAGAGAAGACCGAAGGGTAGTTGTTAACCGTCTTTTGATGCTGCTCCTGCACCACTAGAGCTGCCGCTAGGAGATTTTGCGCGTTGTTGGGCAGCAAATTCTTCAAGTGATAGGAATCTACTTGATGCATTGGCAGCACTGCCTGCTACAGGGGGCATGATTGTTTCTAACGTTTTTCGGGATCGTCCTACTGCACGGTAGGGAGCTAGTTTTTCCTCTTTTGCACGACAACATGTTCTAAATTCTTCAGTGTTTTTAAAACAGGTTCTAAGATACTTCCATCTTGTTACGTTTATAGCTTCGGGTGGTTGTGGAGTTAAACTGTGCACCTCATCATACAATTGCGGTTTTGATTCTAATAAAGGTAACGCTGAAAAACTGTCAATGATTGCTCTTTTATCTGCGTCGCTTATTGTTGATTCTACTATTTCCTTTAATTCGTCATAATCGAGTAATGTTAAAGATAAGCAACGTGTTGGAGAATTCTCATCTTGGGTTGTATCTTCGAAATCATATTGCAAAGTCCTAGTTACATCAGTGTCAAAAACTTGTGCTACTTTCAAGTAAGTTCTGTGGCGTTGGATTTTCTCAGACACTTTCGGAGGATGTTCATCAGGGTATCTAACACCATACGGCATTGCAGTGGCGAGTATGCCCCTTAATTTTGTTATAATGGATCTCGTAGTCATTGCAGCAGTAGAAGCTTGGGGGAAACGATAAACAAATGCTTGTAAACGGTTGAAGAATGTTTGCATTTCGACTGGATTAATTGATGAATCCTTACAGGTTAAATAATCTAATAATGCTTTGTGTTTTTGTTGACGTAATGTATCAATTTTTAATGTTAATGTTTTACATGTAGTCTCCAAATCTGAAACTTTGTCCTGGGTGGTTCTAACATCCAACTGTGCCAATTGTGCTAATTCTTTTGTCACTTCTTCTAGTCTTGCTTGTACACGTACGATTTCTTCTTGAGTTACATGTGCCGCCCTAACGTATTGTAATAATTGGGCGGTTGTGTTGTGTAAAGAGTCTTGTAGTATGCGCTCAGGAGAGTTTCTGTCTGTTGACTTTAACATTGTTGCGAATGTTTTTTCTATTCGTGTATATCTTCTTGTTATGAGGTCGCCCTGCTGGAATCTTGCAACATGTTCTAGTTGTTGTTTTGAGAACTTAAATGAATTTGTTGTATTATCATACTCTGCGCTTAGAATATATGCTAACTCTTGTAAATGAACATACTGGGCTTCTGTAACCATCACTGGCCTCAGATCTGCAGGGATGTCTCCCAATGCATCATCTAGATCGGTTAGATATTTTGTAATATCAGATAGTTTTTGATCAACAGCATTTTGTTTTGTTAACTCAGTAATTTGTTTTCTTAAGTCCACGTTTTCTCGTTTAACTTTTTCTATTTCTTGGCGTAATTCCAAGATTGTTCGTTGTGTTTTTTCCAAAGCTAAATTATTAGCATGTAATTTTAATTCAAGTTCTGTCTTCTGGTTCTGAAGTGCTTCTAATTCGCGATTTAAATAATTTAGTTTTTCTTTTAATTGATTAATTGTTCCATTCAAGTATTCTATTTGTGTTTTAAGGTGTTGAATCTTTTGTTCTTGTTGGCGTATTATGCCTCGTTGTTCTTCTATCACACCTTTTAGTTGCGAGATTTCGTTCTTTGCCTGCTCAAGCTGTACGACTAGGGCATCCCTTTCTTGTGTGAGTCTTGCAATTTGCTCCAAGTCAGCAGCATGTTGTTGCTCAAGCCCAGCAATACGTCCTACATCAGCTTCGTGACCAACTCTTAAAATTGTATTTTCTGCATGTAATCTTCCTATTTCGTCTTGTAAACCTTGAATTTCATGACGTATTTGGATAGCGGTTGCTCTATCTTCGTCATTGAGTGCTCTCAAGGCTTCTTCATGTGTTCTTTGTAATGTTTCAATTTCTCTACGTTGTCGCGATCTAAGAGTTTTTATTCTCCAATCTGCAATTATTTTTTTGAGTTTTTGTTTTTGATGGGACTTTTCAAGGAAAGTGCTCAATGCTGTATCAGATCTCTGCGGTCTTTCTTCATGTATTTGTCTTTCAGTTGTTAATGCTCCTTGCATGCTTGCTATCATGTTATCTCGTTCTTGCAGAGCTTTGTCCCGTTGTCTTAGTTCTCCTTCTATTGCATTTGTTTGGCGGTCTAACTCGGCGCGGCCTTCTTGAAGTTCCTTTTCTCGTCTCTTTAGCTTGGTTCGTTCTGTATCCAGTAACATTAATTGTTCGGTTAGATTGGCGAGATCGCTCGCGTTCTTTTTTTCCCTCTGTTCCAATGCATGTAATTTTTCTGCTAGTCTGGCTGTGTTTTTTTCTTCCTTCTCGATCTCTGCCTTTTCTCGTTCTTCTAGCTCCCTTTGTTTGTTTTCTAGCGCCTTTTCGTGTTCTTCTAGCGTTACTCGGTCTTTTTTTATCCGTTCTAGTACTGCTTCGTTCGCTTTCTCTACTTCCGCTGCTCGTCTGCCTAGCTCGTTTTGTACTTCCGTTACTCGTCTACCTAGCTCGTTTTGTATTGCCTCTGCTTGTTTGTCTAGCTCTTTTTGGAATTCCATTGCTTGTTTTTCTAGATTGGCTTGTGCTTCTGCGTTCATTTTTTTCGCCCTGGCCACTTCCTCTTCTCGTCTTTCTAGCTCTTTTGCTTGTTTTTCTAGCGCGGCTCGGCCTTCTGCGTTCTTTCGTTCCGCCGCTTCCAATGCCCCTGCTCGTCCGTCTAGCTCCTTTTTTTGTCTTTCTAGCGCATCTCGTTCTTCTATCGCGGCTCGTTCTTTTTGAAGTGCTTCTACGTCTCTTTGTTCTTTTTCAGCCAATCTGCTTGCTCGTTCATTTAGCGCCTCTCGTTCTGTTCGAAGCTCCTCTTCTCGTCTGTCTAGCTCCCTTTTTTGTCTTTCTAGCGCATCTCGTTCTTCTATCGCGGCTTGTGCAAATGCGTCTACCATTGAATCTGCAGCAGTAGATGCGGTGACAGGGCGTCTTTTTGTCATGGCAGCAGCGACACTTTCTACTCTATGAGGGAAATAAACATTGTATAATTCTTGCGCGATTCGTCGTATATTTCCCACAAGCGATCCATCACTACTGGCTCTGGCTTCTTTTGAGGAAGAGCATGTGGCGGAAATTGTCCGCGAATCTAATGACTCGTCATACGTTCTTCCCGCGCCATCTTGATAAATAATGCGAAAATTATGGTGACCTCGGGCAGTGTCCTTGTTAACTTGAAAACGATAATCCTTTGCACGTACCCAGGCTGGTCGCGAGGTTTGATTTTGGTGAAATGCTTGAAGAGCCTCGAAAAGTCGCTTTGATAAAGCGTTAATGCGCTCTTGTGTGGCTTGGTTAAAAGGCTGTGGTTTTCCACAAAGACCATCGGGGTACAGTTCAGAGGATATAGGTAACACTGAGCGGGCAGGGTGTGATCTGGCTGCTGAACTGGCAGCATGTGGAGTTGAATTTAGATGCGATCCACCCTGAAGCAGCACTGTTTGCGTTGCTGATGACTCAGATGGTTTTGTTGACATAATAAACCTAACTTTTATATATTATATTTTATCATAAAATCTATTTTGAAGTAAATATAATTTAAAGTTTTAAAATAAACATTATTAATAACTTGCAAAATAAGTAAGCCATTAGTAATCACACTGTTGCGCAAACACACTGAAGATGAGCACCTTACAGCAAAAGACGCTCCAAAAGGACCTCCGTCCCCTTAAGAAAAGAAGAAAATTCTTCTTCTTTCATCTCCTTCTGCTCAATCAACGCTAGATAATACAAATGACGTATCACGAGCTTCGCAAGAACGATGTCACCAAGTTTGTACACTTTGTTAATAATTCTGTTGTTCGTATTAATAATCACAGTCTTTTTCGGAATAAGTGAGCCTTGCCCATGAAATAATTGCATGTAATCTCTAAACCTTCGCTCTTCTTCTTTGAGAGTAATAAACATCGCCATATCATCATTAACAAGACTCTTCGCTTCAACTTCAACTTCAGATATGTCAAGAACACTTTTTGTGAAGTTGGCAATTTTGACAGATTCACTAATCCCTTCCGTGTCTAAAAGATTTTTCTCACGAGAACTATCAAGTAACTTCTCGTCAATCTCCCCATCAATCCTTTTGAAGGTAGCAATGCTTTTGCGCTCAAGATAAGAAAAAAGAGCATAGTCTAAATTCCGAGCTATTATCACATCCTCTTTGTACATGGAAAGAAGAGATGATTTTTTGTCGTTAGTGTAAAAAACAGTCTTTTCAAGTTTAGATAAGGAAAGCCATTTTGATGAGGTAGTTTCAAAAATAAGAAAATTCTTCGCCCTTTCAAAAAACTTTTCGTCTTGCAGTATCCCTAATTTAATCACAGGTTCAATATCGTTCCAATAGGATGTGAATTTAGTAAATTCAGACTCATAAAGAGAGGTTAAACGATCAGCTAGCTTTTTCGCAATGTGACCGCCAACTTGCTTAACAGTCTTGTCAGATTGTAAATAACTACGAGATACATTCAGCGGTATGTCAGGAGAATCTATCGCTCCTTTTAACACCATCAAATAGTCCAAAAGAAGATCTTTGCAGTCGTCAGATACAAATACACGGTTACAAAACAGTTTTATCGCGCTTTTGTTTAAGTCCATCTCTTTATTTAGCTTCGGAAAATATAAAATACCATTTAGCTTGAAGGGATAATCTACATTCAAGTGTATCCATAAAACAGGATCCGGCTCCAAAGGATAAAGCTCATGAAAAAAAGATAAATATTCCTCTTCACTACAATCAGAAGGAGATTTTAACCAAAGCGGCTCTTTGTTATTAATATGACGATCATTCAAATAGATGGGATAGGGTAAATATGGACAAAAACGTAAAAGCAATTTCTCAATTGTATCTTCATTTAAGTATTCCTCATCTTCAAGGTGAAGCGTAACCGTCGTACCACGAGCTTTACGTCTTCCTTCTTCTAGTAAATAATCAGAACTACCATCACATGACCAAAATACAGGTCTACCACCTTGATAGGATAAAGTATCAATGGCAACATTTTTGGCTACCATATAAGAAGAAAAAAAACCAAGACCAAAATGACCAATAAATCGTTCTTTTTGCCCTTCATACTTTTTTAAAAATTCTTCAGCCCCAGAAAAGGCAATCTGCGCAATGTATTTTTCTACTTCTTCCGATGTCATACCAATGCCATTGTCGGCAACTTTTAGCGTTTTTGCTCCTTTGTCTATAATAACATCTATCCTATACGCTTCATCATCTTGCAAAATTTTTTCTTGCTTTAAAATTTTTACTTTGGAAATAGCATCACAGGCATTAGAAATAAGCTCCCTTAAAAAAATCTCCTTTTCTGAGTAAAGCCACTTTTTAATAATCGGTAAAATGTTTTCACTATGTATAGATAGCTTGCCTCGCGTCATAATTTTTTTCCCTTTTTTTAGTAAGATTTTACCTCGAAAACTAAATTATCGCAATTATCAGGTTGCAAAAAGAGTCATTTTAGGGTATTTAAAATATATGCTTGCTTTTATCTGTCAGCTTAATCCCATCGTCGGCGATATCAATAGTAATACGGAGAAAATTATCCAGTGTTTAAAAAAAACTAAGGCCGATATCATCATCTTTCCAGAGATGGCCATAGTAGGATACCCACCAGATGATTTGTTGTTCTACCAACAATTTGTAAAAGCAGCAGAAATAGCATTAAAAAAAATTATCCCTAACGTTAGAGGCCTGGCTATCATAGGAACAATAAGAAAAAATACTAAAAAAAAAGAAAAACAATTGTTAAATAGCGCTGCTGTCATCGCTAATGGTAAATTACTGGGATTTAAGGATAAAACGCTACTTCCCACTTATGATGTTTTCGATGAAAGACGCTACTTCGAGCCAGGAGAAAAAGAAAAAATATGGACCTTTAAAGGTAAAAAAATAGGCGTGTTAATATGCGAAGATATCTGGGAACATGCTAAAAAAGTTGAAGATACAACCTACCGTAGAGACCCCATTGATGATATGAAAAAATTACACCCCGATCTTATCGTCAGCTTGTCTGCATCTCCCTATAATTTTGAAAAAGAAAAAATTTTGCATGGTGTATATAAAACTACCTCTTTGAGCTTAAAGTGCCCATTAATAGTGTGCAATCAGGCCGGAGGTAATGACCAACTCGTCTTCAGCGGCTTTAGTAGCTTCATAAAAGATGGAGAAATTATCCAACTAGCAAAAGGTTTTGAAGAAGATTTTCTTCTCGTGGATTTAAATAAAAAAAGTAACATTAAAAATATAGAAAATAATCCCTACGCTAACCTTTATCAGGCACTTGTTGTAGGCGTTAGAGATTATTTTCAGAAATTAAAAATAAAACAAGCGTGTGTGGGCCTTTCCGGAGGTATCGACTCAGCATTAACACTCGCAATAGCAAAAGATGCCTTAGGTAAAGATAATGTTTTAGCAATAAATATGCCCTCTTTTTTCTCTTCAAAAGAGGGAATACAAGATGCAAAAAAATTAGCAAAAATCTTAGATGTTAAATTTTTGACCATCCCCATAGATAGTATCTTTGAGCATTACCTCAAAATTTTAAACCCATTTTTTAAAAATTATCCAAGAGATACAACAGAGGAAAATTTGCAGGCTAGAATCCGTGGCATGATCTTAATGGCTATTTCTAATAAATTGGGGTATTTGGTTCTATCAACAGGTAATAAAAGTGAGCTCGCCATGGGGTATTGTACCTTATACGGCGATATGTGCGGAGGATTAAATGTTTTGGGAGATGTAAGTAAAACACAAGTTTATAAGTTGGCTAACTTTGTCAATAAAAAAAAGATAATTATCCCTAAGAGTATTATAAAAAGAGCTCCTTCCGCAGAATTGAGGGAAAATCAAAAAGATCAAGATACTCTTCCCCCATATGATGTCGTCGATGAGGTGTTGAAAGAATATGTCGAAGAACATAATAGTATCGAAGAAATAACTAAAAAATATGAACTGAAAAAATCCCTAGTAAAAGAATTGGTGCAACGTATACATAGAGCAGAATATAAAAGAAGACAAAGTGCACCCAGTATTAAAGTAACAAAAAAATCCTTCGGCCGAGGGCGCGTCTTCCCCATCGTTCAAGGATGGATAAAATAACATATGAAAAGTTTAAAAAAAGAAATCGGTATCGTCACATTAGTATGTATCAGCGTAGGCAGTATGCTAGGCTCAGGCATATTTGCACTCCCCGCAGTCATGGGAGCTGTCTCTGGCCCATCACTTATCTTGGCAATATTAATATCCAGTATCATCACCTGCTTTTTGGCAATGTCTTACGTTGAGCTCGGTGCAACTTTCCCTCTTACAGGAGGACCTTACGTTTTGCCTCGCTTGGCTTTAGGAGATTTCGGAGGATTTTTAATCGGCTGGAGTTACTGCTTTTATCTTTTTATCAGTACAGCCGCTATCTTGGATATCTTCATCGTATACTTGGGATTTTATATACCAGCATTGGCAGTAGGAGGAAATCTAACAACCTTAGGCCTCTCTATAGCTGTTGCCGTACTGTGGCTTTTAACCCTAATAAATGTTTTGGGAGTAAAGTGGGGAGGTTTGTATAGCATTGTCACTACTTTCGGAAAATTACTACCTCTATTTGCGTTCGGTATCATTAGCCTTTTCTTCTTCAAAGAAGAAAATTTTATACCTTTCATGCCCTTTGGATTTTCAGGAGTAACAATAGCCGTTACTTTGTTCTTCTGGGCATTTACAGGATTTGAAACAGTCGTTGTGCCAACAGGTGAGGTAAAAAAACCAGAAATCACTATTCCCATTGCTATGGTAATATCATTGGGTGTAACTATATTTGCTTACCTCTTTTTGGCCACCACTTTTGTCGGAATGATAGATTGGCAAGGCCTAAATATAAAAGCACATGATTGGCAAGCTATCGGTAATTTACAATCGTCGTTCTCTAGCGTGGCCGCCGGATTAAAGCTGCCCTGGCTCGCCGCTTTGGCAACCTTTGGCGCTATCATGGCAACATCAGGTTCCGGTGGCAGCTGGGTACTAGTGCAAGGAAGAATGCCCTTTGCTATGGCAAATGATGGTTTATTCTTCAAATATTTATCACAAATACACCCAATATATAAAACACCATCAGCATCAATAATTTTTGCATCTATACTAACTACTGTTCTCTTAATAGCAATTCCTAGTTTTCCCTCAATGGCAATGACAGCATCAATCACCGCTGTTTTACCATACGCTGCAGCCGTAATCGCCGTGCCTATACTTAGAAAAACAAAACCGGATGTAGTAAGGCCGTTTAAATTACCAATGAGTTTTATCATATCACCAATAAGTTTTATCCTAGCTACCTTTTTGATTTATTGGGCTACGTGGCCATGGACATTAGTGGTTACAATATTAACTCTTTCAGGTTATATACCTTATGCATTTATAAAAGATAGAAAATATGAGTTTTTTAGAAATTGTTGGATTATAGCTTATCTTTGCGGTGTCGTTGTGCTCTCTTATCTTGGAGATCCAAATTTTTCGTTTAACAATTTTACAAAATATGTCCCTTTGGGAATTTTAAAAATGCCATACGATCTCATCGCATTAGCCCTTTTTGCTACAGCCATTTATACGTGGGCCTATTTTGCTAATTGTAGAAGAGAAGTTTCTTCTTGAGAAAATTGATCTAGTGACTTGACCTTTTTTACCACGATCATTTATATGTGGCTTATATATACATGAGGAGGAAAGATGATCGGTAAAATTAGAGCGGAGTGGGAACGATTAACTAAAGTTGTTATCCATAGACCAGGTATCGAAATGTTTTTTGGTCTTTTAGATCCACATAGTTCTTTATATGAAAGAGCTTTTAGTATGGACGGTGCTAGAATGGAACATCGCATGTTGGAAAATGTCTTAAGTAAAGATATGGGAGTTGAGGTTTTAAGATTAGAAACAGCAATAGAAGAAGTTTGTAAAAAAAGACCAGAAGTGCAAAAAAGATTGGTTCACTTAGCAAGAGAAACATTGAACTATATCGGCCCTAAAAAACTAGTAGAACAAGCAAAAAAAGAATTTGATAGTAATGCTCAATATCTAGATACCACCCATTTTTTCAATATTCTTTTAATGGACCCAGGGTTAAATTTTCAAAAAGGAAGCGGTAATACTAATGGCTCCGTTCACTTAGATTTTACTGGAAGAAATCCTCTTTGTAACCTCTACTTTATGAGAGATCAACAGTTTGTTACGGATAAAGGAATTGTCCTTTGTCGTATGGGTAAAAATACAAGAGCCGCAGAAACAAGAGTAACAAAATTCTTATGGGAAGAAGTTTTGGGAGTTCCTATAATATGTGAAATTAAAGCTCCAGGCACTATCGAAGGAGGAGAATTTATCCCCATGGGATCTTTCGCTCTTATCGGCATAGGATCAAGAACTAACCAAGATGCAATAAATCAATTACTCTCTTTAGATTTTGAATATAAAGAAATTGCTGTTGTTCGCCAACCCATGCACCCACTTGTCTCTGCAAAAGAGCCAGATCCTATGATAAATATGCACCTAGATACCTATTTTAACGTTGCCTCGAGCTCCGTAGTTGTCGGATGTGAGCTTCTCTTGAAAAACGCCAAAGTAGAAGTTTTTCATAATGAAGGAGGAGGATATTTTACAAAGGATAAAGCAGACACTAACCTCTATGATTATATTGTAAAAAAAGGATTTGATGTTATTAATGTTACCAGCTTAGAACAATTGTGCTACGCATCCAACTTCTTGTGCATAAAAGATGGCGTCATCTTAGCAATCGAAACAGAACGTAATGTTAAAAATGTGATGGCTAATTTGGAGATGAAAGCAAGACGTAATAATAAAAGATATGGAAAACTCTTAGCTCAAGCCAAAAGAGATTATGAGATCTTAAGAGATGAAGGGCAATTCTTCCCTCATAAAAAAGAACTATATAAGCATAATATCGAGGCCTATCCTATCGTGTTAAAAAACTTAACCGGTGGTTATGGTGGTGCTCATTGCATGACATGTGCTTTGGAAAGGAGTTAAAATGAAGAAAAAAGTGCTCGTTGCTCTCGGTGGTAATGCTCTTTTAAGAAGTGATGATAAGGGGACTGATAAAGAACAACTCTTGCACGTCAATGAGACATGTATGCATTTTATAGATATCATCAAACAAGGGTATCGCTTAGCAGTAACCCATGGCAATGGACCTCAGGTCGGTAACATACTCTTACAAAATGAAATGTCACAAGAAAAAATTCCACCAATGCCCCTAGATATATGTGGAGCACAAAGCCAAGGACAAATTGGTTATATGATACAACGTGTATTGCAAAATAGATTGGCTTTAGAAAAGATGCCGTTAAATGTTACTTCCATTGTTACCCAAGTGTTAGTAGACAAAAATGATCCAGCTTTTAAAAATCCTACAAAACCTATAGGACCCTTTTATACTCAAGAAAAAGCAGAAAACTTAAAGTCTACGAAGGGATGGACAATCGTAGAGCAACCGGGAAAAGGTTTTAGAAGAGTTGTACCATCACCAGAACCTTTAGATATTGTAGAAAAACATACGATAAAACAGCTCTTTGATGATAAGGAAATAGTTATTTCTTGTGGTGGTGGTGGCATACCAGTAATACGAGAAGAAGATGGTACCTTAAAGGGTATTGAAGGAGTTATTGATAAGGATAAAACGGCAGCTGTTCTAGCACGCATGTTAGATGTAAATATCCTTTTGATTTTGACCGACGTGGAAAAGGTATTTATAAATTATAGAAAAGAAAATCAACAGGCTTTGGATAAATTGACAATACAAGAAGCGGAACAATATTTAGTGGATGGACAATTTGCCAAAGGTAGTATGGGCCCAAAAGTAGAAGCAGCCCTTCGGTTTTTAAAAAGTGGAGGGAAACAGGCAATTATCACATCACTAGAAAAAGCTAAAGATGCTCTTAGCGGTAAAACAGGAACGCATTTTATAAGATAATTTTTCTGTCTTTTTTAAGGCAACTCCAGCAGCCATTTCCAGATGGGAATAATTTTAATTTTGAATCCTTGGACTTCAAGAAATCCTTGTTCGGTCTCGGTGATAATACATCCTTCTTGTAATCCATAGTTATCCATGGCCTCAATAAGACCATCAATTTCTCGAGTTTTTGTGTTTTCATCAGAGAGGTTTAATGTAACTTGAATTGCTTGAATAATCTGATTGTGTTTTCTAATTACAAAATCGCATTCTTTTTGCTCTTTATGGAAATAGATTTCATAACCTTGCATTTTTAAATGAAGAAAAACGATGTTTTCTAATAAGCGGCCTTTACCTTCACTTACACGAAATCCTATTGTGCGAATCAAAGCGTGATCTATCATGTAGCATTTTTTGTTGTATTGAATTTGCTTTTTTAGAGAGTGGCTGTAACGGCTTAGAAAAAAACATAGATAACATTTTTCCAAATATGAGCAGTATTTTGAAATCGTATGAGGACTACTCAAGTCTATTGTCTTGGCAAGTTTTGTGTAGCTAAATTCCTTTCCAATATTGCTCGCAAAATAATACATTAGTTCTCGTAGAGCTTTTTCATTGGCAATTTTATATCTAGCAACGATATCTCGATAAATAATACCTTCATATAAGTCTTTTAAATACTCTGGTTTTCGAAACTTAAAATATTCGGGAATTCCCCCATGCTGAAGATAATCCGCAAAGTAATGTAATAGAACTCCAACATCATCAGTGGAGAAAACTGTTTTAGTTAGTGCTTCTGGGTTCACGTGTCGTATGATTTCTTTAAAAGAAAGTGGATATACTTCCAAATGGATGTGTCTACCGGTTAAGTGAGTTCCCAATTCTTTGCTAAGTAGTTTTGCGTTGGAACCTGTAATGAAAATTTTGTTCCCTTTTTCATAGAGTCTACGGATGAATTGTTCCCAACCCTGTATATTTTGAATTTCATCAAAGTAAAAAATGGATTGTTTGCCGAATAATTCTATAAAGATTTCTAGTAGCGCTTGAAAATCTTGAAGTTTAAAGTGTACAAGTCTTTCGTCATCGAAATTGAAATAATAATCAGATTTTATTAACTCCTGTTGTAGGATGCGTTGAATTGTTGATTTTCCTGATCTTCTTATTCCTGTTATGATCAAAATGTTTGGATCATTGGCGAAGCTTGTGATGGTTTGCGTTAAGAAACGATTAAACAAAACTTTTGGTGGATTGTACTCTTGTTGATCTGCGATCACTTGCTTGATAACGTTGCGATCCATACCTTATCTTTTGTTTGATAATTTAGATTGTAACATTTTAACCATGCACTGTCAATGCACGGTTAGCCTTAAAACCATGCATTCATAAAGCATGGTTTGTTTTGTTGAAAATAAAGTCTTAACAATAAGGCACTTAAGAATTGATGAGTGTGCGTTTAAAGATCTCTGTGTCTTGACTTCCGCATTTTTTAAGGCAGAAATGTTGATAATCAGCAACTTAGGTGTAAAAGTTTCCACTACATTATCAGCCGCTTAATTGGATTATTTTGTCGTACAACTCCTATTAAAACAGCAAAATTTGTAAAAAGATCATAAATTAGATCCTCTTTTTACGAATTTTGGCATAAGTCAGGATGGCATAATGACAATAGTGGCAATATAAGTTTAGATGATGTGTTTTAAAAAACATATGTGTTAAATTTTGTTAGTAAAGAATTTTGTATTTTGTTTACTATCAAAGTGAGGTATATATGAAGTATGTATTAGTTCTTTTTGTTTTTTTGAGTTCATTTTATCTGTATGCTGGAGATACTTCTCTACAAGCCAAGGCTGCTTACTTTTACCCAACAAGTGGAAGATTTCAAGATATTTACTCGGGAGGAGGTATTTATGGCCTAGAGTTTAATGGCTCAGTATGGCGTCAATTACATATATGGACAAGTATTGATTTCTTTAGTAAAAATGGTCACTCCATAGGAGAAAATGATAAGACTAATATCTTTTTCATGCCCATAGGATTGGGATTAAAATACATTTACGATATTAAAAATTTTAGTTTTTATTTTGGTGCTGGCGCCATCACTACTTATTTTCGAACTAAAGATTATAATCCTTATGTTATACCCATCGTTTCTAAATGGGGCATAGGAGCAATTATAAAAACAGGATGCTTTTTAAAATTGCCTCATCATGTTTTCTTGGGATTAAATGTCGATTACTCTTTTATGAACATAAAATTTCATACAATCAATGCAGGACTTCCACGTTATGATGCTGATTTGAGTGGCGTAACGGTGGGTGGTAGTATCGGGTATTTGTTTTGATTGCTTAATGAGATTTTTATTGTCATTTTTAGCTCCGTTTTCATGTCTCTAAACTTTTTAAAAGTGTGCCATTTCTACTTTGCCCTTACACAGTTATATTTTTTATTTTAAAAAAACATTGAAACAAGTACAATTTTTTTCAAAAATTTTTGAGGAACTATGAAAAAGTTGTTTTTGTTTTTTGTTACTATTATGGTTGCTGCCATGTCTGAAATGTTTGCTACACCACCAACGGGATATTATGTATATGTTTTACCCGACGGAACATGGGAGAAAAATGTGTCAAATGCTCTTGTGAATATCTTTAAATTCGATGTTAATGATAAATTACTAGCACCATCAATTGATCCAATTCAATTGCCTAAGAACGCATCTTCTCCAAATTTCATCGCGGCTACCCCTGATCAAAAAAGATGTTTTATTACCGATGGAATGAATAATGCAGTATATGTTTTTAGAGTTGGACTAAATGTGTTAGCTACGACTCTCAGTGGCTCTGGATATAATTTTAATAATCCTGTAGCTGTTTGTCTTACAAATGAAAAAGCATATGTGTTAAATAATAATTGGCCAAGCAAGGTTAGCGTTATTGATATTACTAATGATCACTATACATTATTGACAACAATAGATGTTGGTGAAAATAGTAATGACATAAAGATAAATGCCGATTATTCGAGAATATATGTTGTAAATAGCGGACACGCTAATCAAACAGATGGTTCTATAAGCGTAATTGATACAACAACTGACAGTGTTATTAAAACAATACCAATAACGTATGGTAATTATCCCTATACTTTGGCTATAAATCCAACATTACCAAGAGCGTATGTTACCAATTATCAAACAGTAAGTGTAATAAATCTTGAAGATAACACGGAAATCGCAAGTATTGCTGTTAGTAAAAGTTGTTCTCCTGTTGTAAACAATGATGGCTCTCTTCTTTATGTTGCGCGTGAAACACAGATTGCCAAAATCAATACGAGTAATTATGCAGTAACAAGCACAAACAATTCATACCAACGTGACATTTTAAATATTGCACTAGATAATTTTAATAATAGCGTATATTTTTCATCAAACATGATGTATTATCCAAGCTATTATATTCCTGCAAATTTTCCTATTCAGACATTTGCTTGGATCCCACGATTATCACTGCCGTTTTCTTTAGGTTATGGATATAAGGGTGGAAAAAGCACGTATTTATATTGTCCTAATAATACTCAACCTGGTGTTCTATATACTGCCATGGGATTTTATCCTGGAGGAATTCAGGCACGATTCATTCAAGCAAAATTAAATGACAATAAATATACTAACACAGTATATGCGCTATCAAGTCCTATCATATACTGGATTGTTAATGCAGCAAGAGCGAGCGCCAATAGTGATATGGAGGCTAACTTGCAGGTAAAAAAAACAAAAAGTACATTCTTAACCCAGTCTATATTGTTTAATACAATAACATGGGACAATGTGCCTCTGCTCTCTCCAGTAGTCTATCGCCTATATCGGCAAATAGATCATGTGGATATGATCACAGAAATATCCGCAAATAATGAATCATATAAATATGTGGATAATCAAAGAATACAAGGGCAAACATATTATTATTATTTGACGTGTGTCAATAATGAAGATGAAGAGATAAATTTAGGATACGTGATGTCGCCCTAAATGTTACCAATGGTTGCCACCATCACAGCTTTGATGGTGTGCAGCCTGTTTTCCGCTTGATCAAAGACAACAGAGTGTTCGCTTCTAAAGACCTCATCAGTTACTTCCATTTCTTTGAGATTATGCTTTTTGAATATGTCTTTTCCTACTTCTGTTTCTAGATCATGAAAAGCAGGAAGACAGTGTAAAAATTTAACATGCGGATTTTTTGTCTTCTTCATCATCTTCATGTTCACTTGATACGGTTTTAATAATTTTATTCTTTCAGCAAATTTTGCCTCTTCTCCCATAGATACCCATACGTCAGTATAGATAACATCGGCACTCTCTACTGCTTTGTCAACATTAGATGTGAATTCTAATTTCCCGTGCGTAGTCTTACAAAGCTTTTGCATCTTCTCAATTAACGTTTCATCGGGGAAAAGCTGCTTGGGTGCTAGAGCAACAAAATGCATCCCTAATTTTGCTGCTCCTATCATCAAAGTATTTCCCATGTTGTTTCTCGCATCACCAACAAACACTAATTTTACCTTGGAAAGAGGTTTGTTAACATGCTCTTGAACGGTTAGAAAATCAGCTAATATCTGAGTAGGATGATATTCATCAGTAAGGCCATTCCATAGCGGCACTTTGGCATGCTTTGCCATCAGATCCACTGTTTTTTGCTCAAACCCACGAAATTCTATTCCATCGTAATATCTTCCTAGTACCTTGGCCGTATCTTCAATAGATTCTTTTTTCCCCATTTGACTACCAGAAAGATAAGTAACACACGCCCCCTCATCAAAGGCTGCCACTTCAAAAGCGCATCTCGTCCTGGTTGAGGCCTTTTCAAAAATAAGAACTATGTTTTTATTAGCAAGTGTATTACCACGAATACCCATTCTCTTTTTGTTTTTCAAATCACGAGAAAGATTTAAAAGATATAAAATCTCGTCAGGTGAAAAATCTTGTAAATCTAAAAAATGACGTCCTTTTAAGTTTACGGGCATAAAAATACTCCTCTTCTTTTTTTTCATTATAAAAACAAGAGGTTTTTGTGCAAGTATCTTAAATCATCACCTGCTGAATATTTTCTTTTTTGCAATGAAGCATCAAAAGACGATCAAAGCCCGCAGCTGCTCCGTAGCAATTGCCAATATTGTCTAAAGAGTTTAAAAAATCTTCATCTAGGTGTCTGGTAAGCTTAAGTAGCCTTTTTTTTTGTTCTTCTGAATCATTGAGTTCATGACACCCATTTAGTAGTTCAATATCGTTATAATAAAGTTCAAATCTTTCGGCAATATCTCCCTTCCATCTAGCAAAAAGACTTTGCATCGCAGGATAGTCATAGATCATGTAAAGACAATTTTCGGTAAAATGTTCTTTTATCACTTGGTCTAAAAGAAGCGTTAGTAGGCCCTCTTTAGAAATGGTTCCATGAGGTTTAACATGTAATAATTCTATGAGTTTTTTCTTAGATGTCTTTTTGTAATCTTTGATGTTGAAAAATTTCTCTAAAAGCTCAAAATAACGATATTTTTTTAATTTACATTTACCTAAAAATAGCTCTATAAGCTTAATGCAATTATTAAAAAAAATAGAAAAAGAAATATCTTTGCAATACCACTCAATCATCATAAATTCTTCTTTATGTAGCCGTCCAATCTCTTCTTTTCTAAAGACGTGATTTAAAGAGTAAAGAGCATCAATGCCTTGTGTTAATAGCTTTTTTAATGAAAATTCTAGTGATATAGGAAGGTAAAAATTTTCAGCTCGGAAACATTTTATATTGGCGTCAACAGTTGGAGATTTTAGTAGTAAAGAACAGTCGACCTCCATTATCTTACGCCTGGCAAAAAACTGCCTCACACGTGATAACATTAAAGCTCTTTTTCGTAAGATAGTAAGATCAAGCTCGACTGACATATTCTGATGTGCGTGTATCAACCTTTATTATTTCACCCTCTGCGATGAAAATAGGTATTTGTACATTCGCTCCTGTTTCCATAACTGCTGGTTTTAATACGCGACCGGAAGTATCTCCACGAAGACCAGGTGCTGTTTCAGTAATTTTTAATTCCATAAAAGTAGGTGGCATAACTTCAATGACTTCTCCCTTGTAGAAGATGATCTCGTAAATAGTATCTTCTTTTAACCACTGTTTTGTAGCTTTAACTACAGAAAGAGGAACGCTTACCTGGTCGAAAGTAGTATCGTCCATGAAAACAGCATTATCTCCTTCGATATATAAAAGACGCATGCTTGCTTCTATAATATCAGCTATTTTAAATTTTTCCCCAGATTTATAAGTTTTTTCCACGACACGTGCTGTTATAATATTTTTTAATTTTATACGATTAAAAGCTTGGCCTTTGCCTGGCTTTACGAACTCATTAGCAATAACAAGATATGGTTCATTATCCACTTCCACTTTTGTCCCTGGTCTAATATCATTAGTAGAAATTTCTGACATTTTTTGCCTCTCTATAAAATTTTTCTCTATTTTGCCTTATTTTTATTTAATTTTCAAAGAAATCTATTCTTTGTTTGTTAAAGAAAAGTTTTAATGAGTGAAATTCTTCAGAAAACAAAAATGTAAATCTTTTAAATAGATCTGTAGAAAGGTGAAAAATACATTGAAAAATACCGGTAAAATTTGCATTTTACCGGTAATGTGTTATGATATTCTTGCGTCGCAAGCGAGTGGATATGTAACTCCTCCTCTTATTTTTTTGCCGGAGCGTTTACTGAGCCTTTTGCTTTTCACTTTTTTCTTCATTACTTTTCTTTTCATTTTCTTTTTCTTCATGAAACTCCTCCTTGTTATTATGTTCATGAGATAATTTTCTATTAACAAATAAGGATTTTTTTCAAAATAGTTTTTTTAAACAGATTTGTAAAATAAGTTTTGTAAAATAGGTTTTGAAAAAATAGATTTTGCAAAAAAATGAATTGTTATATAAGGAGGCTATGAATGAACCTAGACAAATAGCTTTAGAGACACTAGAAAGATATACAGGTTCTCCCTGGCATGATTTTCAGGAGAATTTAATATTAACTAATTTTCCTCCATATGTTGAATATTTTGCTAAAAGTAGAAAATTACCTGTCTTCGAGGGGGCAATGTTTAAAACTGCTCATAGCAAAAAAGAAAAAATAACTATCGTAGATTTCAAAATAGGATCTCCTGCTGCCGCCTTAATAGTAGACCTATGCTCTTTTCTCACAACAAAGGCTGCTATTTTCTTAGGGATGTGCGGAGGATTGAGAAGAAGATATAAAATAGGAGAATATTTGGTTCCCGTTGCTAGCATAAGAAATGAGGGCACATCAGATCATTATTTTCCACCAGACGTACCAGCACTTGCCAACTTTTTAGTACAAAAAGCTGTTACCGAGATTATGGAAAAAGAAAAAATTAAATACCATGTGGGGATTACTTACACTACCAATATGCGCTTTTGGGAATTCAACGAGGAGTTTATCGAGAAAATAAAAATCTCAAGAGCTCAGGGCATCGAAATGGAATGCGCGGCTCTTTTCATGGCTAGCTATAAAAAAAGATTAAACTTGGGCGCTTTGCTTTTAATCTCTGATTTGCCATTAAAAAAGGGTGGAAAAAAAACAAAAAAGAGCGCTCAGCTCGTCTTCGATAGTTATACTAAAGAACATGTCGAATTGGGAGTGAAAATAATCAAAAAAGCAGATGAAATGTTAGAAAAACAAATCAAAGGATATTATAGTAAAAAAGATGAAGAGGAAAGCTTCCCAGAGTTCAGAGGTATTCCTAATAATCATATCAAAAATTTCTAAAGTATTGTACAACGATCAAGAAAACTTTTTGGAGGATCTAAAATGATGATCTCATTGTTGGTGAGTATTTCCCATAAAGCCTTTACTCGTTCAATAAGTCTTTGACTATTTGCCGATAACTCATCTTTGATTTTGCCCAATGGTACGTAAGTGGTGCCACGAGAGGAATAAAGCTCAAGCGTTAATCTTCCTACAGCATCAACATTTATGGTCATACCAGTCATCTCATTAAGAGTAGCAGGGGAGTATTTTTGCGAATCATAAAGAGTAAGCGCTACAAATAATTCGTCTTTTAGGGCTTCTAATCTTTGTTTTTTTGTAACGTCAGTTATTTCCTGCACTGCTGTTGGACTATATGCCGTCACTTTAAACCCATCGTTTGTCATAAACGCCATATTTTTCGCGACCATAATAATACAAATGGATAATATTACCTAAAAAAATTGTTAATTTAAGAAAGTATGTTCACACGAAAAGTTGTCTTTAAGCGCTTTTATGGCTCTTTCTTCTAGTTCTTTTGGTATTGTAGGTTTAGACCATAAGATGTTCTTGCATAAAGTTTTTTTGTTCTCTAAAAGTTGACAGGCATGAAGAGTGAAATTATCAAATTTTAGTAAAGTAAAGTTATTTATGTTGGCAAATATCTTTATTCTTGTCAGATGATATAACCACTTTGCTTCTATAGGGATTTTGCCAAAACGATCTAACATCTCTTCCATGATAAGATCTAACTGACTAAGAGTACTGCCACCAATTTTATGGTAAAATTCCATTCTTAAAGAAGTGTCATCGATGTAGTTTTCCGGAAGATGTGCAGGATATGGGGATTCTACTTTCACTTCATTAAATATAATGGCCTTTTTAGATTTTAACCCCTCTATCGCTTGCTTTAGTAATTTGCAATATAGATGAAATCCTATCGCAGCAAGTTGTCCAGATTGTTGCACTCCTAAAATATCACCGGCACCCCTTATCTCTAAATCTCGCATTGCTATCTTCATTCCACCGCCGAATCCGCCACTTTCTAAAAGTGCTTTTAGACGTTTTTGCGCAACATCGGATAATTCTTTTTTCGGAGTTAGAAAATAGGCGTAAGCTAGACGATTCCACCTGCCAACACGACCTCGTAATTGATATAGATCAGCAAGACCAAAAGTATCGGCACGATCTATAATAATAGTGTTGGCATTAGGTATGTCAACCCCATTTTCCACAATCGTGGTAGTGAGTAAAATGTCAGCTAAATTATCTTTAAATTTATGAAATAACATGTCTAAATCGTCCATGTCCATCTGTCCATGCACTGTAATTATTCGTGCTGTAGGTAGAAGCTTTTGTAAAAATTCTTGTCTTTTGTAAATGGTCTCCACACGATTGTGAATGTAAAAAATTTGCCCATTTCTTGACATCTCTTCTAAAATAGCATTTTTAATTATCCCTTCATCTTCTTGTACTAATATCGTCTTTATCGGTAGTCTATCTTGAGGAGGTGTACTTATCACAGATAAGTCTTTAACTTTAATAAGAGAGGTGTAAAGAGTACGAGGAATGGGTGTTGCAGAAAGAGTTAAACAATCAACGTTAACTTTTATTTTCTTGAGCTTTTCTTTTGCCCTTACTCCAAAACGTTGTTCTTCATCGATTATTAAAAGGCCCAAATCTTGAAATTTTACGTCTTGTGATAGTATGCGGTGCGTGCCAATAATAATATCTACTTCGCCCGTTGCCGCCTTAGTAATGATCTCTTTATTTTTTTTATTGGTATTGAATCTCGATAATACTTCTATTTTTATTGGAAAGGATGACATGCGCTTTACAAAGGTCTCATAGTGTTGTTGGGCCAAAACTGTGGTTGGCACTAATAGCGCAACTTGTTTTTTCCCATCATATACAGTTTTAAAAGCAGCCCGTATGGCTACTTCTGTTTTACCATAGCCAACATCACCGCAAATAAGTCTATCCATGGCCTTTAAAGATTCCATGTCTTTTTTTACATCTTCAATAGCTCTTAATTGATCCACAGTTACACTATAGGGAAATTCTAGTTCGAAGAGTTTTTGTTCTTCCGAGTCTTGAGGGAAAGCAAATCCACCCTTTAAATCTCTTTCAGCATAAAGCTGTAAAAGGTCTTGAGCATACCCAGTAATTTTACGCTCAGCGGCAAGTTTTGTGTTATGCCATTTTTTTGAGCTTAAAGAGCTTAAAGCAGGTGGTGTTTCATCTCCACCAATATAACGACTAACTAAATAGGCTTGAGAAAGTGGCACATAGAGTTTGCTATTCTCAGCATAGGCGATAACTAAAAATTCCCTCTCTTCGCCAAGATTGTTTTTTTGCTTTTCTATACCTAAATATTTCCCGATACCACTATGAAAATGAACGACAATATCATTAACTTCTAAATTGTGATAGGCCTCTTGAGGATGATAAATAATATTGCGACATACCTGACGGCGTAGCTTTTGCCTGTGGGTAATGAGCGCTGCTGGAATGTACGCTACATCCGTGAAAGTAAAGAAAAATCCATCGGACAAATATCCCTTTTGCCAGTGTTTGTTTTCGTGATCATGAAATAAATTATTTAAAAGTTCTTTTTCTTTTTCTGTTTCATGAATAAGATTTAAAGTTGTCTTTTGAGAAAATAATAAATCTTCTTTTACACTAATAATAGGATGAGAAAAACGATTGGCTATGAGCTTTTCATTGAAAAGATTAAAGGATAATTTTGTCCAGTTGTCAGTCGTTTTAAGAGTAGTAACCTCGGATAGATCTTCTAGTTTTTCTTTAGCAGAATAAATCTTGTTAAAAGAAGAAATCATTTCGTTAACGGTCGTAAAGGGGATTTTTAGTTTCACATAGCTGTCTTCTAGTGATAGAAGATCAGAGAAGAAAATAATGGTATCTTCTTTCAGATAATCTAAGATGGTTGAGGTGAGCTGTTCTTCTTGTGCAGGATAAATTAGAATCTCTTTTACTTTTTCTAAGGATTTTTGTGAAGCAGGATCAAAAAGTCTAATGCTTGCTATTTCATCTCCAAAAAATTCTATGCGATAAGGAGAAGAGGAAGAAATGGGAAAAATATCTAAAATGCCGCCGCGTAGAGAAAAATCTCCCTTATCACAGGTTGTTGATTTTTTTTGATATCCCGAACAGGTTAGTAAAAGAAAAAGATCGGAAAATACTACTTTTGTTCCAATATCCCAATGGAAAAATGAAGATTTTAAGGCTTTTGGGGATATCACTTTTTGCATAAGAGAAAAAAATGAGCCAAGAACAATTTGCGGTTTTGAACTCTTTAATAAATTGTGTAACACCTCAAATCTTTGTCCAACAACATCCATGTTGGAAAATAAGTCGTGAGAGACGAAATTTTCCTTTGCTGGCAGCTCAAGGGGATTTATTCCAAAAAAAAGAAGGTTTTCAAAAAGAATATCTTTTTTTAGGTCGGTAGAAATAACAAAAATATTTTGGTTTGTTTTTTTGTGTAATTCTGAGAGTAAAAAAGCTTCAAAACCACTATTGGTATTTTCAAAAAGACACGATTCTTTTTCTTTTAGTTTTTTTTGTAATGTGTCACTAAATAGATCTATCATTGTTATTTTAGATCTTTAATTATTTTTTTCAGTTTTTCTTTCAGAGGTTCAAAGGCTATATCTTGACCGCTTCCTTGTGCTAACTCTTTATTTCCTCCACCCTTGCCATTAATTGTAGATAGAAGTTCAGTGAGTAGAATATTGGCGTGTATCTTATTAGCAAGATCATTACTTACCTTAATAAGCAATTGTCTTCGTTTATCTTTAACAGAAGAGAGCATGATAATACCGGAGTTAAGTTGAGCCATAAGATCATTAGCAAATGATGCGAGTTGATCTGTATCCACTTCCGTCATAATAAGAGAAAAGGCTCCGATTTTTTCTATGTTCTTTATAAGCTCGACAATAAGTTGTTTATTCTTAGCCATAGAGAGTTTTTTCATTGTTTCTTTTAGGGCTTTTTCTTCTTCTAAAAGAGAATTGAGTCTATTTTGTAATTTATCTACCGGTATTTTCAACATATCGGCACATTTTATAAGAACATCTTCTTTTTCATAGACAAATTTTTCCGCCTCATATCCACATACGGCTTCAATTCTTCTTACGCCAGCTGCAATACTCATCTCTTTTTCTATACGAAATAAGCCAATTGATCCGAGCATATGTGCATGCGTTCCTCCACAAAGCTCTTTAGAAAAATCTATATCAATAACTCGTACTTTTTCTTCATATTTTTCCCCGAAGAATTGTTTTATTTCTTCTTTTTTTCTAGCCTCTTCAAGAGTGAGTTCATAAGTTTTAACAGGAAGATTTTCTCTTATTTTATCATTAACAAGATCTTCTATTTTACGAATTTCATCAAAGGTGAGGGCTTTATGATAGTTGAAGTCGAACCGCAATCTTTTATCTTCTACTAATGATCCTGCCTGTCTTACGTCTTTTGACAGTACCTGTTGCAAAGCCCAATGTAGAAGGTGTGTTGCTGTATGATTATTGCATATTAAAGTTCTTCTTTTGGCATCAACAAGAGCATTGACCTTATCTTGTTTTTTCAAATGACCTGTTGTCATTTTGCCAATATGTGCAATTATGGAACCATAAAATAGTTGACAGTCAGTAACATTGAAGATATTACCGTGGTTTTGTATGGTGCCAGTATCGGCAATTTGTCCACCTTTTTCTGCATAGAAGGGTGTTTTATCTAAGATAATGATTGCCTCTTCTTTTTCTTTCACTTCATCGACAAATTGTCCATCTTTAACTATAGCAATAATGTGAGCCTCCTCACTAGTATGCTCATAACCAGTAAATTGAATGGGCTTGTGAGTTTTAGCAAAGTCTGCAAAAAAGTTTTTTTCAAAAGTTTCCAAGGTGCTTTTTTGAGCTTTTTTCGATTTTTCTTTTGCTTCTTCTTCTAAGAGGTTGAATTTAGCAAGATCTATCGTTAAATTAGCATCCTTAGCGATAAGTAAAATTTCTTCGAGAGGAAAACCATAGGTGTCTTTTAACATGAAAGCATCTTCGGCAGAGATTTCTTTTTTTGAGCGTTGCATAACCTGGTTTAATAAATAGCCGCCTCGTTTTAGAGTTTTTATGAAATTCTCTTCCTCTAAAAATAATATTTCTTCGATTTTATTTTGTGCTATAGCGATTTCAGGAAAATCTTCTCCCATTAAAGAGACAAGTTTCTTTACTATTTTCGATAAAAATGGTGTTTCCAAATGTAGAGGTTTACCATAACGAAAAGCTCTTCTTAATATTTTTCTTAATATATAGCCTCTGTCGGTATTGGAAGGAAGAGCTCCGTCGGCAATAGCAAAGGATAAACAACGTATATGATCAGCAATAACATGAAATGAAGGAGCAAGTATGGTGTTGTCGGGATCATATTTTATTTTGCAGATATTTTCCACCTCAGCAATAAGACCTCGTAGAATATCTGTTTGAAAGACGGAATTTACTCCCATTTTTAAGCCGACAAGTCTTTCCAATCCTGCACCTGTATCGATACATTTTTGAGGCAGAGGCGTCATTTCCCCTTTTTCATTTTTATTGTATTGCATAAATACGAGATTCCAGAACTCAAAGAAACGTTCACCGGAAATATCTTCAATAGGATTTTTGCTAGAGGAAAATTTTTCTCCACGGTCGTATAGCAGTTCAGAACATGGACCACATGGGCCAACTTCACCCATAGCCCAGAAATTATCTTTTTCTCCTAATCTAACAATTTTTTTTAGAGGAATATATTTTTCCCAAAGAGCTATTGCCTCATCATCATCTTTGAAGACAGTAATCCATATTTTATCGATATCGAAACCAAAGACGTGGGTAGCAACATCAAAAGCAAAACCAATAGCCTCTTTTTTAAAGTAATCACCGAAGGAGAAATTACCCAGCATTTCGAAGAAGGTACAATGACGTGTTGTATGGCCAACATTTTCTAGATCGTTATGTTTCCCTCCTGCTCTGATACATTTTTGTGTTGTTGTTGCTCGTGTAAAAGGTCTTTTATCTTTACCTAAAAAGACATCTTTGAATTGATTCATACCGGCATTGGTAAAAAGTAATGTTGGATCGTTTAGTGGTACAACAGGAGATGAAGAGACAATAGTATGTCCTTGTGATTTAAAATAATTTAAAAAACCACGTCTTATATCTTGTGATGTCATAATAAAAACCTCAGTAATTTTATCGTTTGAGTTTATATCATACATGGTGAAAAGTCAAAATATAATGAGAAATTTTTCGGAAGATATTGTCTCTCAGTATTAGTAGGAAAGAACCTCTTTTAGATATTTTTGGTAAGAGTTAGACAAGAGAAATTGTTTAAGTTTCTAAAAATATTTATTATGCAAGGAACGAAATTATTTATCTCTAAGGTGATGGTGTGAATGTGGCAAGACATAAGAAAATAAATATAATTTTTCCGATGATATACAATGTATGTAATACTACTTCTAGGCCAAATATATTAGCGAGTATTATGAAAGTACCGGCTAAAGCGCTGATAATGCCCAATATAACAATAACATTTCTCCAAAGATGAGAGTGGTTGGCTAAAATATTGTTGGGAACATCCGCAGCAACATTAGGATGATTTTCTTCTAAAGCTTCAGCTGGATTTTCTGCTATATGTAATGCTTCAGCTTCTGCTCTATTTATTGGTTCTTGTAAATTTTCTAGAGCATTTAATAAGTTAAAGAGTGGTTGGAATTGACCATCTTGTAAGGCGGCTTGGACTGTATTTAGCAGTGTTTGGAAATTTCTTTTTAACTCTTCAACCATTCTTGCATCTGCTATGTCTCTCTCTTCTAAATTGCGAATATTTTGATGAATTTGTTGAATAAGAGTTTTTAATGTTTGTAATTGTACAGTCCGATAATCATGTAAGTCATGTATCGCACGATCTACTGTTTGTAAAGGTTCTCTGATCAACGCATCAGGATCAATGGCCGCATGTGCCGCTACCACTTCTTCTCGTGCTGATATTTCTGAGAATATATTTACAATTTCTTTTAGTATAAGTGCCGGAGAAAGGCGAGCATCACCGATATATGCTCTACAATGAGGGCATGATGGCATTGTGTATGCTTGATTTGCTCTACTTAGTAAGCTGTCATATGTAGAGAGGTTGATAGTGTGACCACATTTTAAATTCACCGCTTGATCAAATAATTCTAAAGTTGCGGCATCCAGTAGTGATTTTCGCACATTTTCCATGCTTTGTTGTAGTATTTCAATAGGGGTGTTTTCATCTATGCTATTCATGATATCTACAATTGCTCGTAGAGCAAAGGCGTCAGAATGTTTATGAACGAATGCATGGCATGTTTTGCAACGAGATAGGAGTTCTTTTTGGCTAGCAACATGTCCGCATGATAAGTTAATGGCATCTTTTGGTATGTTTTGACATATTAATTTTATTTTTTTTGTTACTTGTCTAAGTTGTTGTTCTTCTTCTGATATACCACTTGCGTCGATGTGTAGACTATCGGAACTTAATGATACTACTACTGCTGCTGCTGCAGATGCTGCCATATTAATCTCCTATTAATTTAATGTAGGCATTTTAATGATATGTTGGTTTTATGTCATTAAATTATCTGATTAAAAATATGGCTGTATAGCACAATAGTATTATTTTTTTTGTGCTATTTAATTTTTTGTTATTATGATTGCGAACAAACTAAAAAATAATGAATAAACTAAATATTTTTCTTAACAACTTTTAAATTTGTCATGGAAAAAATTGTTGTCGTCTTGGATTATTTAACATATGATTTAGTAACATTCTTAAAGCTAGTTCATTAGTGGCTTGAGCAGCAGCGGCATCAGGGGGAAGTGGTATTATGTGGAATCCTGGTGGAGCAATACCCCATGCATGATTGACTTGCAATATAACCACTCTTATTGCGTCTTCTTCTTCTTCTCCTAATTCTGCAGCTCTCTGTTCTTGCCCTGCTAATTCGACCTCTTCTGCTATATGTAAAGTGTTTTCGAATTGTTGTAAATTTCTTATTATTGTGAGGTCTTCTTCGAATGTATATAAGTGGATGTCTGCGAGGGATGCGGTGATACGATCGAGCATATCATGGAATGTACTTCTGAAAGCAACAATTCTGTCTGGGTGAACGATGTTTCGTTCTTCTATATCGTCTAGCATTGAGCGTATGTGCAAAATATTTTGTTTTATAATTGCTAAATAGCGCATTCTTCTTTCATCATTATATCTTGTGCATGTTGCTAATGTTTCATCTATTGTATGAAGGCAACTATTAAAATGTTCTTCTTTTTTTCGTCTCTGTTCTTGTACGAGTAATGAGATTTTTTCTTCTTCTTTTGCATCCTCTTCTTTTGTTGCTTTAGCAAATTCAAAAGCGATCTTTTGAAGTATACGTGCAGGGACTATGTTTTCAGAAGTAATTGTGTGTCTACACGTAGGACACAAAGGATTTGGTGTTAATCTTGCTACAGTAGAAGCTTGAAAAGTATGACCACAGGGCAGAGTTACTGCGTCAGTTAAATATTCTAAAGTAGCACCATCTTGTACTAGTGTTTGTATTTTTCCCATTTTCTGTTTTAGTTCTTCAAAAGGAGTAGTGTCGTTTACGCTGGATATGATTTCGACAATTTCCCTAAAATCTAATGCTCTAGAGTGTTTCTTAACGTCTTTACGGCATAATGCGCATCCTAATTCCACGACACCCGATGCGGCATTAACAGTATGTCCACAAGATAAATTGACAAGTTCTGCAGCAGAGCTTCTTAATTCTGTAGTAGCAATTTTTGCGCAAATTGTTTGTATAGTGCGAGCTAGTTGTCTATATTTTAATTCTTCGCTCTCTACTGCGTGTGATGCGCTACTGCTAGCAGCTCCTGCGGAAGATCTTGGAATATCAAACTGTGCAAATGGGTCAAAATTAACTCCTTTACCGCTCATACCGTTCCTTTTTTTGCTAATATTTTATTGGTATTTGTGTTTTTTTTCAATAATATTAATAATATCATAAGTAATTAATTGATAAAAAATTTAGGTATCAATTTTATATTAAAAATAGTTTTTAATATATAGAATTATGTTTAATGAGTCCATGGCAACAGTAAGTTCTTTAAATCTGCTACTTTTGCTCTTAAAACGTAGCAAGAGCATCTTTTGAATTTGTCATGGAAAGAATTGTCTTTTTATCTTGGTGGTGGTCCGAATAACGCACGTAGTACTTCAGCGGGGTTGAAGTTGGGAGGAAAATCAGGAGGAAAGAAAAGTATTTCTTGTCGTCGTTGTGAGCCCGGAAAATCTTCTGCTCCTCTAGCACGTGGTGCTGCGAATGCTGCAGCTCCCCGGTCTTGTTCTTCTAATTCCGTAGCTTCTGCTCTAAGTAGAGTATTTTCTTCGAATTGTCGCATGGCCATTGTTACTGCAGTTTCATCAAGCGGCTGTCCCCATTTAGCGTATATGAGATCTTCGGTGAACCCATGGAGTAAATTATAGAAATTACTTCTTATAAGATCAATTTTTTGTGAATCAACAATGTGTCTCTCTTCTAGCTCGTGGATCATTAAATGCAATCGAAGAATATTCTGTTTTATGGTTTTTAAAGAAGCTACACTAATCCTAATATTAGGTAGTTTGTTTGTTGTAAGCCATAATATTGTTTCATCTATTGTGCGAATAGTTTTATTGAAACGTTCTACTTTTTCTTCCTGCTGTTGTCTCTGTTCTTCTAAGATTAATGAGAGTTTTTCCTCATCCTCTTGATCCTCTTCTTTTGTTGCTTTAGCAAATTCAGCTGCGATTTCTTGTAATATAATTGTCGGGACAATGTTTTCAGGGTCAAATGTGGCTCTGCAGTTAGGACATTTGTGATCCAATTCTTCTCTTGCTATCGTAGAAGATTGAAAAACATGACCACATGGTAGAGTTACTGCATCAGTTAAATATTCCATGGTAGCACCGTCTTGTACTAACCTTTGTAGGTTTTCCATGCTATCTTTCATCTCTCTAAAAGGAGTAGTATCTTGTATGCTGCGTATGGCTTTGATAATTTCCATTAAGTTTAGTGCTATTGAGTGTTGTTTAACGTCTTTATGGCATGCTACACATCCCAATTCTATGCCATTCATTTTGCCACCGACAGTGTGACCACAAGATAAATTGACAAATAACTCTGTAACAGGCAATCTTGCGCAGATTGTCTGTATAGTTCGAACAAGTTGTCTATATTTTAATTCTTCGCTCTCTACTGCATGTGCTCTGCTACTGCTAGCGGCGCCTGCAGTAAGTTCTGGAATACCAAATTGTGCGAATGGGTCAAAATTAACTCCTCTATCGCTCATAACACTCCTATAGTTTATGCAAATATTTTATCAATATTTTGCTTTATTTGCAACTTAATGCATGGTAAAATTATTTTTTATAATAATTAAAATTATTAGTATTATTGATTTTATTTTAAAATGGATGTAAAATAATTGTACTGCAAACAAGGATGCGCCCATGAACTTTTTAGGGTATCTTAAACAGAGTCTATCTAAACTAAAATTTCCTAAGCTAGGCTTACCTAAGCTGGGCTTGTCCAAGCTAGGCTTGTCCAAGCTAGGCTTGTTTGGGCCAGCACTGCCTGCAAAGCCTATTAAGGGAAAAGAAGAAATTAAAAAAAAATATAATACATGGCGACTGCGTACCTTCTTTGGTATCTATTTAGGCTATGCTTTCTTTTACTTAACAAGAAAAAGCTTTACTTTCGCGATGCCATTAATGCTCTCCGATTTGGGATTAGATAAGTGCCAATTGGGAATATTGGGGTCAATTCTCGCTATATCTTACGGGGTAAGTAAATTTTTTAGCGGTATGATGAGTGATAGATCAAATGCCCGATTCTTCATGAGCACAGGGTTAATGCTAACAGGTGTTTTCAATATATTATTTGGCGCTTCTTCTTCCTTACTTTTATTTGCACTTTTTTGGGGATTGAACGGCTGGTTTCAGGGATGGGGAGCTCCTCCTTGCGCAAGATTATTAACTCACTGGTATGCAAAATCAGAAAGAGGAACGTGGTGGAGCTTGTGGAATACCTCTCTTAACTTTGGTGGATGTATGGCACCATTAGTTGTCTCTTACATAGCGAGCCATTTCGGATGGAGATCAGCTATGTACCTACCTGGTATAATATGTATAATTATGGGATTATTTATCATTTTTCAACTAAGGGATACTCCACAATCTATAGGCCTACCATCAATAGAAAAATTTAAAAATGAATGTTTACCGGAGAGGGAAAAAAACAACTTACCATTAAAAAATATATTGATAGATTATGTTTTTAAAAATAAATATATATGGATTTTGTCGATTGCTTATTTCTTCATATACATGATCAGAACAGCTATTAACGATTGGACTGCTCTTTATCTTATAGAATCCAAGGGTTTTGCCATTTTAGCAGCAGGATCAACCATTGTCTTTTTCGAAATAGGGGGCGCCATAGGAAGTCTTTTTGCTGGGGTTCTCTCTGATAGGATGTTTAATGGTAAACGAGGACCTGTAAATATTATTTTTATCTTTATGACTATTATTGCTTTAGTTGCTATGGTGCGTATGCCAGGGGGAAGTTTACTTTTAGAAGCATTACTTATGTTCACTTTGGGCTTTTTCTTATTTGGACCTCAAATGTTAATTGGTGTTACTGCTGTTGAATTGGCACACAAAAAGGTAGCAGGTACAGTAAACGGCTTTTTAGGAGTTTTTGCATGCCTCGGTATGGCGGCAGCAGGAGGTCCACTTGGAGCAATAATTAGGGATCATGGATGGAATGGTTATTTTTCTTTTGTTGTTGCATGTAGTCTTTTTGCTTTTTGCTTTTTAGTTCCTCTTTGGAATGTGGGTGTTACAGCGAAACCTGTGGAAAAAGCAGCTTAACCTATAGTAGAGAACAGTAGATTGTGATCGGATAAAGTATTTTCAGGGAGCATTACTCCACTAACATAAGGAGTAAAAAACTCCACGCGTGTTGTTTCTAATTTTGGAGGCAAAGAATCTTTTCTAGTTACAACAAGTGAATGATCCAAATTTAATGGTGGTGATCCTATCCCTCCTCTTTGTACTACACAAGGCTCATCACCAGCATAGGTTCTGACCTCAGGATTAATAATTCTTCCCTCATTAAGCGTGTACTCTGATGTTGCAAATACTTCTTCGATTATCTCACGTAGTTCCAAATCGTCGCAATTTAAATCGCCGATAACGAGTATGGGATAATTTCCTCTTTGCTCTTGTATTTCTTCTTCTATTTGTTGGCGTACTAATCTCATTTCTTCTCTGCGACATTCCTTTTCTCCTCGAATGTTATCATGTTCTACTGTAGGATAAGCTGGTCTTTCTGAATGTTGCAGATGTAGTGCGTATATTGTCGCAATAGGTTCTTCTCCATCGTATAGTTGGAAGCGGAAAATACCCTTGGTTTGATGTTGTGTTCTATCGGATAAGATGTCTTTACTGAAAGGTGTAAAGGTAACTTTTGTTTTATATTTGCTTGCAAAGAACATGGCGCCAGTAATTTCAGAAACTGATCCTCCTCCAGGAAGAAAGGCAAAACAGTGATATCTATCCTTCATTTTATTATAATAATAAAGTGCTTCTTCTATGTCGAAACACTCTAAAATGCTTATAGCATCTCCAGTTTGTTCCAGAATTTTTTTTATTTGTCCTTCAATACGATTGGGCCAGGATGGAACACCACCATCGGTAAAACAGTATTGTCCACCGACACCACAAACATTAATGGAGACAACTTTTAGGGGTCCTCTTCCCTCTCTTATTTGCGGTTCAGTTCCATAGAGTAGAAAAAAAGGATTTTTTCTTATTTTATATCCCAGTCCTCGCATTATTGCTCCCAGGGGTGTTAAAAAAAGAGCTAAGCTGCCAAAGAATAAAAAGCCTATGGCTAAGGGGATGATTTTTAGTATTGTACCGTTGATAAATGCAATTCTTATTCTGGCAAAATATTCACTACATTTACATACGGGGTCAGTTAATTTTGATCCCATGACACTACAAAAAATTGCAGTCATTTCTCTTATATTACTAAGCGTTTTTTCTTGTAAGAGGGCTACTTTTGCTAGTGTTAAATAAGGATTAAAATAAAGCGACATAAAGTCGGCAGATATGCTTGCTCCTGACACAAAACACCTTTGTTAAGATGACGAGAGATTATAAATAAGTATAGTTTTTTGTTCATATGTTATTTTTTCTGACCGAACTTCCAATAGATAAATCTAGAGGCATTACAGCGCATTCGGTAAAAAAATTAGTGATCAGTAAAAGAAGAGATATTTACCCACTACAAAAATTTAAAAAACTTTATACTTAACACAAATGATTGAAAATAATTTGTCATTATACTTGAGGCGATTTTTTTCTGGTACCATGCTCAGTCGTTTGAGCGGTTTATTAAGAGATCTATTTATGGCCTTTTGCTTTGGTGATCATCCGTCCGTTGCTGCCTTTATGGTAGCTTTTCGTCTTTCTAATCTTTTGCGTAGACTTTTAGGAGAAGGACCATTTCAATCAGCATTCATCCCTTATTTCGAAGATTTGCGTATAAAAGACCCCATGAAAGCTTCTCTTTTTTTTAAACAGTTATCCAGTTTTATTTTGATGATATTACTGGTTGTTACCTCTATTGCAGAAATCACCATAGTAGCAATATTGTGTTATTGTAATGTGTCTTCAGATAATAGAGAGGTGTTAGCATTAACAGCTTGGCTTTTTCCAGGTATAATTTTCATATGTTTATATGGCCTTAATCTTTCTTTGTTAAACTGCCATGATTCATTTTTTATTCCCAGTTTTGCACCAGCTATATGTAATATTGTTTGGATTGTAGCCGTTATTGTTATAAGGGCATATCATCCGACACAAGCTATGCCGATATTGGCAAAATGGGTGGTTTTGGGCCTTTTTTGCCAGTGGCTCTTTACATTCTTTCCAACTTTAAAATATTTGCCTTTGCGCTGGAAAGAATGGATGAATTGGAAAATATCAAGAGAGATTATCTCTTTAGCCAAGTCGTTCAGTATGGGTGTTATAGGCGTCGGTGCTATGCAGATTAATGGGTTTGTAGATACCTTGTTTGCGAGATATGCCGACCTTAGAGGACCCACGTACCTTTGGTATTCGATAAGACTGCAACAATTAGCACTTGCTCTTTTTGGCATTGCTTGCGTAAGTATCATTGTACCAAGATTGTCACGAGCAATAAAAATGCAAAATTTTGTGCAAGCACAAGAGTTTTTTTCCTTTAGTTATAAACGTATTATGGCAATTATGATACCTGCAACTTTTGCACTCATCGTACTCGGCATTCCATTTGTGGATCTTTTATATGGAAGGGGAGAATTTTCTAAAATAGCTATTTTTAAAACTACTTTTTGTTTGTGGTCTTATAGCGTAGGTCTTGTTCCTATAACACTTGTTATTCTTTTCTCTTCCGTTTTTTACGCAAAGAACAATTTCTATCTTCCCACCATGGTGTCAGTATTAACCATGCTTGTTAATTTATTTTTAAATGTGCTTTTTGTCATGGGTTTGGGCTTGGGAACAATTAGTACAGCTCTTGCAACCAGCATAAGTGCATGGATAAACTGCTTAGTACTTTATCGTTGTGTGTCTAAAGAGGGATTAAATGCCAATTTCAATTTCACATCTTCTCTAAAAATTGTTAGCATTTGTTTAATTGCGGCTTTCTGCGTAATTATTGTAGAATATTTTTCCTTCCAGGAGATACCGTTTTCTAATGCCTTTATTTTACCGGTAAGTTTTTTAGCAAAAACGGTACATTTTTTCTTGCCACTTGCGATCTTCATTATAGCCGTTTTATTTTCCGCTATCTTGGGGAAAAATAATGTTCTTTTGGAACTTATGCAAGATTTTTTGCCTTCTTGGAAAAAAGACTTGCAAAGATAGCGGAAAAAAACGTGCTTTTTTACGTAAGGTTTGCAATCCAATTGGAGGTGTTTTTAGTAAAGCCAATAATACCAGCTAAACTATTTTGTAAATGTTGCAGACCAACAACCCGTGCGATGTAATTTTCCTTAGCATCAAATGACGCTGTCCATTCGAGAATATCGTTTTCTTGATATAACTTGATCAATTGATACAGGTGTTTTCTTTGTGGAAAAATAAGACATGTAGAGAAAACAAGTGTCATGATACCAATAATACTTGGAAATATTGTAACTATGGTAGCTTCTACAAGAAAGGCTGCTGTCAGGGTTATTGGATATTGATAGGCAACATTATTAAAGACGTTTTCTATGCTTGTCCATGCCTCAGCAGCCTTTTGTACAACAGAATCAAAAGTAATTGCGCTCATTTTTTACCTTTAGGTTTTATGGAGCAATATTATAGATAGTTGATTGTAATTGCACAATTAAAAACTATTTTTTAAATAAAAAGATTTTTTAATATGTTTTTGTTTTGAATTAATTAAATGTATGCGTTATAATTTTGTGAAATTATTTTTATGACAAAAGGAGTTTTATGGCATCACCAGTAGGCAGTACTACAGGTACTTTACCTAATTACATTTCTTTTCAACAAGATTCACCTGCGTCCACAACGAGTGTTACTCAAACTAAAAGTGACTTATTTGAGTTACCAAAAATACCGCATAATTTTGTGTTCGAAAATGGTTCAAAAAGAAAAAGAGGTCGACGTAGAGATTGGCAAGATATGGTGCAACGATGTTTATTAAATAAAATTAAATACGTTGAACAACAAAGAAAAAAAAATCTCCCGTCATTTCAAGAAGTTATGAAGAATGCTAGTGCCTATAATCCTATAGAAGAGGCTTTTGTAAGAAAAAATTCTTAAGAATTTTTAGTGATTTTTTCCGCTAAAAAATAACTGCATTTGCTATTGCTTAGTTTTTTTTTTACATATACACTATCCTCTTAACTTTCGGAGGATTATGGAAGATGCTCTAAAAAAAGATTTACAGCTGGTCGCTAAAACTATCAGAGGATTAACCATTGATGCTATACAAAAAGCAAATTCCGGACATCCAGGATTGCCACTCGGATGCGCAGAAATAGGCGCATATCTATATGGATACGCATTAAGACATAATCCACAAAATCCCTCTTGGCTTAATAGAGATCGCTTTGTCTTATCAGCAGGACATGGCTCAATGTTATTATACTCGTGCTTGTGCCTTTCTGGATTTAACGTCAGCCTTGAGGATTTAAAAAATTTTCGTCAGCTCTACTCCAAAACCCCAGGACATCCTGAGTTCGGAGAAACAGAAGGAGTAGAAGCAACAACAGGCCCCCTAGGACAAGGTATCGGTAATGCAGTAGGACTCGCTCTTGGATATAAAATATTACAAGAAAAATTTAATACGGAAGATTTTAAAATCATTGATAATAAAATCTTTTGCTTAGCCGGTGACGGTTGCATCATGGAAGGAACAGCTTCTGAGGCTTCTTCCTTCGCCGGCCATTTGGGATTAGATAATCTCATTGTAATTTACGATGCTAATAAGATTACATTAGATGGCCCACTTGCAGATTGTTGCAGCGAAGATGTAAAAGCTCGCTACCGTTCCTATGGCTGGGATGTGTATGAAATCGATGGTCATGATTTCATGGCTATAGATGCAACTTTTAAGGAAATTAGATTAAGTCAAAAAAGACCAACCTTAATATTAACTAATACTATCATAGGAAAAGGTTCTCCTAATAAGGCAGGAACAAATAAAATACATGGTTCACCACTCGGAGTAGAAGAAGTTCGTTTAACAAAAGAAGCTCTGCATATAAACACAGAAGAATTTTACGTTCCACAAGAAGTATTTAAATTCTTTGCAAAAAAAAGAGAAATACAAAAACAAGACGAAGATAATTGGCATAAAAATCTAGATAAATGGGCTAATAAATATCCAAAATTGTTCGAAGAATTAAAAAAAATGAAAGATAAAGTGTCGTGCACACTTTTACATTATCTAGAGGAAAAATTAAAAAAATTAAAATTAACAAACCCTATATCAGGAAGAGCCGCATCACAAGAAGTATTAAATCTCTTAGCAGCAGAAATACCATCGCTCTACGGAGGATCAGCCGACCTTTCCACTTCCGATAAAACTCACCTAAAAGATTTTGCTATTATCAGTAATCATAACTTTAAGGGACGTAATATAAAATACGGTACAAGAGAATTTGCTATGGGTACAATAACTAATGGTCTCGCCCTTTGCGATTTCTTCTTGCCCTTCTGCGGTACGTTTTTAACGTTTTCAGATTATATGCGTAATGCCATAAGAATAGCTTCTTTGGCTTCTTTGAAAGTAGTATATCAATTTACCCACGATTCTATCTTTGTAGGAGAAGATGGCCCTACACATCAACCTGTAGAACATCTCGCTGCATTAAGAGCTATACCTAATCTGCACGTCATTAGACCTGCAGATGGCAACGAAGTGAAATTAGCGTGGATTGCCGCCTTAGAATACGATGGACCTACAGCAATCATCTTATCAAGACAAGATCTTCCTATATTAAAAGGTACAGAAGAAGGTTTGAAAAAAGGCGCTTATATAATTAGAAAAGAAAAGAAAAAACCACAATTTACCATTTTTGCCAGCGGTTCTGAACTCTTCGTGGCATTAGAAGTAGCAGCAAAATTAAAAGAAACAGGTAAAGATGTAAGAGTGGTCTCTTTCCCGTCATTTGAACTGTTTGATAAACAACCATTAGATTACCGCTATAGTATCATCGGCGGTGATATAGGTAAAAGAGTAGTAATAGAAGCAGGAGTTAGCTTCGGATGGCATAAATATATCGGTATCGATGGCGTCACCATATCAGTTGAGTCCTTCGGCTTTTCCGCTCCAATGGAAAAATTAACAGAAGAGTTTGGATTTAATGTTAATACAATTGTACAAAGATTAATTTAATAGTTCCGTTTTTGCCTTAATAAAAATAATGTTTTCCCGTCAGCATAGTTAATTCTAATTTTAAGTAAATATAGAGGCTCGTGATGAAAAATGAGCCATTCTCGTTGACTAAATTTTCCTATAACAAAATTAATCGTTGAAAAGTAATTTACCCCACATCCTCTCCATAAATGTCTTGTTCCAACCACGAAAAAGATTAAAATTCACCCCAAACATA